>JAESGY010000010.1_pt1 | contig 332624 bp, 326 predicted proteins | sample 9269841 | NCBI WGS metagenome assembly JAESGY01 (sample SAMN17022865, study PRJNA683097) | algae metagenome | isolation source: Spirirestis rafaelensis WJT71-NPBG6 and co-occurring heterotrophs from... | place: USA: Pinto Wells, Joshua Tree National Park, Colorado Desert, CA | collected...
AGTGACGAACATGTAGCTCGAATCCTTCACCATGAAGATGAAGTCGGTCATCGCCGGCGAATAGACCGCGCCGCCGGCGCAGGGGCCCATGATCAGGCTGATCTGCGGCACCACGCCGGAGGCGAGCACGTTGCGCTGGAACACCTCGGCATAGCCGCCCAAGGAGGCGACGCCTTCCTGGATGCGGGCGCCGCCGCTGTCGTTGAGGCCGATGACCGGCGCGCCGACCTTCATCGCCATGTCCATGACCTTGCAGATCTTCTGCGCGTGGCGCTCGCTCAGCGAGCCGCCGAAGACGGTGAAGTCCTGCGCGAAGACGTAGACGAGACGGCCGTTGATCGTGCCGGAGCCGGTGACGACGCCGTCGCCCGGCACCTTCTGCGTCTCCATGCCGAAGTCGGCGCAATTATGCTCGACGAACATGTCATATTCTTCGAAGCTGCCCTCATCGAGCAGGACCTGGAGCCGCTCGCGGGCGGTGAGGCGCCCCTTCTTGTGCTGCGCATCGATACGCGCCTGCCCGCCGCCGAGCCTCGCTTGCTCCCGGCGTTTTTCGAGTTCTTCCATCGTCGTGGCCATGGCGGCTCCTTAGGACTGCGGAGGGAGCGTGGCAATTCGCGCCCGCGCGCGGATCAGCGCCCTTCGAAGCGAGGCTGGTGCTTCTGGAGGAAGGCGATAACGGCTCCCCGGAAATCCTGCGTCCGTCCCGCGTCGCGCTGCGCCACGCGCTCGGCGGCGAGTGCGTCCGTCAGGGACAATTGCTCGGCATTGCGGGCGAGGCTGCGGATCAGGCCGAGTGCCAGGGTCGGGCCTTGTGCGAGGCGGGTGGCAAGCAACACCGCTTCCGAGGCGAGATGTTCATCCTCCACCACGCGGGAGATCAGGCCCCAGTCCAGCGCCTGCTCGGCGGGTATGCGCTCGCCGAGCATCATCATCTCCATGGCCCGGGCGCGGCCGGCGAGGCGGGGGAGGAGCCAGGTGGCACCCGCATCGGGAATGAGGCCTATGTTGACGAACGCCTGGAGGAAATAGGCGGAACGCGAGGCGATGACGATGTCTGCGGCCAGCGCCAGGCTGCAGCCCGCACCCGCCGCCGCGCCATTCACCGCAGCGACGACGGGGATCGGGAGGGCGAATATGGCCTCGATCAGCGGGTTGAAATGCTTTTCGAGCGCCGCTCCCGCATCTTCGGGAAGGCCGCCGCCGCTGGCGAGATCGGCGCCGCTCGAGAAGCCTCGTCCTTCACCGGTGATCAGCAGGGCGCGGGCACCCTGCCGCGGCGCCTCCTCCACTGCCGCGCGGAGCTCGTCGACGGTCTGCCCCGACAGCGCATTGAGCTTGTCCGGCCGGGCGATAGTGATGGTGGCGACCGCGGCCGGACTGACTTCCAGCCGGATATGCTCGAAATTCATTGTCCTCCCTGCGCCCCCCGCGCGCCGACGCGCCAGATCGTGTTGCCGACATCGTCGGCGACGAGCAAGGCGCCGTCGCGGGCGATGGCGACGCCGACCGGACGGCCGAGTGCCTTGTCCTCGCTCAGGAAGCCGGTGAGGACGTCGATCGGTTGGCCCGCCGGGCGGCCGCCCCGGAAGGGGACGAAGATCACCTTGTAGCCGCTTCTCGGCTTGCGGTTCCAGGATCCGTGCTGGCCGACGAAGGCGCCGTTGGCGAAGGTCGGGCCGAGCCGCGCCCCGTCGGAGAAGGTGAGGCCGAGCGAGGCGGTATGCGGGCCGAGCGCGTAGTCCGGCTTGATTGCCTTGGCGACCATGTCGGGGCGCGGCGGCTTCACGCGCGCGTCGACATTCTGGCCGTAATAGCTCCACGGCCAGCCGTAGAAGCCGCCGGGGCGGACGCTGGTCATGTAATCGGGCACGAGATCGCTGCCGAGCTCGTCGCGCTCGTTCACGGCAACCCAGAGCTGACGGCTCTCCGGGTTCCAGTCCACGCCGACGGGATTGCGAAGGCCTGAGGCGAAGACGCGGGTGGCGCCGCGCGCCGGATCGATCTCGAGGATAGCGGCGCGGTTCACTTCCTCGTCGAGGCCCTTCTCGGCGACATTGCTGTTCGAGCCGACCCCGACATAGAGACGCGAGCCGTCCGCATTGGCGACCAGGCTCTTGGTCCAGTGGTGGTTCCGGCCGGCAGGGAGTGCGGCGATCCGGCGCGGCGGCGCGTCGATCCTTGTGGCACCCTCGACATAGGGGAAGGCGACGAGGGCATCGGCATTGGCGACGTAGAGGGTGCTTCCGACCAGGGCCATGCCAAACGGCGAATTGAGGTTCGTGAGGAACGGCGTCTTCACTTCGGCGATCCCGTCGCCGTCGGCATCGCGCAGAAGGCTGATCCGGTTCGCGCTCGGCACACCGGCCCCGGCCTTCTCCATCACCTTCTTGGTGATCCAGCTCTTGATGCCCCCGGCCTGCTTCTCGGCCGGCGCCGGTTTGTTGGTCTCAGCCACAAGCACGTCGCCGTTCGGGAGGACCAGCAGCCAGCGCGGATGATCGAGCCCGCGGGCGAAGGGCTGCACCGCCAGCCCCTGGGCGGCGGTCGGCATCCGCCCCTCCGGCCAGCCGGTCGCGTCGGCGATGTTGACCGTCGGCAGCATCGTCTTGACCGGCGGAGGCAGCCGGGGATCGGATCCGTAGCCGTCGGTGACGTTCAGCTTTGCGCTTTCACCGCAGCCGGTAAGTAGGAACGCCGCGACGGCGGCCGGATGGATGAACCGCATCAGCTCCCCCTCATTCGGTCAGCGCGCTCTCCTCCGGCGCGTGCAGGCGCAGCCGGTTTACGCGGCGCGTGTCGCTGTCGGTAACCTCGAGGCGCCAGCCGCTCGGATGCTCGACGATCTCGCCCAGCTGGGGCACGTGTCCGGCAAGGACCACGGCAAGACCCCCCAGGGTGTCGACATCCTCTTCCACTGTGGCGAGACGGGCGTCGACGGTTTCCGCGACATCCTCCAGCTCGGCCCGCGCGTCGGCATCCCACATGCCGTCCTCCAGCGGGACCAGCATGGACGTGACTTCCTCGTCATGCTCGTCCTCGATGTCGCCGACAATCTCCTCGACAACGTCCTCGATCGTCACGAGTCCCTCGGTCCCGCCAAATTCATCCACGACGATGGCGAGGTGGACGCGCTCGGCGCGCATCCGGGCGAGGAGGTCGAGCACGCCCATCGATTCCGGCACGTAGAGCGGCTTGCGTAGCAATGTGCCGAGGTCCGCGGGCGGGCTGGCGCCGGTGACGCGCAGCGCGAACACGTCCTTGACGTGGACCATGCCGATCACCTGATCCAGGCTGCCTTCGTAGACGGGCAGGCGGCTGTGGCCGGCCTCGGCGAAGGCGGCGACCAGATCCTCGAAGCTGGTGGTGCTGGGCACGGCGATGATCTCGCCGCGAGGAACCGCAATATCGCCGGCCTCGCGCTCGCCGAAGTGGAGCAGGTTCTTCAGCATCTGCCGTTCGACATGGCTGAGGTCGCCGACCGCGGGCACCTCGCCTTCGTGGCTCTCGATCGCCTCTTCGATCTGGTCGCGCAGCGTCGCTTCGCTGTCGTCGCCGAAGAGCAGGGTCCTGAGACCGCTCCAGAAAGTGCGCCCGTTTCGCTGGGCGCCGCTACTTATGTCGTCTGCCATGTGGCTAGGATTGCACCTCTGTCACTGCATAAGGATCGGCGATCCCGATCGCCGCGAGCGCGTCGCGCTCGACCTGTTCCATCTGCTCGGCGTCGGCCTCGCCCGTTTCATGATCGTAGCCGAGCAGGTGGAGCGTGCCATGAACGATCAGGTGCGCGGCATGGGTCTCGACCGCGACGCCCTTGTCGGCCGCTTCGGCCGCGCAGACGCCATGGGCCAGCACCACATCGCCGAGCAGCAGCTCGCCGCCGTCCGCCTCGACCAGCGGCTCGAGCAGCTCGGGCTCGACCATGGGGAAGGAGAGGACGTTGGTCGGCTTGTCCTTGCCGCGATAGGCGGCGTTGAGCGCCTTCACCTCGGCGTCGTCAGTGAACCGGACCGAGAGTTCGACGGAAAGGGCGCTGTCGAGCAGCCCAGAGAAACGGCTCTGCGCGACCGCGGATCGGGCGGCCTTGTCTGCCAGATCGCCCCAGGAGAGGCGACTGTCCCAATCTCCGTCGGCATCGGCTTCGACGAGGATCATGATTGCGGACCCTCATAGGCATCGACGATCCGCCCGACGAGCGGATGGCGGACGACGTCGACGGAGGTGAAGCGCACGGTCGCGATCCTTGGAATGCCCTCCAGCTTCGCGACCGCGTCGGCAAGGCCGGACATGCCGGGATTGGGCAGGTCGACCTGCTTTGGGTCGCCGCAGATCACCATGCGGCTGCGCATGCCGAAGCGGGTCAGGAACATCTTCATCTGCTGCGGCGTGGTGTTCTGCGCCTCGTCGAGGATGATGAAGGCGTCGGAGAGGGTGCGGCCGCGCATGAAGGCGATCGGGGCGATCTCGATCTCGCCGGACGCGATGCGGCGCTCGACCTGCTCGGTCGGCAGCATGTCGTAGAGCGCGTCGTAGAGGGGGCGGAGATAGGGGTCGACCTTCTCCTTCATGTCACCGGGGAGGAAGCCGAGCCGCTCGCCCGCCTCGACGGCGGGGCGGGAGAGGATGAGCCGGTCGACGGAGCCGCCGATCAGTTGCTGCACCGCCTGCGCCACGGCGAGATAGGTCTTGCCGGTGCCGGCAGGCCCAAGCGCGAAGATCATGTCGTCGCGCGCCAGGGCCTCCATGTAGACGGCCTGGGTCTTGGAGCGCGGAACGATCGTCTTCTTGCGCGTCCGGATCATCACCTTGGGCGGCTCGGACACGTCCGGCGAGATGATGCCTTCCAGCGTCGGCTGCCCCGACATGGCGATCACGGCGTCGACCATGCCGGCGTCGATGTCCTGACCCTCGTCGAGGCGGTTGTAGAGGCCCTGCAGCACGTCCCGGGCGCGGGCGGCGGCTTCGGGCTCGCCCTCGATCTGCACGCGCGAGCCTCGCGCGGCGATATAGACGCCGAGCCGGTCCTCGATCGCCACCAGATTGCGGTCGAACTCGCCGAACAGGGGCCCGAGCAGGTGCGGCTCGGCGAATTCGAGCTCGAGCCTGGCGCGAGGTGCGGCGGCGACGTCGGCTTTCTTCTGCGCCATCAGGCGGCCTGCTCCATCAGCTGGGCGCCGGCGAGGCTGTTTGGGCCGGCGGAAAGGATTTCGACGTCGATCAGGTCGCCGATCGCGGCACCCGTTTCGAGGTGGACGGACTGCAGCCAGGGCGACTTGCCGATCAGCTGGCCCGGGCGCTTGCCCTTGCGCTCGAGCAGCACCGACGTGCGCCTGCCGACGCTCGCCTGGTTGAAGCGCAGCTGCCGCTCGGTGATCAGCGCCTGCAACCGTTGCAATCTCTCGTCCATGACCTCCGGCGCGATCTGGTCGCCCATCTCGGCGGCCGGAGTGCCCGGCCGCGGCGAATATTTGAACGAGTAAGCCTGAGCGTAGTTCACTGCCCGCACGATTTCGAGCGTGTCTTCGAAGTCGGCGTCGGTTTCTCCGGGGAAGCCGACGATGAAATCGCCAGAGAGGGCGATGTCCGGCCGTGCCGCCCGCACCCGCTCGATGACGGCGAGGTAGCTCGCCGTGGAATGGCTGCGGTTCATCGCCTTGAGGATGCGGTCGTTGCCCGACTGCACTGGCAAATGAAGGAAGGGCATCAGCTTCTCGACCTCGCCATGGGCGCGGATCAGCCCCTCGGTCATGTCGTTGGGGTGGCTGGTCGTATAGCGGATGCGGGCGAGCCCCGGCAGCGCGTCGAGCGCGCGGATCAGGCCGTCGAGGCCCTGCGCCCGGCCCTTCTCGTCCTCGCCTTGCCAGGCGTTCACATTCTGGCCGAGGAGTGTGATCTCCTTCGCGCCCATATCCACCAGCGCCTTGGCCTCGTCGACGATTGCGGCCCACGGGCGGGAGATTTCGGCGCCCCTCGTGTAGGGGACGACGCAATAGGTGCAGAATTTGTCGCAGCCTTCCTGCACGGTCAGGAAGGCTGTCGGGCCCTGTCGGCGACGGGCGGGGAGGGCGCCGAACTTGCTCTCCACGGGCATGTCGGTGTCGAGAGCGACCGCGCCGCGTCCCGCCTTGGCAACCATCTCCGGCAGCCGGTGATAGGCTTGCGGGCCGACGACGATATCGACGCTCGGCGCGCGCCGCGGGATCTCGGCGCCTTCCGCCTGCGCGACGCAGCCGGCGACGGCGATCATCGGGCGTGAGCCGTCCTCGCGCCGGAGACGGCCGATGTCCGAATAGACCTTCTCGGCAGCCTTTTCGCGGATGTGGCAGGTGTTGAGCACGACGAGGTCGGCCGCGCCGGCCTCAGCGGCGGCGGACAGGCCTTCCGCTTCCAGCAATTCGGTCATACGCGCGCCGTCATAGACGTTCATCTGGCAGCCGAAGGATTTGACGTGGAACGTCCTGGGGGAATTCATCGCGCGCCTATAGGCGATCCGGGCTGAGTCCGGAACCCGTCAGCGCCTCCTGAATCTCGGCGCGGCTGCGCTGTGCCAGCACCTTCCGATCGGCCGCGTCCGCCGGATCGACCGGCGCCAGGAAACGGATCGTCACCGGAAGCCTGCCCTTCCGCGCGAAGATGCGCATCGCATTCGCTCTCGCCGACTCCTCGCCGACCCAGGCGATCTCGGGCGCGGCGCTGCCGTAATCGAGCGCCACCGGCTGGACCTGGATGCCGGGCAGCGGCGGGAAAAGTGAAGAGAGCAGGCTGGCACGAAAGGCCAGGAGCTCGATCCCGCCGGCTGTTGTGCCCTCGGGGAACAGCGCGACCGGCTGGCCGCTCGCCAAAGCGGAGCGGAGCGCGTCGGCCTGGCCGCGCACCGCCTTGCGATCGCTGCGGGCGATGAAGACGGTATTATTGAGCCGCGCCAGCCAGCCGATCACCGGCCAGCGGGCAACTTCGTCCTTCGAGACGAAAGCGGCCCCCGTCGCACCCGCGATCACCATGATGTCGAGCCAGCTCAGGTGGTTGGACACGAACAGCACGTGACTGCGGAGCGGCGCGCCGACGATGCGGGTGCGCACGCCCGCCGCGAAGCCGACCCAGAAGAGAAACCGCCGCGGCCAGGGCGAGGCTTTGCCGAAGAGCTTCCAGAGGTAATGAAGCGGCAGGCAGACCAGCAGCCCCGCGGCGATGGCGGCAATCCGTAGGACGATCCGTATCAGCGACGCGATCTCACTGCTTGCGGCTGAGAGCCACGCCGTAGAGTTCCATGCGATGGTCGACCAGGCGGAAGCCGAGCTTCTCGGCGATGCGGCGCTGCAGCGCCTCCAGCTCCTCGTCGACGAACTCGATCACGGTGCCGGTCTCGACGTCGATCAGATGGTCGTGATGAGTCTCGTGCGCCGCCTCGTAGCGGGCGCGGCCGTCGCCGAAATCGTGGCGCTCCAGAATGCCCGCTTCCTCGAACAGACGAACGGTGCGGTAGACGGTGGCGATGGAGATGCCCGGATCGATCGCCGAGGCCCGCTCGTGGAGCTTCTCGACATCGGGATGATCCTCGGCCTCGGACAGCACGCGCGCGATCACCCGCCGCTGCTCAGTGATGCGGAGGCCCTTCTCCGCGCACAAAGCCTCGATGTCGATCCTGCGTGTCATTCCGCCACCGGCTTTAGCTCAATGAGAGGCCGCGTCAAACGGCCGGGGCGAGGCCGCCCCGGCGCACTCCGGCCTTACTTGCGGGCGGTGCGGCGGCGCTTGGTGCCGAGCCCGATCTTCTTGGCGAGCGTGCGGCGCTGCTCGGCATAATTCGGCGCAACCATCGGATAATCGGCGCTGAGGCCCCACTTGGTCCGATATTCGTCCGGGGTCATCTGATAGTGTGTCATCAGATGCCGCTTCAGCATCTTCAGCTTCTTGCCGTCCTCAAGACAGACGATGTAGTCGGGCTTGACCGAAGAGCGCACCGAAACGGCCGGCTCGGGCTTCACCTCCGGTTCGGGGGCGCGCGCGCCAAGTCCACTCAGCGCGTTGTGAACATTCTGAATCAGCTGCGGAAGATCGTTGACGGCGACGCTATTGTTGCTGACATGCGCAGACACGATGTCGGCAGTGAGCGTGATCAAAGTCTCGTTCAGGTTGATGTTCTCGTCCATGGAAAGCCTATTACTCTCTTGTCTGAATAGTGGCGGGGGGAGTCCGTGCTGCGCAAATGAGCGCTCCCACCCCCTTTGACAAGCATAAAAGACTTGAATGCACGAGATGTGCTAGATCGTCGCCGCTCTCGTCAAGGTCAGCGCATCGTAAATCTGACCATCCCGGCCTGTATAATAGTTCTTTCTGCGTCCAACCTCTGCGAAGCCGCTTCTGGCATAGAGCTTCATTGCCGGATTGCCGTCCCGGACTTCGAGGTGCAGCCGATCGGCGCCGCGGCTTGTCGCGACGAGCGTGAAGCGGTCGAGCAGCATCTGGCCGATGCCCTTGTGCCGACCGTCATGCCGGACGGCGAGCAGCAGCAATTCGGCTTCCCTGATGACGATGCGGGCGAGGGCGAACCCGACCACCTCGTCCCCCTCCCGCGCCAGGCTGAGCCAGACGCCCGGCATCGGCATCAGCCCCGAGCATTGGGCCGAGGTCCATGCTTCGCCATAAGCGGGATCGAAACTGTCCTCCATCACCCGCATGACGGCTTCAAGGTCGGCAATGCCGCCTTCGGCGATGGAGATGCCCTCGGCCATCAGACCATCGGCTTTGCGTCGGGAGCGCGGCCGTAGATCGGCCGCGGATCGAGTGCGCGCTGCGACACGGGGAGCAGGCGTGCGTCGGCGGCACGGGGGAGGACGTCGATCGCCCGTCCGTAGCCGCGCGCGCTCACCAGCGCCTCCGCTCCCGATCCGAGGACAATGTGTGGGGTGACCGTCGCTGCCGCTCGGTCGGGCAGCAGCGAGCGCAGGGCGTCGCGTGGGGAGATCGGGTCTCGGTCATAGGTCTGGACAAAAAGCTGCCCGTGTCCGCCCTGGAGCGCAACAGCATATTCGCTCTCGCCTTCGGTCGCGCTTGCGGCGATCAGCGTCAGCGAAGAGTAGCCGGCCAGCGGGACCCGCCAGCCGATCGCGAGCCCATGTCCGGCGGCGAGGCCGACGCGGAGGCCGGTGAAGCTGCCGGGACCGCAATCGACCAGGATGGAGCGCGGGCGGCGGCCAGCGAGCAATTCCTCGATCATCGGCACCAGCCGTTCGGCATGACCGCGGCCGACCAGTTCGTGCCGCTCGTCGATCAGCGTCTCGCCGTCGATCAGCGCGACCGAGCAGGCCGCGGTCGCGCTGTCGATCACCAGCTCCATGCTGGCTTAGACGGCCTCGACCGTCTCGACCTCGGGAACGTAATGTTTGAGCAAGCCCTCGATGCCGTTCTTCAGCGTCATGGTCGAGGAGGGGCAGCCCGAGCAGGCCCCGTGCAGCGCCAGATAGACCGTGCCCTTCTGGAAGCCGCGATAGACGATGTCGCCGCCATCCTGCGCGACCGCGGGGCGTACGCGAGTCTCGATCAGCTCACGGATCTGCGCGACGATCTCGGCATCGGCGGGATCATCTTCCATCTCGGCGGATGGGACGGCAATGCCTGCGGCGTTGCCGGGGTTGAACAACGGCGCGCCGCTCGAGAAATGGTCGAGCAGGATGCCGAGCACCTGCGGCTTGAGCTCCCGCCACTCGACGCCGGGCGCGGCGGTGACCGAGATGAAGTCGCGGCCGAAGAACACGCCGTCCACGTCGCCGATCGAGAAGATTGCATGGGCGAGCGGCGAGGCTTCCGCTTCCTCGGGCGTTGCGAAATCGCGCGTCCCGCCGGTCATCACCGTCTGGCCGGGGAGGAACTTCAAGGTGGCCGGATTCGGCGTCGGTTCGGTCTGGATCAGCATGACGCCCATGTGGGCTGGAAGAGGGGTGCGATCAAGGCATCAGACGAGCGCGTGATAGGAGAGGCTGAGGCCGGAGATGCTGATCGCCTCTGCCCGCGTCTGCAGGCCGGCCGCCGAGGCCTCCACTTGCGCCGCCGCGGTCAGCAGGATCTCGCCGCGCTCGGCCACGTCCTCGCCGAGCTTGCTGGCGAGATTGACCTCGTCGCCGAACATGTCCCGCTCGTCGATGTTGAGGATGCGGCCCCAGCCGATGCCTATCGAGGCATAGAGGCGCCGTTCTTCGGGCAGGAGCAGGTTGGCGGCGTCCAGCCGCTTCATGATCTCGCGCGCCGCCGTCACGGCGCCCGTGACGCTTCCGAGCAGGCAGTAAAGATTGTCCGCCTCCGCCTTGACGACGATGCCGCCATTCTCCTCGATCGTGGGCGTGGCGATGAGCCGCATCTGGTGGATCATCAGCAGGAAGGCAGTGATGCCGCGCTTCTGCGTGGTCCGCGAGAAGCCGCTCATGTCGAGGACGAGCACGGCGCGGGTCTCGCCGAACTGCTCGTCGATCTCGCGGGTCAGCTCCTCCTGCGCCTCCGGGCGTTCCATCATCTCGCGGAGGATGCGATCCAGATTGGCGTGGCTGTTGCGCCTCAGCGGCGGCTCAGCATCCTTCATATTTCCAGTGCCGCCTCTTGCCTTCCGCCATCCATTCCACGGCTTGGGCGAGCCTCTTGGCTCGCGTCTCCGGCCGCTTGGCGTTGGCCAGCCAGTCGAGATAGTCGCGCCGCGCCGACTCCGGGAAGCCGTCGAAGGTCGCCCGCGCGGCTCGGTTCGCCGCTAGCGCCTGTTCGAGATCGGTCGGCGTCTCGAGCGGCGGCTTAGGATGCTTGACGGGCCGCGGCGCCTTTTCGCCGCTGTCGATCAACGCCATCGCCTTCGCCACCAGCGCGTGCATGGTGGCGTCGTCAGGCAGATCGCCGACGCTGGTCAGGCGGCCGAACGTGCCCATCGCCTCGCGTTCCTTGCCGGTTTCGCCGACGACCTGCTTGGCCTGCCAGAAGCCGAAGGTGGCGTGCGCCTTGAAGGCCGCCATGCTGGCGAGGATGCTGCCCTTGTATGTGAAGGCCGGCATGCTCCACTTCAGCGTCTCCTCGCAGGCGGGGCAGGCGGCGTGGACGGTCTCCCTGAGCATGGTCAGGATCGGCCTGGCGAACTCGGCCTGCCGCTCGATATAGGCGTCGACACGTTCGTCCCTCGGCATCCAACTCTCCTCCCTGACCGGTGCACCTGCAGTCTGGAGCAAGCTGCGGACGGTTAACAGCGTCTTCACTATGTCCTTGAACTCTTTGTTTTAATTTCCGGCACGGCAGCGTGTCCTTTCGGGACGTGCGCATTTTGGGGAGGTGACAGCAGGATCATTCCGGGCGGATAATGAGTTCAATAGCAGCGATGTCGCTTTGCGTTCCAAGCGGAGGGAAACAAGATGCTGAGCCAGATGATCCAGGGGCAGGACAAGGCCTTCCCGCATGATCCCGCCGCCCGCGGCTACCTCGTCGTCTATCGCGAGAATCAAGTGAATCACTGCCCGTCCTGCGGGCGCACCCATTGGTATGTCGGCCGGGTCTCCGCCGAATGCGGCTTCTGCGCGACGGCGCTGCCGCTCGCCGAAGCCACTGCGCGGGGACCGGGGACCCACAGCCGCAACTACAAGCCGGCTTTCCCTTCTTTCGCTTCCTGAGCTGCCCTGGCCCGCGTTTCTCCTTTCTCGCGGGTCAAACTTCGGGTCGGTCGCGTTCGCGCTGCCGGCCCGATTTTCGTCAGGTGCTAGAGCGGGAGCAGATGCTGCCGCACCGGCGCGAAGCTGCGGCGGTGGAGCGGCGTCGGGCCGAGCTCCGCCAGCGCGCGGCGATGATCCGGCGTCGGATAGCCTTTGTTCGATGACCAATTGTAGCCCGGATACTGCGCGCAATAATCCGCCATCATCCGGTCCCGCGTGACCTTGGCGATGATCGAGGCGGCCGCGATCGACCGGCACTTCGCGTCGCCGCCGACGACGGCCTTGGACGGGCGGCTCCAGCGCGGCGTCGCGTTGCCGTCGACCAGCACCCAGGCCGGCTCGAAGCCCAGCGCCTCGACCGCGCGCGTCATCGCCAGCATCCGCGCCCAGTAGATGTTGAGGCTGTCGATCTCCTCCACGGTGGCGATGCCGACGCCAATCCGCGCCTGGGACTTGAGCCGGGCGTAGAGCGACTCTCGCTCCTTCACCGGCACCACCTTCGAGTCGTCGAGTCCGCGCGGGAAGCGGTTGCGGTCCAGCACCACCGCGGCGGCGACCACCGGTCCCGCCAGCGGCGCGCAGCCCGCTTCATCTACGCCGGCGAGCGGCTCGGGGAACTCACGTTCTATCTTGAAGCAGGGACGGGCCATCGGCTCAGCCTATTAACCATTTGCCGGCGCCGCCAGCGCCAAGCGCTCCTCGGCGCCAGAAAATTGTGGATCAGTCGGCGACCCGCCAGGGCGGATAGCGACGGCTCTCGCCCGCCTTGTAGAGGCAAACCATGTTGCCGAACGGATCGCGCAGCCTCGCCTCCCGCCACAGCCACGGCTGCTTGACGGGTCCATGCTCGAAGGTGAGCCCCAAGCGGGCGAGCCGCTCGACATCGCCGTCGAGATCCTCCGATTCGAGGTAGATGGTCGTACTGCCGGGCCCGCTCTCCTGCCCCACGTCGTGGATCGAAAGGGTCGCGCCGCCCATCGACTCAAATCGGGCGTAATCGGGCGGGCTGTCGACGATCAGTCGCAGACCAAGTGCCCGATAGAAGGCGACGGACTCGACATAGTCGCTGCATCCGACGGTCACCTGGTTGAGCCGCGGCGCCTCGCCGCAGTCGAGGCGCACATTGGCATGGCCGAGCGGTCCGCTGCCGCGTCCGAGCCCCGGCGCCTCGCGCAGCGCCAGGCGGACGAACTCGCGGGCGCGGTCGACCGCCGCGGGCAGGGACGCGCCGAGCGCCAGATAGACGGCGATCGCGGTCGCCAGGGTGCAGCCGGTGCCGTGCGTGTCGTCGCCTTGGATGCGGCTGCCCTGCCAACTCGTCATGTTGTCGTCTTCGATCAGGGCGTCAGCCACCGCCTCGCCCTTGTCGTGGCCGCCCTTCACCAGCACCGCGCAGCGATGATCCGAGACCAGCTTCAGCGCGGCGCTGACCGCATCGTCGCCATGCGACAGGGTTGCCAGCTCCGGCAGGTTCGGGGTGACGATTGTGGCGACGTCCATCAGCTCGCGGAATGCGGCGATGGTTGCATCGTCAGCCAGCGTCGATCCGCTTGATGCCACCATGACGGGATCGAAGACGATGGGAACGTCCTGGAGGCGTGCCAGCCGTTCGGCGACGGCTCGCGCAGTCTCGGGCGAGCCGATCATGCCGATCTTGACCGCGTCGACGCCGATATCGTCGATGACAAGATCGATCTGCTTCAGCACCATCTCAGCTGGCACGGGCATGACGTCCGCCACTTCGAGCGTGTTCTGGGCCGTGATCGCGGTGATCGCGGTCATGGCGTGGCCGCCAAGCATGGTGACCGTCTTGATGTCGGCCTGGATGCCGGCGCCGCCGCCGGAATCGGAGCCGGCGATGATCAGGATGCGCGGGATTGTCATTGGGACCGTTATTGGGAGGAGCGGAGCGGCGAAGCAATCCAGACTGGCGTCAAAGCCATTGCTGGATTGCTTCCCTTCGCCCGCAATAGCGCGTTAACCGCGCCACTTGCGCTCCGTGGACGCGGGGTGGCGATCGAGAAGATGCTCGGCTCGGGTAGGGCGAGGCTGGAGGTTCCCACCGCAATTGGGGCAGGTGCCGGCGAGCGGCCCTTCCACGCACTCGGTGCAGAAGGTGCATTCGAAGGAGCAGATATGTGCGTCGTTCGCCTGAGGGAGGAGGCCGCGGCCACAGCGCTCGCAGTCGGGACGCATCGCCAGCATCAGGCGGCGGCCTTCACCGCTTCGCAGATCTGGTCGACGACCTCAGCGACGAGCTTCTCGTCCTCACCCTCTGCCATCACGCGGATCAGGGGCTCGGTGCCCGACTTGCGAATGAGGAGCCGGCCGGTGCCGGAGAGCCGCGCCTCGCCCTCCTTGATCGCAGCCTGGACCGGCGCGGCTTCGAGCGGCGTGGCGCCCCCTTCGAAGCGGACATTCTTGAGCAATTGGGGCAGGGGATCGAACAGATGGAGGAGCTCGCTCGCCCGCTTGCCGCTCACCACCAGCTCGGCGAGCACCTGCAGCGCGGCGACCAGCCCATCGCCCGTGGTCGCATAATCGGAGAGGATGATGTGGCCGGACTGCTCGCCGCCGACGTTGAAGCCCTTCTGGCGCATCGTCTCAAGCACGTAGCGGTCGCCCACCTTGGTCCGCTCGAGCGTCAGGCCGAGACCCTCGACATAGCGTTCGAGGCCGAGGTTGGACATGACAGTGGCAACGATCCCGCGGCCGCGCAGCCTCTTGTGCCGCTGCCAGGAGGCGGCGATCAGCGCCATCAACTGGTCGCCGTCAACCACCCGGCCGGTCTCATCGACCACGATCAACCGGTCGGCATCGCCGTCCAGCGCGATGCCGACGTCGGCGCCCGCTTCTACTACAGTCGCCTGGAGCAGGCGCGTGTCGGTCGATCCGCAGCTGTCATTGATGTTGAGGCCATTGGGCGAGACGCCGATCGCGACCACGTCGGCGCCCAGCTCCCACAGCGCCGCCGGAGCGACCTGATAGGCGGCGCCGTTGGCGCAATCGACCACGACCTTGATGCCGTCGAGGCGGAGATGCTCGGGGAAGGTCAGCTTGGCGGCGTGGGTATAGCGGCCGCGGGCATCCTCGATCTTGCGAGCGCGGCCGATCTCGGGGGCGGGGGCGAGCTTCGGCTCCTCATCGAGCAGGCGCTCGATCGCGGCCTCGTCCTCGTCGGTGAGCTTGAACCCGTCGGGGCCGAACAACTTGATGCCGTTGTCGATATAGGGGTTGTGGCTGGCGGAGATCATCACGCCGAGGTCCGCGCGCATCGAACGGGCGAGCATGGCCACCGCCGGCGTCGGCACCGGGCCGACCATCACCACGTCCATGCCGACGCTGGTGAAGCCGGAAATCAGCGCCGATTCCATCATGTAGCCGGAAAGGCGCGTATCCTTGCCGATCACGACGCGGTGGCGGTGGTCGCCGCGCAGGAAGTGGGCGCCCGCGGCCTGGCCGACGCGCTGCGCCATGGCGGCGGTCATCGGCATCTGGTTGGTGCGGCCCCGGATCCCGTCCGTGCCGAAAAACTTACGCGTCATCTACAGCTTGCTTCCGTTTTTGCTTGTCGCGCTGGCTGCTGCCATGAATGGCGCTGATAGCGCGTAACGAGCAAAAGGGCGAGCATGTCGCAGGCCACACGTATCCTTCTCGCTTTGGCCGCCGGCCTCCTGCTCGGCATCGCGGCGTTCCGCTGGGCACCCGATTTCGCGGCAGGGGCGGCGAGCGTCGCCGACCCGATCGGCAATCTCTGGCTGAACGGCCTTCGCATGACCATCGTGCCGCTGCTGGTGGCGCTGCTGGTGACCGGCATTGCCCAGACTGCGGCGGCAGCCAAGGCGGGCGCCATCGCCGGGCGCGCGCTCGCCTGGATCGTCGCCCTGATGACCCTGTCGGCGATCATGGGCGCGATCCTGACGCCGCTCTTCCTGTCGATCGCGCCGATGCCGGAAGCGTCCGCGCTGGCGCTGCGCAACGCGCTGACCACCACCGCCGAAGTGGGCGAGGTGCCGCCCTTCGCCGATTTCCTGCGCTCGATCGTGCCGATCAATCCGATCTCGGCGGCGGCCGAGGACGCGATCCTGCCGCTGATCATCTTCACCGGCGTCTTCGCCTTTGCAGTGACGCGGTTGCCCGTCGAGACCCGCACGGTGCTCACCAGCTTCTTCAGCGCGCTGGCAGACGCGATGATCATCGTCATCGAATGGGTGCTGAAGCTGGCGCCGATCGGCGTCTTTGCGCTCGCCTTCGTCGTCGGCGCGCGATCGGGCGCGGCCGCGTTCGGCGCCGTCATCCATTACATCCTTGTCGTCTCGGCCGTGGGCGTCGTCATGTCGCTGCTCGCCTATCCGCTGGCGGTGTTCGGCGGACGGCTGCCGCTCGGCCGCTTCGCACGCACGATCGCGCCGGTCCAGGCGCTGGCGATCAGCACCCAGTCTTCGCTCGCCTGCCTGCCGATCATGCTGAAGAAGTCCGAGCAACTCGGCGTGCCGGAGCGCACCGCCGGCATCGTCCTGCCGCTGGCGGTCGCCCTGCTCCGAGCCACCGGCCCGGCGATGAACCTGGCAGTCGCGCTCTATGTCGCCAGCTGGTTCGGGGTCGAGCTCGGGCCGGCGCAATATGCGGTCGCCATCTTCGCCGCTGTGCTGACCTCGATGGGATCGGTCAGCCTGCCGGGGCAGGTGAGCTTCATCACCGCGATCGCGCCGATCTGCCTGGTGCTCGGCGTGCCGATCGAGGCGCTGGCGATCCTGATCGCGGTCGAAGTGCTGCCCGACATCATCCGCACGCTTGGCAACGTGATGATGGACGTGGCGGTCACGACGACGGTCAGCCGGCAGTCCGGGGAGACGCAGGAGGGCAGCGCCGAGCCGGCAACCGCCGCCTAGGAACCGCCCCTCCGGCTGGCGGTTCTATCGCCGAACCAGCTCAGGGAGCCAGGTCATCGGCGTTTCCGAACATGATGGGAAGGGCGGCGGCTTCGGCCCGACCGTGCAGCCGCCGCAGCCCGGCAGCCTCAATCGAGCCCTCGCGCGCAACATCAGCGCCCTTCAGGAGCGGCGCCTCGCCGAAGCCGCCAATGCGAGCCTTGAGGAGCGCATAGCGGAAGCGATCACCCGCTTCACCGGCAGCATGCGCTTCGTCTACCTGCACCTGACGGTGTTCGGCTTCTGGATCGTGGCCAATCTCGGCTGGGTGCCGGGGGTGCCGCAATGGGACGAGAGCTTCGTCGTGCTGGCGATGATCGCATCGGTGGAGGCGATCTTCCTCTCCACCTTCGTCCTGATCAGCCAGAACCGGATGGCAGCCGCGGCCGACAAGCGCGCCGACCTCGACCTCCAGATCAACCTCCTGTCGGAACATGAGGTGACGAAGCTGGTGGCGATGGTGTCGGCGATCAGCGATCATCTGGGCCTCCACCACGTCGCCGGAGAAGATGTGGAGGAGTTGAAGCGCAACGTCGCGCCCGAAGCGGTGCTTGACGCCATCGAGACGACGGAGCGGCCGACCTAAGAGTTCATTGCCTTTCCGTCCCCGCCCGGGACAGCCGCATTTCCCGCTGCGCGGCCCGATGGCGGGCCGCTCGGAGCGGTGATAAGTTTCGAAAAATGAGGAGCTTGAGCGCAGACGCGGCGATCGTCGCCGCTCCCACTTTGGGGGCCACCTACCTGGCAGTGCGGAGCGGCAATGCGCTCGTTGCGGTATCCCCGGCGGGACTTGGGCTGCCCGATCCGATGCTGCTGCTCCCGGCCTATGCGGCGCTCGGCTTTGCGCTGAGCTGGGCCGCCTACCACCTCGTGGCCGGCCTGCTCCAATATCGCGCCATCTCGACCAGCAACGGGCGTGGCCTCTTCATCTTCCTCGCCGTGCTGGTCACCGCCAGCGCCGCCTATGAGGTGCCTCAGCTTGCCCTGCCGTTCGCCGCCGCCGCGGCCGGTGCCGCCTTCGCGCTGCACCTCATCCGCCGCAGGCCCAGCCGCAGGATCAGTGCCAACTAAGTTCACAAGGAGCGGATCGATGACGATTTTCGACTTCGGCAAGTATCTGAAGCGCCGCGCCGCCCAGCCGGCTCCGCCGCCGAGCATGCCGAAGGAGGTCGTCTACATTCCGACCAAATATGGCGACGTCGAAGCGCTCAACCGGCACGGCGACGTGTGGCTGATCAGCTATCCGTGGGACACGCAGGAATTCTTCGGCAACCGGGAGTCGCTCCAGCACGAGATGAACCGTCGGATCGAGGAGCGCTACGCCGCCGAGAAGAAGGTGCCGCCGACGATCATCTACATCCCGACCGGCAACGGCGATGCCAAGGCGACGCACATGGCCCTGAACCGCTGGCGGATCGAATATCCCTGGGCGGTCGAGGACTTCAGCGGCAACATGAATGCCGTGCGCAAGGAAATGAAGCGCAAGATCATCGAGCATTACACCGCCCGCCAGCAGGCGGCAGAATAAGCCTCCAACCGCCGATCCTCCCTTTCCATTGACAGCAGCTTCGGCGACGGGTCATCTGTTTGCGGCGGCGAGCCGGAGGATAGAGATGCGGCTGCTAGGTCAATTGGCGATTGCCTGTCTGAAGGCCGCCGCCCTGGTGGCCGCCATCATCATCTTCCTCTGGGCGTTCGGGCTGCTAAATGTCTGGGGCACCGTCGGCATCGGCGCGATGATCATCATCCTGCTGGGCATCTTCTGGGCGATCTTCTTCGACCGGGAGGAGCGCAGCCTGCTCCGCATCGGCGCCTTCTGCGTCGCTTATGTCGCGGTCGCGCAGATCATCTACGTCATCTTGGAGCCGCGCGGCCTTGTCCGGACGGACCTGCGCTTCACGCTCGAGTTGGTGGCGCTCGGCTTCGGCTCCTGCCTGCTGTTCACCTCGAACGGTGCCACTCCGGCCGCTCCCGCCGATCCGGCAGCGTCCTGATCCGTTTCAGCCGAGGTTGAGGCCGAGCCAGCGAGGCAGCGACGCGTTCGGCGCGTGGAGGGTGGTGACGAGCAGCCACAGCAGCAAGCCGCCGCCGAGCGCGATCCAACCGGGGAAGGCGGCATTCCATCTGGCGCGGCCGCGCAGCAGCGCGGCGAAGGGGACGAACGACGTCCGCCCTTCCCAGTCCTGCCATTTCCGGCCGATCACCGCGCGCTTCTTGCGGTCCTGTCCGATCGATCCGGCCAAGGCGAGGATCAGGATGCCGGCGGCGACGATGAGGTTGCGCGGCGATCCGTAGATCGAGAGGTGGACCAGCGCCCAGAGCGCGAAGCTCCAGTTCATCGGGTGGCGGGTGATTGCGAATACCCCGCGCGCCGGCTTCACCGCCAGCTTCGCCGCGCCGGGATGAGGGAAGGCGGGGTTGCCCATGAACGAGCCGACCAGGAGGATGCTGGCGACCAGCATCACGATCGATCCTGCGGTCCAGGCCCAGTCCGGCGCCGTCCATAGCGGGATGTTGTCGGCATCCTGCCAGGCCCAGATCATCCAGCCGAGCGTCACGAATGCGACGAGCGAGTAGAGCAAGCGGAAACTCGCTTCGCCCAGCTGTCCGATCAGCCGCCCCCGATAGGGGTGCGACATCGCGAGGTGGGTGCCGACGAAGGCGAGGGTCGCCAGCGCGAGGCTGACGGTGCTGATCACCGCGGATCGTAGGCCGGCGGCAGGTTCGGCTCGCTGAGGTCGCGGTAGCGGTCCCTGAGCTTGGTCTGCCGGTTCTCGAGCGGCTGCTGGACGCCGTCGATCAGCACCACCTCGGCAACGGAGGTCAGCTCCAGCGGGTCGCCATCCCAGATCACCACGTCGGCGCGGCGGCCGGCGCGGAGCGACCCGATCTCGCCGCCGAGTCCGAGCGCCTCGGCCGGAAGCGAGGTGATCGTCGCCAGCGCCTCGCCCCAGCTCAAGCCCGAAGCGCCCGGAACCTTGCCTAGAGCAACGAGGTTACCGGCATTCTGGCGCGAAAGCCGCACCTGGCGGGCTTCGTCCTCGTTGATCATTCCCATGCCGACCGTCACCCCGGCTGCGCGCATGCGGCCGATGTTGGACTGGGTGGCGGCGAGCTGCTCGAACGAATTGGGCAGGTCGACGAGGGCGTTGGCGATCACGGGCACTCGGGCGGCAGCGATGCGGTCCGCCACGGTCCAGCCCTCGGTGGCGCCGACCAGCACCATGCGCAAGTTCGGGAACTCGCGTTTCAGCCCGAGCACCTGGAGGATGTCGCTGGCGCGCTCGACATGAACGAGGAGGAGCTGGCGCCCGGTGAGAACCGGCACGAGCGCCGCCGCGTCGAAGCGGGTGAGGAGGACGTCGTCGGAGCGCCTCGCATCCGCGCCTAGCAGCGGGCTGTTCGGATCCGGCACTTCCTCGAGCGGGAAGTCGCGCTGGTCCGATGCGCTTGCTTCGCGCTGACCGCCGGAAGAGGCGATTCTGTCGGACCGGCCGAGATCCCGGGCTTCGCGAAGCGCATTGCGAAACAAGGCTAAAGTGGCGGCGCGGCTGCCGCCGGCGCTGTCGGCGCCTGCCTCGCCGAACTCGACGAACTGGAAGGCGCGGGCGCGGGTGATCGGCTGCATGTCGGAGCCGAGATCGATCACGGCGCCCTGGCCGGCGAAGATGCTCTTCGCAGTGGCTGGAGCGACGATGGCGCGCGTGACGCCGCCCGCGCGGCTGACGGCAACGTTCGATGCGCGCGGGTTGATCGCCGGCGCAACGTCGATCGCCGCGCTGAACGGCGAGTTGGCGGCCTGCACGTCGTTCGATCCGCCGACTGCATCGACCTCGAGCAGCCCGACGCGGGAGAAGCCGGCGACGAGACCCGGCGTTACCCATTTGCCGGTCGCGTCGACACGCTGCGCGTCGGCGGGAACGGCGACGCCCTGGCCCGCGGCGACGATGCGGCCGCCCCGGATCACGACGGTGCCGCCCTGGATGGGCGCGGAGCCATCGCCGAGTGCCACTGTCCCGCCGGTGATCGCCACGGTCTGGGCGAGGGCAGGGGAGGCGGCGAGGCTCAGGGCAAGTGCGCTGGCTGCTGCGAAAACCGGCTTCATTTCACGTCCCCTTCGCCGGGCTGGCCGAGTTCGAAGTCGCTGACCGGGCGGCGGCTCGGGTCGTTGGCATCATACATCAGGGCGCCGTCGATCCAGACGCGCTCGGGGCGGGTGTAGACGCTCAGCGGATTGCCGTTCCACAGCACCACGTCCGCCATCTTGCCGGGGCGGAGGCTGCCAGTGCGGTCGGCGATGCCAAGCGCTTTGGCCGGGTTGATGGCGAGCCAGGTCCAGGCGATCTCGTCCGAAATGTTGATCCCGGCACGGCGGCCGTTGGCGAGTGCCTTGGACGCTTCCTGGTAGAGGCGCTGGATGCCGTTGGGATCGTCGGAGTGGACGATCGCGCAGGCGCCGGCATTGTGGACGAACGGGATATTCTCCTCGATCCCGTCATAGGCTTCCATCTTAAAGCCCCACCAGTCGGCCCAGAGAGCGCCGCAGACGCCGTTTTCTCGCAGGAGATCGGCGATCTTGTAGGCTTCGACGGCGTGGTGGAAGGCGCTGACCTTGTAGCCGAACTCCTTGGCCATATCCATGATGTTGGCCATTTCGTCGGCGCGGTAGCAGTGGTTCTGGACCAGGATCTCGCCGTCGAGGACGCCGCGCAGCGTCTCGAGCTGGAGGTCGCGCGCCGGCGCCTCGCCGCCGTCGCGCTCGTACTTGTCCCACTTGCGATCATATTCCTGGGCGCGGGCCCAGGTCTGGCGCATCAGCGCGACGTTCGCCATGCGGCTGCCGGGCATCTGGTTGCGGCCGCCATAGACGCGCTTGGGGTTCTCGCCGCACGCCATCTTGAGTGAGTGGGGGGCGCCGGGGAACTTCATGCCCTGCATGGTGCGGGCATAGACGTTCTTGAGCGTCACGCCGCGGCCGCCGAACAGGTTTGCCGAGCCGGGAAGGATGTGGAGGCTGGTGACGCCGCCGTTCATCAGCGCCCGTGCGAAGCCGGGGTCCTGCGGCCAGACGCTGTGCTCGGCCCACACTTCGGACCGGACCGGACCGGTGATCTCGTTGCCGTCCTGATGCGCCTCCACCGACGGACTCGGATAGTCGCCGAGGTGGCTGTGGATGTCGATGACGCCCGGCGTCACCCATTTGCCTGCCGCGTCGATGCGGGTGGCGCCGTCGGGGATCGCGGTGTCGGCCCCGCCGATCGCCTGCACCCGCCCGTCCGAAAGCACGACCGTGCCGTTCTCGATGCGGCCGCCTTCGCCGTCATAGATGGTGGCGCCGGTGATGGCGGTCACGACCCCGGGATAGGGTCGGTAGGTGGAGGGGAAAGGCTCGACGGCGGCCCGTGCCGGCGCCCCGTCGGACGCCGTCGCTGCTCGGTCTTCTGATCGGCTGGAGGTGGTGGAACAGGCGGAAAGCAGGGTGGCCGCGGCGAGCGCGGCCAGTGCCGTTCTTTTCATCTAGTTGCGGACTCCGGGGACGGTTTCGAGGTTGGGATCGCGCGGAATGCCGGGCGCGATCGGCTCGGCGAGTTCGGCATCGCCCGCCATGCGCTCGTCGCGCAGGGTGTCGAGGTGCATCAGCCGCTTGATCAGCGGCGAGATGACCACCATCGCCACGCCGACGCCGACCGCGGTCCAGCCGATGGTCGAATAGACTTCGAGGACCGTCTCCTTGGCCGCGCCCTCGCCGGTGCCATGGCCGGACCCGGTCGCCGCCGCGATCAGGCCGGCGGCGAAATTGCCGGTCGCCGAGGCGAAGAACCAGGTGCCCATGATCAGGCTCGCCATATGCGCCGGCGCCAGCCGGTTCATCGCCGAGAGGCCGACCGGCGACAGGCAGAGCTCGCCGGTCGTGTGCAGCAGGTAGATGAGGAAGATGAAGATGACCGGCGTGGCGTTGCCGAGGCCGACCGCATTGGCGCCGGCGACCAGCACCAGGAAGCCCGCACCAAGCTGAATCACGCCGAGGCCGAACTTGGCCGGCGCCGGCGGCTCAAGCCCGCGCCGCCCGAGCGCCGTCCACAGCCACGCGAAGAGCGGGCCGAGCAGGATGATGTAGATCGGGTTGATCGACTGGAAGATCGAGGCGGGGACACCGCCGCGGTCGACATGGCGATCGGTGAACAGGTTGAGCGAGGAGCCGGCCTGCTCGAACAGAGCCCAGAACAGGATCGAGCCGAGGATCAGGTAGAGCGCGGCGAAGATCCGGTCGCGGTCCTCGGCCGGCAGCTTGAACACCGCCGTGAAGAGCACGTAGAGGACGAGGATGCCGCCGGCGATGCCGAGCAGCGAGCCGACCAGCTCCTGATACTGGATCAGCGCCCAGACGATCGCAACCGCGGCGATGCCGGTAAGGTAGAGGAACCATTCGAACTTCATGCCGGCGACGGTCGAGCGCAGCCGCGCCGGGTCCGGGGCTTCGCCGCGGCCCATCAGCAGCGGCTTGCCCCACATGAAGACGATGAGGCCGAGCAGCATGCCGAGGCCCGCTGCGCCGAAGCCGTAGCCCCAGCCATAGGTCTGGCCGAGATAGCCGGCGATCAGGGTGCCGATCGCCGCGCCGAGGTTAATGCCCATGTAGAAGATGGTGTAGGCGCCGTCGCGGCGGACGTCGGTGCGCGGGTAGAGCTGGCCGACGATGACCGAGATGTTGGCCTTGAGGAAGCCGGAGCCGACGATGATGAAGGCCAGCGCCAGCCAGAAGGCGTTGATCGTCGCATCCTCCTGACCGCCATTGCCCTCGAACGCCATCAGGAAGTGGCCGAAGGTGAGCAGCACCGCGCCGAACAGCACCGCCTTTCGCTGCCCGAGATAGCGATCGGCTATGTAGCCGCCGATCACGGGCGTGATGTACACCAGGGCGGTATAGGCGCCGTAGATGATCGAGGCGCGTTCGTCCGAGAAGAGCCAGTGCTGCGTCAGATAGAAGATCAGCAGCGCCCGCATGCCGTAATAGGAGAAGCGCTCCCACATTTCGGCGAAGAAGAGGACGAAGAGGCCGCGGGGGTGGCCCAGGATCGTACGACCCTCTTCGGCGACGTAGGGGTTGGTTGCCACTGGCTCGCTACTCCATACAGTGCGCCGCTCTCATGGGGCAGCGCTTAGGGCGCGCAAACTAGCGTCCTAAACTCACATGTGAAGCAGATTGTTGCACTGTCAGAAGGATGCTGGCACCCGGCCCGACATGCTGAACGACCGCTCCTCGACCCTGTCCCTGCTCAGGACGCGCCGCTCGGGGCGGCCGCGCGACCTCGTCGAGCCGGGGCCGAGCGAGGAGCAGTTGCGCGAGATCCTGTCGGTCGCGACGCGGGTGCCCGATCACGGCAAGCTCGCGCCCTGGCGGTTCGTGGTGGTGCGCAAGGCGGATCGGGGCGCGCTCGAGGAGCTGCTGCTGCGCGCCTACCGGATCGACCATCCCGAACCCGGCCGGCTCGAGATCGAGGCCACGCAGCGTTTCGCCCACCAGGCCCCGGCCCTGGTCGTCGCCTTGTTCAAGCCGGTCGAGAGCAGCAAGATCCCGCTTTGGGAGCAGCAGCTCTCCTGCGGTGCCGCCTTGATGAACCTGCTCAACGCCACCCATGCGCTCGGCTTCGTGGGCGGCTGGGTGACCGGCTGGGCGGCTTTCTCGGAAGAGGTCAGGCGTGCATTCGCGACAGGCGATGAAGTGATCGCCGGCTTCGTCTTCATCGGCACCCCGGCCGCCGAACTTGAAGAGCGGCCCCGGCCCGAACTCGGCGACGTGGTGACGGAGTGGCGGCCCTGACACGCGGGCGTAGGGCCGGAATTTGCTTGACCCCGTGACTGTATTAGCACACTATATCAGGCAATGATCAATGACGACCGTCCCGTTTACCTCCGCCTTCGCGACACCATTGCCGCGCAGATTCTCGACGGCAGCGTCAAGGACGGCGATCCGCTCCCGTCGGTGCGCAGCCTCGCCGCCGAGCATGGCGCCAACCCGCTGACCGTCGCCAAGGCCTACCAGACCTTCCAGGACGAGGGACTGATCGTGGTCCGGCGCGGCGTCGGCATGTTCGTCGCCGACGGCGCCGCCGAGCGCCTTCGCGCCAGCGCCCGCAAGGAATTCCTCGAGCAGCGCTGGCCGGCCATCGCGGCCCATATCCGCCGCCTCGACCTCGACGTCGCAGATCTGGTCGACCGCGCGCTCGCCTGATCGCCGGCGCCACCCGCGGGGCCAAGTTCTTTTAAGGATTGGGCTGTAATGGCATCCTGCACGCTGGGTGTATGGGCGGGATGATTGAAGCCAAGATAGACGAGATCGAGGGCGACAAGAGGAGCGTCCAGCATCGCTCTCGAGTGATGTTGGCGGCCACGATCGTCACGTCCGGCTTATCGGCCGACGTCAGGATCAGGAACCTGTCGCGCTCTGGCGCCCTCGTCGAAGGCGATGCCATGCCCGAGGCCGGCGCCACGGTGGAGATCCTGCGCAATCTCCACTCTGCGCGCGCGCAGGTGGTCTGGTCCAAGCCGAACCGCTGCGGCGTCAAGTTCGACGAGCCGGTCGTGATCGAGGAATGGGTGGGGTCCACCCTTCGCGCCGCGCCGCCGCCCGAGCCCGCCCGGGAGCAGGAGGAGCGGACTACGGGACCGCTTCCAGCCTGGCTTGTCGCCGAAGGATCGGCGGCGGGGCTGGAGGACCGTCTCTCGAAACGGGTGGGCGAGGAGATCGCCTATATCGGCCGGCTGGTCGAGACGGTCGGCATGGATCTCACGGCAAACCCGGCGATCGTGCACCGCCATAACGCATCGCTTCAGAACTGCCGCCGCGCCGCCGCACTCCTCGGCGAGATCGCGCAGGTCCTCCTGTCGGACGATCGGCTCGCGGCCGCGGCAACGATCCGCACCGCCGAGCTGAAGGCGCGCCTTCTCAGGTCCTGAGCGCGGATCAGGCGGCGAAGGCGGCGTCGGGCAGCGAGTAGAGAACCGCTGACGAGGCCGTCGCAGCCGCCTTGAGACCCTCCGCCTCCGGGACGATCTGCTCGATGTAGAAGCGTGCGGCGGCTCGTTTGAGCGCCAGGAAATCCGGATCGGCATCGCTGCTCACCGCTGCGGCGTACTGCCGGGCCATCAGCCAGCCGCTCACCGCGACCGAAAGCATAGTCAAAAAGGGGTAGGAGCCAGCCAGCCGATCGTCCGTCTGAGCGGAGGCTAGATGCGCCGCCGCTTCCTCGCAGGCGTCGACCAGTGCCACCAACTCAGCTTCAGCGCCGGCCTCGGACCTGATGTCGGAGAGCAGTCGCGCGAGCACGGCCCCGCCCTCCAGCCCTAGCTTGCGGCCGACCAGGTCCGCGGCCTGGATGCCGTTGGTGCCTTCGTAGATGGGGGCGATGCGGGCGTCGCGCAGATGCTGGGCGGCACCGGTTTCTTCGACAAAGCCCATGCCGCCATGGACCTGCACGCCGAGGCTCGCCACCTCGACGCCGACATCGGTGCCGTAGGCCTTGACCAACGGCGTCAGCAGGTCGACGCGCGCCTTCGCATCGGCGTCACCCAGGGTGGCGCGGTCGGTGAGGCCCGCCGCATAATATGTAAGCGCCCGCGCAGCCTGGGTCAGCGCTTTCATGCGCAGCAGCATGCGCCGCACGTCCGGATGGCTGATGATCGCGACCGGCTCCCGGCCGGGCGCTCCGGCTCGAGCCGACTGCAGCCTTTCGCGGGCGAATGCGACCGCCCCCTGCGTCGCCCGTTCGGCAATCGCCACTCCCTGGAGGCCGACGTTGAGGCGGGCATTGTTCATCATCGTGAACATCGCGCGCATGCCGCCATTCTCCTCGCCGATCAGCCAGCCGAGGCAATCGTCATGATCGCCGTAGGACATGACGCAGGTCGGCGAGGCGTTGATGCCGAGCTTGTGCTCGATCGAAACGCAGCGGACGTCGTTGGCCCCGGCCGGGCGGCCGTCCGCATCGAGCCGAAATTTGGGGACGAGGAACAGCGAAATGCCCCTCGTGCCGGGCGGCGCGTCGGGCAGGCGGGCGAGGACGAGGTGCACGATATTGTCGGTCAAATCGTGCTCGCCGAAGGTGATGAAGATCTTCTGGCCCTTGATCGAGTAGGTGCCGTCGTCGTTCGGAGCCGCGCGAGTCTTCAGGGCGCCGACGTCGGAGCCGGCCTGCGGCTCGGTGAGGTTCATGGTCCCGTTCCACTCGCCCGTAACCAGCTTGGGCAGCCAGGTGCTCTGGAGCTCCGGAGAGCCGTGATGCTTCAGCGCCTCCACCGCGCCCGGCGTGAGCATCATGATCAGCGAGAATGCCATGTTGGCCGAGGTCAGGTCCTCCATGACGATCGTGGCGAGGGTGAAGGGGAGGCCTTGGCCGCCATGCTCGACCGGACCGGCGAGCGTGCCCCACCCGCCTTCGACATAGGCGCGATAGGCTTCCCGGAATCCCTCCGGCATGGTGACGCCCTGCTCACTCCAGCGGGCGCCGACCTGATCCCCCAGGCGGTTCAACGGCGCAAACTCGCCCGCGGCGAACGCGCCGGCGCCCTCCAGGATCGCATCCACCAGATCCGGAGTGGCCTCGGCAAAAGCATTGTGGCCGGCGAGCTCGCTCAGCCTCACCACATGCTCCAGCAGGAAGCGCTGCTCGGCGATCGGCGGCGTATAGGTCATGGGAGGCCCCGCTTGCGTGACGTGAGGGGCGGCTATAGCGCGGCCCTGTGACCGCTCCAAACCGGCCCTTTCGCACCCACGTCGTCCCTTACGGAAAGGCCGCGATCGACCAGGCGGCGCGGCTGATCCGGGAGGGGCAGCCGGTCGCGGTGCCGACCGAAACGGTTTACGGACTCGCGGCCGATGCGACCAGCGCGGAGGCGGTGGCGCGGATCTACGAGGCGAAGGGCCGGCCGGGCTTCAACCCGCTGATCGTCCATGTCGCGCAGCTCGAAGAGGCGGAGGCGATCGGAACATTCTCTCCGGCCGCACGGACGCTCGCGCGGACCTATTGGCCGGGCGCGCTGACGCTGGTGGTGCCGCTCTGGCGAGACGCGCGGATCGCCGACGCCGTCACCGCCGGGCTGCCCACGGTGGCTTTGCGCTGTCCGGCCCATCCCGTGATGCAGGAGCTGCTCGCCGCCGCGCGCCTGCCGTTGGCAGCGCCGTCGGCCAATGCGAGCGGCACGATCAGCTCGACCACGGCGGCGCATGTGCTCGCCTCTCTCGATGGTCGCATTCCGCTGGTGATCGATGGCGGACCTACGTCGCTTGGCCTGGAATCAACCATCGTCGCGGTCGATGACGAGGGGCTGCGACTGCTCCGCCCGGGACCGATCGATTTTGCCGAGCTGGCGGCGTTGGCACGCCTTGCCACCAGTGGGCGGCCACGCGGCATCGAGGCGCCGGGGCAGTTGGCAAGTCACTATGCGCCCACCAAGCCGCTTCGCCTCGATGCCGGTGCCGCGGCGCCGGACGAATGGCTGATCGGGTTCGGAGGGGTCGCAGGCGACGACAATCTCAGCCCGTCCGCCGACCTCGGCGAGGCGGCGGCAAAGCTCTTCGCCGCCCTGCATCGAGCCGATCAGGCGGACCGGCCCCGGATCGCGGTGGCGCCGATCCCGGCGCAGGGCCTCGGCGCGGCGATCAACGATCGCCTGCGCCGGGCAGCCGCGCCGCGTCAGGCGACGGCCTGATCCTTCAGGCGGTTCTGGAAGCTCTTGCGGAGCTTCTTGAGCTTGGGCGGGATGGTGGCGAGGCAATATGGATTGCGCTGGCCTTCGCCTTCCCAATAGCTCTGGTGATAATCCTCGGCCGGATACCAATCGGCGAGCGGCTCGACGGTGGTGACGATCGGATTGGTCCAGTCGGCCTGGGCACGCTTGATGCCGGCGCGGACAGCCGCCTCCTGCTCCGCGTCCATGGGGAAGATGGCCGAGCGATACTGGGTGCCGACGTCGTTGCCCTGGCGGTTGAGCTGGGTCGGGTCGTGGGTCGCGAAAAAGATGTCCAGCAGCGCGTCGAAGCCGATCACCTCGGGATCGAAGGTGACGCGGATCGCCTCCGCATGGCCGGTATCGCCACCGCAGACCTGGCGATAGGTGGGATTGGTCACCTGGCCGCCCGTGTAGCCGCTCTCGACCTTTGAGACGCCGACCACGTCGTTGAACACCGCCTCGGTGCACCAGAAGCATCCGCCCGCCAGAATTGCCTGTTGTTCGGCCATGTAAATTCTCCTTCCGCCCACAGATGGGGGCGGAGGCTCGCGCTGTTAAGCCTTCGTCGCAGTCCTGCGTTCCTTGGCAGCCGAAGACTCCTTTGCAGCCGGGAGCGTGAAGCGGAAGACGGCGCCTGACCCGGGCCCATCCTCGGCCCAGATTCGCCCGCCATGCGCCTCGACGATGGTGCGGCTGATCGAGAGGCCGATCCCCATTCCCTCCGCCTTGCCGCTCTTGAACGGGGAGAAGAGGGCGCCGCCGGCACCCGGCGGAAGACCGTGGCCGGTGTCGGCGACGCTCACCTCGATCATATGGTCGGGGCCGGGCTGCGTCGCGATGGTGATGTGGCGTTGGGGGGACTCCGCCATCGCCTGGATCGCGTTGCGGATCAGGTTGATGAGAACCTGCTGGATCTGGATGTTGTCGGCTTCCACCCACCGAGCTGCCGGATCGACAACGACGCGATGCGTGAGCCCGTGCGCCTGCTCGTCGACCAGGGCGAGCACGTTGGCCTCCTCGATGATCTTGGCCAAGTCCTGCCGCTTCATCTTGCCGCTGCGGCGCGAGACCAGCTCGCGCAGGCCGCGGACGATCTGGCCGGCCTTGATCGCGCTCGCCTCGGCCGCCTCGAGCGCCGCGCGCACGTCGGGGGGCACCGGCTCTTCCGCGCCTTCGAGCAGCCGCAGCCCGCCGCGCACATAGCTTGCCACCGCCGTGAGCGGCTGGTTGAGCTCGTGCGCCAGCGTCGACGCCATCGCCCCCATTGCGCTGTGGCGTGACACTTGGATCAGCTCCGCCTGCATGCGCTTCAGCTCCGCCTCGGCCTGGCGTCGCTCGCTGACGTCCGCCATTGAGCCGACGGCGCGGATCGGCTCACCCGCATCGTTGCGGATAACGAAGCCGTGGTCGAGCACCTGAACATAGTGGCCACCCCGGCTGCGGAAGCGATATTCGGACGACCAGCGACTGAGACCCGCTTCGATGCTGCCATAGGCATTGGCGACAACGCGCTCCCGGTCCTCAGGATGGATGTTGTCCAGCCAGAAGCTCGCCAACGTACCGCCTTCCCCTGCGGGGAAGCCGAGGAACGCGGAAGCCGAGTCGATCCAGTAGACTTCCCCCTTCAGCAAATCGTGATCCCAGACGGCATCGTCGGTAGCGCGCGCCGCCAGTCGATAGCGCTCCTCGGCCTCCCGCTGCGCCTGCTCAGCCGCCTTCTGGTCGGTGATATCCTCCGTATAGCCGTACCAGCACAGGATCTGGCCGGCCTCGTCGCGCTTGGGGACGCTGCGGGCACGGAACAGCCGGTATGAGCCGTCGGCGACCTTCATGCGGAATTCCGCGGTGCGGGGCCCTGGCGCCTCGGGCTCCGCATTCCAGCGCGCAGCCACCTCTTTGAGGTCCTCCGGATGGACCACCGCCAGCCAGGCGACTTGCGGATCGACATCGGGCGAAATGCCGGTCGTTTCGCTGAAGGCCGAGCTGGCCGAGGTCAGCCGTTTGTCGGCATCCGCGGTCCAGGCCATCTGCTGGCTGAGCTCGATCGTATGGCGATAGCGCTCCTCGCTCTCCCGCAGGCGGGCCTCCGCCGCCCGCCTGTCCCCGACCTCCCGCACCAGCCGCTCATGGGCGGCCCGCAGATCGTTCATTCGCTCCCTGATCTTGTCTCGAAGCTCCTGGGCCTGCTCCCGGAACTGCGCCTCGGCCTCCGCGCGCAGCCTGAAATCGCGCCCGGCCTGCCGCTGCCGCGCGCGGGAACGAAGCGCCGCCTTCACCATGTCGAGGAGGAGCGGTGGCTCGATCGGGGGCTCCAGCAAGACCATCCAGCCGAGCGCTTCGACCGCTAGTCCATCCCGCCGCAGCTCCTCCCGCTCCGCGACCAGCAGCAAGGGGAAGTGCGACCAGGGTGGCTGCGCCTCGATCGCCGCAGCGAGCGGCGGGGATCTCAGCGCGTCGGGCCCGATGATGGCCGCATCCAGCTCGCCCGATCGGATACCGGCCGCGATATCGTCGGCGGCGGCAATGTCCGCACAAAGGTCGGCACCCGCCAGAACGGTCTGAAGCTCGGCAGCGCCGCCCGACTGCAGGATCGCGACCCGCTCGCGCCGCGCTTCTTCGTTCGTCGGTGCCGAAGCCTCCCGCATCAGAGCGGCCTCATTCGTCGGAGAGCGGCTCCACTCCCGCCTGCACGGCAAGGGTCAGCGCCTCGGCCAGGCTGCCGACCTGAAGCCGTTCCATCATGTTGGCGCGATGCATCTCGACGGTGCGCAGGCTGATGTCGAGCCGCCGCGCCAGCATCTTGTTGGGCATGCCGGCCATCAGGCCGCGAAGCACCTCGCGCTCGCGCAGGGTCAGGACCGCGATACGTCCCTCGGCGACGCGCTTGCGCTCCGCTTTCTCGCCGCGCTCCTTGAGCAGCCCGAAGGCGCGCTCGAGGCTGCCGAGCAGCACGTCTTCCTCGAACGGCTTTTCAAGGAAGTCGACGGCGCCGAGCTTCATCGCCCGGACCGCAACCGGGACCTCGCCATGGCCCGTCATCACCACCACCGGCCAGTCGACGCCGCGGCTGGCGAGCTCATTCATGACCTGGAAGCCGTCCATCTCGGGCATGCGGATGTCGAGCAGCACGCAGCCCGGCTGCAGCTCGTCGAGACTCTCGACCAGATCGCTTCCGCTGGCAAAGGGGCGCGACTGGAATTGGGCGGAACCGAGCATGAAACTCAGCGAGCGGCGGACCTCGCGATCATCGTCCACCACATGTACATATTGGGATGGCAAGCAGATTCCTTCACAGTCCCAGGTCGGGGGCGCCGGACATTCCGGTGCCTGTGTAGGATAGTCAACAGAGACGGCCGTTTCCGTCGCACCCCCCGAAAATATTTCTATGGGCGGTCGAGCGCGGGCAGGCGCTGCCGGACTTCATGCATCCCTGCCCAGGGGTCGGGCACCTCCCGGATCCGCTTCGGCACGGTCGAGACGGTGAAGGCAGTCGGGTCGAGGCCGTTCGTCACTTCCCCCCATTCGAGCGGCATCGCGACCGGCGCGCCGGCGCGCGAGCGAGTGGAGTAGGGGGCGACGGCGGTGGAGGTCGGATCGTTGCGGAGATAATCGATGAAGATGCGGCCGCTGCGCTCCGCCTTCGAGATGCGGGTGAGGTAGCGCTCCGGCGCGTCCGCGGCCATCTGCTCCGAGAGCAGCTTCGCCCAGGCCTTCGCGTCGCGCCACGCGGTGACCGGTTCGATCGGGACGATAACGTGGAGTCCCTTGCCGCCGGTCGTCTTCACGAAGCTGGTGAGGCCGAGGGCGTCGAGGCGCTGCCGCACGTCATGCGCCGCGGCGATCACATCCGCAAAGCCGAGGCTCTCGTCGGGATCGAGGTCGAAGATGATCCGGTCGGGCTTGTCGAGCACATCGAGCGTGACGCCCCACGGGTGGATCTCCAGCGTACCCATCTGCACCATGGCGATCAGCCCGGCAGCGTCTTCGATATAGAGATAGGGCTCGTCGAAGCCGGGAACCGTCACCTCCTTCAGCTCCGGCAGCACGCCCGAGGCCGCGTGGCGCTGGTAGAAGCATTTCTTCTCCGCGCCGACGGGGCAGCGGACCATCGTCACCGGCCGGCGCGCGACGTGCGGCAGCATGCGATCGGCGACCGCTACATAATAATCCGCCAGTTCCGACTTGGTGACGCCCTGGTCCGGCCACAGGATCTTGTCCGGGCTGCTCAGGCGCACCCCTTCGACCGTCCGCTCAGTCATGCCGCGCTCTCCAGCGTCGAAGCAAGCTCGGCGGGCCGCGCTTCATGCTCGAGCTGGTCCATCCGGCACTGCTCCGGCGCCTTGTCGGGGCGCCAGCGAAGGAACTTGGTGCCGTGACGGAAGCGCCGGCCGGTGACGTGGTCGTAGCGCACTTCGGCAATCAACTCGGGCCTCAGCGGCTGCCAGTCGCCTGATCGCTCGGTGCTCCAGCGGCTGGGCCCACCCGGCGCGCTGCCGGTGAAGCCGGGTGCCTCCACCAGCGCTTCGAGGCGTTTGGTCAGCGCCGCTTTCTCATCGGACGGTATGGCGGAGGTGAAGCCGACATGATCGAGCTTGCCTTCCTCATTGTAGAGGCCGAGCAGCAACGATCCCACCTCGCGTCCCTTGGCGGCATAGCGAAAGCCGCCGACGACGCAGTCCGCGGAGCGCAGTTGCTTGATCTTGAGCATGGCGCGCTCACCCGGCTCGTAGGCTCCGTCGCGCCGCTTCGCCACGACCCCGTCGAGCGCGCCGCCGGCCTGCTTGAGCCAGGCTTGTGCGACCTTACGGTCCTCGGTGAACGGCGAAAGCTGCAGCAGCGGCTCATCCTCAGCCTCATGGAAGCTCTCCAGCGCCTTGCGGCGTTCGGAGAGGGGGCAGGCGACCAGGTCGCGTTCGCCGAGAGCGAGGCAATCGAACAGCATCAGCTGCGCCGGCGTCTGCGACGAGAGCTTGCGGACCCGGCTCTCCGCCGGGTGCAGTCGCATCTGCAGCGCGTCGAACGAGAGGATGCCGCCGATCGGGATGATCAGCTCGCCGTCGATCGCAAAACGCTCCGCCTGCAGTCCCCCGATCGCGGTCACCACTTCCGGAAAATAGCGGCCGAGCGGCTTGCCGGCCTTGGACTGAAGCTCGATATCGCCGCCGTCGCGGAAGACGATGCAGCGGAAGCCGTCCCACTTGGGCTCGAACTGCCAGGCGGGCCCATCCGGCAGCTCGTCGACCAGCTTCGCCTCCATCGGGGCAGTGCCGGGCTTCACCTTCAGTCGCTCGAATCGGCCCATGGCGCAGAGACGCCCCGCGGTCCGAACGGGTTCCGCGGCAACGCTTCGCCGCGCGCCCGTGCCATTCCGGCGCAGCGGCACACGTCCTGTTAACGGCCCATCCGCACGATGCGCCCAGTCGCGCCGAAACCGCGTTGAGTCCACGAGTCGCGGCCGCGGATTCATTGAGGCCACAGAACGGAAACGTTAGGATCGAAGGCATGGTAATGCTTACGCGCAGGAACATGATCCGGGCCGGAGCCGCAGCCGGGTTGCTCGGCGGCGTCGCCGGGCCGGCCGCAGCGCAGATCATTACTCCCTTGAAACCCTATATCGATCCCAAGCTGAAGGCGCGGGCGCTGGTGGCCCTTGCCGCCAATCGCAGCCGCATTCCCCATGACGACGTCATCGGCATCGCCGATTTCAGCCGGCCCTCGCGTGAGCCGCGCTTCTACATCATGGACCTGAGGAGCGGCATGCTGACGCAGCATCTCTGCGCCCATGGCCGCGGCTCCGACCCGGGGCACAGCGGCTGGCTGGAGATGTTCTCCAACGAAGTGGGATCGGAGGCGACTTCGTCCGGCGCCTATCTCACCGGCGACGCCTATTTCGGTAAATACGGCCACTCCATGCGCCTGACCGGGCTCGATCACACCAACAGCAATGCCGACACCCGTGCGATCGTCGTTCACAGCGCCTGGTATGCGGAGCCGCGGGTGGTGGAGGAATATGGCAAGCTCGGCCGCAGCGAAGGCTGCTTTGCGCTGCCCGGCATCAGCCACGCCGAAGCGATGACGCGCTTGGGCTCCGGTCGCCTGCTCTACGCCGACAAGGTGTAAGGAACGGCCGAGCTCTTCGTTGCGGTGGCGATGTCCGCGACGCGAACCCTCACCAGCAGCCACTCAAAAAGCACGGCCGCAACGAGCAGCAGCACGATTGCCACGAACGGCACCCGATCCGAAAGGAAGGAGAGGGCGGCAAAGGCGAGCATGGCCAAACCGATGCCGGCTTTCGGCGCCATCAGGCCGGCTCTGCAGCGGGCACAGGCGAAGACCTCACGACGAAACTGGGTCCGGGCGAGCGGGACAGGCTCGCCGCATTGCGGGCAGGCGCCGCGGGCCAGCGCCCGATCAGTTCGCCGATGCGACCTGCGTCGTGCCGCTCTGGGCGTTGAGGGCGGTCACCACCTTGTCGTCCCGCTTGTAGATGTCGGGATAGCTGATGATGCCCTTGCCCTCGGCGAGCGCGGCGGTGGTGAAATAGGTGATGTAGACCGGCGTCGGAACCGCCGCTTCGGCCTTCACCGTCTTGCCCTCGGCGATCGCGCGGTCGATCGCGGCGCGGTCCCATTCCGGGTTGCCGAGCAGCAAAGCGGCGAAGTCGAGCGGGTTCTCCGTCCGGATGCAGCCGTGGCTGAGCGCACGCGCGTCGCGCTTGAACGCGGCCTTGGACGGCGTGTCGTGAAGGTAGATGGCGTAATTGTTCGGCATGACCACCTTCATCCGGCCGAGCGCGTTGCCGGCGCCCGGCGGCTGGCGGTAGCGATAGCCGCCCTCAGGCGTCTTGACGCGGACATAGCCCTTCTTGCCGCGAACCTCCGGTTCGATGCTCTTGGGGATCTCCCACCAGGGATTGAGGATGACGCCCGTGGCGGTGGCGGCGAGCTGCGGCGTCGCCGTCTTCGCGGCGCCGACCACCGCCTTGTGGCGGGCGACGACCTTGCCGTCTTCGACCAGGGCGACAGTATAGGCCGGAACGTTGACGATCACGTAGCGCGGGCCGAGATCGCGCGGCAGCCACCGCCAGCGGTCGAGGTTGGTGCGGGCCTTGTCGCGCAATTCCTTGGTCGTGGCGGAGCTGAGCAGCGCCTTCAGCTCGGCATATTGCGGGTGCGTCGGCAGCAGCGAGTTGAGGCTGTCGTGGATCGTCTCGTTCTCGATCGCCCGCTGCATGAGCGCGAGCTGGTCGGTGCTGTTGAGGTCCTCCTGGTCGTGGACATGCCAGTCCATGCGCGAGTCGCCGCGAACGTGGCCGAGCGCCAGATCGGAGGAGACCCGCAGGAAGGTGTCGGTCGCAGTGGCGTTGAGCGCCGCCTGGTCGTTAGACGCGATCGCCGCGTTCAGCCGCTCCGGGGAGTAATCGGCGGGATCGAGACCTTCCTCGTCGACGCGAGTGATATAGTCGAGCAGCGCCATCGCCGCCGACTTGCTCCAGGTCGGGGTCACGACGCCGGCCGGCAGAGCGCGCAGCGCCCGCTCTTCCTCGGAGATCTTCTCGGCCGGTACTTCGCCGGTGGCGACCTGCTCGGCGGTGGCCTTCTCGCCCTCCTGAAGCTGCGCGAGCGCAGGGGTGGCGGTGGCGGCGAGAAGCAGCGACAGGGCTGCGAAACGTGACGGCATTTGCATGGTCTCCTGTTAGCGCAAACTCCTGAGCCAAACCAGCTTTCGCCAAGCTGACTGCGGCGTGACGACTCCGATTTCCGGCGAGCGGTTCTTCCGCGCAACAGTGTGACGCCTCGCCGCGGATGCTCCCCCCGCGCTGAGACGTCCGTCGACCCGGCCGCACGAGAGTCCGAACTGTTTCACGTTTGCGGTGAATTGCAGGAACGGGCAGCCCGGCTCGGGTGTTTCTTGGTTAACTTTCCGAAACTTATCCGGAGCGGGAGCCAGCATGGCCGAGGACGCATCCGACGTGCGTATCCCGCTCGTCGAGGAACGGCTCGTCACGAGCAAAAGAGAGGTCGAGACGGGTCGGGTCCGCGTGCGCACGATTGTCGACGAGGAGGAAGCGGTCGTCCGCGATACGCTTCGTCACGCGACTGTCGAGGTGGACCGGGTGCCGGTCGACCGCGAGATCGACGAGATCCCGCCCGTCCGGGAGGAGGAGGGCGTCACCATCATCCCGGTCGTTCGGGAGGTGCTGGTCGTCGAGAAGAAGCTGATCCTCGTCGAGGAGGTTCGCGTCCGCCGATGCACCCAGATGGAAGAACATGCGCAGCCGGTGCTGCTGAAAAGCCAGCGCGCCGTCGTCGAGCGCTAAGAAAGTAGCGGGGATCCTGTCCACCTTTGAAGGAGAATGAAATGTCGCGTACGGTAACAGCATTGTTCGATAGCCGATCCGAGGCCGAGGCCGCCAGGGAGCGCCTCACCTCGTCGCGCATCGATGCCGACAGCATCCGCATCATCGACAAGGAGAGCAGCGGCTCCTCCGCCAACGGATCATCGGGCGATGCCGGCGATCAGGGCTTCTGGGCGTCGCTCAAGGACCTGTTCATGCCGGACGAGGACCGCCACGCTTATGGCGAAGGCATCAGCCGCGGCGGCTATCTTCTCTGCGCTCAGGTGGACGAAGACGAAGCCGACGAGGCGATCCGCATGCTCGACCAGTCGAACAGCGTCGACTTCGACAGCCGCCAGGAGGAATGGCGGAGCAGCGGCTGGGCCGGCTACAATAGTGACGCGGGTTCCGGCCTGTTCGGCAGCGAGAACATGACGGGCACCGGCGCGACCGCCGGCGCCCAGACCGGCGGCCTCGCCACGGGCGCGACCGGCATGCCGCTCACCGGGCAGAGCTCCGGCTTCGGCACCGGCGGCACGGAAGGGCGCGAGCGCTCCACCACGGTTCAGGAAGAGCATATCCCGCTGGTCGAGGAGGAGCTGCGCGTCGGCAAGCGCGAGGTCAATCGCGGTGGCGCCCGCGTTCGCTCCTACGTCCGGGAGGTGCCCGTCCACGAGCAGATCAATCTGCGCGAGGAGCATGTCAGCGTCGAGCGCCGGCCGGTCGACCAGCCGCTCAGCACTGCGGATCGCGGTGACATGTTCCAGGAGCGCAGCATCGAGATGACCGAAACCGCGGAGGAAGCGGTCGTCGCCAAGGAAGCGCGAGTCCGCGAGGAGCTCGTCGTCAAGAAGACGGCCGAGGAGCATTTCGAGAATATCGACGACACCGTCCGCCGCACCGAAGTGGACGTGGACGAGGGCGTCAGCGCCTCCGGTGACCGCTCGGCTTTCTTCGACAGCGGCGAAACCAACAAGAGCGGAAGCGACTTCGAACGCACCGACTTCGAACGCACCGACTTCGAGCGCACCGATCGCGACAAGAGCTTCTGATCTGAAGCCGAAAGAGAAGGGGCGGCTGGCGACAGCCGCCCCTTTTGCTTTGCCCGGCCGATCAGACGCGGGTGGTGGCGGTGTCGACGCGGTCCTTGTAGACGAAGCCGAAATAGGCCGCGACGGCGGCGAGCAGCGCGTGCAGCCAGATGTCGTTGCCGTAGAGCGGGATCAGCCCGAACGTGGTGTTCAGCCCCGGAATTAAGCCCATCACCGTCAGCACCGCGTAGATGATCGCAACGCCCTTGGCGTAGCCTTTCGAGGCGGAAAGGCTCTTGTAGGCAAGCAGGCCCCAGACGCCGAACAGCAGGTGGACGATGTTGTGCAGCACGTTCACCGGGAACAGGCCGAGCTCGTAGCCGAAGAAGGATCGAACCGTCACGTCGGCGTCCGCCGGATGCCCGCTATGGTCCATCATGTTGAGCCCGGGAATGAAGCCGCCGGCCCCGACGATGAGGAACACGATACCGAAGATGAGCGCAAAGGTACGGGTACTCATAAGATAGTCTCCCTGTTGATCCTTGGTCACGCAACGGCGGGTTTTTACCCGATTAACAAAGCGCTAACCAGTCATTTCGGAAGCGTCAGTATCGCCTGCTGTCCCGGCGCCGGTCAGCCTGGGCGGGCGACGACGGTCGATCGCGCCGGCCTCTCCTCCGTAGCCGTGAACAGGCTCGCGATGGCCGAGGCGATCTTCGCCCCGCCTTGGACCGAGGGCTCGATCGGATTGGCGTAATCGCCTTCTTCGTCGCAGATCAGCCGCAGGTCGATCAGCGGCAGCCCGCGCATGAAGGCGGCGCGGGTGATGCGGTCGTTGAACAGCGACAGGGCTGCCTTGATGATCCGGTGCTGGGGCGCGGACGGCGGGGTGTCGTAGATGGTGCACAGCGCGGTCGGGAGGGCGGCGCCGAGCACCGCCTCCAGCATCTGGTCATAGTCGCGGGCAAACGCGTCCTGCGCCTCCGCCAGCAGCAGCACCGCCTCGCCGACGCTGCTCACGCGCGAGCCCAGCAGGTGCGATGCGCCGAGCGCATCGTTGCCGCCGACGCTGAGCACGATGTGCGTCGCGTTGCGCGGCAATCGGGCGAGCTGGCCCGTGACGCTCCTCGTGATCGCGCCGTCGACGGCGAGCAGGGTGGCGGACCAGTCGGTCGGCAGCACCTGCCGGAGCTGCTTCACGACGTCCGGCCCGCCCGGCACATACACGCCGTTGTCGAAGATGGAATCGCCAAGCAGGATGATGTGCGCCATGGTCGCTCCTCGGCCGGCCAACGAACGGCGCGCAAGATGGGACCATCCGTGGACGAACTGAGTGACGTCGAACTTGCGGCGCGGCTGGCGGAAGGAGCGGGGCGGATCGCGCTCGCCGTGCGCGACAGCGGCCTGCTGGAGGGAGCGGCGCTCGGGCAGGCCGGCGACCAGCTCACCAACAATTTCATCATGGGCGCGCTGCGGGCGCTGCGGCCGGGCGACGGCATCCTGTCGGAAGAGAGCGTCGACACGACCGAACGGCTGTTCAAGCAGCGGGTCTGGGTGATCGACCCGCTCGACGGCACACGGGAGTATCGGGAAGGTCGCCCGGACTGGGCAATTCACGTCGCCCTGGCGATCGACGGCAGGCCTGAGGCGGCAGCGGTCGCGCTGCCGGCAAAGGGGCTGCTGCTTCGCTCCGATGTTCCGCCTCCGCCTGCGGAGGCGCCGTCGAGACTACGCATTCTCGTCAGCCGCACCCGCCCTCCCGCCGAAGCCGAGCGCGTCGCGCTCGCGCTGGGGGCCGATCTCGTCCCCCTCGGCTCGGCAGGCGCGAAGGCGGCGGCGGTGATCACGGGCGAGGCCGACATCTACCTCCACGCAGGCGGGCAGCACGAATGGGACAATTGTGCGCCGGTGGGCGTGGCGCTCGCCGCCGGCTTCCACGCCGCGCGGCTCGACGGCTGCCCGCTCGTCTACAACCAGGCGGACACCAACCTGCCCGACCTTCTGATCTGCCGGCCCGAGCTTGCCGAGCCGGTCCGCGCGGCGCTATTTGCCGCCGGGGGATGAGCGGCGCACGGGAAGCGAGAGCCTTTTCATGTATTTGTGGGAAATCGGCGAGGTCGTCCGGAAAACCCTCGCGAAGCGGCCGAACGTCTTTCAGGTGCCAGCGACCGGGCTCGAAATCTTCGTCGTCCGCGACTTTCTCAGCGCCAAGGAATGTTCGGGTCTGATCGAGCGGATCGATTCCGACCTCAAGCCGTCGGGCTTGCTCGCCGACGATCCCGATCCCGAATTCCGCACCAGCCAGACCTGCGAGCTGAGCCCCTCCGACCCGCTGGTCCGCTTCGTCGACAACAAGATCGCCTCGTTCATGGGCATGGACCGCGAGTTCGCCGAGACGCTCCAGGGCCAGCGCTACGCCATCGGCCAGCAGTTCAAGCCCCATCACGATTTCTTCTACACCGACCAGCCCTATTGGCCCGCGCAGGAGAAGGTCGGCGGCCAGCGCACCTGGACTGCGATGGCCTTCCTCAACGACGTCGAGGCAGGCGGCCAGACCTTCTTCGAGCGCGCCGGTGTCCGCATCACGCCCAAGGCCGGCAACCTCCTGATGTGGAACAATCTCGACCTTGCCGGCGAGCCCAACACCTATTCGCTTCACCAGGGCATGCCGGTGACGGCGGGGGTGAAGTATATCGTCACCAAGTGGTTCCGCGGCCGGCGCTGGGGCTATCCGGCGGACGAGGAGTGAGCTTCTGCCCTCAGCTCGTCTGGGCGAGCAGCTCGTTCACCCGCCGCTCGGCATCGGCGAGCGCTTGCCTGGTCGACTTCTGACCGTTGAAGGCAGCGGCGACTTCCTCCCCAACCAGCCCTTCGATCGCGTTCTGGCGCTGGACCCCGCCCGGTAGCGGCCGCCCGGTGGTGGCGACCGGCGCAATGTTGATCCGGTGCGGCAGTGCCTTGAACGCAGGGCTCTCCACGACAGCCTTGAAGGCGGGCAAGTGGCCGGTGCGGGCCCAGTCGAAATTATGCTCGGCGATGAAGCGGAAGAAGCGGGCGATGGCGCGCCGCTGCTCAAGCGTTCGCTCGCGCCTGGGCACCACCCAGGCATGGCCGCTGACGTAGCTCACGTCCTCGCCCCAGAGCCGGGGATAGGGATAGACCGTGTAGCTCCGGTAGAGCGGGCGCCCCGGCGTGTTCGCTTCCGCCTCGAACTGGCCGATCATCCAGGTGCCGGTCGGATAGATGCCGCCCTCGCCGGACATGAAGCTCGCGATCGCCGCGGGCGTGTCCTGGTTGCGCGTGCTCGTCCCCGACGCGGTGATGGCGCGGAAGAAGTCGACGATCCGCTCGGCCTCCGGTGTCTGCAGCCGGATCCGAGTGGGGCTGGTAAACAGCACCGCATTCTGCGCCAGCAGGTAGGTGTAGACGTTGCGCGCGGCATAGGCATTGTCGCCGACCAGGCTCTGGATCAGATAGGGCTTGCCGGTCCGTTCGGTGAACTGACGCGCCTGCGCCAGCATCTCCTCGGGCGAGGTTGGCAGCACCGGCTTGCCGTCCCTCATCAGACCCGCCTCGGCGAACAGCTTCGTATTGATGTGGAACAGGCCGCCATGAGTGTCGAACGGGAGGCCGTAGAGCTTGCCGTCGATCGTGACCGCGCTCCGGCTCGCTTCCGTCAGGGCGGAGGGCGCGAGCCCCGCCTCGGCAAGATAAGGTTCGATCGGCTCGAGCAGGCCTTCGGCGGCGTAATCCGAGATCACGCCGGTGTGCATTGTGACGAGGTCGGGCGGGTCCTTGGCCGCCATCTGCGCCGAGAGCTGCGGATAGCCCGGCCAGGCGACGACGTTGCTGCTGACCTGCACGTCGGGATTGCGGGCGTTGAACTTGTTGATCATCGTCGTGATGATCCCGCACTCGCCTTCGACCTTCGACACGTCGGTCGCGCTGCCATATTCGGCGCCGCACTCGCCGAAGAAGCGCTGCAGGTAGATCTCGGTTCGGTCGCCGCCGTCACCGCCGGCGCTGCAGCCGCTCGCAAGGAGCATGGCCGCGACGAGGAAGAGGCGCCTCACCGGACCGCCGTGCCGGCCATCGCCCGCACGATCTGCTTCTGGAACAATATGTAGACGATGAAGATGGGGATCGAGGCGAACACCGCCTGGGCCATCAGGAAGCCGAGGCCGCTCGTCTGCGCATAATTCATTTGAGCTGCGGCCAGGCCGACGGTAAGCGTATACATGTCGCTGCGCGTCGCCGAGATGAGCGGCCACCAATAGGCGTTCCACGACGCGAGGAAGGTGAACACCCCAAGTGTCGCCTGCGCGGGCAGGGTCAGCGGCAGCAGCACCTTCCAGAACAGCGTCAGGCGCGACGCGCCGTCCAGCATTGCCGCTTCGTCGAGCTCGCGCGGAATTGCCCGCATATATTCGGTCATGAAGAAGACGCCGAACGGCCCCGCGAGCCCCGGCAGGATCAGCCCGGGATAGGAGTTGTGGAGCCGCAGTTCGGCGAAAAGCTGGTGCTGCGGCAGGATCACAGCCTGCTCGGGGATGGCGAGCCCCAGCAGCACGAAGATGAAGAGGGTGCGGCGGAACGGGAAGTCGAGCCGCGCGAAGCCGTAGCCGGCGAGGCTGCACAAGGCGAGGACGCCGAGCGTGGTCCCGCCGGACACGATCAGGCTGTTGATCAGCCAGCGGAACACCTGGTTGCCCTGCAGGATCGCGGCATAATTCTCGAGCGTGTAGGGCGGCGACAAGGCCGCGCCGCTATTGCCGACGAGCTCGCTATTCTCCTTGAGCGAGAGCAGCAAAGTCCAGACGAGGGGCGCGAGCATCACCGCGGCCGCGAGCAGGATCGCGAGCAGCGTCAGCGGCGACCGGCGGGTTCGACCTGGCTCAGCGGCCACCGTCGCCCTCCGATCCGCGCATGGTCGTTACATATTGGGTGAGGGTGATCATCACGATCAGCAGGAAGAGGACTTCGGCCGCGGCAGTCGCATAGCCCAGCTCCCACCGGGCGAACGCGGATTCGAAGATGAACAGCACCATCGTCCGGGTCGCGCCGCCCGGGCCGCCGCCGGTCAAGAGCTGCGCCTGGCCGAAGATCTGGAGCTGCGCGGCGGTCTGCAGCATGATGACGAGGACAAGCGTGCGCTGGAGCGCCGGCAAGGTTACGCGCCAGAAGGTCGTCCAGCGGCTCGCCCGGTCCAGCGCCGCGGCTTCGTAGACGTCGCCGGGGATCTGCTGGAGCCCTGCAAGGAACAGCATCATCGGGAGACCGATCGACCACCAGATGGTGGTGATGGCGAGCGCCCAGAGCGACCAGGTCGGATGGCTGAGGAACGGGATCGGCTCCGCGCCCATCGCCTGCGCCGTCTCCCCCAGAAGACCTGCGTCCGGCGCCAGCACGAAGCGCCAGATCAGGGTGACGATGGTGACCGAGAGGACGGAGGAGGAAAAGAAGATGCCCCGGAACACCGCCGCGCCGCGCGTCGCCCGGTTGAGCGCGAGCGCCAGCCCGAGCGCGATCACAGTCAGCAGCGGCACGATCATCAAAGCGAGCGCGAATGTATTGAGCACCGAGCGGATGAAGACGTCATCGGCGAACAGGCGGGCATAATTGTCCAACCCGACAAAACGGCCGCCGCCGAACAGATCGACCCGCTGGAGGCTGAGCGCCATGCCGCTTAGCAGCGGATAGATGAGGATGATGACGTAAGCGGTCAGGAAGGGGAGGACGAAGAGCAGCCCGCTCCAGTCCTTCCGCTCCGCGCCGGACCTCATGCGGGTTGCGCCTCCGCGTGATAGCCCCGGCCCTCGGCGTCGAAGAGGTGCGCGGCGACGCCCACGATCCTGAGGCCAATCGCATCTCCGACCTTCAGGCGGCTATTGCCTTCGTCCTCGGCGACAACCTCGAGGCCATCGGAGAGATGGGCGTAAACAAGCGTCCGGTCGCCCAGCCGCTCGACCAATTCGACTTTGGCCTGCGTCGTTGCTTCACCGTTTGCGACCGTCACGTTCTCCGGGCGCAAGCCCAGCTGCAGCGCACCGCCGGCGGGCAGCTCCGAGCGCGGCACTCGCGTCTCCACCTCCGCGCCGTCGCCCAGCCGCACACGGGCATGGGGTCCGTCGCCCGGCACCAGTTCAGCCGGCGCGAGCGTCATCGCAGGCGAGCCGACGAACCGCGCGACGAAAGTGTTTGCCGGCCGGCTGTAAATCTCCATCGGCGGCCCGACCTGCTGGATGCGGCGGTCGTTCATGACGACGATGCGGTCGGCGAGCGTCATCGCTTCGGCCTGGTCGTGCGTCACCATGATGAAGGCGGCATCGACGCGGTTGCGGAGCTGGGCGAGCTCGATCCGCGTGCGCATGCGGAGCGCCGCGTCGAGGTTGGAGAGGGGCTCGTCGAGGAGGAACAGCTTGGGGTGCTTGACTATGGCGCGGCCGATCGCGACGCGCTGCCGCTGTCCGCCCGACATCTGGCCGGGCTTCTTGTCGAGGTGCGGTTCGATCTCCAGCACCCGGGCGGCATCGGCGACGCGCTGCTCGATCTCGGCCTTCGGCACGCCGACATTGCGCAGGCCGAACGCCATGTTCTCGCGCACGGTCATGTGCGGGTAGAGCGCATAATGCTGGAAGACCATGGCGACGCCGCGATCGCCCGGAGCCGATTTGTCGATGCGCCTGCCGTCCAGCCGCACCTCGCCCCCGTCGAGCGTCTCCAGCCCGGCGATGATGCGGAGCAGGGTCGACTTGCCGCTGCCCGAGGGACCGAGAAAGGCGACGAACTCGCGATCCGCCATGGTCAGCGACACGTCGTCGAGGACGAGCGTGGAGCCATAGGCCTTGCGCACGTTGCTCAGTTCAAGGCTCGGCAAGGCTCTCCCCTCGGCTGCCACCATGGGGCGGCGCCATTTGTCTGACATTAGGGTGAGGCAGTCTCGGCCCGTTGGCAAGACCGAGCGGAAGCTTAGCTGAGCCCTTGGCCGAGGAAGCTAGGCACCGGGCCGTTCCAGCCGTCATCGGCGAGTTCGAGCTCCTGCTCGCGCGGCTCCGATGCGCGCCGGGGCTTGCGTTCCGCTGCAGGCCTGGGCTGCTCGTCGGCGGCTTTTCTGCGGCTCTTCGCCTCCGGCCGCTCCGCCTTCGGCTTGCGCTCAGGCGATTTCGGCTTTTCCTCAGGGGCGGGAGCGGGCTCGGCGCTGCCTTCCATCGGCGGGATCGGCTGGCCAAGCATCTTCTCGATCGCAGCGAGCTGGTCGGCGTCGGAGGCGGTGGCGAGCGTGATCGCGACGCCGGTCGCACCGGCGCGGCCGGTGCGGCCGATGCGGTGGATGTAATCGTCCGGCTGCCAAGGCACGTCGAAGTTGAAGACGTGGCTGACGCCCTTGATGTCGAGGCCTCGCGCGGCGACGTCGGACGCGACGAGGATGTTGATCTCGCCGGTCTTGAAGCGGTCGAGCTCCTTAAGGCGCTCGGGCTGCTCCATGTCGCCGTGGATCGGCCCGGCCTTGAAGCCGTCGCGGCGGAGGCTCTGCGCCAGTTCCTTCACTGTCGTCTTGCGGTTGGAGAAGATGATCGCGGTCTTCACCGCCTCATCTTCGAGCAGCCGCTCGAGCGCAGCCTTCTTCTTGCGCGCGTCGACCCGCAGCAGCCGCTGGTCGATATTGATGTTGGCGGTGGCGGGGCGGGCGGCCTCGACCGTCTTGGGACTGCTCAGGAACTTCTCGGACAGCTTCTTGATCGGCGCCGGCATGGTCGCCGAGAAGAGCAGGGTCTGGCGGTTCGAGGGCAGCTTGGTGCAGATCTGCTCGATGTCCGGGATGAAGCCCATGTCGAGCATCCGGTCGGCCTCGTCGATCACGAGCAGGTTGCAGCCGGTGAGCAGGATATTGCCGCGGCCGAACAGGTCCATCAGCCGCCCCGGCGTCGCGATCAACACGTCGACGCCCTTCTCCAGCGCCTTCACCTGATCGCCCATCGAGACGCCGCCGATCAGCAAGGCCATGGATAGCTTGTGATACTTGCCGTATTTCTCGAAATTCTCGGCGACCTGAGCGGCAAGTTCGCGGGTCGGCTCGAGGATCAGCGAGCGCGGCATGCGCGCGCGGCTGCGGCCTTCGCCGAGGATGTCGATCATCGGCAGGACGAAGGCGGCGGTCTTGCCGGTGCCGGTCTGGGCGATGCCGACCAGGTCCTTGCCCATCAGAACCGAGGGGATCGCCTGGCGCTGGATGGGAGTCGGCTCGTCATAGCCCGATTCCGTCACCGCGCGGAGCAATTCGTCTGAGAGGCCGAGATTGGCGAAAGTCATTGCTGGTCCGGAAAATAAGAGACGCTGGTCCTGCTCAGCGCCCTGGTGGGCCGCTTGAAGCGATCAAAGGTTAATTGTCAAGCAAGCTCAGTCATCGCGCCTGGCCGCGCGCAGCGTGCGGAAGGCATCGATCTCGCATTCGCCGCCGACGCGTGAGCGGATGGAATCGCGATCCGCGCAGATCTGCCCGTCGGCATCGGGGCTGATGTAGAAGCCGTAATAATAATCGAGCGCCGGGCAGCTGCGGTCGAGCCGCGCGCGGATGCGGCTCTTGTCGCGCAGGATCAGATCGAAGCTCTTCTGCCGCAAGGCGGTCGCCCCCGCGATCGAGCGGGCGGCCACGCATTTGGGGCCTTTGTCTTCCTTCCACTCGATCTGCGGGTCGGGCTTGCGCATGGGCCTCAGCTGCACCGGCACGCGGACCAGGATCTGCTGGCGCACAGTCAGCTGCGCGAACTGCATCGGCTGAGCGGCATTGGGCGCATCGGGCACGCCGCCCAGCGCCGCGAGCATCAGCAATGCCGCGCTCCAGTCGATCACGATGTGGGTTCCATTCGCGCCCGACATTCATGGTTGCGTTTGAACATGCGATTAATTGCGGCTTCCCCTCGGGACGGCTAATGAACGCGTGGCTGGATGATGGCAAACGGGGACGATCTGCTGGAGCGCCTCGGGGCGACTCTCGGGCCCAAGGGCCTGACGCGGGATCACGCGGACCTGGCGCCGTGGCTGCAGGACTGGCGGGGACGCTATCGCGGCGCCGCCCTCGCCATGGCTTCGCCGGCAAGCACCGAGGAGGTGATCGAGGTCGTGAAGCTCTGCGCGGCGGCCGGCGTTCCGATCGTGCCGCAAGGCGGCAACACTTCGATGGTGGCGGGAGCGACGCCGTCCGAGGACGGCGCCTCGCTGCTGCTGTCGATGCGGCGGATGGACCGCATCCGCTCCATCTCGGGCCAGAGCAACGGCGCGGTCTGCGAGGCAGGCGTGGTCCTGTCGCGGCTGCACGACGTGGCCGAAATCCACGGACGTCGGTTTCCGCTGACGCTGGGCGCGAGGAGCTCGGCGACCATCGGCGGCCTCATCTCGACCAATGCCGGCGGGACGCAGGTGCTGCGCTTCGGCACCATGCGCGGCCTCGTCCAAGGTCTCGAGGCGGTGCTTCCGGACGGCACCCTGTTCGACGGCCTGGCGCCGCTCAAGAAGGACAATCGCGGCTATGACCTCCGGCAGCTGCTGATCGGCGCCGAAGGCACGCTCGGCATCGTCACGGCGGCGAGCCTGAAGCTGGTGCCGGCGATCGGATCGCGGGCGGTGGCCTGGATCGGCGTCTCCTCGCCGGCCAAGGCGCTCGAGCTGCTGCAGCTGCTGAGCTCCAGCATGGGCGATTCGATTGAGGGTTTCGAGCTGATCCCGCGCTCGGCGCTGGACCTCGTTCTCCGGCACATCCCCGGCACGCGCGCGCCGCTTGAATCGATGCACGAATGGAACGTGCTGATCGAAGCGACCGCTCCGATGGTCGCGCCGGACCCGGAAAAGGCGCTGAGCGCGGCGTTGCGATCGGCCTTCGGCACCAATCTTGCCCGCGATGCGGTGATCGCCGCCAGCGAGGCGCAGGCGGAGGCCTTCTGGCGCCTCCGCGACAGCATCTCCGAAGCCGAGCAGAAGGACGGCCCCGCCGCCAAGCACGATCTCTCGGTCGAGGTCGCGATGATGCCCAGCTTCATCGTCGAAGCCACGGCGGCGGTGGAGGGCCGCTTCGCGGGGACCAACGTCATCGCCTTCGGGCATCTCGGTGACGGGAACGTACACTTCAACGTGCGCGCGCCGGCCGGCGCCGGACCGGACTGGCTGGCGTCCGAAGGCTGGATCGTGACCCGGTATGTGCACGATCTCGTCGTCGCCGCAGGCGGCTCCATCTCGGCGGAGCACGGGATCGGGCAGATGCGCCTCTCCGAACTCGCCCGGCTCGGCGATCCGGCCCGGCTCGGGGTCATGCGGGCGATCAAGAAAGCGCTCGACCCCAAGGGCATCATGAACCCCGGCAAGCTCGTCCCGCCCCTCGATGCGGCCGAGGAAAGCCCCGCGAACGCCACTCAGGACAGACTTGCGGAAGCGCCGGTTCAGCCATAGACGCTTCACCCGACATTCCGGGCTGCCGGCAGGGGCGCCCCTATATTCCTGTTCTCATGGAGAGTGATAATGGCCAGTGCGCCGAACCAGCTGCCGATTTTCTACAACACGCTCGAGCCGCTTTCGAGCAACGTCCACGGCAATTTCAAGAGCCGCGCGGCCAACAGCGCGCCGTTCCTCGCCAATGCGCATGCGGTGCCGATCACGGTGGACGAGTTCGTTTCCGCGCAGCGTTTCTACCCTATCGTCTTCTCGGTCGGCGACAATCCCGTGCCGCTGGCGCTGATGGGACTGAATGAAGGCGTCAACGTATTCGTCGACGGCGAGGGCAAGCTGCTCGGCGAATGCTACGTCCCGGCCTATATCCGCCGCTATCCTTTCATGCTTGCGCGCCTGCGCCCCGACGCGGACGAGCTCTCGCTCTGCTTCGACAGCCAGAGCGGCCTCGTCGGCGACTTCGAAGAAGGCAGCCCGCTGTTCGAGAACGGCCAGCCCAGCGAGACGACCAACGCGATCCTCAAATTCTGCGAGGAGTTCGAGCTGTCCGCCCAGCGCACGAATGCCTTCATGAAGGAGCTGAAGGACAGCGATCTGCTGATCGACGGCGAGGTGTCGATCCAGCCGTCCACCAGCACCCAGCCCTTCATCTATCGCGGCTTCCAGATGGTCGACGAGAACAAGATCCGCGAGCTGCGCGGCGATGCGCTGCGCAAGATGAACCAGAACGGCATGCTGCAGCTGGTCATGGCGCATCTCTTCTCGCTGCCCACGATCCGCGAGATTTTCGGCAAGCAGATCCAGCAGGGCAAGGGCCCGCAATTGGCCGAAGCGCCGGCGCTCGCCAACGCCTGATGGCCAGCGCTGCCGAGCAGCTGGGACGCGATGCGCAACGTTATTCGAACGTTGCCATCGCCTTCCATTGGCTGATCGCGGCGCTGATCGTCCTGAACCTGATCCTCGGCCTCTTCCACGACGATTTCGGCCGCGACGCGCGCTCGTCGATGATGTTCTTCCACAAGGCGACCGGGATCACGATCCTGGTGCTGAGCCTGCTGCGGCTGCTCTGGCGGCTCGGCCACAGGCCGCCGGCGCCCGACCCCGTGCTGAAGCGGTGGGAGGCGATGCTCGCCGGCCTGGTCCACCGGCTCTTCTACCTGCTCCTGATCGCGATTCCGCTGAGCGGCTGGATGCTCTCCTCCTCGAGCAATCGACCAACCGATTATTACGGCCTGTTCGAGATCGCCCCGCTGCCGGTGCCGCAGACGGACGACGTGCATGATGCGCTGGAGGATAGCCACGAGCTGCTCGGGAAGCTGATGATCGCCTTGATCATCCTGCACGTCGCCGGTGCGCTGAAGCACCACGCCCAGGGGCACCGCCACCTCACCGCGCGGATGGCGCCGTGGCTTGGCCGGAGCGTTCGCTAAGCTCGCAACCTCTTGAAAGAGGTTAACAACTTCCTATCTCGATCGAGACGCGTTGTGACTCCCCCCTTGTCATGGCGCGTTACGCCCCTTGTGGGCGTTCCTCCCTGAACCTTGGCCACCTCGCGGTCTCGCGAGGTGGTCTTTTTTTGCCCGTCACTCGGCCGCGATGGCGTGAGGAGGTTCGAGGGCGCGGCCGGCCAGCGCCGCGGAAACCGCCGCGATCATCCGCGCGGTCTTGTCGAAACCCGGGCCGGGCGCGCGGAGCATCGGCTCGAGATAGGCGGCGCGGTCGATCTCCAGCTGGAGGGCGTGGATGCTTTCGACGGGACGGCCGTGGCGCTGCGTGATGTAGCCGCCGGCATAGGGTTCGTTGCGCGCCACTTCGAAGCCGGCCGCGCGCGCTGCCTCGGCCGCCGCGAGTAGCAGCTCCAGGGCGATGCTGGTGCCGTGCCGGTCGCCCAGCACGACGCCCGCCTCGACGCCGCCGCTCGCCGCTCGGGGTGGCATCGAGTGACAATCGAGCAGGATCGCGACGCCGAATTGCGCGCGCACCTTGTCCAGCATCTCGGCCAAAGCCGCATGATAGGGGCGGTGGACCTCGACGATGCGGCGCGCCAGCTCCTTGCCCGGCAGGCGGTCCAGCCAGATCGAGCCGGCGCCGGTGATCCGCGACGGCACCAGGCCGAGGCCGCCCCGCGTGCGCGGCGACTGCAGCACCGAGCGCGACGGCGGCGGCGGCGCGATCATCGCCGCGTCGATCTCGCGCTCGTCGCGGTTGAGGTCGATCTCGGCGCGGGGGCGGAGCGCCAACAGCGCGCTCGCGCCGCCCGCAATGGCGCGCCAGACGAGCCGGTCTACAAGCCGGTCCTCGAGCGTCTCCAAGGTCTCGCGCGGGAGCCGCGAGGCGCTCAGCAGGGCAGGGGAGTAGGAGCGGCCGGCATGGGGCACCGACAGCACCACCGGCGAAAGGGGCGTTTCGGGGCCGATGCGCAGAAAAGGCGGTTCGGCGGGGGACTCGGCCATTGTCAGCGCAAACGTTACGAGCCCGGGAAATGTCCCGCAATCAGATAAGCCACGTGAATTCTCTTCGCCTCCGGCTGGAATATTTTAAGGGCTTAGCGCATAAGTGGGGCTTCCGCGGCTCCTGGCAGGCCGCGCGGCCGGGCCCGAGGAGCGGATGATCAGGATCCTTCTTGCCGAAGACGACGAGTCGATGCGCGTCTATCTGGCGCGCGCGCTCGAGCGCGTCGGCTATGCCGTGGTCTCCGTTGACCGCGGCACTGCCGCGCTGCCGCTGCTCGCGGCGGAGCGCTTCGACCTTCTCCTCACCGACATCGTCATGCCCGAGATGGACGGGATCGAGCTCGCCCAGAAGGCGGCCACGATCGCGCCCGAGATGCGGGTGATGTTCATCACCGGCTTCGCGGCGGTGGCGCTGAAGGCCGGCAAGGCGCAGCCCGAAGCCAAGGTGCTCTCGAAGCCCTTTCACCTGCGCGACCTTGTCGCCGAGGTCGACCGCCTGTTCCAGACCGAGGACCGGCACGGCCGACTCTAGCGAGTAATCGGACTGTGGGCCTTGGGGGGAAGTGCCGCTTCCCGCTGGCGATGAGCGTCATTGTCGTGCAACAAAAGTGTCATGACGCTTCCACAGGTATTTCACGCCAACCCTTTCGATATCCTGCCGCATCTGGTGGCGCTCGCCGCCGCCTATCTTCTCGCGCTGCCGATCGGCTGGAACCGGGAGAAAGCGGAGCGGAGCGCGGGGCTGCGTACCTTTCCGCTCGTGGCGATGGCGAGCTGCGGCATCGTTCAGGCCGCGGAGTCGCTGACGATCGGCGAACCTGAGGCAATGGCCAGGATCGTCGAAGGCATCATCACCGGCATGGGCTTCATCGGCGGCGGCGCCATTCTGCGCATGAAGGAGTCGGTGAAGGGCACCGCGACGGCGGCGAGCCTATGGGCGACCGGCGCGATGGGCACTGCGGTCGGGCTCGGCAGCTATGACGTCGCTCTGATCATCTCGCTGATGACGATCATCACCTTGTGGCTGCTGTCGCCGCTGAAGCTGCAGCTCGACCAGGACGCCAAGGCGGAGGAATAGACCCGGCCGAAAGTCAGCCGTTGCGCCGGCGCGGGAGCGTCGCTAGTAGCCGCGGCGTGGGCGTGTAGCTCAGTGGTAGAGCACTGTGTTGACATCGCAGGGGTCGCAAGTTCAATCCTTGCCACGCCCACCATTTTCCCCAATCCCAACCTCCGTCGAGCGCCTCAGTGCGAGGCGCTGCCGCGCCCGCTTGGCCTGTCGGGCACCGGGATCTGCCCCAAAAGTTATCCCCAATATCCTAGTTATCCACAGGTGGATTCCGCTTTGCGCGACTCGGAAACTAGGTCAGTTTGAGGACGTGCCGGGGAGCGGCGGACCGGAGACGGAAAGAAGCTTCCAAGGCACAACCCGCTGAAAAGCGGCTGAAATTCGCAAGGATGGAAGCGGCTTCGAAAGCGGAAACGGGCAAGCTCAAGGGAAGAAGCGCGAGGCGGCAGCCGAACCCACTTTCCACAAGAGCGGTCCGGCGGGACCAGAGCTTCGGCTCACGGGACTGCGAAAGGATCGGAAGCGGAGGCCGCAAGGCGGAAGCGAAGGATCCGGACGGGACTGGTCGGAGGACGCTTCGATCGTTTCGTGGAAATGGACGCGAGGGTTCGCCCTTGTGGAAACTTTCCGAAAGGGACGACACCAAGGGAGACCCTGGTGAAACGCCCGAACCCGAGGCCCGCCGGAGCGAGAGCGACGACGGATCACCTCACAGGGTCCCCTTCGAAGTTCGCTTCGATGGGATCGCCCGAACGGGGCCTCAGCGAAGTTCGCTTCGATGAGTGACCTCGACCGGAACCGACCGGGGCCCACAAGGCCTCGGCCGGAACCGGGCCGGGGACGAGGCGGAGTTTCGATGCGCAAGCAAAGAAAAGCCGGCGAGAAAACCGAGGACCGGGGTAGCGCCGAAGCCTGGCTTTGGCGGGACGCCTGGAGCCCCAGACTAGACGCCTCGCCCTAACCCAGGGCCTGGCAGTCGAAACGGGACAGTGAGGGTTGGCGGCAACGCCAGCCCTCATTTGCGTTTGGGCGGTCCCGCGGCCGAGCTGCCGCGCTGCGAGTCCGGCATGCCGGACTCGATCGGCATCCTCCTTCTTCTCGCGCTGCGTCCTTTAAGGAAGGTGGACCCCGGATCAGGTCCGGGGTGACGATCTAGGAATGTTAAGCCGCGAGGCCTTCGAACTGCAGCCGCGCGAGCCTGGCGTAGAGGCCGCCGCGCGCCTGCAGGGTGTCGTGGGTGCCTTCCTCGACGATCCGGCCATGGTCCATGACGATGATGCGGTCGGCGCTGCGCACGGTGGCGAGGCGGTGGGCGATGACGATGGTGGTGCGGCCGACCACCAGCCGCTCCAGCGCGGACTGCACCAGCCGCTCCGATTCCGCATCGAGCGCCGAGGTCGCCTCGTCGAGCAGCAGCAGCGGCGAATCCCGCAGGATCGCGCGGGCGATGGCGATGCGCTGGCGCTGACCGCCGGAGAGGCGGGCGCCGCCTTCGCCCATGAAGGTGTCGAGGCCCTGCGGCAGCTTGCGCAGGAACTCGGCGGCATTGGCGGCCTCGGCGGCCTGCCACAAAGCCTCGTCGCTCGCGTCCCAGCGGCCGTAGCGGAGATTGTCGCGCGCGGAGGCGGCGAAGATCACCGTTTCCTGCGGCACGACGGCGATGCGGGCGCGGATGTCGGCCGGGTCGGCGTCGCGAAGGTCGACGCCGTCGAGGCGCACCGTGCCGGCTTCCGGATCGTAGAAGCGCTGGGCGAGCTGGAACAGGGTCGTCTTGCCCGCGCCCGATGGCCCCACCACCGCCAGCGTCTCGCCCGGCCTCACCTCCAGGTTGAAGTCGGCGAGCGCGCTGATTTCCGGGCGGGTGGGGTAGTGGAACTGCACATGCTCGAAGACGAGCGCGCCCTGTGCCGGCTCGGAGAGGGGAAGGGGATTGGCGGGCGCCTTGATCTCCGGCACCTCGGCAAGAAGCTCGGCCAGCCGCCCCGCCGCGCCGGCACCGCGCAGCAGCTCGCCATAGACTTCGGTCAGCGCCCCGAAAGCACCGGCGACGATCGCGCCGGTGAGAACGAACGCAGCGACCGTGCCGCCGCTGATGCGTCCCGCGGCAACATCGAGCGCGGCCTGCCACATCACGACGGTAATCGACCCGAATACGAGCGAGATGACGATCGCCGTCATCACCGCGCGGAGGCGGATGCGGCGGCGGGCGGTGCCGAATGCATCCTCGACTGCGGAGGAGAAGCGTTCGCCTTCCCGCCGTTCCTGGCCGAAGGCCTGGACGATCTTCATCGCGCTCAACGTCTCCGAGACGATGGCGCCGACGTCCGCCACCCGGTCCTGGCTGAAGCGGGAGACGTCTCGGAGCTTGCGGCCGAGCAGCACGACCGGCGCGATCACGAGCGGGATGCCAAGAAGAAGGAAAGCGGTCAGCTTCGGCGCGAGCGTGAACAGGTAGATGATGCCGCCGATGCCCATCACGACGTTGCGCAAGGCGACGGAGACGGTCTGGCCGACCACCATCTCGATCACCGCCGTGTCGGCGGTCAGGCGCGACGAGATTTCCGACGGGCGGTTCTCCTCGAAGAAGCGCGGTTCGAGGCGCAGCAGGTTGCGGTGCACCGCGCCGCGGATATCGGCGACGACACGCTCGCCCAGCCAGGAGACGAAGTAGAAGCGGGTCGCGGTGGCCAGCGCCAGCACAATGACGATGAAGAAGAGATAGGTGAAATGCTCGGAGACGTCGCCGCCAGCGGCCACGAAGCCTTTATCGATGACGCGGCGGAAGCCGTCCGGAATGGCAAGCGTCGCCGAGGCTGCGACCAGCAGGGCCAGCGCGGCGGCCGCGATCCTGCTCGGATAGCGTAGGGCATGCCGCCAGATGATGGCGAGATTGCCGAGCTTCCTGTTCGAGGGCGCCTCGGCGCTGCTGTCTGCCATGGGGCCGAGGGTTAGCAGCGCCCGCCGATGCGCTCAATGGGCGGTGGGGAACCAGCAGGTGGAGCTTTTGACCGACCGGTCGGTTTATCTGGCTAAATGCGGTGTTGACGTTATTCTGGCATCGCAACAGGTTGGAGGTTCGATGCTCTACGACGCCTATGAAATGCAGCGCTCGCTGCTCGCCGGAGCCAGCACGCTAGCCAATATAGGCGCCGGATGGATGCAGAACCCCGCCAACCCCTTCGCCTACAGTCATATGGGGCCGATCGTCGCCTCCGCGCTCGACGTCTTCGCGCACGCCTCCGCACCGCGCGGCAAGCCTGACTTCGGCATCGAAACGGTGATGGTCGGCGACAAGACCGTGCCGGTTGCCGAGGAGATCGTGCTGAGGAAGCCCTTCGGCCAGCTGAAGCGCTTCCGCCGCGAAGGCATTGAGGGCGGGCCGAAGCTGCTGATCGTGGCACCAATGTCAGGCCATTACGCGACCCTGCTGCGCGGCACCGTCGAGCGGATGCTGCCGGGGCACGACGTTTACATCACAGATTGGCGCGATGCGAAGCTGGTGCCGCTGGACGAGGGTCGCTTCGACCTCGACGACTACGTTGATTATCTGATCGCCTTCCTCGAGGCCATCGGCCCGGGCGCGCACATGCTGGCGGTCTGCCAGCCGTCGGTGCCTTGCTACGCGGCCGCCGCCGTGATGAGCGAAGACAAGCATCCGTGCCGCCCGAAGACGCTGACGATGATGGGCGGTCCGATCGACACGCGCCAGGCGCCGACCGCGGTCAACTCGCTGGCGACGCAGCGGCCGCATAGCTGGTTCCAGAGCAATGTGATCGCGACGGTCCCTTACACTTATCCGGGGTCGGGGCGGCCGGTCTATCCGGGCTTTCTGCAGCTCGCCGGCTTCATGACCATGAATCTCGGCAGCCACCTCACCAGCCACTGGGAGATGTTCAAGCATCTCGTCGAGGGCGATGGCGAGAGCGCCGACGCGACCAAGGATTTCTACGCCGAATATCGCGCCGTCTGTGACATGACGGCCGAATTCTACCTGCAGACGGTGGACGTCGTGTTCCAGCGCCACCTGCTGCCCAAAGGCGAGATGATGCATCGCGGGCGTCGGGTCGATCCCGCTGCGATCGAGGACATCGCCATCCTCGCCATCGAGGGCGAGCGGGACGATATTTCCGGTATCGGCCAGACGAAGGCTGCGCTCGATATCTCCACAAGCCTGCCGGAGGAGATGAAGCTCTACCACCTGGCGCCTGGCGTCGGCCATTACGGCATCTTCAACGGCAGCAAGTGGCGCGAGCGGATCGCCCCCGTCGTCGAGAAGTGGATCACCGCGCACGGCGGCTGAAGGTCCATATCGATTCCTAAAGTGTGTCCATTCCGGACCAAAATAGCCGACAGCGATCGTTTCGCAGGCGGACTAGGTGTCGATGCGGGAACGCCCGCTCGCCTGACGCGGCAAGGCAACGCGCGGCTCTGAGCTTCGTCCGGAGCGGCAAGCTTCGGATTTCCTAGCGAAATTCTTGTAAGTGGAAGTGGGGCGACGTCTCCGTTTCGGAGCAGAGCGGCCCTGCAAAACCTCCGCTTCGGCGGCAATCTCCCATCCAGATTTTGTGGAGGCCGCTGTTGGTATGTCGCTGAACATCGCGCATGATGCGCTCGCTATGGTGGACTATGGGGCGGGTGCCGGCGCGCTTTTGCTGTGCGACGAAGCGGCCTGCGATCAGGCGCGGCAGGCGGTGGAATTGGCGGGTCTCCGCATCGCCGACATGCATCCGATCCAGGCTGCCGAAGACCGGCTGGACCGGCAGGCAGCGGTCGATCTGGTGGTCGTCGGCATTACCCAGGATCATGGTCCGGCTCTGGACGCTCTGCTGAGACGTATTGCGCGGGATGCGAACGCCGGCCGCTACGGGAGCGTGGTGAGCGCGCCGACGCCGCTGATCGATGCCGTCGACGCCGCGATCGGCTCCGCCGCCGGGGTCGCCCATCTGTGCGATCCCGGCCTGGACGAGCTTGCCCTCCGCATGGCGGAGGCGGCCGAGCGAACGCCGCCCCAGCTGCACGACATCGGGCGAAGCGCGCAGCGCCTCCAGCAGCTGAGCAAGGAGGCGGAGCGCATCGCGAGCGAACTCGCCGAACTGTCGGAAGACGAAGCTGCTGCGCGCCCACGCCCGGATCAATCGGACGGTAGCGGCATCGACGCCTGCAAGCTGCGGGCGATGATCCGGGCGCGGCGGCTTCGCGAGCAGTTCTTCCAGTCGGAGCTGTTCGCCGATCCTGCGTGGGACATGCTGCTCGACCTGATGGCGGCGCGGCTCGACGGGCAGCGGGTCGCGGTGTCCAGCCTCTGCATCGCCGCGGCGGTGCCGGCGACGACTGCCTTGCGCTGGATCAAGACGCTGACCGAGCACGGCCTGTTCGTCCGGGTTGCCGATCCGCAGGATGGGCGACGCGTATACATCGAACTTTCGGACACGGCGGCGGCAGCGCTGGAGCAGTATCTTCGCGCCGTGCAGCGTCTTTCGCCGCTGTCCATCTAGGCTTGCCCGCCATGGCGGACGGTGGCAGGGCCGGGGCTTCCCGAGAGGGCGCTTAGCTCAGTTGGTAGAGCATCTCGTTTACACCGAGAGGGTCGGCGGTTCGAGCCCGTCAGCGCCCACCAGCCGCAGGAGCCGACGTTAGGCCGGGCTCGACAGCCTCAAGGCGACTTCGGTCACCGAACCCTTGATATGGATCGTGTTCGCCCCCGCGAAATGAACCCGGGTGGTACGCGCATCCCGAGCTTCCAGCCAGGTCACCTGACCGGTGTTGATCACCGCGACCGTGCCGTCGTGGAGCTCGACTCTTTTCAATTGTATGCTCATCGCCGCGCCGGCTTAGCCCAGAAGCGGTTTCCGAACTGTTAGCGATGTTCAGAACCAGCCGAGCAGCTTCAGCAGGACGAGCGTGGCGATCACCGACAGGGCGATCGATCCGAGACAGCCGAGGCGGTTCGAGAAAAAGAAGAACAAGGGCCGGCTCCCGAAACAGGTGAGGTAGCAACGCAGCGGGCGCGTGATTGGTGCCTTGCCGCTTGGACCGCGCTGAGCGACACTTGCCCGATGTCGATCGAACTCTCCGTGCTCGCCTGGGGCTGCGTCTTGGCGCTCGCCCACATCTTCATCGCCGTGCGCTTCAAGACGCGCCAATATGGCGTGAAGTGGAACATGGGCGCACGCGACGAGGCGCTGCCGCCGCCGGACCCGATCGTCGGCCGCCTCGCCCGGGCTCAGGCCAATTTCTTCGAGACCTTTCCGGTCGCGGCTGCGGCGATCCTGATCGTCGAGCTGGCGGACCGCACCGATCAGTGGACGGCGATCGGCGCGATCGTCTGGCTGGCCGCGCGCGTCGTCTATCTGCCGCTCTACGCGGCCGGCATTCCGAAGGTCCGAACCTTCGTGTTCCTGATCAGCGTGGTCGGGATCGCGCTGATCCTCTGGCCGGCCTTGTTCGGCTAGAGGTTTCGGATCAGCTTCACCGCCATTCCCGCCCAGGCCGGATTCGCGACAACGAGCTGACGCTGCCCGGCGCCCAGCGGCAGGATGTGGAGCTTGCCTTCCTCGCGGCCGATCAGGCGGCCGAAGAGGAAGCGGCCCGCCGGGCGAGGGAGGAGGACGTCGCGGTTCATCGCGCGGCTGAATTCCTCCGGCGCTATGCGCGCGAGCCAGATCTCGTCGCCGCTGCGATAGTCGCCGATGCCGGAGGCGACGCTGATCGCGACGATGCCGGGCTCCGGCTTGGGCGGAATCACCACGCCGGCGCGACGAGGGGCGTGGGCACCGTCATGGTCGAGGATGGCGGCGACCGGCACGTCCTCGCGGTCGGGCAGCTGGACGAGATCGCCTGCCTCGACGCCCAGGGCCTTGGCGATGCGGTTGAGCCAGCCGACCGAGACGGTACGGGTGCCGGTCTCGAGCCGTCCGATCGTCTGGGGCGTGGTCGGCGGATCGCAGCGGTCCGCGACATCCTGCAGCGTCATCTTCTTGACCCGGCGGACTTCCCGGATGCGCGTGATCATCTCAGCCTCTCTGAACCAGTTCGGTTATTTCCTTTCCTACAGGCTGTGCCGGATGGCAAGGAAAAAGCGACTCGGAAGCTGTGGGAGAGAGATGTGGGGAACAGGGTGCTGGCGGAGCGGGCGGTGCCGCAGGATGGCGAGAAGCGCGGCGGAGTGGCCGCGGCGCGGGGGAACAGAAGGGCGCGTTCCGTCACCGTGAACCTGGTCGAGGCGCCGCTCGGCTGGCTGAAGGCGCGGGGTCTGATCAGCGAGCGGCAGTTCGACGCGGGCGAGCGGCTGCGCGAGGATTGGGAGCGGGCGCAGCTGGCGCCCGCGGTGACGATGAAGTGGGACGCGCCGCCGCTGCGCAGGGGCGCGAGAGCTGCTCCGGCCGCAAGCGACCCGACGAGCGCGCAGATCGGCGCCAGGCGGCGCTTCGACGAAGCGGTGGCCGCGGTGGGACCAGGCCTCGGTGACGTGCTGTGGCGGATCGTCTGCGCGGGCGAGGGCATGCGCGAGGCGGAGCGGGCGCTCGGCTGGCCGGCGCGTGCAGGGAAGCTGGTGCTTGGCCTCGCACTCGACCGGCTGGCGGACCATTACCGGATGGGCTGAACCCGCTCAGCTCCGGCCGAGAACGCGCCGGCAGATTGCGTCCAGCCTGGCCAGCATCGCCGGGTCGCGGGCACCGGGTGCGGTGATCAGGGCGGTGTCGAGACTGGTGTCGATCGGCGAGGCCGAGCGCTCGGGCGGGAGCGCGCGGGCGAGCTCGACGACCAGGCGGCGGCCGGTCTCGGCATTGGCCATCAGCTGGGTGATGATCGCCGACACCTCGACCGCTTCGACGCCCGACCGCCAACAATCATAATCGGTGACCATGCCGACCAAGGCGTAAGGGAGTTCCGCCTCACGGGCGAGCTTGGCCTCCGGCATACCGGTCATGCCGATCACGTCGCAGCCCCAGGAACGGTAGAGCTCGCTTTCGGCGCGGGTGGAGAATTGAGGGCCCTCCATGGCAAGGTAGGTGCCGCCGCTAGTCACCTCCGCGCCCGCCTTTTCCGCCGCCGCCGCGGCGAGCGAGGAGAGGCGCGGGCAGACCGGCTCGGCCATCGAGACATGGGCGACCATGCCAGGTCCGAAGAAGCTCTTTTCGCGCGCGAAGGTGCGGTCGATGAACTGGTCGACGACGACGAACCGGCCGGGCGCCAGCTCCTCCTGCAGCGAGCCGATGGCGGAGATGGCGAGCACGTCCGTGCAGCCGGCCCGCTTCAGCGCGTCTATATTGGCGCGCGCGTTGACGTGGCTCGGCGGGATGCGGTGGCCGCGGCCGTGGCGGGGGAGGAAGACGAACTTCACGCCCTCGATCCGCCCGATCAGCAACTCGTCCGAGGGCGCGCCCCAGGGCGTGTCCACCGCGATCCACTGCGCCTCTTCCAGCGCGTCGATGTCGTAGAGGCCGGAGCCGCCGATGATGCCGATCGTCCATTCGCTCATCGCCGCTATTTGCGAGCCGACCCGGGGCGGTGCAAGCGATCTTCATGTGGGCGGGACGGACGGCTAGGCTATCACGATGAAGCGGGCGCTGAAGATCGGAGCATGGGCGCTGGGCGCGGTGGGGGCGCCGATTCTGCTTTATTTCGTGGCCGCGCTGATCGGCGGACTCATTCCGGCCAATGCGGGGTGGACCGAGCCGCGCGAGGGCGTTCCAATCTTCCTTCGCACGAATGGCGTGCACACCTGGATCATGGTGCCGACGGTGAGTCCCGAGATGGACTGGCGGCCGCTCGCCCCGGCCACCCACATCCGTGATCCGCGCTATGCCGGTAATTACATCGCCCTGGGCTATGGCAACCGCGAATTTTACCTGAACACCCCGCGCTGGGCGGATCTCAGGCCCCGCACGGCGCTCGCCGCCGCCTTCGGGAGCGGCCGCAGCCTGATGCATGTCGAGCATGAGTGGAATCCGCGGGTCGACGAATATCAGCAGCGGCTGGTGGTGACGCGGGAGCAGTATCGCCGGCTGGCGCGGCATATCGCGCAGAGCTTCGAGCTGGATGCGCGAGGACGAACCCGACCACTGCTCGGCCGCGGCTACGGGCCCGCGGACGTCTTCTATGAGGCGCGGGGACCGTATAATGCCTTCTTCACCTGCAATGAATGGACCGGTGCCGCGCTGCGGGCGGCGGGCGTGCGGACCGGGATCTGGACGCCGCTCTCCCAGAGCATAATGCTGCGTCTGTAAGCGAAGGGAGCATATGCTTGGCCGACAGGGATTTCGACGTCGCGATTGTCGGCAGCGGCCATGGCGGGGTGCGCGCGGCGGTGGCTCTGCGCGAATATGGCTTCACCGGCAGCATCGGCCTGATCGGCGCGGAGGAGGGGCTGCCCTATGAGCGCCCGCCGCTCTCCAAGGATTATCTTGCCGGCGAGAAGCCGCTCGAGCGCATCCTGCTGAGGCCGGAGCATTTCTGGGATGCGCAGCGTATCGAGCGGGTGACCGGCTGCCGGATCGTGGGCGTCGATGCCGCGGCCCGCATCCTCACCGCAGAGGATGGAGGCCGCATCGGCTACGGCAAGCTGATCTGGGCGGCGGGCGGCAATGCCCGGCGCCTCGGCTGCACCGGCGGCGACCTCGCCGGCGTGCACACGGTGCGCAGCCTCGCGGATGTCGAGGCGATGAGGTCCGAGCTTGGCGCCACCCGGCGCGCGATCGTGATCGGCGGCGGCTATATCGGCCTCGAGGCCGCGGCGGTGCTGCGCAAGCTCGGCAAGGAAGTAGTGCTGCTGGAAGCGCTCGACCGGGTGCTGGCGCGGGTTGCCGGCGAGCCCGTCTCTCGCTTCTACGAGGTCGAGCATCGGCGCCAGGGCGTCGACGTGCGGCTCGGCGTCACGGTCGACCATATCGAGGGCGAGGGCGGACGTGCCGCTGCGGTCCGGCTCGCCGACGGCGGGCGCATTGCCGGCGAGATGGTGGTCGTCGGCATCGGCATCGCGCCGGCGACCGAACCCCTGATCGCCGTCGGCGCCGAAGGCGGGGACGGAGTGCACGTGGACCAATTCTGCCGCACCAACCTTCCTGACGTCCTCGCGATCGGCGACTGCGCCGCGCACGCCAATACGTTTGCGGAAGGAGAGCGCGTCCGCCTCGAATCCGTCCAGAATGCTAACGACCAAGCCAACACCGCCGCCCGCTTCATCACCGGCGATCCGCAGCCCTACGCCGCGACGCCCTGGTTCTGGTCCAATCAATACGACCTCAAGCTCCAGACCGTCGGCCTCTCCCGCGGTCATGACGGGACCGTGATCCGCGGTGAGCCCGACAAGCGCAGCTTCTCGCTCATCTACCTGCGCCAGGGCCGGGTCGTCGCTCTCGACTGCGTCAATTCGGTCAAGGATTACGTCCAGGGCCGCAAGCTGATCGAGGCCGCCGCAGCGCCGGATCCGGGGGCGCTTGCCGATGCGTCGGTGCCGCTCAAGGAGCTAGCCTGACCGGTACCGCGATGTCGAAATGCAGCACGTCCTCGCGCAGGCCAAGCTTAGTGTAGAGCGCGATCGCAGGATCGTCGCCATGATCCGCCTGGACGAAGATCTCATAGGCGCCGTGCGCCGCCCCGATCCGCTTCAGTTCCTCGATGAGCGCCGTTGCCACGCCTTGCCGCCGATGCGCCTCCGCGACTGCGAGATCGTAGATGTAGACCTCGCTCCGCTCGCGCTCGAACTTCGGCAGCTCGTAGGCCGCCAACCCGCCGATCACCGCGTCGTCCCTCACGGCGACGAGCGCGATGAAGGTCTCGCTGCGAAGCAATTTCTGAAGGTAATCCGCGCTCGGCCGCGCCGCGCCATAGGTCTCGATCTCGTCGAACGCTTCACCGAAGATGGTCAGCAGATCCTGCATCAGCGCCAGATCCTCCGGCCCGATCCGCGTGACGTTGATGGGTGAGGCTGCTCGCATGACCGCCCAAAGGAACGAGGTGGCGCGCCCGGCAGGATTCGAACCTGCGACCCCAAGCTTAGAAGGCTCGTGCTCTATCCAACTGAGCTACGGGCGCCTAGGCATGGGCTGTAGCGCGCTTTCGCGAGGAGCGGAACAGCGCTAGGCCGGCCGCATGGCGGAGGAGGGGATCAGAAGCGTCGAGGCGGCCGCGCTGGAGGGCCAGCGCTTTCGCTATTTCGACTTCGTGATGGCGGCATTCGTCACCATCCTGCTGCTGTCCAACGTCCTCGGTGCAGGCAAGGTGGCGGTGATCGACCTGCCCGGCATCGGCACCTGGCCGTTCGGCGCCGGCATCCTGTTCTTTCCCATCTCCTATGTGATCGGCGACGTGCTGACCGAGGTCTATGGCTATGCACGGGCGCGGCGCTGCATCTGGGCGGGGTTCGCCGCCCTGCTTTTCATGGCTTTCATGGCGGCGGTGGTGGTGGCGCTGCCGCCCTCGCCGGACTGGCAGGGGCAGGCGGCCTACGAAACCGTGTTCGGGCAGGTGCCGCGGATCGTGTTCGCCTCGATCGTCGCCTTCTGGGCGGGCGAGTTCGCGAACAGCTACGTGCTTGCGCGGATGAAGATCTGGACCAGGGGGCGGCACCTCTGGACCCGCACGATCGGCTCGACGGTGGTGGGGCAGGGGATCGACAGCCTGATCTTCTACCCGCTCGCTTTCTACGGCGTGTGGGACAATTCGACGTTGCTGATCGTCCTGCTGACTCAATTCGCGCTGAAGGTGGCGTGGGAGGCTTTGCTGACCCCGGTCACCTATGCCACGGTTGGGTGGCTGAAGCGGCGCGAGGGCATCGACGTCTATGACACGGGCACCGACTTCACGCCCTTCAAGGCGAGCATTTAAGTCCCTGAGCTACTTCAACTTTCCAAGTCGCTTCCTATATCCTCGTCAGTTCTCAACAACTGAAAGGAGGTGGTCTGATGTCTCATTGTCATATGCCGTTCGCGGCGATCCAGGTGAGCGCAGCCTCCGCGGGGGTATTCGCTTGATCTGAAGCCGCGATTGTCGGCTGACAATGCAAAGAGGCCGTCCGGGTGACCGGGCGGCCTTTCGCGTTTCAGGAGGCGCGGGCGGCCGCGCGCTCGACGTTCAGCGCTGCTTCCACCATGCGCTCCCAGACTTCCGGATCGCCTGCCGCGGCCATCACCGGATCGGGCTCGCGCATGGTGCGCAGGATGGCGAGCGCGTCGTCGACATATTCGTGCCATTCCTCGTCAACGTTAGGGCCCGCAGAGGGATCGTCCCCTTCCGCGTTGATGCTGAGCTCGCGCCCGGCGAGCACGCGGGCGATCCGTTCGACAAGCGTGAGGCTCGATACCGGCATTTGGCGTCTCCTTTGCCCCAGCTAACGGAGGAGACGCCGCCCGGTTTCCTTAGAGGACCTCGAAAAGCCCCGCCGCACCCATGCCGCCGCCGACGCACATCGTGACGACGACGTGCTTGGCCCCGCGCCGCTTGCCTTCGAGGAGGGCATGGCCGGTGAGACGGGCGCCGGACATGCCGTAGGGATGGCCGACCGAGATCGCGCCGCCGTTGACGTTCAATTTGTCGTCGGGGATGCCGAGCTGGTCCTGGCAATAGAGCACCTGGACCGCGAAGGCCTCGTTGAGCTCCCACAGGTCGATGTCGGCGACGGTGAGGCCGAAACGCTTGAGGAGCTTCGGCACGGCGAAGACGGGGCCGATGCCCATCTCGTCGGGTTCGGTGCCGGCCACGGCCATGCCGACATAGCGGCCAAGCGGCTTCACGCCGCGCTCGGCGGCCATGCCCGCTTCCATGATAACACAGGCGGAGGCGCCGTCCGAAAGCTGGGAGGCGTTGCCGGCGGTGATCATCGCCTCGGGACCCATGACCGGCTGGAGCGAAGACAAGCCCTCGAGCGTCGTGTCGGCACGGTTGCCCTCGTCCTTGGTGAGCGTCACTTCCTTCATCGAGGTCTCGCCGGTCGCCTTGTCCTTGACCATCATCTTTGCCGTGACCGGGATGATCTCGTCGTCGAACCTGCCTTCCGCCTGGGCGGCTGCGGTGCGTTGCTGGGAGCGGAGCGCATAGGCGTCCTGGCGTTCGCGGCTGACGCTGTAGCGCTTGCCGACCACCTCGGCGGTGTTGATCATCGGCATGTAGACGCCGTTGTGCATGGAGAGGAGCTCGGGATCCGGCCCGAGGCGCATCTCCGGTGTCTGGACGAGGCTGATGCTCTCGACGCCGCCGGCGACGCAGATGTCCATGCGGTCGACGATCACCTGCTTGGCCGCGGTCGCAATCGCCATCAGGCCGGAGGCGCACTGGCGGTCGATCGACATGCCGGCGACGGTGACGGGCAAGCCGGCGCGGAGGGCGGCTGTGCGGCCGATCGTGGTCTGCACGCCTTGCTGAAGCGCCGCGCCCATGATCACGTCCTCGATCTCCTCCGGCGCGACGCCGGAGCGTTCGACGGCGGCGCGGATCGCGTGCGCGGCGAGGGTGGGAGAGGGCGTGGCGTTGAAGGCTCCTCGATAAGCCTTGCCGATCGGGGTGCGGGCGGTGGAAACGATGACGGCTTCGCGGGTGACCATGGATAAAGCTCCTCGGGTGATCAGATGAAGATAAGGCCGATCCAATCGGCGGTAAGGGCGGGCTTGCTCTCGCCCTCGATTTCGACACTGACGTTGTGGACGAACTGCCACTGGCCGGGGCGCTTCTCCTCAGCACTCAGCAGCGTGAAGTGGCCGCGGACCCGTCTGCCCGAGCGCACCGGGTTGATGAAGCGGACTTTCTCGAAGCCGTAATTGACGGCCATCTTCGTCGTGTTGGGCACCAGCATCACGTGCGCCGCCATCTGGCTCAGCAGCGACAGCGTCAGGAAGCCGTGGGCGACGGTGCCGCCGAACGGGGTTTGCGCGGCCGCAGCCGGGTCGACGTGGATGAACTGGTGGTCGCCAGTGACGTCGGCGAAGGTGTCGATGCTGCCCTGGTCGATCTCGATCCAAGGCGAGGCGCCGAGGCTCTCACGCACTTTGCTCCTGATTTCGTCGAGGCTGGCGAGCGGCATCGTCCCTCCGTTGTCCGGGCGCGCCCGGAGGTCTAGAGGCAGCCCTAGACCCCGTTCCTCGAAAGACTCAAGCCTTGGCCACAGCCACCATCGCCAGCGCCGGCGCGGACGCTACGGCAGCCGCGCGCGCCGAAATCCGCCGCCTTCATCGCGCCCCTGAACCGGACGTGCTGGCGCCGTTGCTTCAGGCTGCCGCGCTCGATCCCGAATCGCGCCGCCGCGTCGAGAGCCGCGCCCTCGGCATGCTCGCGGAGCTGCGTTCGGCGCAGGCGTCGGGATGGGTGAACCAGTTCCTGCAGGAATATCGCCTCAACACGTCGGAAGGCGTCGCCTTGCTGTCGCTGGCCGAGGCGTTCCTGCGCGTTCCCGATCCGGAGACCGCCGACCAGCTGATCGCCGACAAGCTCGGCAATGCCGACTGGAAGGCGCATGCCGGCAAATCGCATTCGACCTTGGTCAACAGCGCGACCTGGGGCCTCGTTATCGGGCGGGCGCTGGTCAGCGAGACCGAGCAGGCGAGCGCCCTGAAGCGGCTGATGGCGCGGGCGGGCGAGCCGTTCGTCCGTCAGGCGGTCGGTGCGGCGATGCGGATGATGGGCGAGATCTTCGTCATGGGCCGCACCATCGACGAGGCGGTCGCCCGCATGCGCAAGAAGGAGAATAGGGGTTTCACCGCCAGCTTCGACATGCTCGGCGAGGCGGCGCGGACCTTCCCGGACGCCGAACGCTACTTCCGCTCCTACGAGGGCGCCATCCATGCCGTCGGCAAGGTGGCTAAGGAAGGCCACTCCATCTCGGTCAAGCTGTCCGCGCTCCACCCGCGCTATGAAGTCGCGCAGTACGAACGCTCCGTCTCCTCGCTGACCGAGCAGGTCGAGGCGCTGGCCACGCTGGCGAAGCGCTACGGCATCGCCTTCACCATCGACGCCGAGGAGAGCGAACGGCTCGACATGAGCCTCGACATCATCGGCGCGGTCGCGGCGCTGCCGGCGCTGAAGGGCTGGGACGGCCTCGGCATGGCGGTGCAGGCCTATGGCAAGCGCTGCAAGCCGACGCTCGCGTGGGCGGATGCGCTCGGCGCCGCCACCGGCCGCCGTATCGCCGTCCGGCTCGTCAAGGGTGCCTATTGGGACAGCGAGATCAAGCACACGCAGGAGCAGGGCCTGTCCGATTACCCGCTTTTCACCCGCAAGGCGGCGACCGACGTCTCCTACCTCGCCTGCGCCCGCGACATGCTGCGCGCCAGGAACATCTATCCCGCCTTCGCCACTCACAATGCGCTCACCGTGGCGACCATCCTCGAATGGGCGGGCGGCAGCCGCGACTTCGAGTTCCAGCGCCTCCACGGCATGGGCGAGGGGCTCTACGAGAGCCTGGTCCGCGAGCAGGGCTATCAGACGCGCATCTACGCCCCGGTCGGCGGGCACCGCGACTTGCTCGCCTATCTCGTCCGCCGCCTGCTGGAGAATGGCGCCAATTCCAGCTTCGTCCACCAGCTCGCCGACGAGAAGCTGACCGACGCCGATATCCTTGCCGACCCCGTCAAGAAGATCGCCGCGGTGGGCGGCACGCGGCACCCGAAGATCCCGCTCCCCAAGGACCTGTTCGGCCTAGAGCGGGAGAATAGCGAAGGCATCGACCTCAACGACCGCGATGAACTGGCGCGCGTCGCCGCGGCGGTGTCTCAACCTCTCGCAAATGCGGTTAGGACCGCTCCCGATCCAAGCCATGCTCCCGGGACGGGGGCCGGCAACGTGACGCGGCCGGACCACGCACCGGGCGACGCGAAGGTGATCGCCACGGCGGCCGTCGAACGCGCCCTCACCGGCTTCCCGGCCTGGAGCACCCGCAGCATCGAGCATCGCGCCGGCTGCCTCGATCGCCTCGCCGATCTGCTCGAGGAGCATCGCGATGCATTGATGCGGATCGCGGTGCAGGAGGCGAAGAAGACGATCCCGGACGCACTCGGAGAGGTGCGCGAGGCGGTGGATTTCTGCCGCTATTACGCCGCTCAGGCGCGCGCCGGGCTGCAGCCGATCGAACTTCCCGGTCCGACTGGCGAGCGCAACATGATGCGGATGGAGGGGAGGGGCGCCTGGGTCTGCATCGCCCCGTGGAACTTTCCCCTCGCCATCTTCCTCGGCCAGGTCACGGCCGCGCTGGTCACCGGCAACACCGTCGTTGCGAAACCCGCGCCGCAGACGCCGGAGATCGCCGGCTATGCGGTGCGGCTCGCCCATCGGGCGGGCGTGCCCGAGAACGTGCTCGTACTCGCCGTCGGCGGGCCCGAAATCGGGCAGGCGCTGATGGAGGACACGCGCATTGCCGGCGTCGCCTTCACCGGCTCGACCGCGACCGCCAAGCGCATCGCCCGCACCCTGCTCGAGGACGACGAGCGGCCGATCGTGCCGCTGATCGCCGAGACCGGGGGCATCAACGCGATGATCGTCGATTCCACCGCCTTGCCCGAGCAGGTGGTGGCGGACGTCGTCACCTCCGCCTTCCGCTCGGCCGGCCAGCGCTGCTCAGCGCTGCGCGTGCTGCTGCTCCAGGAGGAGATCGCCGAGCGCACGCTGGAGATGCTGTCCGGCGCCATGGATACGCTCGTCGTCGGCGACCCGGCCGATCCGCGCACGGATGTCGGCCCGGTGATCGACCAGGGCGCGTATGACCGGCTGATGGGTCGCCGGGCCACTATGCAGGGCCGCTGGATCCACACAGTGAAGGCACCCGAAGCGGGCCTGTTCGTGCCGCCGACGGCGATCGCGGTCGACCGGATCGAGGACGTGGGCAAGGAGTGGTTCGGGCCGCTCCTCCACGTCACCACCTGGAAGGCGGGCGAGCTCGCCGAGAGCGTAGCCAGGGTGAACCGCAGCGGCTTCGGCCTGACGATGGGCCTCCACAGCCGCATCGCTCGTGCGGCCGAAGCGGTCGAGGAAGTGGCGAAGGTCGGCAACCTCTACGTCAACCGCTCGATGATCGGCGCGATAGTGGGTTCCCAGCCGTTCGGCGGCGAGGGCCTCAGCGGCACCGGCCCCAAGGCCGGCGGCCCCCACTATCTCCCGCGCTTCTGCACCGAGCGCGTGACCAGCACCGACACCACCAGCTCAGGCGGCAACGCGACGCTGCTCAGCCTGGAGGATGTGGGCCTCTAATCCGCTTCATCGCGCACGCCGTCGGCTTTGTCGTTGTGACCGAGGCTCCGTCGAGCGGGGGTTAACCTTGGTCGCCCGACACTGCGTCCTGCCGCGGACTACACCTAAGCGAGTCTCAGAACATCGTTCAGGAGATTCGCAGATGCTGTTTCACGTTTCGCTGGAGGCGGACGATCCCCGCCATGTCGCTCATGTCTTCGCTGAGATTTTCGGCGGCGCCGCAGCGCCCTTTCCGCCGATCGGGGACGACAGCTGGGTGGCGCTCGCTGGCGACGACCGCGGCACGATGATCGAGGTCTATGCGAGGGGTACCGAGATGCACCTCGCGCCGGGCGATGCCGATGCCGTCGGCATGATGGCTCCGATGCGTCGCAACAACGCAACCCACATCGCGATCGCCACGCCGATGGAGATGGACGACATCTTCGCCATTGCAGAGCGCGAGGGCTGGCCGGTGAAATATTGCATGCGCGGCGCTGCGTTTGGCGTGATCGAATTGTGGGTCGAGGGCTGTCAGCTCGTCGAGGTGCTGACGCCGGCCATGCAGGCGGAGTATCTGGAGGCGATCACCATCCCCAATTACCAGGCGATGATCGCCCGCTTCCAGGCGCAGCGCTTCGCCCAGGCGGCCTAGCTCCTATTTCCGCGAAAGCGGGAATCCCGCTTCTCCTTTGCATCCCCTTGGGGAGAAGCGGGCTATTTTTCCGAAGGGTCCGAGGGCTCCAGATTTTCCGTCGCCACCATCTTCACGTGCGGGAAGGGATCGACGAGGGTGCCGTCGGGCGCCGCGGTGAAGTTGACGGTCGTCGGATAGGCGAACTCGATCCTTTGGTCGGCGAAGCGGCGCAGCAGCGCGACGCAGACCGCGCTGCGGGTCGCGAAGGCAAGTTCATAATCCGTCGTGTGGACGTCGAACTGCAGCTCGAAATCCAGGCTCGAGGCACCGAAAGCCGTCATGCCGCAGCGGACGAACGTCGTGTGCTCATCGCTGGTGACGATCTCGCGGGCGATGCCGGGGATCGCCTCCAGCACGTCCGGGCCGGTCTGGTAGACGACACCGAAGCGCAGCACGAATCGGCGATGCTCCAGGCGGGCGAAATTGTGGATCTGCTTGCTGAGCAGGTTGGTGTTGGAGATCACCACCTCCTCCCCGTCCAGCGACCGGATCCGCGTCGTCTTGAGGCCGATCTGCTCGACCGAGCCCGAGAGCTGGTCGAAACGGATGCCGTCGCCGCGGCGAAAGGGGCGGTCGAAGATGATCGAAAGCGCCGCGAACAAGTCGGAGAAGATGCCCTGTGCGGCAAGGCCGATGGCGATGCCGCCGATGCCGAGGCCGGCGACGAGGCCGGTGACGTTGACGCCGAGATTGTCGAGAATGACGATCACAGCGATCGCGAACAGGGCGACCGTCACCAGCAGGCGGATGATCCCGATCGCAGAGCCGAGGGTGCTGTGGGAATCGTCGACTCCCACCTTGTGCTGGACGAGGCCAAGGATCAGCTCGCGTGCCCAGATCGCGGCCTGGAAAGCGGCGGCGACCACGAACAGAATGTTGATCGCGCGGAGCACGCTCGGCGGCGTCGCGGCATGCTCGGCGACCAGCTCCAGAGCGCACATGACGATGAAGAACATCGTGGTCTTCGACAGGACGCGCCCGATGATGGTGCTCCAGTCGATGCCGTCGGTCTGGCTCCTCACCAGCCGGTGGCCGAACGCCCGCAGCGCCAGCAGGATCAGGACGATGACGGAGGCGGCGCCGGCAGCGACCAGGATGTTGACCGCGTTGCCGGTCACCCAAGCTGACGCCTCGTTTGCGAAGCGGGCGCCTTTCTCGCTGAGGTTCTGCGTGGATTCGGCGATTGCGGGCGAGTTGGCATTGCTCATGGGGCCGGCCTCCTAGCCCGAAGCGACGGTTGAAGCCAAATCAGGCGCCGGCGAGGGAGGCCTTCAGCTGCGCGCGCGCGTCTGCCGGAACCGTCGGTTCTCCCTTTGCCTTGGCCTTTTTTGCCTGCTTCGCCGCTTCCTTCGGCAAGGCATCCAGGAATTCGATCAGACCGCGCTCGTAGGCGCTGAGATGCGCCGTGGTGCGCGGCAGCTTGCGCTCGCCGATCGCGCCCGCATCCTTCAGCGCCTCGATCAGCGCCGGATGGACATAGGATTTCCGGCTAATCGCGGGCGTGTTGCCGAGCGCCTCGGCAACCGGCGCAATGACGTTCTTGAGGTTGATCTTCTTCTCGGTCTCGTGGCGGCGCACGATCTCCTCGAATGCAATCACGCTGGCGCCCCAGGTGCGGAAGTCCTTGGCGGTGAAGTCGTCGCCCATGGCCTCTTTGATATAGGCGTTGACGTCGCTCGAGCTCACCGGACAGATTTCCCCATCCTCATTCTGATATTCGAACAGATGCTGGCCAGGCAGGTCCTGGGTCCGCTTGGCGATACGGGCGAGATTACGGTCTGTAACGGTTACCGTTCGCTTGATGCCGTGCTTGCCGGCATAGGTGAGCTTCACCTTGCCGCCTTCCACCTTCGCATGGCGGTTGCGCAGGGTCGTCGCGCCGAAGCTCTTGTTTTCCTTCGCATATTCCTCGTTGCCGACGCGGATGTGGGTGCTCTCGATCAGCCGTACCACCGCGGCGATCACCGTGTCCGGCGCTGTCGGCTTGCCCTTGATATCCTCCTCGATCTTCTTGCGCAGCTTGGGCAAGGCGCGGCCAAAATGGGCGAGCCGCTCATATTTGCGGCTCTCCTGCTCGGCCCGGAAGTCGGGGTGGTAGCGATACTGCTTGCGGCCGCGCGCGTCGTAGCCGATCCCCTGGAGATGCCCGTTTGGATCGGGACAGAACCAGCACTTCTCGTAGGCCGGCGGCATTCCGATCGCGTTCAGCCGCTCGATCTCCTGGCGGTCCGTGATGCGCTTGCCGTCGGGGCCGTAATAGCCCCAGCCGAGCCGCATCTTCTTGCGGATTATGCCGGGTTTGCTGTCGTCGACGAATTTGAGCATCCGCCTAGAATGGACGCGCGGGCGCTTCGTTCCGGCCCGGAAATCAGGCGGTTGCCGGCTCCGGTCTCGCGGACCTCTTCTTGCCCCAGGGTTCGCGTTTCGCCTGCTGGTCCATGCGGCGGACAACGGTGTCGAAGCCGATCTGGACCGCCAGCAGCATGTAGACGAAGGGCTGCCACGCGATGGCGACGAACAACGCCCCGATCAGGTAAATGATCTGGGCGTTCTGGAGGGCGGTCGCGAGGGGCGAGATCCAGCTCCTGTCGCCCACGGCATCGCGATAACGGCGGCGCAGCACCTCCATGCGGATCAGGCCGGCGGCGTGGATCAGCAGGAAGAGGATAAGGCCGGGGAAGCCCTGCTCGCCCAGCATCTCGAAATAGCTGGAGTGATAGGCGCGGCCGGCCTCCTGGACCTGCGCGCTCCGCACCGTCTCCACGTTGCCGAGGTCGCGCGTCTGCACCATGTTCACGTTGAGACGGTTCTGGCGATAGGCCTCGAAGCCGCCGCCCATCGGCTTGTCCTGCACATATTCCCAGGTCCACGCCCAGACGGCCAGGCGGGTGCTCGCCGACGCGTCGGCCTCATAGGACTGGATGGTGCTCATCCGGCTGGTGAAGCTGTCCGGCAGCATCGGCACGGCGCCCGCGACCGCGATCGCCACCATCGCCATATAGCCGATGCGGTTCTTGACGTTGCGGAGCATCAGGATGGCGAGCGCGGCGATGCAGACGAGGCCGGTGCGCGCCTCAGTGCCGACCGGGATCAGCAGGCAGGCGAAGATCAAATTGTAGGCGAAGAGCCTGACCCGCCAGTCGCGCGGATAGACGGTGCCGAAGCGAGCGAGCCAGAGGATCACCGGGATCACCGCGATCGCCACGGTCGAGATCTGGCTGCCCTCGTAGAGGCCGCTGTTTGTGTCGACCATCAGGTTCAACGCGCCATAGCCGCCGCCCGAGGCCGCGGTCTTGATGCCGCCGACGATGATGATCGCCGCGGCCGACAGCGTCATGAACAGGAGATAGGCTTCGAGCCGGAGCCTGGTGCGCAGCGTGAGGGGCAGGAAGATCGCCCAGAGCATCGATTTCCACACCCATTCCCACTTGAACAGGGCGTCGGTCAGGAATTCGGCATTCCACGTCGACCAGCCGGCATAGAGCAGGAGCAGTAGCATCAGCCCCTGGCGCGCGGTGAAGCGGAAGGCGCGTTTGTCGTCGGCGATCAGCCAGCCGAGCATCGCGAGCGTCGCGACGATCATCGACACCGGCACCAGGTTCAGCATGTAATAAGAGAGGCGCTGCGGCGCGACGATGTCGACATAGGCATAAGCGAGCACGAACAGGAACGGCCGCCGGAAGCCGAGCGCGAGCAGTGCCACAAGGAAACCGACAAAGGCGAGGTCACGCACCTTTGCGCACCTTCTTCAGGGCATCGGTGATGGGGCCGCCGCCCGTGACGGGTGGGGGGCCGGCAGCGTTCTCGTCATCGAGATCGGGGCGGGAGAGCAGACGCCAGGCGGCAAGGATCAGGAGGCCATGGCTCAATCCAAGGGCGAAATTGTCGATCATGCCTGCCGTGTCCGCGCCCTGTGCCCTCGGCGCTGTTTACGCGGTCGTCGTTGCCTTGCCGTTAATTGTCCCGGCCGCCCCAAAGTCGATCATTCCTCCGCAAGACTAATTTGCTAGGGGGGGGCGATGGCTGGGCTGTTCCTCGTGCAGACGCGCGAACCCGAATTCGCGGCGGCGGCTCTAGCCGGAGCGCGGGAGCAGTTCGCGCTTCACGGCTTCAGTGGCGTGACGGAGACGGAACTGCCGGGATGGCGGCTGCTCCACGCGCCCCCGATCATCGGCGGCCCGGATTGCCTGCTGGTCCAGGGCGACGATCTCGTGGCCGTCGCCGGCACGCTGACCTGCGACGGCAAGATCGGCAGGCCTGCGCTGGAGGCGTTGCTGGAGATGGTGGCAGCGGGCGATCTCGACTGGTCGCGGATCGGCGGGCATTTCGTGGCGCTGGTGCGGGCGGTCGGACAATTGCTGCTCTTCACCGACTATTTCGCCTCGTTCCAGCTCTTCCACGACGCGGACCTGCGGCTTTTCTCGACCTCGCTGCTGGGCGCCGCCCGGGCGCTGCCGCGGCTGACTCTCGACAGGCAGAGCGTCTACGAATTCGCGTTCAACGTCGTGCCGCTCGGGAACGACACGGTGATCAGCGAGCTGAAGCGCCTCGGCCCGTTTGAGGTCGCGGACCTGCGGCATGACGGAGCGATGCTCCGGCCCGTGGCCAAGCCGCTTCCGGACGCGCCGGTGGAGATGCCGATCGTGGAGCGGATCGCCGTCCACCGGGAGCGCCTCGGCGGCATCGTCCGCGATCATCTGCAGCTGTTCGGGGACCGGGTCTTCTGCCCCTTGTCGGGCGGCCTCGATTCCAGGCTGCTGCTGTCGATCCTGCGCGCCGAGGGCTGCCGCCCCAGCGTCTATGTCTATGGAGCGAACGACGGCGCCGATGTTCGCGTCGCCAAGGCTATCGGACGGGCAGAGGGGTTCGAGGTCGAGTGGTTCGACAAGGACGGCTATGCGCTCGTCGCGCCCGACGCATTCCCGGCTTTGGTCGAGAGCACCTTCCAGGACCATGACGGCCTGCCTAATTTCGGTGGCCTGTTCGACAATGGCGGCAACGCCGCCGCCCGCGACGCCCGCCATGCCGGCGGCGCGCTCGCTGCCTCCGGCGGATGCGGCGAGGTCTTCCGCAACTTCTTCTTCCTGCCGGACCGTCCCACCACCGCCGGCACCGTCGCCCGCGCCTTTTTCGCCCGCTACAGCAAGGCCGAGGCCACCAGCCTGTTCGACGAACGCCAGTTCCTCCGCGCGATCGAGGACAAGATCCTCGCCGACCTCGGCCTGCCGGGCGAGCGAGGGAAGCTGCCGCGGACGGTGATCGAGCAGATCTATCCGCGTTCACGCTGCCGGTCCTTGTTCGGCAAGGAGATCAGCGACGAGGCGCGGCACGGCGCTTACATGATGCCGTTCCTCGATCATCAGGTGGTCGCCGCCGGCCTGACGGTGCCGATGCACCTCAAGAATGCCGGCCGCTTCGAGGCGATGCTGGTGAACGCGATCGATCCGGCGCTGGCGCGGCAGCCCTCCGCCTACGGTCACGATTTTGCCGGCCAGCCGGGCCTGGGCCACCGCCTCAGTGAATGGTCGACGCGGGTGCGGCCGGCTTGGGTGCGGCACCGCAGCTATGCGGTGCAGCGCAGGCTCGGCACCGCCGGCGACGAGCATGGCGGTCTCCTCGGGCCCGAATATCTCGGCCGGGTGATCGACCTCGACTTCCCCGTGATGCGCCGCTTCTTCCATCCCGAGCGCGTCAACGACAATGGCGTCTACCGGCGCATCGCCTGCCTCGAATATTTCGCGAACAGGCTCGGCTCCCGGCTCGCCCTCTAACGGCGGGCGTAGCTCTGGATGCCGCGACCGAGCTGATTGTTGCGTACGACCAGGGACTCCGGCGTCCAGGCTCCGACGAAGGTCGTCGACCAGGCGAAGCCGGGCACCACCCAGGCCTTGTTGTTCTCGATCACCAGCCCGTCCGAAGGCTGCTGCGCGCCTTCGGGCGCGACGGTGATCATGGTGCTGTAATTTTCCTTGTTCTTGCCCTGGGCGAAGGTGTTGCCGGCGATCCGGCCGACGGCGCCGTTGGGCAGGTCGATATGGTAATTGGTCGACCGGCCCTGGCTGTCGTCGAAGCTGCTGTCGAGCACTTCGATGCGAGCAGCGCGGCTCTTGAGATAATGCCCGCCGGTGCCGCGCTCGAAGCGGCTGTTCGTGACCTTCAGACCGCCATAGCCGCCGATATAGAGAGCATGGGCGCCGCTGCCGTCCGGATGCTTGCCGAGACCGCTGAAGGTCGAGCGCTCGACGATGATCGTGCCGGAGGGATCGTCGGCGGACAGGATGCCGCATTGGGCATCGGCGAAGAGCGTTTCGACGACCTCCAGATCGCCTTGCTCGATGCGGATGCCGGCGCCGTTGCCGTCGGGCACGAACTGGCGCCGGAAGGCGAGGCCCTCGACATGCGCCGACTGGCCGCGCAGCACCAGCGCCGCCTTGCCTTCACAGGTGCCGCCGTCGAACACGGCGGTGCCCGGCACCCGCGCGACATAGGCGATGCGCCCGGCTTCCTGGACGGCGCAGTCGCGATAGGTGCCGGGCGCGATCTGGATAGTGCCGGCTCCGCCGCCGATCGCGCTCACCGCGTCCTGCAGGCGGGCGAAGCTCTGCCCATTCTCGACGAGCAGGAACGGACCTCCCGACTGAGCCGAAGCGGCGCTGGTCAAAAGGGCGGCGGCAAGGATGATGGTACGCATGGCCCAAGGCATATTGGAAAAGGCCAGGGCCCGGTAGCGAGCGCAAATCGGCCGTCCCGCTTCGGCACAGCGAGAGGTCGCGGTTGACGGGGCGTTAAGCCTCCCATGGCAGAGGAAGGGTGCATGCGCATCCTCCACCTCCTCGACCACAGCCTGCCGCTCCACAGCGGCTACACGTTCCGCACGCGCGCGATCGTGAAGGCGCAGCTGGCGAAGGGCTGGGAGGTGATCGGACTGACCGGCCCCCGCCACACGGCGTCGGGGCCGGACCCTGAGACGGTCGACGGCATCACTTTCTACCGCACCCGCGCGCCCGCGGAAGGGCCGTCGCCCCTGCGCGAGTGGCGCGAGATACGGGCAACGCGGCAGCGGCTCGACGCGCTCATCGAGGCATCGCGGCCGGACCTCATCCACGCCCATTCGCCGGTGCTGAACCCGCTCGCGGCGCTGCCGGTGGCAAGGCGGCGAGGCGTGCCCTTGCTCTACGAGATCCGCGCCTTCTGGGAGGACGCAGCGGTCGGCAACGGCACGGGCAGCGACGCTTCGCTTCGATATCGTCTGACGCGCGCGCTGGAGACCCGCGCCGCTCGCAAGGCCGATGCGGTGGCGGTGATCTGCGAGGGGTTGCGTCAGGACCTGATCGAGCGCGGCATCGACGCGGAAAAGATCATCGTCTCCCCTAACGGCGTCGATCTGGGGCTGTTCGGCGAGCCGCCGCCGCGCGACGCCGCTCTGGCGCGCCGGCTCGGCATCGACGGGTCGGACGTGGTCGGCTTCATCGGCTCCTTCTACGATTATGAAGGCATCGACGATCTGATCGCGGCGATGCCGTCGCTGCTGGCCAAAAGGCCACGCGCGTTCCTGCTGCTGGTGGGCGGCGGGCCGATGGAAGCCAAGTTGAAGGCCCAGGCAGACGCCTCGCCGGCGCGGGCGCGGATCTGCTTCGTCGGCCGGGTGCCGCATGAGGAGGTCGATCGCTATTACAGCCTGATCGACGTGCTTGCTTATCCAAGGAAGAAGATGCGGCTGACCGACCTGGTTACGCCCTTGAAGCCGCTGGAGGCGATGGCGCAGCGCAAGCTCGTCGCCGCTTCGGACGTCGGCGGCCATCGTGAGCTGATCGAAGACGGCGTTACCGGCACGCTCTTCGCGCCCGGTGATCCGGCGGCGATTGCCGAGTCGCTCGACAAATTGTTCGGCGAAAGAGCGGGTTGGGAGCGCAGGCGCGAAGTCGCTCGACGGTTCGTCGAAACCGAACGTAACTGGTCGTCAAACATTTGCCGTTACATCCCCGCTTACCAAAAGCTGACCGGCAAGGCGCTCTAGATGGCAGAGAAGATCAAGTTGAAGGCAGCAGGGAACGGTCGCGCATCGCCGCTCGATACGGCGATGGCCGTCTTCGCGGCAGCTTCGGTGGCCTTCGCTACCTACGTGATGCCGGCCGATCTCCTCGCCCGCGTGATCGCGATCAGCAGCCAGACCGGCCGCGCCGCTTTGTCCCTCGTCGCTGCCATCGCCACCTTCGCGGGCGTGGCGCTGCTGCTGCGGGCGCTGAGCAAGCCGCCGGGCAGCCGCCGGGCCCCGGTCGAGGTCCCGAACGAGCCGCCGCGGCTGCGTCGTGCCGACATGCATCCCGACGCTCCGGCGCGCACGCCGATCCTGGCCGGCCGCGAGCTGGGCGTGCCGCTCGACGACATGGCCGTCGACGAACGCGCAGATGAAGCGGTCGATGTCGAGGACGTCGAGAATGTCGATTATGAAGCCGAATGGGAGCGTCCGCTCCCGGGTTTCATCGCGAGCGAAACTGACGAAGCCGACACAAGCGCGACCGTCGATGAGGTCGCGGAAGTCGATGCCGAGCCGGCGCGCGAGTCCGATCTGCCCTTCTGGGTGCCGGACGATGCGTCCGCCGACGAGGTGGTGGAAGAAATAGAGCCGGCCGAGACTTCTTTCGAGGAGCCGGAAGTCGGCGAAAGCGACGAGCCGCCGGCAGTGCCCTTCTGGGCTGAGGCGTCCGTCGTGGTGGATCCGGAGGACGAGGAGCTGGTGCTCGACGAGCCCGCGCTGGTGGCGCAGGAGGAGTATCCGGAACTGGATGAGCTTGGTCAGCGGCTGCCCAAGAAGCAGGCTCTGGACCATGAGAGCATCGACGGCCTCGTCGATCGTCTTGAAACGGGGGTAGGACGCCGCAAGCGGGCGACCTGGACGCCAAGCGCGCCCGTGTCCGAAGAGGACCGGAAGCTTGAGGAGCGCCTGCGCGGCGCGATCAGCGACCTGCGCAAGATGTCGCGCGGCTGACACCTCAAACCTTCTGAGTCGTCGCTCCGAGCTCGCACCGGGGCGCATCTTTTCTTGACGACCCGCTCTGGCTTCTAAGCATCCTCCACGGTCAAGGCTTCGAGCCTGAGCCGCACGCTGGCCTGATCCACTGGCTCGCGGGAGACCAGGGCGATGTCCGCGAGAATGTGGCCGCGCAGGTTGAGCTCGGCCGTATCGAGGCCATCGCACAGCCGGTCGGCTGCCGCCTCCGCGCCATCTCCTTCGAGCCGCAGCCCGAGCTCGTGCCGCGCACCCGTGAAGGTGACGCTCGCCCAGCTGCGGCTGCGTATCTCCTCGAAGCAGATGTCGAAGTTCACGAAGTTGACGATCGCGCGCAGCAGCGAGGTGGTTGCGTCCGGGCTCAGCGAGAACATGATTTCATCCCCTCGCTAGGATCACGCGCCGCAATGTAAGCGGCGACGCGCGCGCTGACCTCCGGTCCCGGCTCGCGGCCGCGGCGCAGGTCGAAGACGAATTGCGGATCCTTGAGGCACTCGCGGCCAAAGCGGGTCGGCGGCGTCCCGCTGCGCCGCAGATGGCGCTCGATAATGCTGAGCAGGTGCATGGCTTTCCTTTCGAATCAGCTGCTGTTCCTGCTATGTTCCGTCATAGGAAATTTCCTACTTGTCTAGGAAAATTCCTATCTCTATAGGAAGTCATGGCTGAAGCCGATCCTCGCATTGTGCTGGAGCGCCTCGTGCGGGAGCGGGGAGAGGATTATGCCGGCCTGTCGCGGCTGCTCGGCCGCAACGCCGCCTACATGCAGCAATTTATCCGCCGCGGGACGCCGAAGCGGCTCGCGGAGGACGATCGCCGCACGCTCGCGCGCTATTTCAAGATCGACGAGGCATTGCTCGGCGGACCGGCGGCGTCCGCATCGCCATCCGGCAATGGCCCAGTCGCGGTGCCGCGCCTGCGGGTCGAGGCGTCGGCGGGACCCGGCGCCTTTGCCCAGGACGAGCGGGCGCGCTCGCACCTTTCCTTCGATGCCGCCTGGCTCCGGCGGCTGGCCGGCGACGTCCGGCGGCTGTCGATGATCGCGGTACGCGGAGATTCCATGGCGCCGACGCTGAAGGACGGCGACGAGATCCTGGTCGACGAAGGGGACGCAGCCGGCCGGCTAAGGGACGGCGTCTATGTGCTGAGGATGGACGACGCGCTGCTGGTGAAGCGGCTCGCGCTCAACCCGTCGGGGCGAACCATCACCGTGGTCAGCGACAATCCCGCCTACATGAACTGGCCGGATTGCGACCCGGCCGATTTCGACATCGTCGGGCGCGTCGTTTGGGCGGGCGGGCGGATCGCCTAGCCGTAATAGCGCCTATCGCGCCACCACAAGGCCAGTGCGATCAAGACGCCGAGGGCGCCGCCGGCGAGTAGTCCTGCGCTCGCCTGCCGGAGCATGGCGCCCCCGATCGCCCCCGCCATGATGCAGACAGCGAGGATGAAGCCGCCTGCGCGCGTGCCTTTGCGTCTGGTCTTTTCCATCGCTCTTTCATGGCAGTTTCAGTCGGGCCGAGCCAGTCGTCGTGATTAAGATCCCGTTGATAATTAACATCCGCCAAATGGAAACCGCTGCCTGCCTACACGCCTGGAACAGGCAAGGGAGCGCCCACTTGGAAACCTATGTTCATGTCGATCGTGCGGATCTGGATCAGGCGCAGGAGCTGATGACGATGTTCGGTGAGCTTGCCGTGGTCGAGGCCGCCCAGCGCGCCGACCGCAGCCGCGCCGTCGGCAACGTCATCCATTTCTGCCAGTGGCGGCAGATCGAGCGCGCGATCGAGATGCTGAGCGTCCCGCACGCCGTCGGAACGGTGCACTGACCCGCTGATCCCCACCTCCCGCGGGAGCGTTGGCGGCCAATCTGTTCTGGCGCGGTAAAGGTGCGGGCGCTAGTTTCGTGCGATGTTCCAGACCGCTGCGGGGCGGCGTGTGGCGGCCCTGGCCGTCGCCGCCCTTGTCCTTTGCCAATCGGAGGCGCGGGCGCAGGATAGGGGCGGCCTGGACGCGATCGACCAGCCGCTCGATCCTTCGGCCCCGCTCGATCCCTTGCCCGATCTCGGCGTCGAATGGCCGGAGATGGAGCAGGGGCCGGAAGCGCTCTCCGACACGCCCGACACGAATATCGCGGATGCCGCCGCCGAGCGCAGCTATACGATCGCGCTGACCGGGCTGGACGGATTGGAGGCGGAAGGGCTGGTCGCGCAGTTCAACGACCTCTCGACGCTCGGAACCAATCGCGACGATCCCGCCAACGCCGCCCAGATCGACCGCCGCGCGCGAGAGGATGCCGAGCTGCTGACCGAGCTGCTGCGCGCCTACGGCTATTATGATGCCGAGGTCGCGACCCGAGTGGAGGCGGGGGCGGCTGGCGTGCAGGTGACGCTGGAGACGAATCCGGGGCCGCTCTACCGCTTCACCGAGGTGCGCCTGCCGGGGATCGAAGCGGCGGGCGAGGAGACCGACGATCTTCGCCAGGCATTCGGCGTCGAGGAAGGCGAGGCGGTGAATGCGGCGGCGGTCACGGCGGGCGAGGCGGCGTTGCGGGCGGAGCTCGGCCGGCGCGGCTTCGCCTTTGCCGATGTCGGCACGCTCGACATCGCCGTCGATCACGAGACGCGCACCGCCAGCCTGGTGCTTCCGGTCCAGCCGAACGGCTCGCGCCAGTTCGGGCGGATCATCGTCGAGGGACGGCCCTTGTTCAGCGCCGAGCATATCCAGACCATCGCCCGCTTCGATGCCGGCGAACGGTTCGAGACGCCGCGGCTGGAGGATTTGCGGCGGGCACTCGTCGCGACCGGCCTAGTCTCGGTGGTGACGATCCGCCCGGTGGCGCGGGAGGGCAGCGATGTGGTCGATATCGCCGTCGCGCTGGAACGGGCGCCGCTGCGGACGGTCGCGGGCGAGGCGGGCTACGGCACCGGCGAAGGCGCCCGCGTCGAACTGAGCTGGGAACATCGCAACCTGATCCGCCCGGAGGGCGCGGTGCGGTTCCGCGGCGTGCTCGGCACCGACGAGCAGCTGGTCGGGGCGACGCTTCGCCGCAACAATTTCCGCAAGCGCGACCAGGTGCTGACCGGCAACGTGATCGCCAGCAACATCGAACGTGATGCCTATGAGGCGCGCAGTTTCCTAGTCGGCATCGGGCTGGAGCGCCAGACCAACATCATCTGGCAGAAGAAGTGGACCTGGTCGGTCGGCGCGGACCTGATCGCCACCGACGAGCGCGACGTCGACCTGGACAGCGGGATGACGCGGCGGCGCACCTTCTTCATCGGCGCGCTGCCGGCGACGCTTTCCTATGACGGGTCGAACGATCTGCTCGACCCGACCGACGGCTACCGGCTGTCGTCGCGCTTCTCGCCCGAAGCCTCCTTCCAGGGGGGCGCCTTCGGCTATTCGCGGCTGCAACTGGACGGCAGCTACTACCAGCCGGTCTCCGGCACCGTCACGCTAGCGGGGCGGGCGCGGCTGGGCACGATCTTCGGGGCGGATCGCGACCGCATCGCGCCATCGCGCCGCTTCTATGCCGGCGGCGGCGGATCGGTGCGCGGCTACGGCTTCCAACGGCTGGGCCCGCGCGATCCGGTGTTCGACGATCCGATCGGCGGGCGCAGCCTTGCCGAATTCGCCTTGGAAGCGCGAGTGCGGACGCCTCTGTTCGGCGGCGCGCTCGGGGTGGTCCCCTTCGTCGACGCGGGCAATATCTACACCTCGCCCCTGCCGCGGCTCGACGATCTGCGCTTCGGGGCGGGCATCGGGGTTCGCTACCACACCAATTTCGGGCCGATCCGCGTCGACGTCGGCACGCCGCTCAGCCGTCGCAGCGGCGATCCGCGCATCGCCGTCTATGTCTCCCTCGGCCAGGCCTTCTAGATGAACGATGAGGCGCCCGCCCGCTTCGAGGACGAGCAGGAGGAATTGCCCGTCCGCAGGCGGAGGCGCTGGCCCTCCCGCCTCGCCGGATGGCTGGCGGGGCTGCTGATCGTCCTGCTGCTCGCCTTGGGCGCGTTCACCGCCTTCCTCGACACCGGGCCGGGTCACCGTTTCATCGCCGATCGCATCGCTGCGCTGGCGCCGGGCTCGGGGCTCCGCATCCGTGTCGGCCGGATCGAGGGATCGATCTGGGGCGAGACGCGGCTCACCGACGTCCGGCTCTACGACCCCCAGGGCGTGTTCGCGGAGTCGCCGCGCGTCGACCTGGACTGGCAGCCGTTCGGCTGGCTGACCGAAAGGCTGCTGATCGACGAGCTGCAGTCGGACCTAGTCATCCTCCACCGCCAGCCGAAGCTGCTGCCGAGCGAGACGCCGGGGCCGATCCTGCCCGGTTTCGACATCCGCGTCGGCCGTCTCAGCATCGAGCAGCTCCGCTTCGAGAAGCCGTGGACGGGGCAGCGGCGTTCCGCCCGTGTCGTTGGCACCGCAAACATCCGTTCCGGCCGCGCGCTGATCGACCTCAAGGCGGAAGTGCGGGGCGGGGGCGACCGGCTCGCCCTGCTGCTCGACGCCGAGCCCGACCGCGACCGCTTCGACGTGGACGTGCGACTGCAGAGTCCGGAGGGCGGCGTTGCCGGCGCGCTCTTCGGCACTAAGCGGCCGATCCAGTTCCAGGTGCAAGGCGAGGGGCGGTGGAGCGCGTGGGCGGGGACCGCGCGGCTCGACCTGTCCGGCCGCCGCACCGCCGAGCTCGCGCTGCGGGCGCGGGACGGCCATTACAGCCTCACCGGCGCGGTTGCGCCCGCGCAATTCTGGAAGGGCAAGAAGGCACGGCTGACGGCGCCGCGGGTGCTGCTCAACGCCCGCGCGACCTTCGAGGACCGGCGGCTGGACGGCACGCTGTCGCTGCGCTCGTCGGCGCTCAGGGTCGAGAGCAAGGGCGTGATCGACTTCGCCCGCAGCAGCTTCGACGGCGTCAGGATCGGCATCGACCTGCTCCGCCCGCAGGCCTTGTTCCCGAACATGAGCGGACGCTCGGTGCGGATGACCGCCTTGCTCAACGGCGTCTTTCGCCGCGCCAGCTTCGCCTATCGCATCACCACACCGCGGGTCGCGTTCGACAATACCGGTTTCGAGGATGTGCGGGCGGAGGGGAGGGGGCGCTGGTCCAAGGCGCCGGTGAGCGTGCCGGTGCTGCTGACCGCGCGGAGGGTGACCGGCGTCGGCGACGTGGCGGGCGGCATCCTCGCCAATCTGCGTGTCCAGGGCGTGCTGAAGGTCACCGACAAGCGCCTCACCGGCGACGATCTCGCCATCACGTCCGACAAGCTCAAGGGCAAGGGCAGCCTGTTCGTCGACCTCGTCACCGGGCGCTTCGACGTCGTGCTGTCGGGCGGTCTCACGCGCTATCTGATCCCGGGCCTCGGCATCGTCGACGTGCTGACCGAGTTGAAGATCGTGCCGAACCCCGGCGCGCGCGGCGCCCTGGTCACCGGCCAGGGACGCGCCTGGGTGCGGAGCTTCGACAATCGCTTCCTGCTCGGGCTCGCCGGCGGGCTGCCGCAGCTCGAGACCGATCTCGTCCGCACCAATGACGGCGTGATCCGCTTCTCGAACCTGCGGCTGATTGCGCCTGCGATCCGCATCCAGGGCAGCGGCCTCAGGCGCCGCGACGGGACGTTCCTCTTCGAAGGGTCGGGGCGGCAGGGCACCTACGGCCCGTTCGCGATGACGCTGGACGGCCGCATCGAGCGGCCGAAGCTCGCGATCCGTCTGCAGAGCCCCAACGAGGCGATGGGGCTCGCCAACGTGCTGCTGCTGCTCGATCCGACTTCGACCGGCTTCGCCTATCGGGCGGAGGGTGAATCCACGCTGGGGCCGTTCACCTCCCGCGGCGATATCCTGCTCCCGGCAGGCCGGCCCGCGACGATCCAGGTGGCGGCGCTCAACGTCTCCGGCACCAGCGCGACGGGCTCGCTGAGGTCCGATCCGGGTGGCTTTAGCGGACGGCTCGACGTGGCGGGCGGCGGCCTGGGCGGGAGCTTGTTGTTCAACCCAGTCGGCCAGGTGCAGCGGATCGAAGCCCATCTGACGGCGGAGAATGCCCGTTTCCTCGGTCCGCCGCCGATTGCGATCCGCCGCGGCAAGCTTGATGGCGTGATACTGCTCAACCCGGGCGCCACCTCGGTCGAAGGCACGATCGCGTTGCGCGGCATGACGCGCGGACCGCTCTCGCTGGCGCGGTTGGATGCGCAGGCGAGCCTGCGCGGCGGCGTCGGGCAGGTGAAGGCGAGCATAGCCGGCAATCGCGGCCGCGACTTCGTCTTCAACAGCTTTGCCGAGGTGGCGCCGGGGCGGATCCGGCTGACCGGCGAAGGCACGGTCGACCGGCGGCCGATCCGCCTCAATCGTCCGGCCGTGCTGACGCGCGAGGAGGGCGGCTGGAGGCTCGCCCCGGCTGCGCTGAGCTTCGCGGGCGGCAATGCGACGGTTGGTGGCCTGTTCGGCGCGGCGCGCACCGAGTTCAGCGCCGATCTGGAGGCGCTGCCGCTGACGGTAGTCGACATTGCCATCCCGAGGCTCGGTCTCGGCGGCATCGCATCGGGCACGCTCAGCTATCGCGAGCAGCCGGGCGCCCAGCCGACCGGCGCCGCCAACATCAAGGTGCGCGGCCTCACTCGCTCCGGCCTGGTCCTGTCGTCGCGGCCAGTGGATATCGGCGTCGCCGCGCGGCTGCTCGGTGGCAATGCGGCGCTGCGTGCGGTGGCGGTCAGCGAAGGTCGCACGATTGGGCGGGCCCAGGCGCGCATCTCCCCGATCGGCGGGGCCGGCAGCCTCGCCGATCGTATCTCCCGCGCGCCGCTCTTCGCGCAGCTGCGCTATAACGGGCCCGCCGACACGCTCTGGCGCCTGACCGGCGTCGAACTGCTCGATCTCAGCGGGCCGGTGGCGGTGGGCGCCGACGCGCGCGGCACGCTTAACGACCCGCAGATCCGCGGCTCGCTGCGCACCGAGCGGGCGCGGCTGGAGAGCCCGGTGCTCGGCACTATCATCGAGAATATCGCCGCCGCCGGCAGCTTCGGCGGGCCGCAGCTGGTGATCGATCGCTTCACCGGTACTACCAAGCGCGGCGGCACCGTGTCGGGCCGCGGCAATTTCGACCTCTCGGCGGCACGCGGCTTCGGCATCGACCTCGCCGTCGAGGCCAAGGCGGCGCAGCTGATCGACCGCGACGATCTGAAGGCCCAGGTGACGGGGCCGCTGCGCTTCCGCTCCGACGGCTCGGGCGGCACCATTTCCGGCGATCTGGAGCTGGTCAGCGGCAGCTTCCGCCTCGGCAGCGCCACCGCCGTCGCGCAGGTGCCGCGTCTGCCTGTTCGCGAGCTGAACCGCGAGGAGGACGACCTGCCGCCGCCGAGCCGCGCCGACCCCTGGCGCCTGGACATCGCCTTGAAAGCCGACAACCGGCTGACCGTGACCGGCCTCGGCATCACCAGCGAATGGGGGGCAGACCTGAAGGTCGGCGGCACCGTCACCGAGCCGCGGATCGACGGCCGAGCCGACCTGGTGCGCGGAAGCTACGACTTTGCCGGCCGCCGCTTCGACCTCGAGCGCGGCACCATCCGCTTCCTCGGCGAGAGCCCGCCCAACCCCATCCTCGACATCACCGCCGAGGGCGGCATCCAGGGCCTTAACGCCACCATCCGCGTCACCGGGCGCGGCCAGAAGCCGGAAATCGCCTTCACCAGCACGCCCGCGCTGCCGCAAGACGAGCTGCTCAGCCGGCTTCTCTTCGGCACCTCCATCACCAACCTCACCGCGCCCGAGGCGCTGCAGCTCGCCGCTGCCGTCGCGTCGCTGAACAACACGGGCGGCGGCCTCGATCCGATCAACAGCGTCCGCAGCGCGATCGGTCTCGACCGCCTGCGCATCCTTCCCGCGGACATCGCCACCGGCCAGGGCACATCCATCGCCGCCGGCAAATATCTTGGCCGCCAGGTTTATGTGGAGGTCATCACCGACGGCCGCGGCTATTCCGCCACTCGCATCGAATATCAGATCACGCGGTGGCTCTCATTGCTCTCCAGCATCTCGACCATCGGCCGCGAGAGCGTAAACGTGCGCGTCTCCAAGGATTATTGAACCGGCAGCTTGACCGGCGGCGCCCAAGCGGAGCAGCTAGGCGCATGGGGGAACCAGTCACCAGGAGCCGCGCCGAGCTGAAGGGCAAGACCTTCGGCGCCGATCGCATCATCCTCGACGGCGGCACCTTCATCGAATGCGAGTTCAACGGCACGACGCTGGTCTATTTCGGCGGCGGCATTCCCGAGATGGATCGCTGCCGCCTCAACGGCGTCAACTTCAGCTTCGAAGGCCCGGCCAAGAACACGGTCGAGCTGCTGCGCTGGCTCAACAGCCAGCGCGTGATCGACGGCGTCTGAGACAAAGGGGGCAGGATTGAAGCACTGGAACGCTCGCAAGCGCGTCGATGCGCATGAGGACATGCCGTCGGAGCACCGTCTCCGCAAATCGCTCTCCTGGCCGCATCTGGTGGCATTGGGCGTCGGCGCGATCGTCGGCACCGGCATCCTCACCCTGATCGGCGTCGGCGCGGCCAAGGCGGGGCCGTCGGTGATCCTGTCCTTCGCCATCGCGGGCATCATCTGCGCGGCGGCGGCACTCGCTTATGCCGAGATGGCGACGATGATCCCCGCCTCGGGCAGCGCTTACACCTACACCTATGTCGTCATAGGCGAGTTGCTCGCCTGGGTGGTCGGCTGGAGCCTGATTCTCGAATACAGCCTCGTCGTCAGCGCCGTGGCGGTCGGCTGGTCGGGCTATGCGGCCGGCTTCATGGAGAGCATCGGGGCGGGGCTGCCGGCCGCTCTGATCCAGGGACCGGCCCTTGGCGGCGTCGTCAACCTGCCGGCGATCTTCATCATCGCCGTCGTGGCGGGACTCCTCATTCTCGGCACCAAGGAGAGCGCGACCATCAACGCCCTGCTGGTGCTGGTGAAGATCGCCGCACTTATCGTCTTCGTGGTCGTCGCCTTGCCCTATTTCGATGCGGCGAAGTTCGAGCCGTTCATGCCCTTCGGCTTCGCCAAGAGCGGGCCCCCGGGTGCGGAAGTGGGCGTGATGGCGGCCGCGGCGATCATCTTCTTCGCCTTCTACGGCTTCGACGCCATCGCCACAGCGGCCGAGGAGGCGAAGAACCCCGCGCGTGACCTGTCGATCGGCATCGTCGGGTCGATGCTGCTGTGCGTGGTCATCTACATGGCCGTCGCGGCGGCGGCGATCGGCGCCGTCGCCTATACCGGCTTCGCCAACAGTCCGGAGCCGCTCGCGCTCATCCTGCGGCTGCTGGATCAGGAGGGCGCGGCCGCCTATCTCGCCGCCTCCGCGGTGATCGCGCTGCCGACGGTCATCCTCGCCTTCTTCTACGGCCAGAGCCGGATCTTCTTCGTCATGGCGCGCGACGGGCTGCTGCCGCGCAACCTGGCGCGGGTTTCGGAGCGCGGGTCGCCGGTCAGGATCACCATCTTCACCGCCGTGCTGGTGGCGATCCTCGCCGGCCTCATCCCGCTCGACGAGCTCGCCGCCCTCGCCAATGCGGGCACGCTCACCGCCTTCATCGCTGTGTCGGCGTGCATGCTGATCATGCGCCGGCGCGAGCCGGACATGGCGCGCACCTTCCGCACACCGCTTGCGTGGCCGGTAGGTATCTTCGCGATCCTCGGCTGCGCCTACCTCTTCATCAGCCTCCCGCAGAGGACGCAGGTTTATTTCCTGATCGCCCATGTCGTGGGGCTCGCCATCTACCTCCTCTACGGCAGCCGGCGCAGCGTCGCGGGTGCCGAGGCGAGGTGATGCTGCTGCTCCTCGCGGCGCAGGCCGCCCAGGCGGCGCCGGAGGAGGGCAATCTGGCGGATGCTGCGCGATCCTTCGCGATCGTCAGGCGCTGCGACCCGGCAGACGGCGATGAGATCGTCGTCTGCGGGCGCAACGAGACGGAGCGCTATCGCCTGCCGATCCGGTCACAAGGCTTCGACCCTAAGGGGCCCGTCGACAGCGTGTCGCGCGAGCGGCACAAGCTCATCCAGGAAGGGGATGCGGGGATCGGCTCCTGCTCGACCACGGGGCCGGGCGGCTATACCGGCTGCTTCCATCGCGACACCAAGCGGCGGTGCCAGCAGGACCCTTGCGGTATCGCCTTCTAGAACCGCACCGCGCTTGCCTGCGCAGCCAGGCGGCAGCGGCTACGGATTGTCGTTGGCGCCGCCCCGGCCTCTCGCTTCCCGGATCATGTCGGCCAGAATGGCATATTGAGCGGAGAGCTGGACATGGCTGGCTCGCGCCTCGTCGGAGGCGGCGCGTTCCGCGGCCTCCCTCTCCTCGTCTGCCCTGCGGCTGTAATAAGCGAAATCAGACTCTTGACGCACGACCTCCTTCATCGCGGCGCTTCCTGCCGCTGTCCAGCTTATTAGCGGGGCGGACCGCCGCCTGCGGCTCGTACGGGGGGATCAACTATTCTCCACCTGCGTGCTAGAGAAATGACGGAGAGGGTGCCTATGAAGCAAATGCTGACCGAGAGCCGCGACCATCTCGAAGGAGTGGGCGAGACCTATGGCGAGCATATGCACTTCGCGCTTGGCGTGAGCCGGCTGCTGCTCGTCGCCGGCTTCTGCTGCGCGGTTCACGCAATGGTGCCGGCTCTGTTCCCGACCTCCGCCAGCCGGCGCATTCGGTTGCTCCACGCCATTCTCGACGATCGGACCAGGCTCCACGCCGCCGGCGCGGATACGGCGCCGCTCGGACCCTTCATGTGGCTGGTCCTGCTCTCCGTCATGGCCGCGGCGGTGCCTTGGCTGGGCCAGGCTGCGGCGGTCGTCGCCGTGCCGCTGTCGCTGCTCGCGTTGAGCTTCCCGGTCGCGTATCTGATCGGCGAACGGCAGGATTCCGTTCGTCCGGCTGCGATCTGAGATGAGCGTTTTGCAGTCAGCAAAGCTGGTGCTGATGGATGTCACCAATCTCGCCAAGGATGCGCTGCACATTTATGTCGGCATGGCTGTGATGCTGGTCGTGGCGATCGCCTTCAAGCGTTCCCTGTCCGACTGGCGGCCCCTCGCGGCGGTGGCGCTCGCCTCTGTCGCCGGGGAGATCTGGGACGTGATCGACACGTTCAGCCATGGCGGGCGCCCGCGCTGGAACGCCAACTGGAAGGACATCTGGAACACGATGTTCTGGCCGACCATCCTGTTCGGCCTCGCCCGCTTCACCCGCGTGCTGAAGCGCTAGGGGCGGCTGTCCGGGAAACCGGGAGGCCAGGCGTGCGTTTTCGTCTCATCCTCCACCTTAACATGCGTTGCTTATTTGTCGGACGGCCGACATAGGAGCCTGTGGAGCAGCGGCGGGGGCGTGAGAAAGCAGACGGAATGCACGCCTATATCATCGAAGACGATTACCTGATCGGCCAGGCCATCCAGGAAATCCTGAGCGAGATCGGCTTCAGCCGCTTCAGCTTCGCGCGATCGGAGGACGTCGCGATCCTCGGCGCGGGCGAGCAGAAGTTCGACCTCATCACCGCCGATGCGCGGCTGCTTCCCGGCGACGGCGTCAGTGCCGTCGAGACGATCCGTGCAAAGCGTGACATCCCGGTCGTGTTCGTCACCGGCTATACTGACGAGATACGCGAGCGAGTGCCGGACGCCGTGATCGTCGGAAAGCCGATCAAGGAAAGCGAACTGAAGTCTGCGGTGCAGAGTGTTCTCGGGGGCCACCACCCGCGGGCAGCCCCCGAGGCCTGCTAATTCGCCGCCGGCCGCGAACGCTTCGGCGCAAGCTGGCGCAGGCGGATCGCCTTCACCTTTCGCGTTTACACTTTCTTAATCTGCCGGGCGCAGGTGCGGAGTCGCCAACCGGGGGGAATTTGAACCGGAAGGCGGACATGATCGTATTGAGCGAAGATCGGCGCAGCGAAGCGCCAGAGCTGAAAAGCATCACATCATTGGAGCGGCCGATGCCCGCGCGGGCGCGACGCGCCGTCGAGGCGGCCGCCGCGATCGAGCGCGGCGAGGTGGATCTCGAGCAGGCGACGAAGCGCTACGGCACGGCGGCGACGCTGATCGAGATCTGGCAGCATGCGCTGCAGGCCATGCCGAGAGGGGGGCACGGGGGGAAACTGCGCATCCATCGGCACTGAGGGGGCGGTGCGATGATGCGCATAGCAGCAAGCCTGACCGGCTGGCCCGGGGAGCGGAGGCGCTCACGGCGCGCGACGGTGCGCGAGATCGACCAGGGGGAGGAAGTCGATTTCGTGGTCGTCACCGACCTCTCGCCGGAGGGTGCGAGACTGGTGACGCCGGCGCCGCTGGAGGTGGGGCGCGAGGTGGCGCTGACCCTGCCGATGCTGGAGCCGCTGGTCGGAACGATCGTCTGGGTGAGCAAACGCCTCGCCGGCTGCCGGTTCGCCGATCCGCTCCACCCGGCCGTGTTGAGGGTGGTGATGGCCTCCGCCGAGACCTAGCGCAGCGGCCAGACGGCGAGGATCAGCGGAACGCCGACGAGCACGACCAATAGCGAGAGCGGGGCGCCGAGGCGGGCATAGTCGCTGAACCGGTAGCCGCCGGGGCCCATGACGAGCGTGTTGCACTGGTGGCCGATGGGGGTGAGGAAATCGCAGCCCGCCCCAACCGCGACGGCCATCAGGAAGGCTTCGGGCCGATAGCCGAGTTGCGTCGCGAAGACGGACGCGATCGGCGCCATCACCAGCACCGTCGCGGCATTGTTGAGGAAGGGCGTCACGCCCATGGCGGCCACCATGATCAAGCCGACCGCGGCCCAGGCGGGCAGGCTGGCCGCGGTTGTCGAGAGCCAGCCGGCGATCAGGTCGGTCGCTCCCGTCGTGCGCAGGCTGTCGGAGACCGGGATCAAGCAGGCGATCATCACCAGGATCGGCCATTCGATCCGGCTATAGGCTTCGCGGGCGGGCAGGGCGCCGCTCAGCATGATCAAAGCGGCGGCGCCGAAGAATGCGACCGCCACCGGCACCCAGCCGACCGCGGTCAGCGCCATCGCGCCGGCGAGGATGGCGATCGGCACAAGACCCTGGCGCGCATTGCCGAGCCTGAGGCTGCGCTCCGCAAGCGGCAGGCAGCCAAGCTCGCGCAGCCGGGCAGGAAGGGTCGCGAGCGGCCCCTGCAGCACGATCACGTCGCCGGGGCAGAGATGGATGTCGCGCAGCCGCTGGGTCAGGCGCTCGCCCTGACGCGAAACGGCGATCAGGTTGACGCCGTGCCGGTCGTGCAAAGCCATCCGCCCGGCCGCCTCGCCGACCAGGATCGAATCCTTGCCGACGACCGCCTCGATCACGCCGATATCGTTGGCAGCGGCGTCGGCGACGCCCTCCCGGTGCTGGCCCTCGAGCTGGAGCCCGGCAGCGGCGATAGCGCGCTCGAGCGCTTCCGGCTCACCCTCGAGGATGAGGACGTCGCCGGCGCTCAATGCCGCGTCGGGGAGCGGCACGATACGGTTGCGCTCGCCGCGATGGAGGCCGGTCACCTCGACCTCGCCGTCAGTCATCTGCTTGAAGGCGGCGACGCTGACCCCTTCGGCGGGGCTGTTGCGCGGAATGCGCGCCTCGGTGGTATAATCATTGATGTCCAGCGCCTCGCCCATTGTCGGCGCGGCACGCCGGTTGGTCGGGAGCAGCTTGTAGCCCCAGCGCAGGAAGAGCAGCCCGGCGAAGCTGAGGCCGAGGCCGACCGGCGCATAGTCGAACATGCCGAACGGCTCGCCGGTCATCTCCTCGCGCACGCGGCTGACGATGATGTTGGGCGAAGTGCCGACGAGGGTGACGAGGCCGCCGAGCAGCGAGCCGAACGCCATCGGCATCAGAAGGCAGGAGGGCGAGGCGTTGGACCGCTTCGCCATCTGGAACGCGGCCGGCATCAGCATGGCGAGCGCGCCGATATTCTTGACGAAGCCGGACAGGAGAGTGACCGAGCCGACGAGGACGATGAGCTGCGAGCCGAGCCGGGTGAAGCCGCCCGTCGCCCGCAGCAGCGCCGCCTCCACGATGCCCGACCGCGCGATCGCAGCCGAGATGACGAGCGCCGAGGCGACGATGATGACGATATCGTCGGCGAAGCCGGCGAAGGCCCGCTCCGCCGGCACGATGCCGACCAGCAACGCGGTGAGGAGCGCCAGCACCGCCACCATATCGTAGCGGATGCGGCCCCAGATGAAGAGCGCCATCATGCCGGCGAGCACGGCGAAGGCGAGCAATTGCGGGTTGGTCATCAAGCCCTTGGTGCAGATGGATTTCGCCCGAAGGAAGCGACGCGGGCGGGCCTTCAACGCGGCGGCGGCGAATTGGCTCAGCGGGGACGCAACTTTTGTCGAGGCGGGGCCGCGGTGCGCCGAATGGAAGCCGGTTGTTTACCGAAATTTAACTTTTTGGGAATAATTTGTTAACGAATTGGCGGGGCGGGCGGCGCAATGGCCGGGCCTCGCGTTACAAGCGAGAGATGGGCATGAAACGCGCTATGATGGTGCGCCGGTCGTGGCTTGCCGCGCTGCTGCTGCTGGGCGCATGCGCAGCGCCCGAGCGCGAGCGGCCGCGGCCGGTCATCGAGGTGGAAGAGCCGGACACCGGCTGGAGATCGGTCGCGCGAGACGAGGACATCGCCAAGATCGAGGCCGTCGACGTGGCATGGGACGAAGCTCTGTCGGCCGCGCGCCGCGCCGGGTTCAACAGACAGGTCAGCAGCGAAGGGCCGCTGCTCGACCCCGGTGCCGTGCTTCCGCGCGCGGCGCCCGCACCGGGATCCTACATGTGCCGGGTCATTCGCATCGGCAGCGAAGGGCGAGGGGCCGCCTATAATGCGTTCAAGCCGTTCTTCTGCAACGTCGGGGTCAATGAGGACCAACTCAGCATCACCAAGCAGACCGGCTCCGAGCGGCCGGCGGGATATCTGTGGGAGGAGCCGGGGAATAGCGGCCGGCTCGTCTTCCTCGGCTCGCTGGCGCTGGGGACGGAGGAGGCGCCGCTTGCTTATGGTGAGGATCCTGCGCGCGATATGGCGGGCGTGTTCGAGCGGGTCGGACCGTTCCGCTACCGCCTCGTCATCCCGCGCCCGCGCGGCACCTCGAAGCTCGACGTGATCGAGCTGGTGCCGGCGCCGCGCCAGGCCGAATAGATCAGCGGACCTTCTTGTAGGGGACGAAGTCGCCGAGGAAGACGATGCCGGTCAGCATGTGCGAGCTGGAATCGACCAGCTTGATCGTGTCGATGCTGCAGAGCTGGCTGCCGAACGTCTTCGTGACCATCGTATCCCAGCGGTCGAGGCTCTCCTGGCCGGCGCGGGGGCGGTTGACGTAGATTGTGCTGCCGACCTCGTAGACGATGGCGGTGTCGTCGATGATCCGGCTGGAGCGGATCGAGCGCAGGTTGATGCAGTCGACCGGCTCACCGGCGACGCGGCCCTCGATCTCCTTGGCGAGACGCGCCTCGGGGCTCAGGCGGGGCCCCGCCTGAGCGGGCGCGATGGCGAGAATGGAGGCTGCTGCGGCGAGAGCAATCAGGCGCTTCATGAGGATGCTTTCGAACTTTGGCTGACTCGATGCCACTAGATTATCCCCAGCACGCTGAACCCGGGCTGACCATCCGGTTCTTTTTTGCGATGAGGGGCGCATGCGAAGACTGCTGATCCTGCTCTTGCTCGCCGGCTGCGATTCCGAACCTGCTCCCGAGGCGGGGCCTGCGCCGGATGGCAGCCTGCCCGCCGCGGCTGACGCATCAGGCGCGGCATCGCCGGCCCAGCAGGCGGCACAGAATCAGCAGCGGGCGTCGCAGGCGCTCGCCGCGATCCTCGTTGATCCGGAAAGCGCGCGCTATTCCGAGGTGCGGGCAGGCGCCGCCGGCTCGGTCTGCGGTCTCGTCGATGCCAAGCAGGCGGACGGCAAGCATGGCGGGCCGCGGCCGTTCGTGGTGACGCCGGAGGGCGTGGCGGTGATCAGCACCACGCCGCAGGTGATGTTCGCGGATCCGGAGGACATTTTCCCCGATTTCTACATACGCTGGTGCGCTTCGCCCGAGGAACTGCAGGGGATTGGCCCGCGCATCGCCAGCGGACCCGCGCCCGATGTGAACCTGGCGGAGGATCTGACGTCGATCATCGATGCCGCCGTGCCGCCGCCGGCAGCCGAGCCGCCAGTGACCGAGACAGCCAAGGCGCCTCCGCCGCCCCCCGCGCAAGCGCCGGGGGAGGAGGACAGCTTCTCGCGCGCGGTTCTGCGCAACCGCAGCGACGGCGCGTCGCGCTAGCCCTTCGAGCCGGAGCTCTCCGGTGTTTCCGCGCTCGAGCCGGTCGAGCCGGAGGCGCCGCTGGTCGTCTCCTGAGGAGCGGACGCGCCTGACTGGCGAGTGCGGCGCCAGCTGTCGAAGCTGGAATGGAAATCCTGTTGGTTCTCGCGGCGATAATCCTCATAATCGCGGTCGAGCTCTGCGATGTGGCGGTCGCGCCAGCTCAGATAATGCTGGTCCTGCGGGCCGAAGTTGCGGCCGCCGCTGAAGCTCTGCCGGCCGCCTTCCCAGTCGCCGCGGCCGCCGAAGCCACCCTGGCCGCTGCCGCCGCCATAATCGCCCTGGAAGCCGCCAAAGCCGTGCTCCGGCCCGTAGTGACTGCGATCCGGCTCCCGCCGGCCGCTGCCCCAATTGCCGCCCTCGTTGGCCTGACCCCAGCTCTGCGTGCCACGGCCGTAGCCGCCGCGCGGATCGTCATCGCCGAAGCCGAACCAGGAGCGGAGCTCGTTGCCCCTGCGCCCGAAGAAGCTGCGCTCCTCGTCATCGGGATGCCGGTCCCGATCCTCCGGGCCATGGGGTGAGTTGCTCGCATAGCCGCGGGCGCCGTAGCGATCGTCTGCCATCAGATCCTCCGTCGAAGTTGTCGTGAAATCAACATCCGGTGGGGCGGCGCGTTCCGCCCCGACCGACAGAGGCAAACGAACAAAAAAGCCCCGGCGCGAGGGCCGGGGCGAGTTCACCGCTAGGAGGTCTAGGGAGTTTCCGCGGTGCGTGTCTGGCGCGGCCGGGGCCGCGGGATCGGTTACTGGCTGTTGGCGACGTTGCCGATCGCATTGGCGTCGGCGGTATTGGTGAGATTGGCGTCCGTCGTCAGATTGGCATCGGTGGTGAGATTCGCGTCCAGCGCATTGGCCTGGTCGCCCAGCGTCTCGGTGCCGAGCGCCGAATTCTCATCGGACGGGAGCGCCAGATCGTCGGTCGCGGTGACGTTGTTTGTTTCGGTCTCCGAAGCGCCGCCACCACATGCGGTAAGAGCGAGCAGCGAAGCCGTGCCGAGAGCCGCCAAAAACTTGTTCATTTCTTTCCCCTTTTTGTGAACTTGATCAGCGGCAGAAATACAGTTCGCGCTAGCATGGGCAATGCTGCGCTGCGGCGGCGCCCACATTTAGGTGTTTGTCATTTGCAGCGCGGGATTTTCAGTAAAACTTTTCTCCCTAAGTGGGGTGATGGAGAATATCGTTGCTACTGCAACTGAGCTGCGGCGCAGCAAGTCATTCGAAATTGGGCCGCTACCCATTCCAGTGAGAAGAATTTGCCAATCCGGCTCGACTCCCGCAGAACGCGATTCGGAGTAGCGGGAGCAAGGGATTTGGACCAGACTGACCGGAAAATTCTTGCGATCCTGCAGGAGGACGCCTCGCTGCCGATCGCCGAAATCGCAGCGCGCGTGAACCTCAGCCAGACGCCGTGCTGGCGCCGCATCCAGCGGCTCGAAGCGAACGGCGTCATCCAGCGGCGCGTGGCAATACTCGATCCGGAGAAGGTCGGCCTCGGCATCCAGGTTCTGGTGGCAATCGAGACTGGCGACCATACGCCCGACTGGCTGCAGCGCTTCGAAGGTGCGGTCCAGGCCATGCCGGAAGTGCTGGAAGTGCACCGCACGACCGGCGACATCGACTATCTGATGCGCGTCGCAGTCGCGGACATGCCGGCTTACGATGCGTTCTACAAAAGGCTGATCGCCGCCGTGCCGATCAAGAAGGTGACCTCCCGCTTTTCGGTCGAGCGGGTGAAGTGGACCACTGCCTATCCGATCCCGGACAAAAGCGGCGCCTTGACCTGAGGAAAAAGGACGCCCTTCAAGAGCCGAGGATCACGATGAGGATGATCGCGGAAGGTCGTTCCCGCGTAGCATCCTGGACCCCTGGCGCCCTCTGAGGCCGAACAGCAGGCCCGGCCGAACACGCGGTTCGAACAATTCGTTGGGCGCTTCCGGATCGAGCAGTTCGCTCGTCGCAAGGGCGCCCTGCGCGGCGCTCGTCGGAGGCGGCTCGAACGGCACGAGGGTTCGGCCGGAGCCGCGAAGGCGGTCGATCGTCTGGATCACGGAGCCGGTCTCGTCGAGACTCGCCGCCATCGTCTCGGGCGAAACACCGAGATGCTCGGCGAGCAAGTCGCAGCGGACGGAGGCGATGGTGCGGCGCGCCTCAGGATCGGCATGGACGCCATCGATGAGCAGGTCGCACTCGCTGTCGAGGCCCATCGAGCGGTTGTTGAGATTGGCCGAGCCGACGCGGAGATATTCGTCGTCGACGATCATGATCTTGGCATGGACGTAGATGTCAGCGCCCTGCTCGGTGACGGGCGTGTAGATGCGGAAGCGGCCGTGGCGGTCCCTTTTCCGGAGCTCGCCGAGGAGGAGGGCACGCGCCGGGCCCATCACGCTTTCGTCCAGCCAGCCTTCCGCGGTCTTCGGATTGATCACGACGATCTCAGGGCCGTCCGGCTCCTCCAGCCGTTCGGCGATGGCGAGGGCGACCGCGCGCGAGGCGAAATATTGCGTCTCGAAATAGATGTACCGGCGCGCGCAGGCGACGAGGTCGAGGAACAGCGCCTCGATTTCGCGCAGTTCGGACTGCGGCCCCTCATGGCCGCGGGTGCGGGCGATGGCGACCGGGACATGGCGGAATTGAGGCTCCAGCGCCTTGGGCCAGGGATCGCTGCCGGACGGGGGAACCGGAAGCTCGTCATCGGTGGTGGCGGCATCCCAGCGCATTCGGCCGAGCTCACCCAAAGCACGCGCGGCGTTGCCGTCCACGGCCATGATCGCGTCGTGCCAAGGTTCATAGACGCGATGGGTGAAGGGGCGACGGCGTCCTGGCTCAAGATCGCGATGATCGCGCGTATCCCAGCGCGAGGCGGTGATGTCGATGCCGCCGCAGAAGGCGAGAGCGTCGTCGATCACCAGAATCTTCTGATGGTGGCTGGCATCGAGCGGATGAGTGCTGTCCCACTTGATGCTGATGTCCTTGTCGAAATACCAGCGGAGCAGGCGCAAGAAGGTGGTGCCGCGGCCGGGGATGCTGAGCAGCCCCTCGTCCCAGGCGAGGATGTAGATGTTCAGGCCGGGTCGGGTGCGACCGAGCCACGAGAGAAAGGCACCCAGGCAGTTGGGCGCCTCGCCGGCGTCTTCCTTGCTTACCAAGGCGACGCGGGTGTCAACGTCCCAGCCGATCAGCAGGATCTGGTGCCTCGCCGCGAGCATCGCCTCGCGCGCGAGCCGGTAATAGTCTGCGGCATCGACGATCAGCGCAGCCCGATCCGCGCGCTCTATCCGCCAGCAATTGCGTTCCGGCTGGAGCAGAAGGGGCGATGGCTGGGCCATGGCCGACGAACGCGCGCTGGCGAGGCGAGTTTCCGCACCCGGAACGGCCGCGGGCCATGCCAGATCGGCTGATCTTCGGAACGGCGGCGGAATTCTTGAAACAGATCAGAATGACGGTCGTTCTCCAGCGGAATTGATGCAGATTAAGTTGATGAACAGCGTAGTCAGCCCCGGGGCGGAACGGGCGGAGTGTTCGCCTGAAAGTCCCTGGGGCTTCCATCCGGCCATGGTCGACAATGCCTGTCCGCGCTGCGGCTGGACGGCACGTAATACCGGGCAGCCGGAGCAGATGCAGGCGGTGGAGCTTGGACAAAGCGGGCCCTTCTAGTCGGCAGCGGACGGTCGACGAGCAAATGAGTGCCGACCAGGCGGAGCGCCAGCTTCGTCGCGGCATCGAGAAGAGCAGGAAGGTTGTCGCCAATTATCGCCGGCAGCTGACACGGCTTGCCTTGGCGCCGAGCCCGACTGAACGGCCGCTGTTCAAGTGGCGCAAGGAGTGACGCGATGCTGAACTATCCGGTGCACGTCACGCCCGGCAGCGAGCAGGCGGTGATGCTGACCTTTCCCGACGTGCCGGAAGCCGTCGTTGTCGCCCGCTGCGCCGACGAGGCCTTTCGCGGCGCCGCCCGCATTCTGGAAGGGATCCTTGCCGCCTACGTGATCGAAGGCAGGCCCATTCCGGCACCCTCCGAAGCCGACGGCGCGCCCACCGTCGGCACTCGCCGCTTCAGCCTGATCGGCGTTGAAGCGATCGACTGAAATCCCGCCTTAGCGCGACTGACTCCTGGCCTTTCGCAAGTTCCGACGAGGGACGGCGTGGCGAAAGTGACCGTGGAGTGGCGATGCACGACGATGACGCGCGGGGGCCGAGCAAGGGACTGATGTACGGCCTGCTGATCAGCGCGGGATTGTATCTGCTGGCCGGGCTGTTCTGGCTGGCGACCTGATCGCCGGGGGTCAATGCGGCGCGACGAGGTGGCGGCGGTGGAGCGGTGCCTCGGGCGTCGTGCGCAGGAACGCCTCGATGCATTCGACGATGCGGCCGGTGGCCGGCTCACGCGAAAGCGGGATATGGCTGTCGGTATCGAGCGAGACCAAGCTCGCATTGGGAATGGTGGCGGCAAGCTCGACAGCGCAGAGGATCGGTACGCGCTGATCGCGGCTGGCGTGGAGAACCACAGTCGGCGCGCGCACCTCCGAAAGGCGGTGGCGGACGTCGATCCGCGAAAAGGCTTCCAGGAAGCGGACGGCGTTCTCTGTGCTGGTGGTGCGGCGCTGGAATTCGTTGAACCAGTCGATCTCGGCATGGGTGGCAGACGGCATGAAGGCCTGGCTGAACAGCTGGCGGTAGACCGGATTGTCGCCGCCCCAGCCGTGACGCACCAGAGTGATCACCGCCTCGCGCTGCTCGATCTCTGCCGGGTCGGCGGTGTGGCGCCAGCCCGCGGCATAGCCGCCGAGGAGGATCAGCTGGCTGACCCGCTCCGGGTGACGCGCGGCATATTCGATCGAGACCGCGCAGCCTTGGCTGATCCCGAGCAGCGGGAAGCGCTCCAGCCCGAGATGATCGACGACGCATTCGAGGTCGCTGACGAACGCCTCGAAGCTCAGATCCTCGACCTCCCAGTCGGAGAAGCCGTTTCCGCGCTCGTCGTAGCGGATCAGGCTATGGTTTGCGGACAGCTCGCGGAAGAGGCGACCCCACACAGGACCGGACCAGTCGAGCTCCAGATGGTTGAGCCAGTTGGCGGCCTTGACCAGCGGCGGACCCGAGCCGGTGCAGGCATAAGCGATGCGCACCCGGTCGGATGTGAAGGTGTAGCGGACGTGCTGATCGACGTCCGCCGAGGATGTCTCCTGGCCGACCAACTCAATCGTGGCCGGTTCGGCGACGACCGTAAGAGTCGTGTCCTGCGGCCGCGCTGAAGGGACGGACCGGCCCAGCGCTTCCGCCTCCATGGCGAAGCGCTTCTGCTGTTCGAGCGTAAAGGCGGGATGGGCGGCCGCTGCGGCGAAGAGGCGGGCGCGTAAATCGTCGATCAGGCTGCGCTCGGCCGCCAACCAGGCGGCGTAGCCGTCGAGCCCGGCGAGATCGAGTCCGGCGAGCGGCGTGTCGATCGCCGCATGGGCCAGTTCGACAAAGCGGTCGAGCGCCTCGCCGGGGGCACCGTTGGCAAGCTCCGACGAGGCGAGCAGGGCCTCGGCTTCGTCGATGTCCGTATCGATCGTGCGGGTGACGAGCTCGACGCGGTCGCGGTCGGCGATCAGGCAATCGGCGTGGCTGCACAGCATCGTGCGGATCTTCGAGAGCGACCAGCGCAGCGCCGCGCGCGGATCGTCGGGTATGTCGAAGAAGAACTCGCACAGCCGTTCACGGCGCACCGCATTTCCGGCGAGCAGCAGGTAGGCGAACAAGGCGCGGGTTTTGCGCGACGCCGGCAGCGGGAGCGCGTGGCCGGCCTCGCTCAGCGTCAGCTCGCCGAGCAACGTCACCTTCAGTCTGTGCTTCCCCGGTCCGGCCATGAGCGGCCTCCACAGCGAACCCGCCGTCAAGGCAATCGGTTCAGGGCCAGTTTCTACCCTTTCCCGCCCAATTTCAACGCTGCTTCAAACGGTGAGGCCAACGGCCTGCCGATAGGTGATCGCCAAAGCAAACGACCAAGGAGCGAAGAGATGAACAAGGAAAGCGCCTTCATCGGCGGCCTGCTGGCGATCCAGCTTTTCCTTCTGCCGCAGCTGCTGCTGATCTGACCCGTCCCTCCCGGAGCAGCGCTCTGGGAGGGACCAACCGACGGAGACAATGATGTGCAACACCACCGGACTCATGGCGCAGCTCGAGGCGCAGCCGGAGATGAGCGCCGAAGAGGCGGAATTTTCGGGTCGCCTGCTGAGCATGGCCAATCATGCGACGCTCGCTCTCATGATTTCGATCGGCCACCGCACCGGCTTGTTCGAGGCGCTGAAGTCGGCGGGCACGGCGACCAGCATGGAGCTGGCGCGGGAAGCGGGGCTCGACGAGCGCTATGTGCGCGAATGGCTCGGGGCGATGGCGTCGGGCCAGATCGTCGAGCTCGACCCCACGACAGGCAAATACCGCCTGCCCCTGCCGCACGGCGCCTTTTTGGGGCGTGACGCGGCGCAGGGGAACATGGCCGCGATGTTCCAGTTCATCGCCGTGCTCGGCGGTGTGGAGAGCCGCATCGTCGATTGCTTCCGCACCGGCGGCGGCGTTCCCTATGAGGCGTTCGATCGCTTCCATGAGGTAATGGCCGAGGAGAGCGCCCAGACCGTGGTCGCGGCGCTCGAGGAGGCGATCCTGCCGCTGGTGCCGGGACTGACCGAGCAGCTGGAGGCGGGCATCCACGTAGTCGACATCGGCTGCGGGTCCGGCCGGGCGATGAACCACCTCGCCGCGCTCTACCCCAACAGCCGCTTCGCCGGCTACGACATCAGCCAGGAGGCAGTCACCGCGGCGCGCGAGCAGGCGGCGCGGCTCGGGCTTCAGAACGTGCGCTTCGAGCGGCGCGACGTCGCGCTGATCGGGGAGGAGAAGTTCGACCTCGTCTTCACCTTCGATGCCGTGCACGATCAGGCGCAGCCGGCGACGGTGCTCGCGAACATAAGGCGGGTTCTGAAGGACGGCGGCGTCTATCTGATGCAGGACATCGATGCGGCGAGCGACGTGGCACATAATCTCGATCACCCACTGGCGCCGTTCATCTACACGATCAGCTGCATGCACTGCATGACCGTGTCGCTGGCTCGCGGCGGGACCGGTCTCGGCGCCGCCTGGGGCGAGCAGCTCGCGCTGGCGATGCTGAAGGATGCGGGCTTCCGCGACGTCGCGACCCATCGCCTGCCGCACGACCCGATGAACATCTATTACGTGTGCAGATGATGAAGAGCTGACGGGGCGGGCGGCGTCCTCATCCCCCCTCTTTAGGGGCGGCGCCCGATCCGACAGTCGCAGCCGTCCGCCGCCGCGTCCGGGAACGCGGCGGCGGGGACCCCCGGCTCAGGCTGCGACCCTTTTGTCTCTCCGGATCCGTTGTTGCGGGCTGGTAACAGTTGAGCCGAAATCGGTTTGGCGCCGATTCACAACGGTTCGTCTCTAGCGTATCGAAGTCGGCTGAGGCTGCGCGAGCGGTCAGGCACGAAGAGGCATCAGATGAACGCCTACAGGAAGGTCTATCAGGCGCTGGACGCGGCGCTGGCGAGTGGGGAGCGGGCGGTCGCGCCGGGGACGGAAGCGGCGGTGCAGGCCGCGATCGCGGAACTCCGCGCGGAGGGCGGCCCGAGGGACGCGGTGGCGCGGCTGCAGGAGATTTCGGTCGATCTGGCGCGGCTCAACGGTGCGCTCAGGGAAGGCGACGATCAGGAGTGCATGATGCAGCGGGCGCGGCTCGCCGCCGTTAAGGAAGAGTGGCTGAAGGAAGCGCCGCTGCACTGAGCCCAGCCCCGGCGTTGCGATACGTGCCGGGACGTGCGACCCTCCTCGTCGGTTCGTCACGGAGGTATGAGTGAGAACGCCGGGTAATTGCCCTAAATGCGGCGGGTCGATGTCCGCCGGCTTCATCGTCGATCAGGGCCACGGCACGGCGCAGGTCAGCACCTGGCAGGGAGGGGAGCCGAAGAAGAGCTTCTGGCTGGGCCTCAAGCAATCCAAGCCCGACCAGATCGAGGTCACCACCTATCGCTGCGGCCGCTGTGGCTATCTCGAAAGCTACGCGTTGGCCGATTGATCCCCGGAGCCCGTTTGCAGCCCCCGCCCTCGGGCTATCGGGCTGCCTGCCTTGACCTCGCTGGCCCCGCGGGCCAAGCCCTGCGTGGCTCCGGTAGCCGCTCCGTGCCTGTCCGTGCCACCTGCCCAGAGGAAGGAACCCTGCATGTCGTCCGCTGCCGCTCTCTTCGCCGTCGAGCCGAGCGCGGGCCCGATTCCCGCCGAGGAGCGGGCGAGGCAGCTGGAGGACCCCGGCTTCGGCCGCGTCTTCACCGATCACATGGCGATGATCCGCTATTCGGAAGGCAAGGGTTGGCACGATGCCCGGATCACCGCGCGGCAGCCTGTGGAGATGCAGACCACCTCCTCGGTGCTCCATTATGCGCAGGAGATATTCGAGGGACTGAAGGCCTATCGGCGGCCGAACGGCGGCGCCGCCCTGTTCCGCCCCGCCGCCAATGCTCGCCGCTTCCAGTCCTCGGCACGACGTATGGCAATGCCGGAGCTGCCGGAGGAGCTGTTCCTGGAGTCGATCCGCGCCCTGGTGCGCACCGACAAGGCCTGGATCCCCAATGGACCGGAGGGCTCGCTCTACCTTCGCCCGTTCATGTTCGCGAGCGAGTCCTTCCTCGGCGTGCGGCCGGCGGGCGAATATCTCTATGCGGTCGTCGCCTCTTCGGCGGGGCCGTATTTCAAAGGTGGGGCCCCGGGCGTGACCCTGTGGGTCACAGGCGAATATAGCCGAGCCGCGCCTGGCGGCACCGGCGCCGCCAAATGCGGCGGCAACTATGCCGCCAGCCTCGTCGCCCAGGCCGAGGCGATCCGCAACGGCTGTGACCAGGTCGTCTTCCTCGACGCGATCGAGCGGCGCTGGGTCGAGGAACTGGGCGGCATGAACATCTTCTTCGTGTTCGATGACGGCACCCTGCTGACGCCGCCCCTCGGCGGGACCATTCTTGCCGGCATCACCCGCGATTCCATCCTCCAGCTCGCCCGCGACATGGGCGTGGAGGCGCGCGAGGCGCCCTATTCGATCGAGCAATGGCGCGCCGACGCCGAGAGCGGCCGCCTCACCGAGGCCTTCGCCTGCGGCACCGCGGCGGTCGTAACCCCGATCGGGCAGGTGAAGAGCGCCGACGGCGGCTTCACCATTGGCGGCCAGTCCATGGGTCCGCTCACCCAGCGCCTCCGCTCCGCATTGGTCGCCATCCAGCGCGGCGAGGCCCCCGACCCGCACGGCTGGGTCGAGGAGATCGCCTGACGAAGTTCGCCACGGCGGCCTTCCCACCGCCGCCGGCGCGGCTATAAGGCCGCACGCGCGCCATGCTGGGGCGTCGCCAAGTGGTAAGGCACCGGTTTTTGGTACCGGCATTCGCAGGTTCGAATCCTGCCGCCCCAGCCAGACTTCATTCTAAGTCATTGAAAACGAACTGACCTCTCCGTTCCAGGCTGGCCCTTGGGCCGGTCACTGTAGCCACGGACTGTAGCCAATCCGTGGGAACGAGGTTCGATCAATGACCGCCATTCCCAACACAATGCGTCGCGGCGCCATCTATTGGTATCGTCGCTCCCGCCGTTTGCCCTGCGGTAACCACTGCCGTCCTATCGTCTCGTTGAGGACGGCCTGTCCTAAGGCCGCGCGTCGGCGGGCGGCGATCCTCACAGCGAAGTTCGAGGATCTCTACATGCGCCTTTTCGGCAACCCGGGACGCAGATTCGCTCTCGACCCGGCTGCGGCAACGCGGATCTTCCGGGCCGAGTTCAACAAGGCGCTGGATGCGATGGACGAGGAGAGCATGCAAGCCGGTGCCTACGGCTACGAGTACGGCAACATGGATAAGTTCCCCGACGTGCATGAGGAGGTGTATTGCTATCTCGCCGAGACCAACTGCTCAGGTGACGAGGTCTCGGCCGAGGCATGGACGGAGCGCGTTCCGCATCTCGACACGCGCGTGGCGAACCTGGCCCACCAGCAGTTGTCGCGCATCAACGCCATTTGGCACCTCAGCCTCGACGAAACCGCAGAGGCGCTCGAGAACGAGCAGATCGACACCGACATCTTCCACATGGACCATGCGATGCGCCTGCGCTTTGAGGCGAGGGTCGCTGCCGTCCGGGAGTATCGCCGGCGGATGAGCGACCCCGGCCGGCGGTTCGAAAGCCTTCTAGCGGCTCCCGTGCTGCAGCCAGCCACAACCGCCGCGCCTGCCGCGGTCTCTCAGTCGGGGCCGATCATCGACTCAGCCTGGGCGGCGCTGACCGCCGAGCAGGCCGCTCAGAAGTTTATCAACGACAATCCGAAGCTGGTCGCATCGGAGACTGGCAAGCGGGAGGCGAAGTGGACCGACAAGACAAAGTCGCAGTTTGAGTCGGCGATGCGCCTGCTCCAGAAGAGCATGGGCTCCAAACCGTTCGTGTCGCTTGCCAACAAGGATCTGCGGCAGCTGCTCAAGCATTTCGACGGGCTGCCGCCGAACCATCATAAGTCACCGCGCCATGGCCCGATGACGCTGCAGGAGATCTGTGCCGAGGCGCAGGCGGAAATCGCCAAGGGGCGGCTCAAGAAGACCGAGTTGGGCCTCAACGTGCCGACGCTCAACCGCCACTTCCGCTTCCTGAAGATGGCCCATGAAGGGGTGCGGAAGCAGAACCCGACGATCCAGGCGCTCGATTGGAGCGCGTTCGCGTTCGAGGATGGCCGCACCGCCCGGGAACAGCGTGAAGCGTTCCCTGTGCCGATCGCGCGGAAGATCTTCCGCCTGCCGCCGTGGCATGGCTGCGCCAACAAGCGACACCGCCTCAAGCCCGGCCGGGACGTCTATCATGACAGTCTCTACTGGGTGCTGCCGATCATCTGGTACTCGGGCATGCGGCGCGAAGAGGCCTGCAAGCTGCAGGTGACGGACATCGCCCGCAGCGACGACGGCATCTGGTACTTCGATATCGACGTGACCGACGCGGGGAGGGTGAAGAATGCCAGCTCGCGCCGCTGGATACCGGTCGCGGACGAACTGCGGCGTCTAGGTTTTATCGACTTCGTGGAAGCGATGCGCGCGTCCCGGCAGAAGCTGCTCTTTCCCGAGCTGGTCAGCGAAACCCGCACAATGGGCGAAACCTACTACCGGCTAGGCTGGATAAAGATCCTGGCGTGCCTGGAGGAGAAGCCCGATGACCTTACGCTGCACGGCATTCGCCATACGGTCGCGGACGAGTTGAAGGCCGCAGGCGTCAACCATGAGGTCAGGGCCGATCTCCTCGGTCATACGCTCGAAAGCGAGACCGCCGGCCGTTACTCGAAGGCGAGCCGGCTGAACGTGCTCTTGGAGGCGGTCAACAAGATACCGGTCGTGACTGCCACAGTGCGAGCGTCCAACGTCTGCCTAGCTCTCAGATGATGGCGCGGCGTTGGGCGTCCTCGCGACGTCCGCCGCCGCTGTCAGCGTCAGGTTGAGGAAGAACCGGCAATTTGGACCTTCAAGATTGCCGAGACTCAACGCCTTCAGCAATAAGCAGGTTATGAACACGACGCCGGAAGCTCGGGCCCGCGAGGTCATCGACGCACAATTGCTGGCGGCGGGGTGGGTCGTCCAAGATCGTGCTGACATGAACCGGACGGCATCTCTCGGGGTCGCTGTTCGGGAATTCCCCTTGGCAACTGGCCCCTGCGATTATCTGCTGATCATAGCCGGCAAAGCATGCGGTGTGATCGAAGCTAAGGCGGCCGGGACTACTTTATCGGGGGTGGCCGAGCAGGCGCGCGGCTACCAGCCGCAGCCCCAGCAGGCGCTTGCTCGCTGGAGCGACCCGCTTCGCTTCGACTATGAGGCTTCGGGCACGGAGATCCTCTTCTCGGATCGAGTGGATCCGCTGCATCGATCCCGCCGGGTTTTCGCCTTCCACCGGCCGGAGACGCTCCACGATTGGCTGAAAAGCGGGTCATCGCTGCGTGCTCGGTTAACCGAAATGCCGCCGCTCATCTCAGACGGGCTCCGCGACTGCCAGGTCGACGCGATCGAGGGCTTGGAAGCGTCGCTCGGCAGCGATCGGCCGCGTGCCTTCGTGCGAATGGCCACGGGGGCGGGCAAGACGTTCACGGCCGCGACGCTAGCCTATCGCCTGCTCGCGCATGCCAACGCGCGGCGTATCCTGTTCCTGGTCGATCGCAACAACCTGGGCCGGCAGACCCTCAAGGAGTTCCAGACCTACCGCCCGCCCGGCACCGGGCGGCTGTTCACTGAGCTCTATAATGTCCAGCGCCTCGGTGCCGCCGGTCTCGACCCGCCGGCCAAAGTCGTCGTCTCGACCATACAACGCGTGTTCGCGCAGCTGACCGGCACCGAGCTGTCCGAGGAAGAAGAGGAAGCAAGCGACTTCGAGCGCGGCTGGAACCCGCCGCCCAAGCAGGTGGCCTACAGCCCGACAATGCCGCCCGAGACCTTCGACATCGTCGTCGTCGATGAATGTCACCGCTCGATCTATGGCAGCTGGCGTCAGCTGCTCGACTATTTCGACGCCCAGATCATCGGCCTGACCGCCACGCCCACGGTGCAGACAGCCGCTTTCTTTGACGAGAACCTCGTCGCCGATTACCCGTACGAGAAATCCGTGGCGGACGGCGTGAACGTTCCCTTCGAGATCTTCCGCATCCGAACGCAGATCGGCGAGCATGGCGGGCGGGTCGAGAAGGGCTACACCGTTCCCGTCCGCGATCGTCACACCCGGGCGCAGACCTATCGCCTGCTTGAGGACGACCTCACCTACGCGCCGCAGGATCTCGACCGAAGCGTCATCGCCCGCAACCAGATCCGCACCGTGCTGGAGACGTACCGCGACACGCTGTTCACCGAGCTGTTCTCCGGCCGCAGCGAGGTGCCTAAGACACTGATCTTCGCCAAGGACGATCACCATGCCGAGGAGATCGTGCAGATTGCGCGCGAGGTCTTCGACCAAGGCAACGATTTTGCCAAAAAGATCACCTATAAGGTGGGGGCGAAATACGCTGAGACGGTAATCGCCGAGTTCCGCAACGCCTATAATCCGCGCATCGCCGTGACCGTCGATATGATCGCCACCGGCACCGACGTGAAGGCGATTGAGGCGCTGATCTTCCTGCGCGACGTGCGCTCGGCCGTCTATTTCGAGCAGATGCGCGGCCGCGGCGTGCGGACGATCGATCCCGCCACGCTGGCCACGATCACGCCGGGCGCGGGGGTCAAGGACCGCTTCGTGCTGGTCGATGCGGTGGGCGTCACCGACAGCCTGAAGACTCAGGCCATTCCGCTGGAACGCGAACACGGCGTCGCTTTCGAAAAGCTGCTGGAGCAGGTAGCCAGCGGGCGCAGCGACGAGGATGCGGTGTCGACGCTCGCCGGCCGACTTGCCCGTCTCGATCGCAAGCTGGACGAGGCGGCCAAGGCGAAGGTGGAGGCGGTGGCCGGCAGGCCCTTGTCGGCGCTGGCCGGCGAGCTGATTGATGCCATCGACGCCGACAAGATCGAGGCGGACGCCCGTCAGCGTCACGGCGCGACCGTCAGCGACGCTGAGATCGAAGCCGTCGCGGCCGAGCGGCGGGAGGCGGCGCTCGCCGCATATAACGATCCGGCGCTCCGCCGCGTACTGATCGAGGTGAAGAAGGCGTCGGAGGTCGTCATCGACGACATCAGCCGCGACGTGGTCGTCTCTTCCGCCTGGGACGAGGGGCAGGCGACGACGATGACGGCGGACTTCGGCCGATTCCTTGACGAGCATCGCGACGAGCTGACCGCTTTGCGCATCCTCTACGGCCTGCCCGCCACTTCGAAGCGACTGACCTATGCCAGTCTGGAGGAACTGCGCGACGCGATGATGCGCCCGCCCTGGCTGCTCGAGCCGCTGGCGCTGTGGAGCGCCTATCGCCGTCTCAGTGCCGACAAGGTGCGCGCCAACCCGGCACGGACGCTGACGGACATCGTCGCACTGGTTCGCTTCGCTATCGGAAAGTCGGAGATGCTGGCGCCGCTCTCCTCCGACATGGCGGGCCGCTTCAACCTGTGGCTGGGCCGCGAGCAGCGCGCCGGGCGCCATTACACGCAGGAACAGCTCGGCTGGATGGAGGCGATCCGCGACTATCTGGCCGCCAACATCGAGGTGACGAGCGCCGACATCCAGGACCAGTTCGAAGGTCGCGGCGGCATCATCGGCGCACGGCGGGCTTTCGGGCCCCGGCTCGATGCGCTACTCGACGAGCTTCAGGACGCGCTGGTGGCGTAATCGGGGGCGCGTTCAATGGCGAAACGAATCACGGTGGCAGGGCCGGTAGAGGGGCGCTGGAGCCTGCCGCAGGGCTGGTCATGGCGCCGAGCGAGGGACTTCGCGAAGATCGTGGGCGGCAGCACGCCTAAGAACGCGGCTGATCCGTCGAACTACAGCGACGACGGAACGCCGTGGCTGACGCCGGCCGATCTGTCAGGCTATTCCAGGCCGACGATCGGGGGCGGGAGACGTAATCTCGCCGGGCATGTCGTGAACCGATCAGCGCTGCTTCCGACCGGTGCGGTGCTAATCTCCTCGCGCGCCCCAGTCGGCTACTGTGCGGTCGCTTCAAACCCCATGGTGACGAACCAAGGTTTCCGCAGCCTGATTCTTAGCGACGATCTCGATCCGTTCTTCATCCGCTACTATGTCCTGTTCTCTCGCAAATATCTTGAGGATCATGCGAGCGGGACAACGTTTAAGGAATTGTCAGGAAGTGCCCTCGGCGACCTCGTGTTCCCGGTCCCGCCGCTCGATGCTCAGCAGCGGATTGTCTCCCGTATCGACGAACTGTTCGCCGAGATTGACGATGGTGAAGTGGCGCTGGCCCGCGCGCGAGACGATCTGGCGACGTGGCGCAAGGCGCTGCTCAAGGCCGCCGTCACCGGCGAGCTCACCGCCGACTGGCGCGCCGCCAGTTCGCTCCCCGAAACGGGCGCCGACCTCCTCGCTCGCACTCTGGTCGAACGCCGCGCGCGGTGGGATGAGGAGCCGCGCAACAAAAGCAAACGATACGGTTCGCCCACACCACCAAATCTCGTTTCGCTTCCAAACCTGCCGCAGACATGGACGTGGGCAACAGTGGATCAGCTGTCCACCCGGGTGACAAAGGGGTCGTCACCAGGTTGGCAGGGGTTCGACTACCAAGAAGACGGCATTCTATTTGTCCGAAGTCAGAATGTCGGATGGGGCAAACTGCTCCTTGAGGAGCGCGTATATCTTGATGCCGCGTTCAACGCGATTGAATCAAAAGCCATCATCCAGCAGGGAGATGTGCTGCTGAACATTGTGGGCGCTTCCATTGGTCGTGCTTGCAAGGCCGATATCAGGTTGAGCGGCGCCAACAGCAATCAGGCCGTTGCCGGAATCCGGCCGGTGAATTCAACGCTCTCGGACTGGATTGTTGCTTGGCTGGTCAGCCCGCCGGGGCAGGCGGCGGTTTTTGCCAATGTGGTGGAGACCGCACGGGCCAATCTCAGCCTTGAACAAGTTCGTGCCATTCCGGTCCCACTTCCTCCAGAGTGCGAGCGTGATGCCGCCCTCGCAACATACCAGCAGTCGATCGAAGCACAGGAAGCCATGGTTGCCGACGTCAAGGAAACGGCCGACGCTGCCAGTACCCTTCGCCAATCCATCCTCGCCGCCGCCTTTCGTGGAGAACTTGCATGAACGAACAGGCACTGGTCGCGAAGGTGTGGAACTACGCGCACGTCCTGCGCGACGATGGCGTCTCCTACGGCGACTATCTCGGCCAGATCAGCTTCCTCCTGTTTCTCAAGATGGACAAGGAGCGCGCCGAGGCGCTGGGCGAGGCGTCCGCGCTGCCGGCCGACGCCAATTGGGACGCGCTTGCCGGCCGCGCCGGCGAGGATCTGGAGCGGACCTATCGCCGCATCCTCGACACCCTGTCGAAGCGCACCGACATTGTCGGCACGCTGTTCCTGAAGGCCGAGAACAAGATCGGCGATCCCGCCAAGCTCCAGCGGCTGGTGACCCTGATCGGCGCAGAGACGTGGATGGGCCTGAACGTCGACGTGAAGGGCACGATCTACGAAGGGCTGCTGGAGCGCAACGCGGGCGAGGTGAAGTCCGGCGCCGGCCAATATTTCACGCCGCGGCCGCTGATCGAGGTCATCACGCAGCTGGTCGATCCCGAGCCCGGCGAGACCGTCCATGATCCGGCCGTGGGGACCGGCGGCTTTCTGCTCGCCGCATACGACCACATGAAGGCAAAGCCCGCCGCGAAGGATCGCCGCGTGGCCAAGGCGCTGCGTGAGGAGAAGCTGTCAGGCACCGACATCGTCGCCGAGGTGGTGCGCCTTTGCGCGATGAACCTGTACCTGCACGGGATCGGCGGCGCGACTTCCCCGGTCAACCAGAAGGATGCGCTGCTCGACCGCGGCGACAGATCATACGATGTGGTCCTGACCAACCCGCCATTCGGCAAACGCCAGTCGTTCCGCATCGTTCGCGAGGATGGCGGGATCGAGAGCGAGCGGCAGGATTACGTCCGGGACGATTTCACTGTCACGACCGGCAACAAGCAGCTCAACTTCCTGCAGCACATCATGTCGATCCTGAAGGTCGGCGGTAGCGCTGCGGTGGTCATGCCGGACAATGTGCTGTTCGAGGGCGGGGCCGGGGAGGCGCTGCGCAAGCGACTCCTAGAAGAGTTCGACTTCCACACCTTGCTGCGGCTGCCGACCGGTATCTTCTACAGCCAGGGGGTGAAGGCCAACGTCCTGTTCTTCGACAGGGCGACGCCGGGCACTGGCATCGCGACCCGCGACCTATGGGTCTACGACCTGCGCACGAACCAGCGGTTCACGCTGCGCGAGCGACCGCTCAAGCGCGCCGACCTCAATGACTTCGTGTCCTGTTACGGCACCAAGCATCGCCGCCACGAGCGGCAGGAGACCGAACGCTTCCGTCGGTTCGGCTATGCTGACCTGATCAAGCGCGACAAGCTAAACCTCGACCTGTTCTGGCTGAAGGACGCCAGCGCGACGGACCCTAACACGCTCCCGCCCCCTGACGAGATCGCTGCCGAGATCGTCGACAGTCTGGAGACGGCGCTGGAGAAATTCAGATTGGTCGCGGCGAAGCTCGCTCCCTCTCAGGCGGCCTAAGGGCAGACACGGCATCAGCAAGGACGGGTCGGGCCGGCCGCGTTCATCATCGTGATCGGATCTGCTGAGCCGCTCTATCGAGCGCGCTCCATCTGAGCGCTGCTCCACCCAAATCTAGGGTCATTCGGCGGTCCGAAGAAGTTCCGACCCCGCGTCCGTTAAAGCCTTAAGAAGTCAGTAAATCTTAGAAGTTATAGCGACCGACTATAACTTCTGGGGATCCCGACCCCTGCGGGGCCACCCCAGAAGTGTCGGTCGGGGCGAACCCCCGAGCCCCCTAAGGCAGGCGTAGACCATGAGTGGCTATCAGTTTGGGCATATCGCCACTTATAGCCGAAAAGGAAATTCGAACCACCGTTCCGTGTTCGAGATCTGCGCCGAGGCTGACAGGCTGCCCGGCCATCATCCCCACGTTGAAGTGCCGCTCGAGCCCACCCTGCTTGGCGGGGTGTTCCGCCCGGCCGAGGTGCCGGCCGAGATCGAGCGCCGCGTCGCCGAGGCGAAGGCTCTGCTGAAGGGGAAAACGAAGGCAACCCGGCAGGTCATCCGGAACGACACCCATGTCCTCGAGGCGCAGGTCTACTCCCAGCCGATCTATACGCGGGCCGCACCCCCGGATCACGACGGCGAGGATCGACCTTGCATGGACAATCCGGAGGACAGGGAGGCTTATCTCGTCTGGCGGGAGCTCACGGTTGCGTTCGCATTTGAGGAGGCCAGGCGCAGGAACCTAGAGGTCCTGTCGATCGTGGAGCACGTCGACGAGGAACATCCCCATGTTCATGTACTCTGCGTTCCCCTCAACCCGCAGCTGAATGCGAAGCTCTCGCACCCCGGGCATGTGGCATCGGCCCGTCGGCAAAAGCAGGCGAAAGAGCGAGGGGTCTCGCCAGCGAAGTCGAGCTCGCCGGAGGAAGCTCTGGCGGAACCGAAGCCGGTAAAACCCGGAGGCCGGAACGGGAAGCGCCGGGGGAGCGATATCGGTCGGAAGACGCCAATCCCAAGGTCCGGCGGCAGGAAGAAGAAAAAGAAGGGCGAAGAGCTCACCGAAAAGCAGCTCCTCAAGCAGATTGGCGATCGCGCGTATCGGGCCGCGATGCGGCAGTGGCAGACGCTCTATTATGAGGAAGTAGGGATCGACAGCGGTCTGACTCGGCACGGGCCGCGCCGGCTCCGCTGGTCGCGGGAGCAATGGCGCCACAGCAAAACAGATGCTGAGGCTGTGGCAAAGCTAAACAAGCGACGGATCGAAAACGAAGAACGAGCAGCCGCAGCAGAGGAGCGTCGGGACAAGGCGTTGAAGGAAGCGGCTGAGTTCGAGGCCTCGGTCCAACCCGGCTCCAAACTCCACGACAAGCTTCGTTCCATCGTCGACATGGCGCACGATGATCGGTCCGCCGTGCTCAGTGAGATTGAAGGGCTGCAACAGGATCTCGAGCGGGCCCGCCGCACGATCGCCGACGCGAACGAAGCCGATCATCGGCTTGCCGCGGCCCGCTCCGACGAAGAGGAGCTGCAACGCCGCCTCGCCGTCCTGGTGGAGCAGGAGCGCGCAACCGCTGCTCGGATTGCAGAAGCTCAGCCGCATTGGCGGCTGCCGAGGACGCCGAGCGGCGACGAGATGATGCAGAAAGCAAGGCTGCAGAAGCGGCAAAAAGGATGACGGTGTCGGAAGATGCTGCCAAGGCAGCCGATCAGCGCAAGGCCGACGCGGAGCGGGAAACATCCGCCATGCTGACCAGCCAGGCTGATCGAGAGGAAGCGTTGAACCGGCGCGATCGTGAGCTGAAGGTCGCCATGTCTGAAGCACAGAATATCAGAGCGGCGGCTGACCAGCAGATAAAGGATGCTGGCCGTGTCGCAGCGATGGCGGACGGAAGATTGGAGGCGGTCGACGCTTTGCTAACCGGCGACATTGACGTGAGAGCCGGCTCGATAGTCTTCTCAGACGGGGTTCCAGAACCTGTTCGACGGAGGATCCTCTCTGCCGAGGAGTGGGTGAAGGAGGCGGCGGCTCGGCTGAATACGCGCCTACAGGCCCGCGTCGTCGAACTTGGGCGCACAATGCGGGATGTCGTAATCGCCACGGTGAAAGCGTGATCCTCCGGGCTGTTGACCGGGATCACAGCGCGCAAGGGCCAGGCGCCAGCACTGGATCTCGACGGCCCCGAAGAAGCCAGAACCGGATTCATCGAAGTGGTTCGGGGGTGGTCGACTGTCGTGGCGACCGTTTTTGAGCAACTCCCAGATCACCGCGCTCTTATGGAGGTCGAAACCAGGGCAAAGGCCCTGTCCGCTGACCTAGACGCGGCGGAGCAGAGGGCCGCGGCGGATTACGCCAGCCGCCTCGCACAGTTTGCAAAGAAAAGCGGGAATGAGCTGAACGACTGGTAATGCCGCAAGCGCAGGTCGTCTGTTCGAGGATTCTGGAGATTGGAGCGGCGGATTGCCCGTCGTGCCCGTCATTCACAGCAACAGTGTGACCAATTCTCCGAAGATTACCTTTGGAGATGAAAATGACCCATACCACCACGCCGCCTGATAACGATCGTTTCGGCATCCCTGACGAACGCATCATCGATGTGATCCGAAGTCATGCCGGGATCTGGCGCGACGGCTGCTACGTGCCAACACGCGGCGAAGTGGCCGCAGCGCCAGCCACCAGGCTTTGGGGATGGCTGCTTGGCTGGTTCTGGGAAAGCCCCTCCGAACTGATCCCCACTGACGCGCAGGTAGCAGAGGTGGTGGCGATCCTCCGTGCTCGGCCCGACGCGGCCACGCCCGAGATCCAGGCAATCATCGCGCAAGCGCCGCCGCCTTCGGACGCCGAATAAGTGCGATGGCGCCGGGGGGGGCGGCGCCTCAATTGGAGGGAGCAGCCCTGTGGCTGAGCGAAAAGGATGAAAAATCTTGCTCGCGACCATCGAGCTCGGCCGTCGCGCGCTTTGAAACAGAAAGTCTAACCATGAACTACCAACCCGCCCTTCGGCCGAGCATTTCTCTCGACCCGATGCCCGAGCCCCGCACGGCGGCCCGCCGGCTGATGCTCGCCACCGCGCTCGTCGTCGACGGGCCCCTAGAGGCCGAGCCGGAGCGGTTCGACCCGCGTCTGGTCAACTGCCTCTACATGCCGCAGGCGAGCCTGATCATTGGCGGCACCGGATGCGAGCGTCCCCTCCTTCTTCGCGAGGCGGCCGATATGAGCGCCGCTGCTGGTCTCAACATTCTCATCGTCCGGGCCGGAGATGCCCCCGACCGGGTGACGTTCGACTTTCAGGGCGTCGGCGAAGACCATGCTCTTTGTGTCTACCGGATGTGGATGCCTCGCCCCAGCGAAGCGGCCTGGTTGATTCCCAGCGCCGGTGAGGAACGGTTCCTGCGTCTGACGCCGCTCGGCCTTGAGGTCTTCGACCGCGCCCCGTTTGCCGACGCAGGCGAGCGCCACCTCGGCTTGGTCAGGGGTAAGGAGTTCCTGTCCGTCGCCGTGAAGGGATGGTTCTAATGGCTGCCGCGAAAAAACCCCGGAAAGCGTCTTCGGCAGCTGCGACCGCGTCCGTGCCAGCTACCCTAGCCGAGCTCAAGCTGTTCCATGACGGTGCGGGTCGCAGCGAGAACTTCTCGTTCACCCGCGCTTACTGGGGGGAGGGTGAGGACCGCGAAAGCATCGCCGGACGGATAGACAAGAAGGTGCACCCCGTCCGTTCGGCCGGGGGCGAGATCCTGGCCTCGGCGGCAAAGGTCGACCTAATTTTACCGCTCGATGCCCCCCAGGAATATATGTGCCGTGACTATCTGGTTCGGAGATATGAGGAGACGTTGCCGAAGCACGAGGTGAATGCCTTCGCCCAAGTGACGATCCGCTTTCCGAACGCGGCCAACCTGATCGAGCCTTTCGAAATGGTCCGGGCTTGGGTGCGGTCCCACTTTGGTCAGGTTCCCGTCCTTATGGTTCTTCACGCTCCTCATTTGTGGGGAAGCTCGAACCCGGGGCATTGCCATTGCATCGCCTTTCCAAGGCGGATTAGTCGCTTGGGCTGGGCTGAGATCGAGCGGTCGATCGCGTCGGACGCGGGCCAGCGGGAGGCTTACGAGTCCTGGACCGCCTTCCATACGGCCTGGTTGAAGGCACGGGAGAGTTGAGGCGACGGGCCTTGGTGTCGGACCGGGTCTAAAGGCCCGGTCCACTCGTCCTGTGGGCCCGGACCGCGAACTCACCCGCGCGATGGCAACTCGAGCGTTCTAGGCGCCCGCACCAATACTAAAGAAAACGACCCATTACCCTCATACGACACCAGGTTCGCGAACTTGCATCTCCACGCGCAGGCCGGCAGTTGCGGCCATATTGACCAACGCGTCGAGTCCGAACAGGTCGACCTTGCCTCGAGACAGATCCGATACCCGCGGTTGGGTCACGCCAAAGACTTTAGCCGCTTGGGACTGGCTCAAACCCGTTCGAACAATATAGTCTTTGAGGGCTGCCATAAGCGCCGTGCGGAGCTTCGCGCTCTCGCTTGTGGCTTGGCTCGTCTCAAAAGACGTTGCGAGGTTAGGCTCAGTCACCACATCCGCCGATGGGTGTTTGTCTGCGCCAATATCCAAGGAGAACTGCTCGTGTCCGATTCCGGCGATCTTCCCAGCGAGCCCAATCTTTTCTTCCGCCTTGGCGCGAGCGTGATCTGACATGAAGGCGACGAGATGTTCTAAGCCCTTTTTGTCGGATACCGTGACAAAATCCTTCTTTTTGTTCACGAACACGACTGACTTCTTCTTTCCTTTGAGTAGCTCGATGACGTTGCTAAGCGTGCCGGTGCTTTTGCAGTCCCATACCATCAGACCGTAATCACTGTCTCGAGCCATTTCTAGATCTTTGGCCGTAAAATAGGCGCGCGTGCCCGTCTTCGCCTTCGAGACGACTCTGTGAACCGGCCATTCTGCGACATTGTTCCGGGGCGAGTCCCCGGTGCAATACACAGTCACCTTTTTGGCCTGATACCGTTTGAGGCATTCCTGAATTGAGGTGTCTGCGCCATCCGCGTCTCCCACGACAACGTGGAAGTCAGAACTCACAATTTTGTTGATCCTATCAGCCACTTTCTCATGCAGGCGGCTAATGGATATTGATCCGGCTATAAAGACAGTGGTCATGCCATCACTTCCATGTGATTGTAGCGGCGTAGATATGATTGATTTTTTTGTACGTGCGCAGTGTTCTGCAAACGGCGTCCATCGTGGCGCCAGTGTCAAAGAGATCGTCAAGGACGAGCGCGTTCCAACACCCTTCGTTGGTGATGGACGGATTGATGCTGAACCGTCCCTCCAGTGCAGCGTCCTTGGCCTCGCGGCCCTGCAGGTTCTTGAGCTGCTGGCTACCCGCGGGGGCGGGGGCCTTCACGATAATGTCGTCGAACACCGGCGTTTTCGTCAGCTTGCCGAGTTCGTTGGCGATCTCGTTGACCGGTTGGCGTGCTCGCACGGTGGAGGCGGGCATAGGAATAATAAGGCCGATCTTGCCGAACAACGGCAGCAGTGAGTGCTGCACCTGAGCAGCAAGCGGCTGCACCTGCTTCCAGTCGGCTCGATATTTCAGTTGGTATAGGGCCTCTCCAGGTTCGGAGCGCGTCGTGTCGAACCGTGGATGACCATACTCGTCGTCACCCAGGTAGACACTCGAGAGCGTATGCTTGTGGAGCGCGTAACCAAGGTCCCAACTGCCTTCGAGCTTCCGAACTTGAACCTGCATGACGAAGAGTGTTCCTTGCAGCCGTTTGAAACACCCGCCTGCCGGGGTCACACGGATATACAAAATCTTGTATGAGATGCAAGGGCGTCGGGGCGACGGCGTGGGTCTCGCCCGACCTTTGACGTGCCAGGAGCATCATCAAGAGGATTGACTGACCGCATAAGGTTGCATAAGGTTGCAGTATGTCACACAGCAGCACGCCCGATTTTTTAACCTTGGCCGATGCCGCTGAGTATGTTGGAGTCTCGAAAGACACGCTTCGGCGGTGGGATGCCTCCGGCAAGCTCAAGCCGGTGCGTCGCCCGGGGAGCGGCTATCGCTTCTATCGACGGCCTGATCTTGAGCCCTTCCGGCTTGAGTATCGGCGTGCCGAACAGGCTGCCGATGAGCCGGACCATATATTTCAGACTCTGACCGCGGACATTGAGGCAAACGCCAAGATTCGGGAGCCGCAGCAGGGCGCCCATCGGGCAGTGCGGACTCACTTCGAAGTCTCGAACGAGCCGGTGATCCTGCAAATTCCCGTTGGATGCGGGAAGACCGGCGTCATTGCGACATTACCCTTCGGCATCGCCAAAGGGCGAGCGCTCATCATTACACCGAACTTGACGATCCGATCCGGTGTCGCGGAGTCGCTCGACATCAGCAATCCCAAGAATTTCTGGCGGCGAACGGGCGCACTCCATGACTTTTCCGCAGGGCCATTTCGTGCTGTTTTGGATGGCGTCGATGCAAATCTCCACGACTGCAACGCAAGTCAGTTCGTCGTGACCAACATCCACCAGTTAGCCAGCTCGGCCGATCGTTGGCTCCCGCAGTTTCCGCCGAACTATTTCGATATGATCATGATCGACGAGGGCCATCACAATGTGGCTCCGAGCTGGTCGAAGGTCTTCGATCGCTTTCCGAATGCCAAGGTTATCAGCCTGACGGCGACGCCATTCCGGAGCGACGGAACTCGGCCGGTCGGCAAGGTGATTTATCGCTACCCGTTCACTCGGGCGATGGTGAAGGGGTATATCAAGCAGATCCACTCTCGGAACGTTGCGCCATCGGAGCTGTCTTTCACCTACCGAGACGATACGAAACGGCACACCCTGGAAGAGGTATTGGCCTTGCGGGAACATGCCTGGTTCCGGAGGGGCGTGGCGTTGGCGCCAGAATGTAACCGTCATATCGTAGACGCCAGCATCAAATACCTTCAGGAGCTGCGAGAGCGTAGCGGCTTCCGTCACCAACTTATCGCTGTCGCCTGTTCCGTCGACCATGCCCGTCAAGTGCGTGGATTGTACGAAGAGCGGGGCTTAAGGGCGGCCGAGATTTACGGCGAGATGGACCGCGATAGGCAGGAAGCAGTTCTCTCCGATCTCCGCAGCAGCAAGCTCGATTGCATCGTGCAGGTGCAGATGCTTGGTGAAGGCTTCGATCATCCGCCCCTGAGCGTCGCAGCGATCTTCCGGCCGTTCGCAAGCCTGTCGCCATACATCCAGTTCGTCGGGCGCGTGATGCGCGTCGTCCATGAGGCGAAGCCGGACCACCCGGACAATCATGCCTACGTAGTTTCGCATGTGGGGTTGAACACCGACGCGCATTGGGACGATTTCCGCGAGTTAGATCTTGATGACCAGGCGATGGTCCAAAAGTGGCTCGAAGCCGGCGATGATAATGGTGACGGGCATGGCTCAGGGGAGCCTCGTCGCTTCGACGTCGGGATGTTGGTTGATAACGAGATCGTCGGCTCGTTCATCAGCAGGTCCTTCTTGGACCCGGAGGACGATCGTGTCCTCGAGGAGATGCTGGATCACGAGATTGGCGCCGGCCTGCGCCTGCGCGACGTCGTCGCGAAGGACAAGCTTAGGGAGACGCTGCGCCGAAAGCAGGAGGAGTTGTCCCAGGTCAGCAGTGCGGGCGACCTTCCGGTGCAGCCCCAATCGCGGCGAGTTGGCGCACGAAAGCGGTTGTCCGAACGCACAGGCTCCGTCGTCGCCCGCATCCTCAAAGATCTGAAGCTCTCGCCAGTCGGCCGTGAGGTCGGTCAGCGAGACAAGACCGTCGCGGGGCGTGACAATCGGGCAGCCGTTACGTCGCTGCTGAACAAGGCGATCAACGACCATCTCGGGGTTGAATCCGGGAGCCGCGGGGCGCCCGGCGCGGGCGACAACGAGGACGCATTAGCCGCGCTCGATATGTTGGGAGACAACGTGCGTGACTCCCTAAAGAGGAAGAACAATGGCTAAAGTCAGGGACATTCTAATCGATGTGAAGATAGAGCAGGCGCAGCGCCGGCGTAAATGTAGAAGGAACTCTCAAATCATCGCGAAAGGCGAGTGGTGCCTCGTTGTTCGCACAAACGCGACCAACGACGACTACAGTTATAGCCGAGACGCCGCGAAGCCTATGCTAGATGCGGCCTGGGCAAAGCTAAAGGTCATCTACGAAGGGCTCGGGATGTCACCGCCTGGGAGCTGAAGGATGGAGAATGGGAGACGGGTACAACTTTCAGAAGCTCAAGGCCGCTATCTTGACGCTGAGCCGGGCCACGGATTGGGAGGTGGCCAAAAAAGAGTGGCGGCTTGTTGAGATCTCCGAAGCCGATGAGCCCGAGACCTGTCTGTGCGGTCATTTTCCGATCATTGAATTGTGCACCATCTCCAATGCAACAACGGCAAAATCGGTGGACGTCGGCAACGTGTGCGTGAAGCGGTTTCTGGGCTTCCGCTCCGATTTGATCTTCCAGTCTTTAAAGCGCGTCCGAGCCGACATGGACAAAGCGATCGGCCCGGATGCAACCGCATTCTTTCACGAACGCGGAGTCATCAACGATTGGGAATACCAGTTCCAGCAGAGCACTATGCGGAAGCGCAACCTGTCTGAGCGGCAGTTGGCGAGCAGGCGTTCAATAAATCGGAAAGTTATCGCGGCTGTTAGACGTCGGGGTCTATGAAAATCGACGCGTTTCCCCTCGGTCTTGGGCCCCCGAGCCATTCCGGCGCGGCAATAGTTTCCCTCTAGCCTGACCACGAACGCCTTGAGAAGGCACAGCCTGTGTTTAGTTCGTAGCGGCGGACGCGTTCAGGATCCGCCCCATGACTTCAACTGCCAGTCGCTCGCCTGAGCGGCAACCTCGACATAGCCGGCGCCGGTTAGGGCGTCACGAGCGGCCTCAGCTGCGGCGATTAGCTGGGCGGGCGCCGGATTGTCGACCGGCGTGAACCAGCCAAGGCCAGTCTCCCGCTTCTGCACTTCCAGCGGCACGATTGCATCGAACGCATCCTTAATGATTTCGAGTAGCGCGTCGTCGTTGCACAGGAGCTCGATGAAAACATCGCGATTGTCGTCGTAAACGAAGACATGCGCGTCGTAGACATAGGAGCTTAGGCTGATGGTAGTGGGCTGCGAAAATCGTATTCCGATCAGCATATCCGTATAGCGACCGAGCCCCGATCCGTGGAGGCTGAAGCCGTATGTCTCCGCGGCAAGGTCGACTGCCGGCGCAATCGAGAGTAAGCTGGTATAACCGGTCTCCACGAGAGACTTGTCGGTCCCTAGGCTTTCGGTCACCAGCGCCAGCGCGCGGCCGGACCGGTCTAACGCAACCCCGCCGCTGAAGCCGCCACGCGCCATGGTCGAGGCTATGAAGTGGCTCACGGGGGAGTGCCAAACTCGAACGACGGCGTTGACCTGCCCAAGCGCCGCGACTTGGACAGGAATAGTCGTATAAGGGATCGGCGGATAGCCGAGGATGACCACGTCGGCGAGAACGAGATCGTGCTCCTCAATGTCATATTCGGTGTGGCCGCTTACCGCGATTGCGGGCAGGGGGGCCTCGTCTAGGTTCACCCGGAATACTGCGACATCGAGATTGTCCGGCCCGAAATGGGGCCCGTCCACTATTGCCAAGACACGCGGCGGCATCACCTCGCCGCCGGCCTCACTGGTTAGTCGCGCCGATTTCGTCGTCGCCATTTCCTTGATGCGCATATTCTCAACGACATGCCGCGCCGTGACGAAAATCCCGTCGCCGATGTGGAAGCATGAGCCGATCCCCTCATCGCCGTTGGCGTCGATGACCGCCACATACGCAACTGCGCCGGCGGCGCGGACATAGGTCTCGTGAAAGGGACTCTTTTCAATCTCCATTAGGCGACCTCCTCCTTATGAGGGTCGGCAATTCGGCAGCATGGTCGGGCGACCGACGCCGAGTTTCAATGTAGCATTTCAGGGCGCGCTTGGAGGCGCAGGTGACGATCGTCCGGATCGTACGCCATGGTTAGCGTTTAGAGAAGCCGAAGCTCGATTTGAGTATCTACCTGCCGGGCGCGGCTAAACCTGCCGGTCTGAAGCCGACCACGTTCGGCTGCCCCGTACGTCCTTGATCCGCGCTCCCCTTCGTGCGAATCCTTACTTCCCGATCGCGGTTAGCGCCGCGCCGAGGGCCGCGACTGTAGCCATGAGCTGTAGCCACGGTTAATTCGCTCGGAAAAGTCGTTCGTAGTTTCAATAGCTTAGAGGGCTAACGGCAGATATTCAGTCTCCTGCCGCCCCAGCCAATCCTTCGTTAGCAGTTCGTAGACGCCGACGGGCCATCCGCAGATTCTCCTAGTCAATCCGCAACTTAGCATCGTAGCCTTGGCGCAGTGACGGTTGAGTCACGCGATTCCATGGGGAGGGGATGCGATGAAGATGAAGACGGGCACCGCTATGGCGCTGGTGCTGGCGCTGGTCGGCGCAGGGGTCGCTCAGGCGCAGGGCAAGAAGGTGATCCAGAGCGCGTCCGACGTACCGCCGGTGGTGATCGAGCTGCCGAAGAAGCCGAGCGAGCTTGCGGTCGAGGGCGGCGCCGGGTTCGATGCGGTCAAAGACAAGGTCGAGGCGCATGCGCTCGGGCTGCTCAACGATTATGAGATCAAGGACCAGGCGACGGCCAAGCAGGTGCGCGCCGTGCTGCTCCAGGTGGCGCTGACGGAGAACCGCTTCGACGATGCGCTGAAGCTGTCGGAGGAGATCCGCGCGCTGGAGGACAAGCCGGCGGCCAAGGCGATGGCCGGTCTGCTCAGCAACGCTTATGCGCGCGCCGCGCTGGCGGTGGGCGAGGACGATCCCAAGTTTCGCGCCGCGTTCCAGGCCGAGCTCGAGAAGACCGTCGGTGGCCTTGACTGGACGGTCGCGCAGGATGCGCTTCAGGCGATGCGCGGTCAGTTCCAGCTGATGAGCAAGGACGTGATGGTCGGCAGCCTGCAGGGCGCGTTCGACGCCAATGCGGCGGCCCAGAACATGAAGGTCGGCTTCGGCATGGGCGCCGGCGTGGTCGGATCGCGACTGGCGCTGACCGAGATCGTGCCGCTGAAGGAGACGATCTTCGCCGTGCTCGACAAGCGCGTGAAGGCGGAATCGGCGGCGGTGAAGGAGGATCGCTGGACGCCGCGGCTGGTCAAGCTCGCCCCCAGCGAGGTGAAGCAGCCGGTCACGATCGCGATCTGGGACGGCGGCTTTGACCCGAAGGTGTTCGGCGACCAGCTCTGGAAGAACGCGAAGGAAGTCGCCAACGGCAAGGATGACGACGGCAACGGCTATGTGGACGACGTTCACGGCATCGCCTTCGACACCGATTGGAAGCGCTCGACCGGAGCGCTCCGGCCGATGCCGGCCGAGGACCTCAAGGACATCGATGCCACGCTGAAGCTGGTGAAAGGCTCCCTCGACCAGCAGGCTGCGGTGGACAGCCCGGAGGCCGGTGCGCTCCGTCAGAAGATCAGCACGTTGAAGGCCGCGGAGGTGATGCCGTTCCAGCTGCAGATGGGCCGCGTCGGCCTCTATCTGCACGGCACCGCCACCGGCTACACGTCGGGCGAGGGCAATCCCGGCGCGAAGCTGATGCACGGCCGCTTCGACTACAAGATCCAGGCGGTCTCCGACCCGATGGACGAGAAGGTCGCCGAGAACCTCGCCCAGTACGTCCGCGACAATGTCGATTATTACAAGGCGAACGGTGTCCGCGTCGTCAACATGAGCTGGCGCATCACCGAGCCGCAGATCGCGGCGAGCCTCGCCAGCACCGAGCCGGATCCGGAGAAGCGGAAGGCGCGGGCGAAGGGCATCTTCGACACCGTTAACAAGGCGCTGGAGGAGAGCTTCCGCGGCGCGCCGGATATATTGTTCGTTGCCGGCGCGGGCAATGAGGACGAGGATGTGGACTTCGTCCGCAGCTTCCCGGCCGGGCTCAACCTGCCCAACGTGATCACGGTGGGCGCGGTCGACGTGGCGCTGCAGCCGGCGGGCTTCACCAGCTACGGCAAGTCGATCGACGTCTATGCCAACGGCTTCGAAGTGCCGAGCAAGGTGCCGGGCGGCATGCCGATCAACATCTCGGGCACGTCGCTCTCCGCGCCGCAGGTGACGAACCTCGCCGGCAAGATGCTGGCGGTGAACCCGAACCTCTCGGTTTCGCAGGTCCGCGCAATCATCGAAGAGACGGCCACCGAGGAAGGCACGCGCAAGCTCAAGGTGATCAACCCGACGGCGGCACTGGAGCGCGCCCGCAAGTCCTGATAGCGGGTCTGTTTGAAGGTCCCGCGGCGCCGGTGCGTCGCGGGACTTCGTTGCGTTTCAGAGTCTTGCGTATTCATGGCCCTCAGCATCGACATCGGAGAGGACGGCGCGGCTTCGGTGGGGGTCGACCTCGAGGAGCTGCTCGCCACGCGCCTGCTCGTCCAGGGCAATAGCGGCTCGGGCAAGTCGCATTTGCTGCGGCGGCTGCTCGAGGGCAGCGCCGAGCATGTCCAGCAGATCGTGATCGATCCCGAGGGCGATTTCGTCTCGCTCGGCGAGGCGTTCGGGCATGTCGCCATCGAGGCGAGCGCCTACAGCACCACCGAAATTGCTCGTATGGCGGAGCGGATCCGCGAGCATCGCGCTTCGGTGGTGCTCAGCCTGGAGGGGCTGGAGCTCGAGGCGCAGATGCGTTGCGCCGCCGCTTTCCTGTCGGCCTTGTTCGAGGCGCCGCGCGAGCATTGGTATCCGGCGATCGTGGTGGTCGACGAGGCGCAGGTCTTCGCCCCCGCCGTCGCCGGCGAGGTCAGCGACGAGGCGCGGCGGGCGTCGCTGGGCGCGATGACCAACCTGATGTGCCGGGGACGCAAGCGCGGGCTCGCGGGGCTGATCGCTACTCAGCGCCTCGCCAAGCTGGCCAAGAACGTGGCGGCGGAAGCGTCCAACTTCCTGATGGGCCGCACCTTCCTCGACATCGACATGGCTCGCGCCGCCGACCTGCTCGGCATGGAGCGGCGCCAGGCGGAGGTGATCCGCGACCTCGAGCGCGGCCAGTTCCTCGCCCTCGGCCCGGCCATCTCGCGCCGGCCGATCAAGGTGCGGATCGGCCCGGTGCGAACGCAGGCGCGGAGCGCCAGCCCCAAGCTGGTGCCGCTGCCGAGCCGCGAGCCGATCGACATGGCGGCGCTGCTCGCCGCCGACGAGGAGACGCCGCGGCCGGCGCCCCCCATGCCACCGCCACCGCGTCCGGTGGAGGAGATGATCCGGAGCATCGATGCGCCCAAGCCGGCGCTTCCTGCCGAACCGTCCGTTTCGGACGAGGAGCGGGAGGCGGTGATCGGGGGCGCCTTGCTGGAGATCGTGGCCGAGCCCGGCTCCGCCTATCAGCCGGCCGCCGCGCTCTATCAGGATTTCCTGCTGCGCTGCCGGATGCGCGGCGTCGGAAGCGCGGCGCTCGATCTCGGCAGCTTTCGCCGCCGCCTGGCTATGACGAGGGCAGGGGTGGAGGACGTGCCGGAATGGGAGGAAGCGCTGGCGATCGGCGCCGCGCTGCCGGACGAGATGCTCGCACCCTTCCTGCTGCTGGCGAAGGCGGCGCATGACGGCGCCGAATGCCCAGCCGATGCGCTGATGGCGGAGGCTTACGGCACCAGCTCCACCGGGCGGGTGCGCCGGCTTCTTTCCTATATGGAGGAGCAGGGGATCGTCGTCTCCCGCATCGATCTCGGCGGCAAGCGGTCCATTTCGCTGCCCCATCTCGGCTGGACCACCGCGCCCGCCCTCCCCGATCCGGAGCAGCCCTCGCGCCTGGCCCGGCCGGCAAGAAGGCGCTGATCCCCAGAGCCCCGCTCGCCCTGAGCTTGTCGAAGGGCTGTCCTTTTCTTCCTGCGCCAAACGAATGGGCAGGGCTTCGACAAGCTCAGCCCGAGCGGGATGAGGTTGTCAGGGCAGGAGCGACTCCAGCAACTCGCGCACCTTCGCCAGCCGCTCACCCTCATCCTCGATCCGCTCCTTGAGAAGCAGGCGGCCGTCCTTCTTCTGCAGGCCCGGCGCCTTGCCCTTGAAGCCGCGGCGCGGGGTGAGGGCGATTGCTGCCGGTCCGGCATCGACGCGCTCGATCCTTGCCTCGCGAGCCAGTTGGCGGATGCGGGCGAGGGCAAGCAGGGCGGCCGCTTCAGGTGGCAGGGTGCCGAACCTGTCCTCGAGCTCGTCGGCCATCGCGTCCAGTGCGGCTGCCGAGTCGAGCCGCGCCAGGCGGACATAGAGGTTGATCCGCACCTCCTCCTCGGGGATCCAGCCCTTAGGGAGGCGTCCGCCCGCTACGTGAAGCTCGGGCGTCCAATCGTCCACCGTTTCCCCGTGCGCCACGCGCAGCGCCTGCCCGAGCAGATGCTGGTAGAGGCCGAGGCCGATCAGCTTCATATGGCCTGATTGCTCCTCGCCCAGCAATTCGCCGGCGCCGCGCAGGTCGAGGTCGCGGGCGCTGATCGCGAAGCCGGCGCCGAGCTGGTCGAGCGCTTCCATGGTGCGCAGCCGCTTCAGCGTCGCCGGCGCGATTTCCGCGCCTTCCTCGGTGAGCAGCAGGAGATGGCCCCGCACCCGGCCGCGGCCGACGCGACCGCGCAGCTGATGGAGCTGGGCGAGGCCGAAGCGGTCGGCGCGCCAGATCAGCATCGTGTTGGCGCAGGGTATGTCGAGCCCTGCCTCGATGATGTTGGTCGCCAGCAGGATGTCGCCGTCGCCGGATGCGAAGCGCACCATTTCCTCGTCGATCTCGGCTGCGGGCATCCTGCCGTGCGCCACGCGGACGCTGAGGCCGGGCACCAGCTTGCCGAGCCGTTCCGCCATCGGCTCCATATCCTCGATCTGGGGCACGACGACGAAGCTCTGGCCGCCGCGCTTCTTCTCCCGCAGCAGGGCGGGCCGGACGCGTTCGGCCGAATAGCTCGAGACGGCCGTCCGGGTCGGCAGGCGCCGCGCCGGCGGTGTCGTGATCAGCGAGAGATCCTGCAGCCCTACAAGCGCGGTTTGCAGCGTGCGCGGGATCGGCGTCGCGGTCAGCGTCAGCACATGCGCGTCCCCGGCAAGCCCCCGCAGCTTCGCCTTGTCGGCGGCGCCGAAGCGCTGCTCCTCGTCGATGATCACCAGCGCCAGATCGTTGAAGGCTACGCCCTTGCCGGCCACCATCTGAGTCCCGACCACGACCTGGATAGACCCGTCGGCGAGCCCCTTCTTCACCTCGCGTGCTTCGGCCGCGGAGGAGAGGCGGGACAGCCCAGCCACCTTGATCTTCAGCCGCTCGAAGCGCCGGGCGAAGGTCTCTATATGCTGGCGGACGAGCACCGTGGTCGGCGCGACCACCGCGACCTGCTTTCCCGCCAGCGCAGCGATCGCCGCCGCCCGGAGCGCCACTTCCGTCTTGCCGTAGCCGACATCGCCGACCACCAGCCGGTCCATCGGCTTGCCCGAGGCGAGGTCGTCGCGCACCGCCTGGATCGCCCGAGCCTGGTCGGCAGTCTCCGAGAAGGGAAAGCCGGCGGAGAAGCGCTCATAATCGCGCACCGGCGGGTCGAGCACGGCCGCTTTCCGCTTCGCCCGCTCGGCGGCGAGCCCGACGAGCTGCCGCGCCGTCTCGGCAATCGTCCGGTCGAGCTCGGCGCGCCTTTTCGTCCAGCTGGAGCCGTCCAGCCGGTCGAGGGTCACGGCTTCGGCATCGGCGCCGTAACGCCACAGCCGGTCCGCTTCCTCGATCGGGATCAGACGCTGCGTGTCGCCCGCATATTCCAGCCGGATCGCATCGCTCTCCGCCTCGGCCGGGGTCACCGTCTCGATGCCGCGCAGCACGCCGAGCCCATGATCCTCGTGGATGACGGCGTCGCCGATGTGGAAATCCGCCACCTCCTGCGCGAGCGGGTTCGCGGCCGGGCCCGCGGCCGCCAAGGCGCGCCCGCCGAGGAGGTCGGCGGCCGCGACAACCATGAGGCCGGGTTCGGTCCAGCCCTGCTCCAGCTCGGCAGCGATGGCGACGATCTCGCCCGCATCGGCGGCATCGATCTCATTCCACAGCGTGATGCGGCGCGGCGCTTCGCCCAGCCGCCGTTCCATGCGGCGGGAGAAGAAGCGTAGGTCTCGCTCGGAGCCCGCTGCCACGATTCTGTCGCCACGCTCGCGCGCCTCCTTCAGCGCTGCGATGAATGCGCGTTCGGGACTTCGCGCCTGCACGAAGCGGGCGCCCGGCTGCTCGGCGCCCTCCAAGAGATCGATCCTGTCGCTTCTCTTCAGCGCCTGTCGCCACGCCCCTGCGCTGACGAGCCCGCGCTTCGCGCCCGCTTCTTCCGCCAGCTCGAGAAACTGGCCGCGGCGCGCCTCCGCTTCGGGGTCCAGAGCAAGCGAGGCGTCCGGCAGATGATCGAACAGGGTGACCGCCTCCGCACCGGGCTCGGGCTCGATAGCCGGGCAGATCTGGAGCGCCTCCAGTTCCTCATCCTCCTCGCCGAGCTGGGACACCGGATCGTAGGGGCTGATGCTTTCGATGCGGCCCTCGTCGAGGTGGATGCGCACCGGGCCGGCCGAGTCGGCGGGAAAGAGGTCGATCGCCGCGCCGCGGATGGCCAGTTCGCCGGCTTCGTCGACCCGCTCGTCGGCGAAATATCCGATCGCCTCCAGCTCCGCCGCCAGTTTGTCGACCTCGAGGACGTCGCCGGGACGCAGGGTGCGGAGCGGCGCCTCATAGGCACCGGGCGCCGCGATGCGCTGCGCGGCTGCCGTCGCTTCGGTCACGAAGAGGACGTGACCGGCGTCGCGTCCGTGCAATGCGTGCAGGGCGGCGAAGCGCCGACCGGCGATCGCAGGCGAGGAGGGGGCATTCTCGCCGGGCATCGTGTCCTGCGGCGGAAACCAGAGGACGAGCGCATCGGTCAGCGAGGCGGCCGCATTGGCGATGGCTTCGGCGCGCTGCTCGCTCGACGCGACATAGAGCACGTCGCCATCTTCCACGGCTGCGAGCAGGCGCGCCAGCGTCGGCCCCAAGACGGCATCCTTGGTGGCGGGCGCGTCGCCGTCGCGATCGGCATCGGTCGCGCGATCGGCTGCAGTGTCGAGAAGCATGGTGGAGGAGTGTCCTGGCAAGAACCTGCCCAACCCGCATTGTCGCCCGACGTTCCGCGACGGCTGGACGAAGCCGGGGCTGCCGCCTTAGGGGCAACGTCATGGCAGCTTCGGGCACGATCAGGGTGGGCATCGGCGGCTGGGACTTCGATCCCTGGCGGGGGACCTTCTTCCCGGCGGGCCTGCCGAAGACGAAGCAGCTCGAATATGCGGCGAGCCAACTCACCGCGACCGAGATCAACGCGACCTATTACAAGCTCCAGAAGCCGGAGCTGTTCGCCAAATGGGCGAAGGCGGTGCCGGACGGCTTCAAATTCGCGATCAAGGCGTCGCGCTTCTGCACCAACCGCAAGGTGCTCGGCGAAGGCGGCGAGGGGATCGAGCGCTTCTGCGCGCAAGGGCTGACGGAGCTCGGCGACAAATTGGGACCGATCCTCTGGCAGTTCATGGGCACAAAGCAGTTCGACCCGGAGGATTTCCAGGCCTTCCTGAACCTGCTCCCGAAGAGCCAGGACCGCGTCAAGCTCCAGCACGTCGTCGAGCCGCGTCACGAGAGCTTTCGAACGCCCGAGTTCGTCGCGATGGCACGGGCGGCGGGCGTTGGCATCGTCTTCGCCGATGCGGCCGATTATCCCTGCATCCCGGACCTCAGCGGCGAGATCGCCTATGCACGCCTCCAGCGCTGCGTGGAGGAGGAGACGAGCGGCTATAGCGGGGAGGCGCTCGACCGCTGGGCGGATGCGGCCAAGGCTTGGGCCGGCGGCGAGAGCCCGCCGGGCCTCCCTTACGCCGCCGAGCCTCCCGCATCGGCACCGCGGGACAGCTACGTCTTCTTCATCAGCGGGGCGAAGGTGCGCGCGCCGCTCGCCGCCCGGGCGCTGATCGAGCGGCTATGAACCCGCTCTTCGCCGAGCTGCCGACGTCCATCTTCGCGCACATGTCGGGGCTCGCCGCCCAGCACCAAGCGATCAATTTGGGCCAGGGCTTTCCTGATTTCGGCTGGCCGCAGGACGTGCTCGCGAAGGCCGCCGATGCGCTGCTGACGGGCTCCAACCAATATGCGCCGATGCGCGGCCTGCCCGAGCTGCGCGAGGCCGTGGTCGCGCATTATGCCGGGCATCAGAATCTCAGCCTCTCAGTGGACGAGATCACCGTCACGTCGGGGGCGACCGAAGCGCTGGCCGCCGCGATCATGGCGCTGGTGTCGCTGGGCGACGAGGTCCTGCTCTTCCAGCCGCTCTACGACGCCTATCTTCCGCTGGTTCGCCGCGCCGGCGGCGTGCCGCGCCTCGTCCGCCTGATGCCGCCCAACTGGCGCATCACCGCCGAGGCGGTCGAGCAGGCGATCACCGACCGCACGCGGCTCGTCATCTTCAACAATCCGCACAATCCGACGTCGCGGCTGTTCGATCGGCAGGAACTCGGCGTGATCGCCGATGCGTGCCTGCGCCACGATCTCATCGCGCTTTCGGATGAGGTGTGGGAGCATATCGTTTTCGACGGCAAGTCTCACTCGCCGCTGTCCGCGCTGCCCGGAATGCGCGAGCGGACGGTGAAGGTCGGTTCGGCCGGCAAGATCTTCTCGCTGACGGGGTGGAAGGTGGGTTGGATCCTCGCGCCGGAGGCGCTCGCCCTGCCGATCTCCAAGGCGCATCAATTCGTCACCTTCGCCACCGCGCCCAATCTCCAGGCCGCGGTCGCCTACGGGCTTGGCAAGGAAGATGCCTATTTCGACGCGATGAGGCGGAATTTCGTGGCCGCGCGCGACAATATGATGGCAGCGCTGCGGGAGGCGGGCTTCGTGCCGCTGGCTGCGGAGGGCAGCTATTTCGTCTCGATCGACCTCGACCAGTCCGGCATCGCCGCCGACGACATCACCTTCTGCGAACGCGCCGTGCGTGAAGCCGGAGTGGCGGCGATCCCTGTTTCCGCATTCTACGATGCTGATCCCGCTACTAACGTAGTGCGGCTCTGCTTCGCCAAGCAGCCGGACACGATCCGGGAAGGGGTGGAGCGGCTGCGCACAGCAAAGGCCTTGTTCGGATGAATGGTTTCGATTCCCGCCGGGAGCTCGCCTCACTCTGGGAGCGGCTGAGGCTGCCGCCGCTTGGCGAGGGCGATCTCGAAGCACGCTCGCCGATCGACGGGCAGGTGATTGGCCGCGTTCGCTCCTCGACTCCGCAGGAGGTGGCGGAGGCGACCGGCGCCGCGCACGACGCCTTCCTGCAATGGCGCCTGGTCCCGCCGCCCCGCCGGGGCGAGCTCGTTCGCCTGTTCGGCGAGGTGCTGCGCGAGGAGAAGGAGCCGCTCGGCCGCCTCGTCAGCCTGGAGGCGGGCAAGATCCTCCAGGAGGGGCTCGGCGAGGTCCAGGAGATGATCGACATCTGCGACTTCGCCGTCGGCGCGTCGCGGCAGCTTTATGGCCTCACCATCGCGACCGAGCGCGCCGGACACCGCATGATGGAGACCTGGCACCCCTTGGGCGTGGTGGGCGTCATCTCCGCCTTCAACTTTCCCGTCGCCGTCTGGGCGTGGAATGCCTGCCTCGCCTTCGTCTGCGGCGATGCCGTCGTGTGGAAGCCGTCGGAGAAGACGCCGCTCACGGCAGTCGCGGTGCAGGCCCTGTTCGAACGCGCCATGGAGCGGTTCGGCGATGCGCCCGCGAAGCTGTCGGTGGTGGTGCAGGGCGGGCGCGAGGTCGGCACCGCCCTTGTCGATGATCCGCGCGTGCCTCTGGTTTCGGCCACCGGCTCGACGCGCATGGGCCGCGAGGTCTCGCCGCGCATCGCTGCCCGCTTCGGACGCCCTTTGCTCGAACTCGGCGGCAATAACGGGATGATCGTCACGCCCTCGGCCGATCTCGAGCTGGCAAGCCGCGCGATCACCTTCTCCGCCGTCGGCACGGCCGGGCAGCGCTGCACGACGCTCCGCCGCCTGTTCGTGCAGGACGGCATCTACGAGCCGCTCGTGCCGCGGCTGAAGACGATCTTCTCCACTGTCGCCGTCGGCAATCCGCTGGACAAGGGCACGCTCGTCGGCCCGCTGATCGACGAGGCGGCATTCGAAAACATGCAGGCGTCGCTGGCAAGGGCATCAGGGGAAGGCGGCATCGTCTTCGGCGGCGAGCGGCTCTACGGCAACAGCCTGCCTGACGCCTTCTACGTCCGCCCCGCGATTGTGGAAATGCCGGGCCAGACGACCGTGGTCGTGCAGGAGACTTTCGCGCCGATCCTCTACGTGCTGCGCTACGAGCGGTTCGAGGATGTGATCGCCCTTCACAATGCGGCGCCGCAGGGCCTCTCGTCGTCCATCTTCACCACCGACATTCGCGAGGCCGAGACCTTCATGGGCCCGGCCGGCTCCGATTGCGGCATCGTCAACGTCAATATCGGTCCGTCCGGCGCGGAGATCGGCGGCGCGTTCGGCGGCGAGAAGGAGACGGGCGGCGGCCGCGAGAGCGGCTCCGACAGCTGGCGCGTCTACATGCGGCGCGCGACCAACACGATCAACTACAGTCGCGAGCTGCCGCTCGCCCAGGGCATCGACTTCACGCTGCCCGACTAGCGGCAGGCGCGCCAGCCCATCGCGCCGCTATCCGCCTGGTCGAGGTGGAAATGATCGCGGTGCGCAGCATTGTAGTCGGGCGAGAGCACCGTCGCGAACAGCTTGCACGCACCGTCCCGCACATCGCGCAGGAAAGCGGCGCGCGGCCCTTCCTTCTCCCAGTCGCGGAGCACGGAGATGCGGGTGCCGTCTTCCAGGCGGAAACCGGCGATGTCGACGGCATTTGCGGTGGCGTGCTCGCTCCAGGCACCTTCCGAGCGGCCGTACATGCGGCGGCAGCTATAGCTTCCGAAATGGTCGATCGTGGCGACCTGGCTGCCGAAATGTTCGAGCGCCGCCGGTTGGACCACGTGCCACTCCCACAAGGCCAGGGCTGCCGCGACCGGACAGCTGGTGCCGAGATCGCGCGGCGCGAAGGCGATCTGCACGGCGCCGCCGGGGCGGAAGCGCACCGCATTCTCGTAGCCGCACTGTCCTCCCGGGTTGCGCGGAGGCAGGGCGTTGTAGCGGATGCCGGCGCGGCCCAGCAGAGCGCGGCACTCGTCGCCGCTCACCCCGGTCAGCTTGCGGCCGGTGAAGGCGCCGACCGGCTGCGTCAGGTCGAGTTCGGTCCACGGCAGGTCCTCGGGATGGCTGCGGGCATAGCCCCAAAGCAGCATGCCGGCGAAGGCGAGCACGCCAAGCAGCAGAAGAATCTTCAGAAAGCGGAGCATTTGCATCGATTTGGCACGGACGTTTGAAGGTTGTTAGGGTTGCGTCCATAAAGATGCTTTCCGTCGCTCGTGAAACGAGGTTTGCCGGAAAGCCATGACAGCCAGTCGCCTGGTCGCGCGCCGTATCGAGAAGGTCTGGGGGCAGCGCCATCTGCCGCCGGCATTCGGCACGGTTGCGGACGACGCCGCGCCCGTGGGCGAGATCCATTTCGAGGATCCGCACGGCGGCCGCCCCGAACTGCTCGTCAAATATCTGTTCACGGCCGAGCGGCTGTCGATCCAGGTGCATCCGGACGATGAAGCCGCCCATGCGCTGGGCTATCCCTGCGGCAAGGACGAGGCGTGGCTGGTTCTCGCGGCCGAGCCCGACGCCGAGATTGCGATCGGGCTCCGCCATGCGGTGAGCAAGGAGGAGCTGCGCGCAGCGGCGACCGACGGACGCATTGAGGAACTGGTCAACTGGCGGGCCGCCGAAGCCGGGGACAGCTATTACTCCCCTGCGGGCACCATCCATGCTGTGGGTCCGGGGCTGACGCTGATCGAGATCCAGCAGAATTGCGACGTCACCTACCGGCTTTTCGATTACGGGCGGCCGCGCGAGCTTCATCTCGACAATGCGATCAATGTCGCGACGCCTGGCCCATATGAAGCGCCTCCGCCGCCTTATGTGCTGGACGGAGCGCGCCAGATCCTTGCCGATGGCCGCGCATTCGTCCTCGAGCGCTGGCAACGCGGTGGGCGCGGAACTCTCTCGGCCGATCCGGCGAAACCGATCTGGCTGATGCCGCTCCGGGGCGGTGGCAGCATCGACGGTCAGCCGCTGGAGCCCGGCTCCGCCTGGCTGATCGAGGGCGATGTCGAGATCATGGTCGCAGACGGCGCCGACCTGCTCGTCTCCTATCTGGGAGCGGAGGTTCGCAGCTTCGACGCTATCCGCTTCGATCCGCCGCAGCTCATACCGCTTCAGCGCCGCCGCTATCGCGACGCGCCGCTGCGCAAGACCGCCTAGGTCCGCCGCGCCGTCTCCAGCAATTCGGCGGTGACCGGGTAACCGGCATCGTCGGGGATGCGGAGCCACTGAACGCCGTCGCGCTCTTCGATCCACGGCACGATCTTCTGGACCGGATGCCGCTCGGCATCGGCGCGCGCCTCCTCGAGGGAGGCGAAGCGCGCCAGCCGCTCGAGATTGCGTCGGGTCGGGAAGATGATGCGGGCGCGGCCGCTGTCGGCTTCGTCCAAAACGTCACGCGCCGTGGCCCACAGGATGCGAACCGCTTCCGCCTCGGCTGCGCTCGCCTCGGTCGGGCCGATCGGAGCCTCGGTGATGAAGAACATCGTGTCGAACCGCCGCGCTTCCTTGAAGGTCGGGCACCAGCGCGCAAGCGGCGTCAGTGCGGCGAGATCGAGCGACAGCCCGAAGGCGTCCACCAGGGCAGAGAACGGCGCGCCTTCCTCCAGCTCCTGGCGAAGCTGACTCGCCACTCTGCCGTCAACGCTCGCCCCAAGTGCAGGCGCTAGCCCAGTCTCCTCGATCGTCTCCCGGATCGCCGCGATCTTTGCCGCCATATGTTCGTCGCCGCCGCCGATGCGCTCGGCGAGGAGATGGTCGTCTGGATCGATGCGGCCGCCCGGGAAGACCAAAGCGCCCGCGGCGAAGGCCATGTTCCTGGTCCGCTCCATGAGCAGGAGCTTTGGAGCACCCCCGCTCGATGGCCGCATCAGGATGAGCGTGGCGGCGGGGATCGGGTCAGGGAGATCGGTCATCTGGCCGCTTCTTACGGCCGGCGGCCGAGGCCGTCCAATCGGCGCCGGGTTCCTCCCGGTTCGGACCTGCGCTCGCGGCCGCGATCGCGAGGCGGAACAGAAACCCGAGGAAGCTGCCATCGCCAAGCAGCGCCTCGCGCGACATGCCGAGGAAGCGCTGCGTCTCCGGCGTCCGTTTGATCGTCGCATTGGCAAGCATGTAGCAGAGACAGTTCCTCGCGAAGCGGCGCGCATGTGCGGCATCGGAACCGATCGTCGCAAGCTCGACCGTGTCGTTCCATGCGAGCGGCATCACCGCTTTGGTCGGCAACTGCGCGATCGGCACGGGCGCCCCAGCGACGGCGAGATCCATCGGCGTCGAGGCGAGGTCCAGCCAGCGGAACGGCGGCCCCTGCCTTATCCGCTCCACGACCCGCCGATAGTGATCGGCGATGACGGCGCCCCTCGGCAGCGCGGCCATGAAGTTGCAGCTCATATAGCCCTGCGGCTCGCGGTATCCGGCAAAGCCATGCTCCTCGGCGGCGGCCAGCACCAGGTCGAGACGGCGGAAGAGGATGCAGTCGGCGTCGATGTAGAGCCCGCCATGATAAGCGAGCAGATAGGCACGGATGAAGTCGGACTTGTGGTTGAGCGCCAGCGCGTCGATGTCGAGGCCGCGCTCGTGGACCCAAAGCGCGTCGAAGCCGGCGCGGTCGAGGACCCTCGCCTCCGGGTGGTGGCGCTTCAGGATCTCGAGGCAAAGCTCGATGTAGGGCGGCGCCGGTCCCTCCCAATAGAGCCAGACCGGAAGCTGCGACATGCCACTTCATAGGCCATTGTAGCGCGCCGCCGCAATCGCCTCTGCCACCATCGCCGATACTCAAGCCGTGACGAAAACCTAGCCGCTACATCAGATTGCGGCTGGTGGAGCTGAGGGGAATCGAACCCCTGACCTCTGCAGTGCGATTGCAGCGCTCTCCCATCTGAGCTACAGCCCCGCGCCGTTCGGGACCCGCTGCTTGCGCGCGGGAAAACTCGCGAAGGCGCCCCCAATAGCTGCGCCCTGCGTCTTGCGCAATCAGGCAAAATCGCCGTGACTGAGAGGCGCTTCGATCCGCCGTCATGTGGGCCCGGATCGGCTCTGGCGCCGGAACGACCGGCGCCTCTCCTTCGTTTCGGTTCGAGGTCGCATGTGTGGAAATCTCCGCGCCTTGTTCGCGGCCGGGACCAGTCAAAGGAGGATTTTTCATGGCCAATCAACGCGGCGGCAACCGCTGGGGCGGCGGCGACGAAGAGCGATGGCAGGGTAACCGCTATGAACGCGAAGGCGGCGGTTACGGCAACTGGGGCAGCAACCGGGATCGCGGTGACTGGGATCGCGGCCGGGAGCGCGGCATGGGCGGCGGCTGGGACCAAGGCCGTGGCGGTGAACGCGGCGGTGACGACGATCGCGGCTTCTTCGAGCGCGCAGGCGAGCAGGTCCGCTCCTGGCTGGGCAGCGATGACGATGACGGCGGACGGCGTGATCGCAACGTGAATTGGCAGAGCCGGCGCGGCTTCGAAGGCGGCGACCCGGTGCATTATCGGGAAGGCGGTCATCGCGGTGAGCGCTCCGGCGGCATGTTCGGCGGCGGCGATTGGGGCCGCGACCGTGACGACGACCGCTCGCGCGGCTCGAGCGGCGGCGGTTATGCGCGCGACTATCAGTCCTCCGGCGGCGGTGGCGGCGGCGGTGCCGATACCTGGGGCGGCTCGGGCTTCGGCGGTCCAGACGACAATGGCCGGCGCTTCGACCGCATCGATGCCGGCAGCACCGGCACGCAGGGCGCCCACCCGATGTCCGCTCCGGTCGGCGGCGCCTATACCGGCCAGGGCAGCGGCGGCATCGGACCCAGCGGCGGCTATGGCGGCAGCTCGGCTCGTTCGGCGGCGATCATGCGGCAAGCCGGACAGCACCAGGGCCAGGGCGGCGGTTCCGGTGGACAGAGCCCGCACGACAGGCACTATTCGGAATGGCGCCAGCGGCAGATCGACGATCTCGACCGCGACTATGACGAATATCGGCGTGAGCATCAGTCGAAGTTCGAGACCGAGTTCGGCGGCTGGCGGCAGAAGCGCCAGACCCAGCGCCAGCATATGGGCCGCGTCACCGAGCATATGGAAGTGATCGGCTCGGACGGGCAGCATATCGGCACTGTCGACGCGGTGAAGGGTGATCGCATCATCCTCACCAAGAATGACGAGGCTGCCGGCGGCCGCCACCATTCGATCCCGTGCAGCTGGATCGAGAATGTCGACGACAAGGTGATCGTCAACAAGAGCGCCGAGGAAGCCAGGCGCGCCTGGAAGGACGAGGAGAATAGCCGCGCCCTCTTCGAGCGCCAGGATCAGGGAAGCGAGGGGCCGCACATGCTGAACCGCAGCTTCTCGGGCACCTACGACGACAAGAAGTAAGCGACCCTCATCGGGTAATGAGGGCCCGGCGGAGACGATCCGCCGGGCCCTTTTGACTCCTCGCTCGCTTCCGGCGAAAGCGCTGGGGGACAAGAGGAGACGAAGATGAGCGGCACCCGCGCCTGGCACCTCGTATCGCGGCCGACCGGCCTTCCCGACATGGGCAATTTCGAGCTGAAGGCGCTCGAACTGCCGCCGCTGGAGGACGGCATGGTGCGCGTCCGGAACAGCTGGCTCTCGGTCGATCCGTACATGCGCGGCCGCATGAACGACGTGAAGAGCTATGTGCCGCCCTTCCAGCTGGGCGCGCCGCTGCAGGGTGGGGCGGTCGGCAGGGTGGTCGAATCGCGCTCGCCGGACCTGCAGGTGGGCGACACCGTCTTTCACATGCACGGCTGGCGGGAAGAGGCGGCCGGACCTGCCGCGCAGTTCACCAAGGTGCCGCCCATGGGCGTCGCGGACGAGCAGTGGCTCGGCAATCTCGGCCTCACCGGCGCGACCGCCTATTTCGGGCTGCTGCGCGTGGCCGGGGCCAGGGAGGGCGACGTCGTGTTCGTGTCGGCCGCGGCGGGCGCGGTCGGATCGGCGGTCGTGCAGATCGCCAAGGCCAAGGGCATGACGGTGATCGGATCGGCCGGCGGCGAAGAGAAATGCGCCTGGGTGCGCGAGCTCGGCGCGGATGCCGCGATCGACTATCGCGCCGGGCCGGTCGTGAAGTCGCTGATGGAGGCGGCGCCGAACGGCATCGACGTCTATTTCGACAATGTCGGCGGCGACCATCTCGACGCGGCCTTCGCCGCCGCGCGGCAGAATGCCCGCTTCGCCATCTGCGGGATGATCGAGGGCTATAACAAGGGCGAGCCCGCCGCCTTCCGCTACATCATGCGGGTCATCGCGGCCCGGATCATGATGAAGGGCTTCATCTACACCGACTATCTCGCCGAGATGGGCGACTTCTACCGCGACATGGGCGGCTGGGTCGCGGACGGGCAGGTGAAGAGCCGCGAGACGGTGCGCGAGGGCATCGAGGCGACGCCGCAGGCGTTCCTCGACCTGTTCAGCGGCGCCAATACCGGCAAGATGCTGGTCAAGCTCTGAGCCGCCATGCCGGCGATCGAAGGGCTGCTCGAGTCTGCGCTCTATGTCGATGACATGGAGCGCTCCGTCGCCTTCTTCCGCGAGGTGATGGGCCTCTCCACGATGATCGAGAGCGAGCGCCTGACCGCGTTCGACGCCGGGCGGCAGGGGGTGCTGCTGATCTTCAAGCGGGGGACTTCTATCCAAGACATGCCCGGGTCGGGCGGCGTGGTGCCGGGCCATGACGGGCAGGGGCCGCTGCACATGGCCTTCGCGATCGCGGAGGAAAGCTATGACGAGTGGCACCGGCATCTGGTCGGGGCCGGTGTGAAGATGCGCGGCGAGATGCGCTGGCCGCGGGGCGGGCGCAGCCTCTATTTCGAAGATCCCGACGGCCATGTGCTCGAGGTGGCGACGCCGGGGCTCTGGCCGAATTACTAGCTCTCAGACCAGCGCCTTGGCGCGTTCGCCGATGCGGTGGAGGTCTTCGACGAACCTGGCATATTCCTCCTCGCGATTGTCGCGGACGCGGAGGAGGAAGCTGGGGTGGACGGTGACCCAGGTCTCGCCGCCGTCGGGTGCCTGGTGGGGTCGGCCGCGCATTGCGCCGATCGTCACGACCTTGCCGAACAGCGAGCGGGCAGCGGTGGCGCCGAGCGCGACCGTGATCGGCGGGCGGATCAGCACGCGTTCCTGATCGATCCACCAGCGACAGGCGTCGATCTCCGGCCCGTTCGGCTTGGAATGGATGCGGCGCTTGCCGCGCTGCTCGAACTTGAAATGCTTCACCGCATTGGTGACGTAGGTGGCGGTGCGGTCGACGCCGGCCTCGCCTAGGGCGCGGTCCAGGAGCTGCCCGGCAGGACCGACGAAGGGCTTGCCGGCAAGATCCTCCTGGTCGCCGGGCTGCTCGCCAACGAACATGATGCGGGCGTCGAGCGGCCCCTCGCCGAACACGGTCTGGGTGCCGCATTTGTAGAGGTCGCAGCGAGTGCAGCCCATCGCTTCGGCGCGCACGGCTTCCCAGGCGACGCGCGCATTGCCGCCAATCTGCGTCCGTGAGGTTTCCACCATCCGCGCCTCTCGCGCCTGTGCGCCTGCGATCAGTTCACCGACCAACGCGGTCTCGGGCATGTTTTTCCAATATTTCTTCGGCATCTCCTTGGTCATCGCTTTGACCTTCACCCGGGCCGGATTGAAGATCGAGGCGTAGTAGGTCTTCCAAGTCTCTTCGATCGGGTCGCCGTCAGGAGCGTCGGCGCGGGTGGCGCCGGGGGAGAAGCTCAGCTCCTCTCCGTTCCAATGAACCGACAGCTCGGGCGTGAGGATCGACCAGTCCATGCTGTTGAAGCGGCGGACGAAGAAGCCGGCATTGCTGCGGACGATATGATGCTCGGGCTCGAACCAGGCGACGTAGCGGGTGCTGCCGTCCGCCTCGACCTCGCGGAAGCGGACGAAGGCGTGCATCTTGTGCATGTCGCGCCGCACTTCCTTGGCCATGCGCTCAAGCCGCTGGACGAGCGGGTCGGCGCGGTCCTCCATCGCCCGCGGCTGGGCGCGGAGACGGAGGAGCAGGGCGTAGAGCAGGGAGAAGCGCTCGGGGTCGCTGTGGCAGATGACGGAGCGGGCGAGCTCGACGAAGGGGCGGGGGACGGAGAAAGCGGGGCCGCCGCTTTCGAGCACGGCTTCGTCGCCGAACAGGTCCTGCGATCCTCCCCCGCTCCAGGTCACCTCGGCGGGCGAGACCCGGGCCAGCGCGAGCGAGCGCGCGGCTTCGCGCCAGCCGTCGAAATCTTCCTCATGCTCCAGCGTGACGACGCGCATCGCGGCTCAAGCGGCGAACAGCTCCAGCTGTTCCCTTTTCGGCTTCAGGCGCTGCTCGAGATCGGCGCGGTCGGTGAGCAGGGTGGGGCGCCAGCCTTCGGCGGTAATGAAGGGGCGAACCTTGGCAACGGAAACGGTGAGGCGGGCGACGTCGTCGAGGCTCAGCCTGCGCCAGCGGCGGGAGGTGAGGATGCGGTCGACCGCCTTCACGCCGAGGCCCGGGATGCGGAGAAGGAGCTCGCGGGGCGCGCGGTTGACGTCGAGGGGGAAGTGCTCGCGAAACTTGAGCGCCCAGGCAAGCTTCGGATCAATGTCGAGCGGGAGCATGCCGCTCGCGTCCGCGGCCTCCACCACCTCGGCCGGCTTGAACCCGTAGAAGCGCATCAGCCAGTCGGACTGGTAGAGCCGGTGCTCGCGCATCAGCGGCGGGCGCTGGAGCGGGAGGACGGCGCTGGCGTCAGGGATCGGCGAGAAGGCGGAATAATAGACGCGGCGCAGGGCGAAGCGGTCGTAGAGGCGGCTGGCGGTGGTGACGATCTCGCCGTCGCTGGCGCTGTCGGCGCCGACGATCATCTGCGTCGACTGGCCGGCGGGGGCGTAGGTGGGCGCGGACTTGAAGCGCTTCTTCGCGTCCTTGCCGTCCTCGATCGCCGACTTCATGCCCTTCATCGCGCCTTCGATGCGCGCACCGTCCTTTTCGGGGGCGAGGCGTTTGAGGCCGCGCTCCGTCGGCAGCTCAACATTGATCGAGACGCGGTCGGCATGGAGGCCGGCCTTGTGGATGAGCTCAGGATCGGCGTCGGGAATGGTCTTGAGATGGATATAGCCGCGGAAATCGTGGTCCTCGCGCAGGGAGCGGGCGACCTCTACGATCTGTTCCATCGTGTAGTCAGACGAGCGGATGATGCCGGATGAGAGGAACAGGCCCTCGATATAGTTGCGTTTGTAGAAGGCGAGGGTGAGCTGGACGACCTCCTCGGCGGTGAAGCGGGCGCGGCGGACGTTCGAGCTTTTGCGATTGATGCAATAATGGCAGTCGAAGATGCAGCTGTTGGTCAGCAGGATCTTGAGCAGCGAAATGCAGCGGCCGTCCGGCGCGTAGGCGTGGCAGATGCCCATGCCCTCGGTCGAGCCGATCCCCTTGCCGCCGGTGCTGTCGCGCTTGGCGGTGCCGGAGGAAGCGCAGCTCGCATCATATTTGGCGGCGTCGGCGAGGATCGCAAGCTTCTGGCGAGTGTCGAGCTGAGCCATGCGTTCTATCTATGTTCTTAATGCCACCTTGTCCAGCCAAGCGCTTCAAAAGTCACAAAGATCACCTAGGACGACGGAAACTTTCGTGGCTGCCTCGCCGCCGCCTCGCGGTGCAGCTGGCGGGCGAGCAATCTGGATAGCAGCCGGTTGTCGTGAACCAAATATTGGCCGACCTGGCGGCCGCGGTAGAAGACCGGCTTCACATAGCCGAACAGCGCCCGCTCCAGCGCTCGGTCGCCCTGATCGTCCTCGCCGAGCTCCTGGGCCTTCTGCCAGGCGGCGGCGAAGCTCTCCGCGCCGGGGCGGGCACGGAGGCGATAGGCGCTTTCCCGGCTCATGCCGACGCCGCGGGCCGCGGCCGCGGGGCAGCCGGACAAGGCGAGACGGTGGATGAAGCCTTGCTGCCGCTCCGGCGTCCAGCCGTCATGCCGCGCCTTAACGGGAACAGGCGTGAAGGCGAGCTCCGCCAGCGGCAGGCTGTCGAGGAGGTCGGCGAGTCGGGGCGGAAGCTTTGTGCTCATCCGCCAGCTTATGATAAAGGCGAACGGCTGTAGGAAAGCGATAATCGTCTGCTTTCGACTCGTTGCGGACATTTGGCCTTTCCGTCACAAGGTCCGAGAAAGCGTCGTCGATGGAGGGATCATTGCCACGTCTGGTTCTCGCCGCACTGCTTCTCACCGCACTGGAACACGCTCAACCGGCCAGTGCCCAGGAGCGCCCGGAGCGAACGGACGGTGAGCAGATCGTCGTCACCGGAAACCGCGACCTCAAGCGGGAAGTTCGCGACTTCGTTAGAGCTCTCACGCCGGCGCCGGTCCACGGTCAGCTCAGTCGTTTCGAATGGGACGTCTGTCCGACGGCCATCGGCACCTCCCCGGGCCAGAAGCAAAAGCTGGTCGCGCGCATGCGTCGTGTTGCCGACGCTGCGGGCATTCCGCTGGCGAGGGAGGACTGCAGTCCCAACATCTTGCTTGTCGTCACCGGGGACAAAACGGAATTTATCGAGGCACTCGGCCGGCGGCATCCCACGTTCCTTGGCGACATGACGCGTCGCGAGGTGCGCCGTCTGCTGCGCGAGCCGGGCCCGGCCGCGGCTTGGCAGGTGGACGGGCCTCCCCTCAATGCCGACGGGCAGCCGATCGGGGTCGCTAGAATGACTGTGGCAGACCAGCAGCCCGATGCCGATGGCAGCTTCTATATGAATGACACGTCGCGAGCCGCGTCGCGAATCAGCGCTGGTGCTCGCGGTCATTTCAAGGCGGCGGTGGTCGTCGTGGAAAGCAAAGCGCTGGAGGGGCTGACCACCACCCAATTGGCCGACTATGCTGCCATGCGCGCCTTCGCCAGGATGCAGCCCTCTCGTCTGCCGGCGGGCGGCCCATCGACCATCGTCAGGATACTCGAAGCGCCCATGGGGAGTTCAGTGCCGTTGACCTTGACCCCCACTGACTTCGGTTTCCTGCGCGGTCTGTATGCCAGCACCAGGAATGTCTATGCCGGCGCTCAGCGCGCCGAAGTTCGGCAGGCCGTCCAAACGGAACTTCAGCGATCGGGCGAGACCCAGAAATAGGGGCCGTTGGTCTCCTTCTCTTTTGAAGACGGCCAGTGCTCGAATGTCCGCTTCCCACCCATTGCGGACATTCGCACTGCACTCGAACGCGTAGGTGGTCCGACTGCGAAAAGGCTGTGAAGCTGAGCCCGCCATCGACCTGACTGAACGCCAAGCCGGTTGCGACAGTTCGGGCACGACGCATAACTGCAGGCCTGATCCGAAAAAGACGCAACTGATCCGATGACGGCTCGCAAAGACGCCCCCATCACAAACCTCCTAGCCAGATACCTGCCAACGTACCTTCTGGACGAAGAAGGACCGAACCGGCTTTCCCGCGGCATCTAGCGCCGGGTCGAGCTTCGCGCGTCGAGAGACTGCGCGGCAGGTGGTGTCCGCGAACACGTCCGGGTTCGTCCGTGCAAGCACATGACAGCCGGAGATCCTTCCGTCCGGTTCGACATCGAGGCGAAACTGCACGACCCCGTTCTGTCCCATGGTGACGGCGCCCGATGGGTAGTCGTCGGACCTTAGCCAATTACCGGGCGAGTTTGCCGGCCGCACCGGACGCGCGAGCGCCGCCTGCACGGCTGGATCGTAGCCCCAGCTTTTCAGAAGGTCGGCCTGGCACGCGCGGAGCTGCGCCATCGGCTTGGCCAGCGAGCCGAATTCCAGCCGGAACGGCTTCTTCCTTTCGATCTTCACCGTCACGCCCGATACGGCGGCTTCCTGCTCGGGAGACAGCGGCGGCCCGACCTCCCCGGGCGTCGCACTCTCCCAGCCATCCAGCCGCGTCGATCCGACCAGCATCATCGGCAGATCGCCGGCCTCGCCGTTCACGGCTTCCGCTTCGACGGGGGGCCTCCCCAACCCGAAATCAACCTTCACGCGGCTCCTCGGCTCGCGGTTCGAAACCCTGCGGCCATAGAGGTCGAGATCGAACGCATCGCCGAGCTCGTAGCGGGTGAGGCGCATGATAGTTACGTCCTTGCCGGTCCCGAACTGCGCGATCAGGCGGCACGCGTCGCGATCATAATCCACTACCCAGTTGCCTGTCCGCGTCAGCGTCTCCGGCTTGCTCTCCTTGGCGAAACCAGCCGCCGGCATCGCCGCGATCGTCGCCCCGATGATCAGCACTTTCAGCACCTAAGCCTCACTTCCCATGCGCGCACGTTGGTAATCGCCCGAACACAGCTCGGCAACGCTCGGGCATGAGCGCCGTTTTCCGTCCCGAGATCGGGCGCGCTCACCTCTCTGAAGCAAAAGGGCGGGGTCACGCGAGCGTCTGTCCGGCACCCGCTTTCGACCCATTGCAGACGTTGCCGCTTCGGTGCTCGCAGGGCAGTATCGGCCGTGGAGGTGCCGGATGAGAGCAGCCTGGTTGTGCGTCCCAATCGCCCTCGCTGGAGGCTGTGCAACACTCGAGACGCCTTTGCCAGCACGGCGAGCAAGCGTCCTTGTCGTCGATGAGCAGCAGCGTTCCATGGTGGCGTCTTCCGATGTGCTGGGCCTGGAGCGCCTCGCTCACCCCGGCCTTCGCATCAATGCTCCCGGGGGCCGAGTGCTGACGCGAGAGCGATTCCTCGGGAACATGCGCTCCGGTCTCATCGCTGCCGAAGCCTTCGAACGAACCGCCGAGGACGTAAGCATCAACGAGGACATCGCGGTCATAATGGGCCGGGAGACATTCAATCCCGTAGCAACCAGTGAGCTGGGCAGGACCTACGGCGCTCGGGCACTCCAGCGCCGATACACCAACGTTTACGTCTGGCAAGGCGGGCGATGGCTGTGGCTGGCGCGCCACGCGAACGTTGTTCCGCCCCACGCTCAGTAGGTCCACTTTCCACCCATTGTGGACGTTCGGCCGCAAGCTCCGCCGTCTAAGGAAGGTTCGACAATCGGCTTCTGTTCTATGGGCGCTTCAGCATCACGACGTTCGAGCGAGGCTCGATCGCCTGCGCGATGGCGATTGCCAGATCGGCCTGTCGGAACGGTTTTGCCAGACGGCGAAGATCCGGGGTGATCTCGTCACCGCCGGCATAGCCGGTGATCAGGAGGAGCGGCAGGTCGGGCTGTCGCCCGCGAACCCGTGCGGCGAATTGGGCACCATCCATGCGGGGCATCATGTAATCGGTGACGATCAGCTCCGGCTCAAGCCCGGCAGCGAGCTTCGCAAGCGCTTCCTCGCCGCCGCCCGCTGTAACAACGTCGTGGCCGAGGTCCCTCAGCATCTCCGCCGTCGCCTCCCGGACAAGCTCCTCGTCGTCAACGAGTAGGATGGACAGCGTCCTCGAGCTGCGCAGAGGTTCGGTGGCTCCGGCAAGGGGCCGGAACGAGGCGCCTGCGCGGGCGGCACTTCTGAGCCACAGGTCCGCGCGTGTGCCCTCGCCGGGGCTGCTCGAGAGGGTGAATGCGCCGCCGAGCTGACCGGCAAGACCATGCACCATCGAGAGGCCGAGGCCGGTGCCGCGGCCCACATCCTTGGTGGAGTAAAAAGGCTCGATGGCGCGCGCCAGCGTGACCGCGTCCATGCCACAGCCTGTGTCGATTACCGAGACACGCACATAGAGCCCCGGCGCGAGCTTCGGCCCATCATTCGGCCCGAGCGAGACGGCCTCCACAGAAAGCGTCAGCACCCCGCCATCCGGCATTGCGTCGCGGGCGTTCACGCACAGGTTGAGGATTGCAAGCTCGAGCTGGTTCGGATCCGCCACCGCCATCGGCAATCCGGGCTCGCAACGCAGACGCAGCTCGATCTTGGAGCCGATCGAGCTCATAATCAGGTCACGCATGCCCTCGATCAATTCGCTGGAGTCGATCGGCCCGGTCTGAAGCGCCTGCCGTCTGGCAAAGCCGAGCAACCTCTGCACCAAGGTCCGAGCACGCTCCGCCGATTGCAGCGCGCCATCGATCAGCCGGGTGGCGCGCGCATCCTCACCGTCCTGCCGGCGCCGAAGGAAGTCCAAGACACCGGTGATCGGGGTGAGGAGATTGTTGAAGTCGTGGGCAACGCCTCCAGTCAGCTGGCCAAGTGTCTCGAGCTTCTGCGCCTCGTGCAACTGCGCCAGCGCGGCTTCGCGTTCGCTGATCGCATCGGCGACCCTGCCTTCAAGCGACTCATTGAGATCTCGAAGCGCTATCTCCGCCCGCTTGCGTGCGGTCTGATCGCGGAACAGCACCGCCACCTCATTGCGGCTCTCCGGCTCCACGCGAAACGCCGCAAGCTCGAGATGCCGGCCGGTCGCGACCAGCTCGCGTTCGAAGCGTATCGGCTCGCCGGTAAGCAGCACCTGGCGGTAGAGTGCCACCCATTCGCCGGCTTCATCGGGCACCATGTCCCGCACCCGCTGGCCAACGACATTCTCGATGCCGGCGTGCCGTGCATATGCGGGATTGGCTTCGATATGGACGTAGTCGCTAAGCGGCCCATTCGGCCCATCGAGGAACTTGATGACGCAAAAGCCCTCATCGATTGACTCGAACAAGGTGCGATAGCGGGTTTCGCTTTCGTTCAGCGCCGCCAGCCGGCCGCGCGCTTCATATTGACGACGTCTGCCGCGGAGCGCCGATTTTGCCAAGCTGACGAGCGTTGTTGGATGAAATGGTCGTTCAAGGAAGGTGACGTTGCCGAGCACCTCGAGATGCCGGACGGCCGACGGGTTTCGCTCAAGACCGCCGCCGCTTCTGGTCAGCAAGATGAATGGTAGGTCTGACCATTCCTCCTGGTCCTGCAGCCACGTGGACAGTGGGTGCAGATCGGCGGTGGCCAGCGCTTCTTCGGTGACGACGACGAAGGCTGCGCCCTCATCCAGCGACTCCACCAACGCCGGTAGTGAGGGGCAGCTCCAAGCGTCGAAGCCTGCCTCCCGCAGCATACCGCAGGCGATCTCAGCGTCACGTCCGCGGGGCGCGACGACCAGACCGCGTTCGGAGACCGTCGTTCGCTTCACGCCTCGGGCTCGAGCAACTTCGCTTCACTGCCGACAAGGGTCGGCACGCCTCTGAGTACGCCTTGGAACGCGGTCAGAGGCTCACCCAATGTGATGCCACGCCCGTCGATCCGATACTCCCGGATCGTGTCTTCATGAGGGCCCGTCCGCTTCTTCACAACGGAGACCGCCCGTCTCACTCTCCCCAGCGCCTCGAAATAACGCAGCAGCACTACAGTATCGGCGAGATAGGTCAGGTCGACGGGGGACTTCATCTCGCCAACCAGGCCATGTTGGGCCACGGTCAGGAAGGTGGTTGCGCCCTGGCGGTTCAGATATTGCAGCAACTCGTGCATGTGGAGGATGAGGGCGTGCTCGCCTGGCATGGCTGCCTGGTAGCCGTTCATGCTGTCGATCACGACCGTGCGGGCGCCATGTTTCTCGACGCAAATCCGAACCCGCTCAGAAAACTCGCCGGGCGTAAGTTCAGCGGCGTCGATCTGCTCGAGCACAAGATCGCCGCTGTCGACCATCGCCTGTAGGTCGATACCCAGCCCCTTGGCGCGCTGGAGCAGCAAGCCCTGCTCCTCGTCGAACAGGAACATCGCCGAACGCTCGCCCCGCTGAAGGGCACTGACGATAAACGTCAGGGTCAGAACCGACTTGCCGGTGCCGGCTGGCCCAAGGATGAGCACACTTGACCCTCGCTCAATCCCGCCGCCCAGCAAGGCGTTGAGCTCAGCAGAACCCGACGCGAGCACATCCCTGGCGAACGGGTTCCTGTGCTCGGCCGAGACGAGACGCGGAAAGACGCGCACCCCGCCTGTTTCGATCGCGAAGTCGTGGAAGCCGCCTCTGAAGCGCCGTCCGCGATATTTGACGACGCGAAGCCTGCGCCGCTCCGCGCCATAATCAGGCGCCAGCTCCTCGAGCCGCACGACCCCATGCGCGACGCTGTGCACGGTCTTGTCGTGATCGTCCGTCGTCATGTCATCGAGCATCATCACCGTCGTCTGCTGGCGCGCGAAATAATGTTTCAGCGCGAGTATCTGCCGGCGGTAGCGAAGGGAGCTCTGGGCGAGCAGCCTGATCTCGGACAGGCTGTCGAGCACGACTCGATCAGGTTTCACCCGCTCGAATGCCTCGAAGATTCGCTTGGTCGTCTCGCCGAGTTCGAGATCTGAAGAATATAAGAGGCTCTGCTGCTGATCCTCGTCGAGGAGGCTCTCGGGGGGAACCAGCTCGAAAATCTCTACGCCGTCGAGCGACCAGCCGTGTGAGCGGGCGCTGTCCCTGAGTTCGTCCTCTGTCTCTGACAGCGTGATATAAAGCACCCGTTCTCCGGCTGCCGCGCCAGTGACCAGGAATTGGAGGGCGACAGTGGTTTTGCCTGTGCCGGGGCTTCCCTCGAAGAGGAACACCCGACCTCTCGCCAATCCGCCTACCAATACATTGTCGAGCCCGACAATGCCCGTTTCAGCGTCGTCTTTCATCGTATCAGTCACAGGCGGATCCCCAATGCGCGACCAGATTATCGGCTTGGCCGAGCCAGTTAGCAGAGGTGTAGGCGCGAGGAAACTGGACTAGATCTGGACCTATGGCCGAGAGCCAAAAGGAGAGGAGCGCCGCGTCAATTTCGAGCGGGTAAGCGTCCGCTTTCCACCCTTAGCGAACCCTTGAGGCATCAATCGCCTAGGCTGGGCGGCTGGAGAGGGCGTCGGCTTCGAGTTGTTCGCGCTCTTCCGGGCTGGAGGCAGACATGCGTTTGCCGAGGAGGAGCTTGAACAGCAGGAAGGCGACGCCGCCCACCGCGGAGAAGCCGGCGTGCATCAGCCAGAATGTCGTCGTGGGCATGGTCGCGTACCAGCCGCCGACCCAGCCGACGATCGAATTGCCGGCGAAGAAGGCGAGATAATAAAGGCCGATCACGGTGGCGTTGACCGCGCGGGGGGCGACCTTGGCGAAGAGGGCGAGGCTGACGGGGAGCAGGTGGGCGAAGCCGATCGAGTTCACGACGTGGAACAGGACCGGCCAGAACAGGCCGATCTTGCCGCCTTCGGGCTGGGTGGCGGCGGCCATGAACAGGCAGAGCATGCCGCCGACCGAGAAGAGCGAGCCGATGATGATCTTGGTGAGCTCGTCCGGCTCGCGCCAGTGCTTGCCGTACCAGCGGTAGAAGAGCGCGACGCCGGCGAGGAAGCTGACGCTGACGATCGCGTCCAGGGTTACCAGCCAAGTCGTGGGCAGCTTCTCGCCGCGGAAGACGAGGTCGAACTGCTGGTCACCCCAGGTGAGATAGGCGTTGAAGATCTGGTTGTTGGGCACGAGCGAGATCGCCATCACCGGGATCAGCAGGATGAGCGCGATCAAAGCCGGCCAGTCGCCGCGGGTGAGCGGTTCGCGGGCGACGCGGTTCTTGTGCTGCGGCTCGAAATGCTCGACCGGCAGATGCTTCTGGCCGGCGAGGTAGATGGCGAGCGAGATGAGCATGCCGACGCCCGCCGCGCCGAAGCCCCAATGCCAGCCGACGCCTTCGCCCAACGTGCCGACGATCAAAGGCGCGGCGATGACGCCGGCGTTGATGCCGAGATAGAAGATCTGGAAGGCGTCGGCGCGGCGGAGGTCTTCCGGCTTGTAGAGAGCGCCGACCTGGCTCGCGATATTGCCCTTGAGGCAGCCGCTGCCGATGATCAGGCAGAGCAAGGCGAACAGGAAGGTGAGCTCGAACGCCATCAGGAAATGGCCGAGCGCCATCACGATCGCGCCGATGAGGACGGTGCGCCGCTTGCCGAGCAGGCGGTCGGCGATGAGGCCGCCGAAGATCGGCGTCAGATAGACCGAAGCGAAATAGGTGCCGACGATGGCGGAGGCGAGCGGCTGGCCGTCGAGGCCGCCATAGAGGCTGCGGAAGCTGCTGAAGAAGGCGACGTTGTCGACATTCTCCGGCAGCAGCAGATAGTTGACCAGGTAGAGGACGAGCAGCGCCTGCATGCCGTAATAGGAGAAGCGCTCCCACGCCTCGGTGAAGGCGAGGTAGCCGAGGCCCTTGGGGTGGCCGAGAAAGGCGCGGTCGCTGCGGTCGAGCTCCGGCGTCGGTTCTGTCAGGGTCATGAGCGCGCCTCCTTCGCGGGGCGCAGCCTAGCCGCAATCACAAGGGGCGCCAGAGGCTTTCGACGGCCGGTCGGGGACAAAGGAGCGGCCGGGACAGCCCCCCAGCTGTCCCGGCCGCAGTGCCCGCAGGGGATTGCCAGCCCGGCGGTGTGGCTTCCTTTTGGCCCAGGTGCGGGTGGCCGGCGACGCGCTGGCGGCAGGCACGACGGATTGCGCGTCGAATTGGTCCGGGTGCGACGAAAGCCGCGCGCGACGCGACGAAGATTCAGTCGCGGCTGTCGCGCAGGGTGAAGCCGATGCGGAGCGTTACCTGATAGTGGCCGAGCTTGCCGTTCTCGACATGGCCGCGGGTGCTGACGACCTCGAACCAGCCGATATCCTGGACCGTCCTGGCGGCGCGGGTGATGGCGCCTTCGATCGCGTCCTCGATGCTGGTGGGCGAGCTGCCGACCACCTCGATGATCTTGTAGACATGGTCGCTCATGATCCCGCTCCTCTCGTTTGACGAGTGGCGAACGGAGCAGGGGCGGTTTCGTTTCCCTTCGAGGCTTGTGCGGCCTCGGGCGGTGGTGTCTTCTGGTCCCGAGATCCCGGCATTCGCCGGGATGACGGAGGATTGAATGCGCAAGATCGTCGTTGCACTGTTGCTTGTGTCGGCCGCTCCGGCTGCGGCGGCGCCGGCGGACGATTTCCGGCGGCTGATGGACGAACATTATGCCTGGCTGCTGCGCGAGAATCCGGTGCAGGCGACGGCGCTCGGCGTACGCGACCATGACAGCAGGATCAACGATCTGAGCGCCGCGGCGCGCGACCGGCAGGCGGCGGAGGCACAGGCATTCCTGACGCGGATCGACGCCATTCCGGCGGCCCAGCTGAGCGCAGCCGACCGCACCAATCATGCGATCCTGAAGCGCTCGCTGGAGGAGACGGTGGAGGCGAACCGCTATCAGCAGCGGACGATGCTCTTCACGACCTATTATGGCTGGCACCAGGGGTTCGCCGGCATGGCGGGCAATCTGCCGTTCCGGACCAAGGTGGATTATGAGAGCTACCTCGCCCGCATCGCCCAATATCCGCGGCTGAACGATGCGGCGCTCGACATCACCGCGGAGGCGGTGCGCGGCGGCTTCGTGCTGCCCTGCTCGGTGCTCGGCAATTACGAGAAGAGCATCGCCGGCGTGATCGCCGAGGATCCGACCAGGTCCCGTTTCTACGAGCCGTTCGCCGGTGCCCGGCCGGGCGATGTGAGCGAGGCGGAATGGGCGCGGATGCAGGCGCGTGCGCGGGAGGTGATCACGACGGTGCTCAACCCCGCCTACGCCAAACACCGGGACTTCTATCGCACCAGCTACGCGCCGAAGTGCGCCAAGAGCGACAGCATCTCGGCGCAGCGGGGCGGGCGAGAATATTATGCCTTTCGGGTCCGGCAGGAGACGACCACCGATCTGACGCCGGACCAGATCCACCGGATCGGTCTCGACGAGGCGAAGCGTATCCGGGCGGAGATGGAGGCGGTCGCCAAGGAGGCGGGCTTTGCCACCCGCGAGGCCTTCATCCAGGACCTGCGCACCAACCCGAGATATTATGCGAAGACGCCGGAGGCGCTGCTCGAGGCGTCGGCGATGGTCGCCAAGACGATCGACGGCAGGATGCCGGGTCTCTTCAAGACGCTGCCGCGGCTGCCCTACGGCCTTCGTGCGATCCCGGCCGAGACTGCCGAGGGGACGACGACGGCCTATTACAATAGCGGATCGCCGGAGAGCGGCATCGCCGGCACTTATTATGTGAACACGTCGAAGCTCGACCAGCGGCCGCTCTGGGAAATACCGGCGCTGAGCCTGCACGAGGCGGTCCCCGGCCACCATCATCAGATCGCGCTCCAGCAGGAGCTCGATTTGCCGCCGTTCCGGCGCAACTTCACGAGCTTCACCGCCTTTACCGAGGGCTGGGGCCTCTATGCGGAGAGCCTGGGGCGCGAGATGGGGCTCTACGACACGCCTGCGAAGCGGATGGGGCAGCTCTCATACCAGATGTGGCGGGCGGCGCGGCTGGTGGTCGATACCGGCATCCATGCCAAGGGCTGGGACAAGGCGCGCGCCGTCGCCTTCATGAAGGAGAATAGTGCGCTCAGCGACGCCAACATCGATGCGGAAGTGAACCGCTACATCAGCTGGCCGGGGCAGGCGCTGGGCTACATGATCGGCAATATCCGCATCCGCGAGCTCCGATCCAAGGCCGAGAAAGCGCTCGGCCCGCGGTTCGACCTGCGCCGCTTCCACGATGCGGTGCTGCTGCAGGGCTCAGTGCCGCTCGACGTGCTCGAGCGGCAGGTCGAGGAGTGGATCGAGAAGGAGCGGAGCTCCTGATTTCTACCGCGACGATATCAAAGATCGGGTTCGTCGACGGCGGCCGGTTCATCTGAGTCGATGCCGACGCGGCTGCGGTTGATCTGTTGCTGGAGGCAGCCGGTATGGCCGCCGGGGCCGACCGCCGAGCAGCTGTCGGTGCCGGTGTCGGTCGCCTCGCGGATCTCCTGCTGGCGCTGGAGAGCGCTTCGCCGGTCGGCGGGATTGGGCGCCTGGGTCTCCGGCGGCAGACGATAGCGCTCACTCTCCGGGCGGCGGGCGCAGACGACGATCTCGTCGCCTCTCTCGGCAGGGCAGGGGTCGTTGCCGTAGACGATGACGTTGCGCACCTGCTGGCGCTGATCCTCGACCGACTGACTGTCCACCAACTGCGCGGCGGCGGGAATTGCGCTCAGTGCGCTTGCTGCGAGCGCTGCTGCCCCACAGAGAAAACGAATCTTCATTGCCGGTTCTCCGACTGAAACAAGTGTCGGAAATCAAGCGGACGAGCGGCCGGATTGGTTCCGCTCAGCGCGGGTTGATCTCGGCTTCGATCGCCTCGGCTTCCGCGTCGATGCGGCCCAGGCGCTCCTGGCGCGCCTCCTCGATCAGGCGGTTCCAGTTCAGCTCGTCGCGACCGGCGCGCTCGGCGGTGGCCTGCGAGACGAGCTGGTTGAAGCAGCCGATCATGCCGCCGGGGCCGGTGGTCGAGCAGCTGCCGATGCCGCTGCGGCCGACATAGCTGAGCTCGATCGCGCGATTGTACCAGCTGTTGCTCTCCGGGTCGTCGCGGGTGCGGAGGTTTTCCGGGATGCGGTAGCGGTCGCTTTCGGGAAGCTTGGCGCAGACGTTGATCTGCTCGTCGGTGCTCGCCGGGCAGGTCTCCTCGCCGTAGAGGATGACCTGGTTGATCTTCACATCCTCGGGCAGGGCCGCTTGCTGTGCGGCAGCGGGGCCGGACAGGGCAAGCAGCGCGCCGGCAGCCAAGAGTGCAGTTCTCATTCGGTCAGATCCTTTTCGAAAGCGCGATGGCGGCTCGGCAGCCGGCGCGGATGAAGGCGGAGAGGATGGGGTAGCCGAAGGCGTTCTCGGCGCCGTGCTGGAGGGCGAGGTCGCGATGCTCCAGCTCCTCGGCCTGGAATTCGGCGATGGTGGCGCCGAGGTCCGGCTCGTCGTCGCCGAGGATGCGGCGCTGTTCCTCATAATGCTTGTCGATCTCGGTCTCGACCGCGGCGGTGCATGCCATGGCGGCGTCGGGGCCGATGAGGGCGGTGACGGCGCCGAGCGCATGACCGGCGACGTTCCAGAAGGGCTGGAGGACGGTCGGACGGACGCCGCGCTCGATCATCATCCGGTCGAATTCGGTGAGGTGGCGCTTCTCCTGGAAGGCCATGCGGGCGATCGTCCGCGAGGTGGGGTGGCGGTCGCCGAGCACGGCGAGCTGGCCAGCATAGATGCGGGTGGCGCCATATTCGCCGGCCTGGTCGACGCGGACCATCGAGGCGATGTCGGGCCGGTCGTCGCCGGGGCGCCAGCGCGACGCCGTCATGCCGCTGCCCGCGGGCGCCTGAGGCTCAGCCATAGGATCACCAATGAAGCTCCGATCGAGATGATGGCGTTCCAGCCGGCCATGGAGATGCCGAGGAACTCGAACTGCACCTGATCGCATCTAACGAGCGGCGTCGCCATGATATCCTTGAGGAGATCGGCGCCGGTGCGACCCGAGGACATGGTGGAGCATTGCGTCAGCCCTTCGAAGATCCCCGCCTCGACGCCGGCATGGTAGACGCCGATCGCGCCGCTGGTGAGGATCGCGAGCGCCGCCAGCCAGACGAAGCTGCGGCCGCGGTCGGCGGTGCGGCGCATGGCGAAGGCGACGAGGGCAAGCGCAACGGCGGCATAATGCGGCCAGCGCTGCCAGTGGCACATCTCGCATGGATAGAGGCCGCCAAAATATTGGGAGCCGAGTGCTCCCGCCAGCAAAGCCGCAGGAACGAGTAGCGAAAGCAGCCGTGCCTTTTCGAGACTTGTCACGCCTGCATCCACTCCCGCCGCCCGCTGCTCGTCCTAGCTATCCGCCGACAAAGCTGCAAACTTGCTGAACGGCCCGGCTGTCGGGTAGCCGTCATAACTTGCGCTCGTCGTCACACGGTTTAAGGGCTGGAGCGGGCGGTGGGACGGTTGCGGGGCTAACCCCGGGCGGTGCATTGGGATTTTGATGGCCGATCAGTCCTCGTTAGACGTCCACACCCTCGACCCGCGCTTTCAGCTGCTGGTCGGCTCCGTCACGGACTATGCCATCTACATGCTGGATCCCGACGGTCACATCATGACCTGGAATCCGGGCGCGCGCCGCTTCAAGGGCTATGAGGCCGAGGAGATTATCGGCCGCCATTTCTCGACCTTCTTCACCGAGGAGGACCGCGCGGCGGAACTGCCGAGGCGGATCCTGGAAACCGCCAGCGGCGAGGGGAAGTTCGAGGCCGAAGGCTGGCGGGTGCGCAAGGATGGCGAGCGTTTCCTGGCGCATGTCGTCGTCGATCCGATTCGCGACGAGGCCGGCAAGCTGCTCGGCTTTGCCAAGATCACCAAGGACGTCACCGAGCGCCGGCTGTCCGAGCGGGCGCTGTTCGAGAGCGAGCAGCGCTTCCGGATGCTCGTCCAGGGCGTGCGCGACTATGCCATCTACATGCTGGACCCGGAGGGGCGGGTTTCCAACTGGAATGCCGGCGCGGAAGCGATCAAGGGCTATTCGCAGGACGAGATCGTCGGCCAGCATTTCTCCCGCTTCTACACCGAGGAGGACCGTGACGCGGGGGAGCCACAGCGGGCGCTCGACACGGCGCTGCGCGAGGGACGCTACGAACGCGAGGCCTGGCGGATGCGCAAGGACGGATCGCGCTTCTGGGCGAGCGTGGTCATCGATCCGATCTACGACCAGAGCGGCGCGTTCGTCGGCTTCGGCAAGGTCACCCGCGACATTACGGAGCGGAAGCGCGCGCAGGAGCAGCTCGACGAGGCGCGCGAAGCCCTGTTCCAGGCGCAGAAGCTGCAGGCCCTGGGTGAGCTGACGGGCGGGATCGCGCATGACTTCAACAATCTGATGACGGTGATCCGCGGGTCGGCCGAGCTGCTCCAGCGCGCCGACCTGTCCGACGAGAAGCGCACCAAATATCTGGAGGCGATCGTCCAGACAGTGGATCGCGCCTCGACGCTTACCAGCCACCTTCTTGCATTCAGCCGGCGCCAGGCGATCAAGCCCGAGGTGATCGATATCAATGTGAGGCTCGATGCCCTGGCGGAGGTGCTGGCCCGGACGCTCGGCAGCAGCATCGAGGTGAAGCTCGATCTGGCGCCGGCGCTTTCGCATGTGGAGGTCGATCCGGCGCAGCTCGAGACGGCCCTGCTCAACGCCGCCTTCAATGCGCGCGATGCAATGGCCGAGGGCGGGCGCCTGACCCTCTCGACACTCAACGTCAGTGAAGAAGGGGGCGAGTTCGTCTGCATCGGCATCGCCGACACGGGCGAAGGCATGTCAGCCGACATCCTGGCGCGCGTTTTCGAGCCCTTCTTCACGACCAAAGAGATCGGGAAGGGGACGGGCCTCGGCCTCTCGCAGATTCACGGCTTCGCAGCGCAGGCGGGCGGGCGCGCGGAAATCGCCTCGACGGCCGGCGAGGGGACGACGGTTCGCCTCTTCCTGCCGCGTTCCGACAAGCCGTTGGCGGCGACCCAAAAGCAGCCCCTGTCCCCGACGCAGATCGAACGCATTCGCGTGCTGCTGGTCGAGGACAATGATGCGGTGCGGGCCTTTGCCGAGCAGTTGCTGGAGGACATGCATTGCCCAACCGTCAGCGCGGCCTCTGGCGAGGAGGCGCTGACGCTGTTCGACGCGGATGAGATCGACCTCGTCTTTTCCGACGTGGTGATGCCGGGGCTGAGTGGTCTCGACCTTGCCCGCCAGCTCCGGGCGCTTCGGCCGGAGCTGCCCGTGGTGCTGGCGAGCGGCTACAGCGAGGAAATCATCCACGGCGCGACCGCCGAGTTCCAGGTCCTGCGCAAACCCTATGGCGCGCGGGAGCTTCGTGCTGCGATGGAAGCCGCCTTACGCGAGCGCGGGGAGACCGAGCGCGACGGCTGAAGCGCCGGGACGTGCATCCGCTGCGCCGATCGGCTAGGAACCGCCTTCAGGGGAGAAGAATGTGCGGTTCTTGATCGGGTTCATGGCGATCGGCTGCCTGGCCGCTTGCGGCGGCGGCTCTGAGGATGCCTCGCAAAAGACCGCGGCGCCGCCGGGCATGGCGTCGGAAATTACCGTCGAGCTGCCGCCTCCCGCCGAGCCGACCAAGGTGGAAGTGGCGAGCGCAGGCGGTCAGGCGGACAGCTATCGGCTCGCGCCGCCCGAGCCGGACAGCGTCATCGCCGCCTGGGCCGGCGTGCTTCGAAAGAATGGCTTCCCCTGCGACCGCATCGCCTCCGCGCGCCAGCTGCAGGGCGAGGATGGCCGGAAGATGGGCGTCTACCGGATCGAGTGCGCGTCCGGCGGCACCTACCAGGGCAGGCGGCGCGACGGACGGGTGCGCTTCAGGCGCTGGACCGGGCAGCTCTAGCGGAGCTGAGGATTACCCCTGTGTCATGCCGGACTTGATCCGGCATCCACTTACACCCTTGAATTGGCTGCCAAGAAGGTGGACCCCGGATCTGGTCCGGGGTGACGACCTGAGAGCGTCCGAGCCCTAGCGCCTTCCGGCCGGCTTGGGCGATCCCGGTGCGGCCGCGGCCTGCTGCACCTTGCCCAGACGGGAAATCGTCTGGAGGGCATAGTGGAGCTGATAGTCCTCAATGCCCTTCTTCTTGAGCTCGTCGGCAGTCGCAGCGAAGCGCGGATCGGGCTTGGCGTCGTCCTGCACCGCCTCGTCCTCCAGCTTCACCTCGTTGATCAGGTGGCGGCGAAGATCGCTCTCGCGGAAGCGCGGCCGATCCTTGTAATCGGGGTCGGAGAGCTGCGGCACCACGATGTCCGGCGTGATGCCGCCTTCCTGCACCGAGCGGCCGGACGGCGTGAAATAACGCGCCGTGGTGAGGCGAAGCGCCGTCTGCTGGGTGAGCGGGAGCAGGGTCTGGACCGAGCCCTTGCCGAAGCTACGTTCGCCCATGACGATCGCGCGGTGATGCTCCTGGAGCGCGGCGGCAACGATCTCGGCCGCCGAGGCACTGCCCGCATCGACCAGCACGATCACCGGCAGGCCCTCGGCGCGATCGCCGGGACGGGCATAATAACGCTCGATGTCGCCCTTCTTGCGGCCGCGCTGCGAGACGACCTCGCCGCGCTCGAGGAAGACGTCGGACAGCCCGACCGCCTGGTCGAGCAGGCCGCCCGGGTTGGAGCGCAGGTCGAGAATGTAGCCGAGCGGCTTTCCGCCCAAGGACTTCTCGATCGCGGTCATCGCGGCGAGGGTCGCGTCGGTGGTCGTCTTGTTGAACGAATTGACGTTGATGATGCCGACCCGGTCCTTGATCTCCCACTTCACGGCCTTGAGCTCGATGATCGCGCGGGTGACGCGGACGTCGAACGGCTTGTCGCGGCCGACGCGGAGCACGGTGACGGAGACGGTGGAGCCCGGCGGGCCCTTCATCTGGTCGACCGCCTCGTCGAGCGTGCCGCCATAGACGAGCTTGCCGTCGATATGGGTGAGATAGTCGCCGGGCTTGATGCCGGCGCGGAAGGCGGGGGTATCCTCGGTGACGCTCATCACCTTGACCGTGCTGTCCTCCATCGTGACGCTGAGGCCGAGGCCGCCATATTCGCCATCGGTGGTGGTCATCAGCGACTTGAAGCCGCGCTCGTCCAGGTAGGAGGAGTGCGGATCCAGCGAGTTGAGCATGCCGTCGATGGCACCCCTGAGCAGCGTCTTGTCGTCGACCTGCTCGACATATTCCGACCGCACCCGCTCGAACACGCTCATGAACTGGTCGAGCTCACGATAGGTGTTGACGTCGACCGCGGCGAGCGCGGCGGTGGCGGCGGGGATGAGGGCGACCGCGCTGACGAGGCCGAGGGAGCGGAGGAGGTTGGTGGCCATGGCTGTCCTGCAGGAGGGAATCCGATGATGCTTACAGCATCTTTACCGCCGCGAAAAGGAACGCAGGGTTAACCGGAAGACTTGGCGGGACGATCAGCCAAGCAACGGCGCGATGGCCACGGGCCTGCCGTTGCGGCGGAGCTCAACGGAAATACCGGGGCGGCTAGAGCCGGCGCGGCCGATCGGCGCGCCCGCGACGATGCTGTCGCCGACCTTCACATTCGTGTCGGCGAGATTGGTGAGCAGCGACGTCCACCCGCCGCCATGGTCGATGATGACGATCGTGCCATAGGCGCGGAACGGGGCCGCATAGGCGATTCGGCCGCCGCCGGGGGAGGTGACCAGGGCGCCGGGGCGAGTCTCGAAGGTGAGGCCGCGTGCGTGCACGCCGCCTTCGGAAATCTCGCCGGTGCCGGTGACGAGGCGGCCCTCGACCGGCAGCCGGTAGCGCGGCGTCTCCTCGGCGGGCTCGGGCGGAGCGGCCTCGGTCACCGGTTGGTCGGGCATCGCCGGACGGGGCAGCGGGCCGGGCAGCGAAGCGAGACTGCGGCGGACGCGCGACTGGTAGGCGAGCGTGCCCATCAGCTGGGTGAGGTCGCGGGCCTCCTCGCCGAGCGCCAGGGCGCGATCCGATTCGAAGAGGGCGGTCTCGGTCAGATTTTGCGAGCGCAGCCGCTGCTGCGCTTCGAGGCGAGCAAGGGAGACGCGCTGCGTCTTGAGCTCGTCCTGGCTGCGCTCCAGCGCCGCGACGGCGAGGCCGGCCTGGCGGCGGAGCCGGTTGCCGACCTCGATCTCGGCGCGCACGTCAGCGGTTCGCTCCCGGATTACCGGCAGCGTCGAGGCGAGCAGCGAGCGGACGTGGACGACCTCATCCAGCGAGCCCGGCTGGACGAGGGCAAGGGCAGGGGGGCGGCGCGCCATCGTCTGCAGCGCCGCGGTGAGGCGAACCAACGGCCCCTGCCGCTCGGCGAGGCGGGCGCGCTGGCGGGCGCGGAGATTCTCGATGATGCGGATACGGGTCTCGGCTGCGGTGATCTGCGCCTCGGCCGCCTGGATGCGGGCGGCGACGGCGGCCGCGTCGGCACGGGTGCGCTCGAACTCCGTGCGCGCCTGACGGGCCTGGCGCTCGAGCACGGCCGAGCGCCGGGTCGCCTCCTCCGCCTCGCGCTTGGCGAGGACCAGGGCGGCCGCCTCGGTCGTGCCGCGCGTCTGCGCGACGGCAAGGCCCCCGGCGAGGGCGGCGGCGATGCAGGCGGGCAGGGCGAAGCGGCGGCTCACGATCCTATCCTTCGCGATGATAGGGGTGGTTCGCAAGGATACTCGTCGCTCGCCAGAGCTGCTCGGCGAGCATCGCCCGGGCGAGGAGGTGCGGCCAGGTCGCCTTGCCGAAGGCGACGAGCAGGTCGGCCGAGGCGCGGGCGGCATCGTCGAAGCCGTCGGCGCCGCCGATCATGAAGCGTGCTTCACGCTTGCCGCCGTCGCGCCACGCTTCCAGTCTGCGGGCGAAGTCCAGGCTGCCGAGCTGCTGCCCCTTCTCGTCGAGGAGGATCGTGACGCCGCTTTCGGCGGGATGCGGAAGCTTGCCGCCGCTCTCGGGCAGCTCCGTCATTTTGGTCGGCCAGGCGATCCGCTTCAGATAGCGTTCGACGAGCTCGGCCTCGGGAGAGCGCCCGATCCGGCCGCGCGCGACGATGTGGAGGAGCAAGGCGCGTTCCTAAGGGAGCATGACGCACGGAAAACCGGTGCCCACTTTTCCTGACATGCTCAGGCGCCGGGCGCGGCTGCCGCTTTCTCCTCGAAGGCCCACATGCGCTCCAGATTGTAGAAGCTGCGCACTTCCGGGCGGAAGAGGTGGACGATGACGTCGCTGGCGTCGATCAGCACCCAGTCGGCGACCGGCAGCCCCTCGATGCGGACGCTGCGGCCGAGTTCCTGCTTGATCCGCTCGGTGAGCTTCTGCGCCATCGAGGCGACCTGGCGAGTGGAGCGGCCGCTGGCGATCACCATGTGATCGGCGATGTTGGATTTCCCGGTGAGTGGGATGGTGACGACCTCCACCGCCTGGTCGTCGTCGAGGGAGCGGAGCACGAGTTCGTGCAGGGCCTCCACCGAAGGATCCTGATGGGCTTCGTCGCGCGAAGCGGGTGCGGGTGCGGGCAATGGGGCTCCTTTACAAGATCGGGCGCCGCGTTACGCCGTCGCGCAGCGCCGTCGGGTTCAACGATCCGGATGTCGATAAGTGCCAGTCGGGCTCGGCTGCGCGGAGGAGCGTAGCGGACGTCGGGTCGGGCGGCGTCTTCAGCAGCACGAGTGCCGGCGTTCTCCACTCCGTCCAGGTCCGAGCCTGGCTTGCGGGCCGGACGAAGCGCCGCAACCAGCCCATGGCGCGTGCCGCCCGGGCCTCGCCATCATATCCCGGCCGCCCCACGACCGCAATCGGAACCGTCCGGGCGATGCCGCGCCAGTCGCGCCACTGGTCGAACTGTTGCAGATTGTCCGCACCCATCAGCCAGACGAAGTCGCGTTCCGGGAAGCGCCGGCGGAGCAGGCGGAGCGTGTCGGCGGTGTAGCGCGTGCCGAACTCACGCTCGATGGCGGTAACGCGGACCGGCAGGCCGCGGGCGGCGGCGCGAGCGGCGGCGAAGCGGCATTCGAGCGGCGCCATGCCGCGCGCGGGCTTGAGCGGATTGCCCGGCGACACCAGCCACCAGATCTCGTCCAGCCCCAGCAGCCGCGCGGCGTGGATGCTGAGCTGCCGATGCCCGCGATGAGCCGGGTTGAAGGAGCCGCCGAGGAGGCCGGTGCGGGTCATCGGGCGGCGGTAGCACGGGAAGCCGGACGCGCGAACGCTCTCGACGCGCCGGGGCGGATGGGCGATAGCTCGGGCCTGGACGGAGGGGTTGGTCCATGCAGGGGATGGAAGGGATAGGCGAGGCGGTGACCGGTAGCCTCGCCGCGCGGGCGGTCGAGCCCCATGCCGGCGAAGGCCATGGCCACGGCGCGACCTGCCTCAATTGCGGGACGGGCCTGGTCGGCGATTACTGCCATCGCTGCGGGCAGCAGGGGCATGTCCACCGGACATTGGGCGCCTTCTGGCACGACCTGATGCACGGCGTGCTGCATTTCGAGGGCAAGATGTGGCGCACCCTGCCGATGCTCGCCTTCAAGCCGGGCGCGCTCACCCGCCGGTACCTCGCCGGCGAGCGGGCGCGCTTCGTGTCGCCGATCGCCTTGTTCCTGTTCTCGGTGTTCCTGATGTTCGCCGTGCTCAGCGTCAGCGGGGCCACCCTGATCGGCGCCGAGGACGGCGAGGAGATCTCCACCGGCATCGCCTCCGACCTCAAGAAGGCGAACGGGGAAGTCGCTCAGCTCGAGGCTCAGCGAGACCTCGCGGCCAGCAAGAGACAGAGCACGGCCGATCTGGACGAGAAGCTTAAGGAGGCGCGCGCCTCGCGGGACACGATCGCGCTCGGGCAGAAATATCTCGGCGGCGGCGGCAAGGACCAGCCGCTCGGCAGCGGGGAGTGGAAGACCGGCTGGCACCGGCTCGACAAGGGCATCGCCAAGGCTAACGCCAACCCGTCGCTGCTGTTCTACAAGCTCCAGAACAATGCCTACAAGTTCAGCTGGGCGCTGATCCCCATTTCGGTGCCGTTCGTGGCGCTGCTGTTCCTGCACCGACGGCGTTATCGCGCCTATGGCGCCTATGACCATGTCGTGTTCGTCACCTATTCGATCGCCTTCATGAGCCTCGGCTTCATCGCCTTGCTGCTGGCGACGCTGCTCGGCGTGAGCGGCGGCTGGATCGCGCTGGCCGTCACGTTCATCCCTCCCATCCACATCTACAAGCAGCTGAAGGGTGCCTACAGCCTGTCGCGCTGGAGCGCATTGTGGCGCACCTTCATGCTGCTGATGTTCGTGAGCTTCACCCTGACGCTGTTCTTCCTGCTGCTGCTGACCCTCGGCGTGCTGGGCTAGGCCGGGCAGGGATATTTCTTGCGCATGAGCCCGGCAAAGGCGCTCTTCACCGGCACGCTGCGCTCGGCGGGCGGGATGGAGCGGAAGTGCGCCAGGAGCTCGTTCGAGTTGATCGACGCCTTGCCTTTCGTCGGCATGCAGGTGGTGGGCTTCCGCCCGGCCTTTTGCGCGGCGAGCTGCTCGGCGCGCAGCTGCTTCCCGGAGTTGACGACTTCCGCCTTGAGCTTGCCGATGTCGCCGGAGAAGAGCGCCATCGCGCCCTTCTTCTGAAGCGCGTCGGCCTTGGCGAGGAATTCCGAGACCGGCATCGACTGCGCGAGCAGCGGCGTCAGCGGGACGGCGGCAAGCAGAGCGGCAATCAGGACCTTGCGCATTGTCTCTCCTCTTTTTCTTTGGCCACTGAAGCTGTTGCCGAGCGGATGAACGGAAGCTGACAAGGAAACGGCGCCGCCCCGATGTGGAGCAGCGCCGTCCCTTTTTCGTGACTTCGGTGGTGCCTAGGCGCCTTGCGGTGCCGGGTCGCCGAGCCCGCCGCCGCCGCGGGGGCGCTTGGTGCTCGGGATCGAGGAGCCGGCGACCGGCAGGACCGGACGGCGGTTGTTCGGATCCTCGCGGCCGATATCCTCGCCGCGGATCGCCCGCTTCGATTCCTCACCGTTCAACGTCTCATATTCGAGCAGGGCGCCGGCGAGGCGGTGGAGCTCGTCGAGATTGTCCGTGAGGACCTTGCGAGCAGTGGCTTCGGCTTCCTCGATCAGGCGGCGGACCTCCTGATCGATCGTCCGGGCGGTCTCTTCCGAGACGCTCTGGCTGCGCGCAACGCTGTGGCCGAGGAAGACCTCCTCCTGGTTGTCGCGATAGCGCAGCCAGCCGAGCTTCTCGCTCATGCCATATTCCATCACCATCGAGCGGGCCATGTCGGTGGCCTGCTGGATGTCGTTGGACGCGCCGGTGTTCAATTCGTCCTGACCGTAGATGAGCTGCTCGGCGATGCGGCCGCCGAAGCAGAGCGCGAGCCGCGCCTTCATCTGCTTCATGCTCATCGAATAACGGTCGCGCTCCGGCAAGTTCCAGGTGACGCCCAGCGCACGGCCGCGCGGGATGATGGTGACCTTGTGGAGCGGGTCGCAGCCCGGCACGTGCAGCGAGACGAGCGCGTGCCCGGCCTCATGATAGGCGGTCGAGCGCTTCTCGTCCTCGGTCATGACCATGGACTTGCGCTCGGCGCCCATCATGACCTTGTCCTTGGCTTCCTCGAACTCCTTCATCGCGACCAGGCGCTTGCCCTTGCGCGCGGCAAGCAGGGCGGCCTCGTTGGCGAGGTTGGCCAGATCCGCGCCGGAGAAGCCCGGGGTGCCGCGAGCGATCGTCCGAGGGTCCACGTCGGGCGCGAGCGGCAGCTTCTTCATGTGCACCGCGAGAATCTTCTCGCGGCCCTCGATGTCCGGGCGCGGCACCACGACCTGGCGGTCGAAGCGGCCGGGGCGGAGCAGGGCCGGATCGAGCACGTCGGGACGGTTGGTCGCGGCGATGATGATGATGCCTTCATTGGCCTCGAAGCCGTCCATCTCGACGAGCAGCTGGTTGAGCGTCTGCTCGCGCTCGTCATTGCCGTTGCCCAAGCCCGCGCCGCGATGGCGACCGACCGCGTCGATCTCGTCGATGAAGACGATGCACGGCGCGTTCTTCTTGGCCTGTTCGAACATGTCGCGGACGCGGCTGGCGCCGACGCCGACGAACATCTCGACGAAGTCGGAGCCCGAGATGGTGAAGAAGGGCACGTTCGCCTCGCCGGCGATCGCGCGGGCGAGCAGGGTCTTGCCGGTGCCGGGGGAGCCGACGAGCAAAGCGCCCTTCGGGATCTTGCCGCCGAGGCGGGCGAACTTGGTCGGATCCTTGAGGAAGTCGACGATCTCCTGCAGTTCCTCGCGCGCCTCGTCGATGCCGGCGACGTCGTCGAAGGTGACGCGGCCATGCTTCTCGGTCAGCATCTTCGCCTTGGACTTGCCGAAGCCCATCGCGCCCGAGCCGGCATTCTTCTGCATCTGGCGCATCACGAAGAAGGCGATGCCGAGGATCAAAAGGAAGGGCAGCGACTGGTAGAGGAGGATCAGCCAGACGCTGGTCTGCTCCTCGGGCTGGGCGGAGAAGGCGACGCCTTTCTCCTTGAGGCGGTCGACCAGCTGCACGTCCTGCGGCGCATAGGTGCGGAAGGTCTCGTCATTGGTGAGCCGGCCGGAGATCACGTCCTTGCCGATCACCACTTCCTTGACCGAGCCTTCGTCGACCCGGTTCAGGAACTCGGAATAGGCCATGCCGTCCGCGGCCGCGCTGCGCCCGCCGCCGTCCACCACCTGCACGAACAGCACCAGAGCGAGCAGGATGCCCGCCCAGATGAAGAGGCTCTTCATCCAGGGATTGCTCCCGTTGTTGTTGCCGCCGTTCGGATCTTTCTCTGCCATTCGAAATCCCGTCGAGGTTCTTCGACGGGGACCCGGATGGGACAGCCGACCGAAGCGTTAACCGTTGGCCCCAAGATAGGCATAACGGCGCGGATGGCAATGTAGGCGACGCGGATGAATGCCGCGTTGACGCGTGCGCGCATCAACGACGATTTCGTCAAATCTGCAAGGAGCCGCCTGCTAGACGGGATCGCACGCGCAACCCAGTTCCGTCTCCGACAGAATCCTGCCTCCGCTGGGACTATTCCCGCAATCGATGGGCTGACACAAGCGAGCAGGGTTCACAAATGAGCGACAATCCGCCACCGCCACCGTCTCCGCCAGCACCACCGCCACTGGCGCCGCCACCGCCGCCACCGCCGCCGCCACCGTCCCCGCCACCGCCGCCGCCGCCGCCGCCACCGCCGGCACCGCCGCCGCCACCTGCATGGGCGGCGAGCCTACCCTGGGCCGTCGGTGTCACCGTTGCAGGTATCCTGCTCATTTTTTTCCTGTGGATGACGGCTCGCCTCCTTGCGCGCGATATACTCGGTCTCAAGGAAATCTACTGGGGGCGGGCATGGCAGGTTTACGGGGTCATCGAAGCTTTCGCCTTGGCAGCTGCAGGCGCGCTGCTGGGCGTCCAGATACAATCAGGCAGGGTTCGCGCGGCGGAAGCTCAAGTCGAGAAGAAGGATAAGGAAGTCGACAAGGCGAGGAAGGACACCGAACAGAAGCAAGTCGAGGCGGCGAATGCGCAGCGGGAGGCGGTCCATGTGCGTGCGACCGCACAAGCAGCGAAGGCAGCTTTGGGAAGCGCCCATTTCATGCAGGGAGCAAATCTGAACACCGTGCCGCCGCCCGTCGAATATCAGGCCGAAATCGCCCGTCGCATTCTCGACACTCTTTAACGACGCGAGCGAGCCGCTGAGACCCGGCACGTCTCGGCTGCGAGCCTAGACTTCGAGGGAGATCACGGCGCGAACGGCAAGGTCAGCGAGCCCGCGTGAAAGGCGGGATAGACGCGGGTGACGCTACGACTCCGATCCGGCTCACCACCACTGCGCCTATCCTCGACCTTGCGACCTCGCGTCCTAGCTGCCGTAAATCGCGCGCACGCCGTCGATATCATCCTGATGCAGGAAGCGCTGTGCGCCCGAATAGCTCGGAAACATGAGAGCGCCCCGGACGCGGCTATGTGCCAGGCCGATTGAATGACCAAATTCATGCGCGGCCACGGTCAGGAAGTCGAAGCGCCCGGCCGGCACGGGAATGTTCACGGACCAGGTTTCCGCCTCGTCGAAATGCGCGTCCCCGGCAATGGCGCCGTTGTTGGGCGGTGGATAGAAGGCGTGGGCCAAGACGTTGCCGGCTCCATCGAAGCTGTGCCCGCAGCCATGATCTCCACTGCCAAAGCTGATCTCGATATCAGCGCTGGCCTGGGTTTCCGTGAAGGTGAGCGCTGAAGCATTCTCCCACAGAGCAAGGGCAGTCCCAACTGCCGACCTGATATCGGCAGTCGGGACGTCCGGTGTCGAGTTGATGATCCGGTAGGTGAGGGCGGTCCTGTCCCATTTGCGGCCTTCGACATCATATTCCGCTAGATCCGGCAGGTCGGGGAATCCGCATCTCGGCTTGGACATTTCGGTCAACGTGGCTTCATCGACGGCGCCCGTAACTGGCAGGCCATTGAAAGCCTGATAAAGCCTGACGGCAGTTTCGGTGTGATCGTCGTAGCGGCCGAGCGCGACCTCGCCGACGGTCTCGCGTCGCATGTAGCCGAACCTGCGCAGAAAATCTTGTACCGCGCCCACGGCTTCACTCTCATTGCCCCTCGCCGTTCCGGCTGCTTCGAGAAACTTGAAGTTCGATTTTGACGGCATGGACCTAATCTCCCTTTTCGGCTGGTGCGTTGACAGTGTTTCGGACGCTTACTCCTCGAGGCAGCTTTCGGGCGGTCGACCCTGTTCGCTGGCGATCTTCATGCAGGCCAGCCGCGTCTGCTGCTTGATAAGCTCCTGCTGGGTGGCGGCGAGAGCACGCTCCTGGTCAGACAAGTTGACCCGGAGGCTCAGGATTTGAGCGGGAACCGAGATGACGGAAGTGAGGACGCGGACCGGGAGTCGGACCACCTCCAGCAACTCGCTCGGCCGACTCGCATTCCAGGCAGTGAGCATCCCGTTGTCGAACGTTGCGTCGTTCACCGTCTTGACGAACGCGGAGGATTGCATGGGAATGTAGGAGACGGGTCCGGCCTGGGGCAGCATCACCTGCGCTGCGTCGACAGGAATCATTTTCGCCTTGGTGCAATCTTTGCCCGGTTTTTCGCACTGGCGAAGGACCAAGGTCACCGGCGACGGTGTCGCATAGAAGAGAGCGCCCCAACGTCCTCTGTGCAGCGCCGCCTCGTTCAAGGAAACCGCCTTGCCGCGATTATGGCCTACGCGATCAGGATCGATGATCGTGCGTCTGTTCGAGCCAGGAGCACAATCCGTCCCGCAATTGGGCAGCCGGGTTTCAACCTGAAAAGGGAAGTCAGCTTTGGACAATTCTTCATTGATTTTGGGCGTCTCTGTGACCGGATCAAACTGATAGATGAACTTCGGAATATCATCGGGGCATGTGGCCGAGAGCTCGGCGGCGTCGGCGCTCTGCGCAGCCAGGTCGCTGCCACCGAACTGCCCAATGGCGCCAGCGAGCTCGACAATGATGTCCGCGGTTCGGTCCGTGGCGATCACGTTCGCGCTCGTGAGCAAGCCGCTGCTATTCACAGCCAGCTTGACGTCATCGTCACGAAGGGGGCTGTGAGCGAGGTCGGCCACGAAACGCTGTCGGAGATCGGCTGCTGGAGGAAGAAGCTCCATTTTGGCAGAATAGGCCAAGAGGCACGCGGAGCCGCCGAGGCGAGCGAGGTTTGCCTCGATCTTTTCTGCCTCTGCCTGGGAGGCGATCAGCGCCACATCGGCCAGATTTTTTTGAGCGGCAAAGATCGCTCTTCGCTCCTCAGTGGACTTCCAAGCATCACTACTCGCGGCAAGCTGCGCTAGAATCTTCTCTTCATTCTCCAAGGCTTTCTTCGCCGTGGCGGCGGCCTTTGTTGCATCTTCGACTTTTGTCTCTGCCGCCGCCAGCGCCTTCTCCAGCTCCTCCTTCTTCAGAAGCTTGCGTTCTGCGATGATTTTCACGTCTCGCTGGGGAAGATAATACGTGACCCCGGACCTCAGATCGTTGTGCCCACTGGGCATGGACGTGACGGTGGTGCAGCCGGCTAAGGCGACCGCCCCCAGGAAGCAGACGGGTGCGCCAGCAGCCTTATATGTCGAACGCATGAAACTCACAGATGCCCTCCCCGATTGCCTAGTATGTTGTGGGGGCTCAGTCTCACGAACTATTAGAAACTGTCTCTAAGTTTTCGCTTTTTCTTAGCTGAGGTGGCGTGCGGCCGTAGCCGACCCGTAGCCCAGCGAAGTCGTGCCCGCCCCTAAAGCAGCCGATCCTGCCGGCCCGTCTCCTCCCGCTTCGCCCGCTTCACGCTCGCCGGGTCGACGAAGGGGATTTGGGGTTTCTTGCCTTGGAAGAGCTCGGCGAGGGTGAGGATTTGGAGGCGGGGGTAGGGGCGGCCGCCTATTCTTCGTCCGCGAGCACCCAGATGCGCTTGCATGGGACGATGGCCTGGATGTCCTCGGGCAGTCGCTCATAGGACTCCAGAAAGGCGCGGACGACATCTGCCGCATCCCACAACCTGATCTGGAAGAATAGACGCTGGGCTTCCTGTTCCAGCGTCCTCTTTACGCCGCCCCAGGCCACCAGCAGACCCTGCTCGGCCGTGAACTGGTGCATGACGCCCTGCAGCTCCCGCAACACGCTGACATCCAGCGGGCTGTCTTGTGATTTCACCTGAACCACCAGGCGCGGCGCATCGAAGCCGAGGGGCCCCTTGCCGGCCAGGACATCAACACCGCCGTCCGGCCCTGCCGGGGAGACTCGGACGTGATAGCCTTGGGTTTCTAATATGGCGCCGATGAGCCTCGACAGCCCGTGTCCCTTGAAGGCGGCATTGATCCGTTGCTGGATGGCACCTTCCGCGACCGCGGCGAGATCGATGGCGGGAGCGGTGGAATCGTTGGCGACGTCGGTACTGCTACTGATAGCGGCGGGCTTGCCGGCACCACTCGGCCGCGAACCCGTCAGCCCGGGATCGGCGCCGCCGTCCGCCAAGGCCTGAATGCGTCGTTCGGCATCGTTCCGCTCGATGCGGCACACAGTCATGAATGCGCCGAGCGAGTAAAGAAGGTCTTGCCCAATCTTCCCGCGCGGCACTTCGGTAAACCATTGCACCGGCCGCCCATGCAGGTCTCCGCGCAACTTTTCATAGGGTCCGGTCACCCGCCCGACAGCGATAGTCCCGCGTGTCTTGAGGGGAAGGGTGACGAGGTCGCCTTCCTTAATTCCCTTCACAAAAGGCCAAAGCTGACTTTCCCAGTTGCTGAGCCGCTTCGCAGACTCTCCAGGGTAGCTGTCGGCCAAGATGCGCCGGAGGGCTTCGCGATCACCGACCTCGGTCAGATCGGGCACGCCCCACTCGATTATCGCCCGATTTGTGTCGAGCGCTTCAGACTCGAACTCCCCATTCCGGCCGCCTCTGATCAACCAAAGCGTCATATCAGCCGCTCCCGCCGCGGTGTTTCCCCCGCTTGACGTTGTTCATGCGCTCGCTCTCCTCGGACGCAGCCTAGAAGGGAGGGCAGGGCTTCGACAAGCTCAGCCCGAGCGGCGGGGGAGTTGAGCGCGGGTCGAAGCTTAGATGTGCGTCGCAGCAACCTATATGGCACAAAAAGCTTGACATCGCGACGCTTATGGCACGAACACCTAATGCTTTAGAAGTGTAGGTGGATTCCGGATCAAGTACGGGATGACGGAAAATGTTGAGGCCGGTGCGGAAGCGCGCCGGCCTTTTTCGTGTCGGCGGGGAGAGGAACATGGCGGGAAAGCGGAAGCGGATCATTCCGAACAAGGGGCGCAAGCTGCAGGTGGCGCTGACGCGGCGGAAGCTGTTCACCGACAAGATGAAGGCCGAGTTCCTCGAGCATTTCGCGGCGACCTGCAACGCGTCGCTGTCGGCGCGGCGGGTGGGGATCGATTATCGCACCGCCTTTCGGCATCGGCGGGAGGATCCGGTGTTCGGCGCCGGATGGGACGAGGCGCTGCGGCTGGGCTATGTGCGGCTGGAGGAGATCGCGCTCCGGGAGGCGGAGAAGGCGCTGAAGCGGCGGGCTCGGGTGAAGGGGCCGGCCGACGCGCCCGCCACCAAGGACGTTGCGTGGATGGACCCGACGGTCGCGCTGCAATTGCTGCGCGAGCATAAGCGCGGGACGGGCGGCGGGGCAGGCGCCGCCAAGCCGGGGCGGGCGCCGATCGTCGCCAACAATGCCGAGATGTTTGAGGCTTTGGTGAAGCGGCTGAAGGCGTTCGGGATCCGCATCGGGCGGGACGGGAACAAGCTGTGAGGCGGGGAGCGCCTCTGCTGGGCGATGTCGGCGACGACGTGGTCGCCCGGGCGCTAAGCCATCTAGTCCGCTTCACCGAGGCGGAGCTGCGGCGGTTCCTGAAGGGGCTGCCGACGCCGGTGCAGCGCGCGATCTTCCATCTGTGGCGCTGGCAGGCGCATGGCGGGCAGCAGGAGCCGGACGGCGACTGGCTGGTGTGGCTGATCCGGGCCGGACGCGGGTTCGGCAAGACGCGAGCGGGGGCGGAATGGGTGAGCGCGCGGGCACGGCAGAATCCCGGGGCGCGGATCGCACTGGTCGGCGGCAACCTGGACGACGTCGTCAAGGTGATGGTGGAGGGGGAGAGCGGACTCAAGGCCGTCGCGCGAGCGGACGAGGAGGTGCGGTGGGTGGCGAGCACGCGGACCGTGCATTTCTCTTCGGGCGCGCAGGCCTTTGCCTTTTCGGGCGAGCGGCCGGACAAGTTGCGCGGGCCGCAGCATGATTTCGCCTGGTGCGACGAGATCGCCAAATAGGCCAATCCGGATGCGACCTGGGACAATCTGATGCTGGGGCTGCGATTAGGGAAGCGGCCGCGGGTGGTGGTGACGACGATGCCGCGGCCGATCCCGCTGCTGAAGCGGATCGAGGGGCTGGACGGGTGCGTGGCGACCTTCGGGCGGACGGGGGAGAATGCGCATCTCGCGGCGGAATTCCTGAACGCGGTGACGGCGATGTATGCGGGGACGCGGCTCGGGCGGCAGGAGCTGGACGGGGAGCTGATCGAAGATGTCGAGGGGGCCTTGTGGTCGCGGGGTCTCATCGAGGCGTCACGGACTCCCCCTCTCCCAACCCTCTCCCCTGAAGGGGAGAGGGCTTTGGCGGGTTGTGATCGGGGTGGATCCGCCGGCGGGCACGGAGGGGGACGCGTGCGGGATCGTGGTGGGCGGGGTGCGGGACGGGGTCGGCTATGTGCTGGCGGACGAGAGCGTTTGCGGGCTGTCGCCGGAAGGGTGGGCGGCGGCGGTGGCGCGGGCGGCGGCGCGGTGGGGCACGGACCGGGTGGTGGCGGAGGCGAACCAGGGCGGGCGGATGGTGGAGAGCGTGCTGAGGGCGGTGGAGCCGCATCTGCCGCTGCGGCTGGTCCATGCCAGCGAGGGGAAGGTGAAACGGGCGGAGCCGGTCGCGGCTCTGTTCGAGCGGGGGGCGGCGCGGTTCGCGGGCTGCTTTCCGGCGCTGGAGGACGAGCTGGCGGGGCTGACGGTGGGCGGCGGCTATGAGGGGCCGGGGCGGAGCCCGGACCGGGCGGACGCGATGGTGTGGGCGCTGACCGAGCTGATGCTGGGCAAGCGGCAAGTGGAGCCGCGGATCCGGGTGCTTTAGTCCGGTACGAAATCGGAGACGTAGCCGAGGCGGCGGAAGCCGGCGGATTCGATCAGCGGCATGGTGGCGCGGTAGCAGGGGAAGCTCAGGCCCTCGGCGCCGGCGACGAGGGCGCCGCCATGGGTGGCGGCGAGGCGGCGGGCTTCGGCAACCAGCGCGGCCTCGTCGGCGGGGAGGGTGAAGCGGCGCTCGGCGAGATCGACGGTGCAGGGGCCGCTGCCGCCGAGGCTGATCCAGACGAGGCGGTCGCGCGCCGGCGTGGCGCAGCCGACGAGGAGGAGGGCTAGCAAAGGGGCGGCGCAGCGCATGCTTATGTCTGCCGCCGCGGTGGGGCGGGGCGCAAGTGCCAGAAGCGGCCGCCTCGGGCCATCACGCCGGCGCGGGTGGCGGTGGCGCCGGCTTCCAGGGAAACAAGCAGGCCTTCGACATCATGGTTGCCGGTCCAGGCGGGGGCGAGGTCGTGGGCCTCGCGCACCGCGGCGACGGTGCGGGCGAGGAGGCGGCGGCGGAGTTCGCGGGGAAGGCCGGTTGGATCGAGGCGCCATTCGCCGCCCTGGCTCGTCAGGCGATCCTCGGCGAGTTGGGCGGCGGCCCAGTCGAGCGCCTCGTCGGCCTCGCGCGCGGCGGCGGCGGTGCGGGAGAGGCGCCGGGGTTCCAAGTCGGGATGGTCGGCGAGCAGGCGGCGGATCGCGGCGCGATCAAAGCGTTGGTCGCGGTTCGAAGGGTCGTCGACCGGCTCGACGCCAGCCTGGGCGACGAGGTGGACGAGCTCGGCCTTGGTCCAACCGAGCAGCGGGCGGAGGAGGGTGAGCGCGCCTTCCGGCCGGGTGGGGCGGATGCCGGCGAGGCCGCCGATGCCGGCGCCGCGGCGAAGGCGCATGAGGACCGTCTCGGCCTGATCGTCCGCATGGTGGGCGGTGGCGAGATGGGCGAGGCCGCGCCCCTCGGCCCAGCTGGCGAGGGCGGCGTAGCGGGCGGCGCGCGCTTCGGCCTGGAGGCCGGCGGGGCCATCGGGCACGGTGACGTCGAGGATGGCATGGGGGCAGCCGAGGCGGGCGCAGATATCCTCGACGTGCAGCGCCTCGACGACGCTTTCCGGGCGGAGGCGGTGGTCGACGGTGGCAGCCTCGACCCGGCCGGGCAGGGCGGCATGGGCGAGGAGCAGCAAGGCGAGGCTGTCGGGCCCGCCCGATACCGCGACGGCGAGCCGCTCCAGATCGGGCGCGAGCGCGCCCAGGTCGCGGCGGAAGCGGGCGACGAGATCGGGCGCGGGGGCGGGGATCGCCATGGGCCCATGCTTAGGGGAAGTCGGCGAAGGAAATAAGCTGCTCGTGCAAGCGAGTCGCGGGCAGGATTGCGCACGCGACCGGAAAGGGCGGCAGCAATGTCCTAGACTGGCACGGCAAAATTCGGGCGCTTGTATAAGGTTCGGATCAGCGTAGCGTCGCCCGGCTCCGGGGAGGGAGTCCATATATGCGCAAGATGCATTTCGCGCTGGCCGCCGCCGCTCTGCTCGCGACCGCGCCGGCTCACGCCGCCAGCTTCCTGAACTTCACTAACGGCCCCGACGGCAATCCGCCGCAGGGTCTGCTGACGATCGACTTCAACAGCGCCTCCGGCCTTGGCGACATCATGGGCCTCAGCGGCAATGCGCAGATCGTGCAGGGCTCCGTCTCGGGACAATATGCGGCGCCTTTCGGCGACGGCACCAAATATCTGTCGGTGCCGAAGACGGGCAGCACCGGGACGGCCACGCTCGATCTCACCAACTATAATTTCGGCGGGGTGGTGGACGGCTTCAGCTTCTACTGGGGCTCGATCGACAAGTATAACCAGCTCGTCGTCAACAGCACACTCGGTGGCACTGCGCAGAGCTACACGTTCCAGTTCGACGGCAGCAATCCGCCGCCGCCGGCGAACGGTGCCCAGCAGGACGGAGCCAACAACCTGCGCGTCTTCTTCGGCCTTGCCCAAGGCGAGACGCTGAATTCGATCCAGTTCGTCTCCACCGGCATCGCCTTCGAAGTGGACGACATCATCTTCACCGGATCAGCAGTGCCGGAGCCGGCGACCTGGGCGATGATGATCGGCGGGTTCGGCATGATCGGCGGCGCGATGCGCCGCGCGAAGCGGCGCGCGACGCCGGCGACGGCATAAGAAGAGCGCGGGCGCCGTTCGGGCGCCCGCGCTCCTGCATCTTCAGCCGCGGTGCTGGCGGTCGTGCTTCTGCGTCCGGATGCTGCGGGCGAGATCGGCCAGGCGCTGGTCGAGGTCGCGGCGCTCGCGGACGGTGAGCCCGCCGCGGCGATATTGCTGCTCGAGCCGCTGGATCGAGGCGAAGCGCGTGCGCAGCTTCGCGGCCTCGTTGCGGGTGAGCGCGCCGTTGCGAATGCCCTGGTCGATGCGCTGGTAGAGGTTGGCCTGACGCTGGTTGACCGACTGCCAGGGCGCGGCGCTGGCGGGACCGGCGACCGAGATCAGGCTGGCGGCGGCGGCAAGGCCGAGAACGATCTTCTTCATCTCATGTCTCCTTTGTGCGAACGCCCTGTTCGGCGTTAAGGAGGAGATAGGCCGCGCCTGTCGCACGGATTCGCCGGGGAAGCGGCAAATTGGTCGCAAATTGTAACGGGCGACGGCTTCGACGCGCCGGCACGAAGCCGCTAAGGCAGCGCCATCGGAATTCTAGGAGGTCTGGATTGGCACGTCTGGCGCTTGCGCAGCTCTTCGCCGCTTTGGCGTTGTCGTTCGCGCTGCCTGCCCATGCGCAGAGCGTCGCCGAGCGAGCCACGACCTGCCGGAAGGTCGCCGACGTGACCAGCCGGAGCGGAGAGCCGCAGTTCATACGGATCGATCCCGGCGCCGCGGCGGAGCTGGCCGGGATCGGCCTCGACCGGGCGGCCATCTTCGCGCGCATGGCGGAGACGTCGATCCCGGAGACGATGGGTTGCTGGGCGATGCCGGCGGGCAATTTCGACAGCCAGCTCATCTCGGTCGGCATGTCGCAATGGAATTACGGCACCGGCAGCCTCCAGCCGGTGCTGATCCGGTGGCGCGATGGCTTCCGCGCGCGCCGGGACTATCGGAAGGCGCTGAAGGCGCTCGCGCCGACGTACGGCAAGCTGCTCTTTTCGAAGCCCTGCCTCGCCGTGCCGGTGCGCGAGCGGTGCCGCGCGGGCATCCTTGCGGCGCAGGATGCGGCCGGGGCACTCGATCCGGTGCTGATGGCGGAGCTGACCGCGCTCTTCGAGAGCGATGCGATGATCCAGGTCCAGGCCGACACCTATGTCGAACTGCTGCAGGAGGTCAGGGGCGAGCTGATGCGGGTCTTCCCGGCGGGTCCGATCACGATGCGCAAGGTCCGCTGGGCGATCGATACGCGGGTGCAGCAGAAGAGCCTTCCTCCCGACGAGGACATTGCCCGGCTCCGCCGCAAGCTGGCGGCGATGCCGGAGGCGGAGCGCTGGCCGCGGCTGGGGGCGATCCTGGCCTGGTACAAGGCGCTGGCCGAGACGATCGACCAGGACGGCATCGGCCGCGATTATGCGTGGAACGTGGAGCAGTGGGAGTGCATGATCGCGCGCGGGCTGATCGATCCCGAGCAATATGAGCTCCTCAACCTCACCTTCCTCAAGAGCCGCACGGCGACCGGCAATAGCGGCCGCTGGCAGGCGCTCACCTTCTCCCGCCGCGCCAAGATCATCCTCGGCGTCGGCAGCGTCAGCGGGCGCAGGGATGGGGAATGCGCTGCCTGAGGACGTCGACCGAGGCGGTTCACATGTCGACGGTCAGGCTCATCTGAAAGCGGCGCGGGAGGTTGTAATAGAAGCCCTCGCCGATGTTGTTGAACGCGTAGGCATTGTTGAACGAGGCGAGCTGCGCGCGGAACGTGGCTGGCTTGTCGAACAGGTCGAACCGGTAGCGGCCGCCCAATGCGGCGGCATATCGCGCCGGGATGACCAACGTGTTCGCCGAATTGGCGGTGCGATCGGACGTGCCCTCATAGGCCAGATCGAGCGACAGGCCCTCCACCCAGGGCAGGTTCCAGTTGAGCGCGCCGTTGACGTTTCGGGCAATGGCGCCGAGGGGCCGCCGCCCGATCAGCCCCAGATCCACCGCATCGCCACTCACCTTCGCATCGAGAAAGAGGGCGCCAAGGACGAGGTTGAGCCGCGGCGTGATCTGCCCGGCTATAGACACCTCGATGCCGCGGTTCCGGCGTTCGCCGAGCTCGCGGAAGACCAGATCCGGATCGAGCGCGAAATAGGGTTTGCGCACTTCGAACACGCCCGCGACCAGGCGCAGCGAATTGGTGAGATCGAGGCGGAAGCCGGCGTCCATCTGCTCGGTGAGGATCGCGGGCGGCGCCTCGCCGCGATTGACGGCGATCTCCGGCGCCACCGGGCTCTCCTCCAGGCCCTTGCTGTAGCCGCCGTAGAAGACGAGATCGGGACCGGCGAGGATCGAGACGGCGCCGTTGAACAGCCAGGGGCTCGACTTCGATACGGGCAACGCGCCTGAGGGCCGAACGACGGTTTTTTCGTAGAATGTGCGCTGGACGCCGAGGGTCAGTTCGCCGAGCCCGCGCCACCGGCCTTCATAGCCGAGGCCACCGGTGATCTGGCGGACCTCATCGGTCGTCTGCGGCCCCGACGTGAATGCCGGCTTTGGCGCATCGATCACTTGGTCGATCCGGCCGAGCCCGAAGTCGAAGCGCTGGCTGCCGCCGATGCGCCGATCCTTCATGCGGCCGCGGGTCATCAGGTGAAAGAGGTGGAGGCGGTCGCCCTCGATCCACTGCCGGGTGAGGCGCAGCTCGCCCGAAGTGGAGGCGGATCGCGCTCCCTCCTCCTGGATTACGGCGCGGTTTGCCTCACCATGGGGCGAGGCGGCCAGGAACAGGACGTTGAAGTTGCGACGGTTGTCGGCGACAGACCGGAAGGCGCCCCCGCGCAGCGTCCAGTCGCCCAAGCCGAGGGTGGAGAGGAGGCCGTAATTGAAGGCTCGTGATTCGTTCTCCGCCCATTCCGGGCCGAAATAGCGCCCGCGCTCGAATCGGGGCGGAAGATAGGCGCCCGCGGTGAAGATGATCGGCTGCCCTTCGTCTCCTTCATTGTCCAGCATGCTCCAGAAGGGGATGATCTCGAGAGTCTCCAATGGACGCCAGCGCGCGACGGCGGCGGCGGTGAGCAGGCGCCGCTGGCCACCATAATATTGCTTCTCTCCGTTGACGCCGACGCCGGCGGCCACGCCGAGAGTCTCGCTAATGGGCAGCTGCGCGTCCACCTCCACGCGTGGTCCACCAAAGGGGCCGATGCCGACGACCGTGCTTGCAACGGTTTCCGATTCCGGCAGGCGCAGCGAAAAGTCGGCCACGCCGGTCGGAGCCGGAAAGGGATAGCCCTGTGCCGTGAGCCCGACTCGCACGTTGCTGCCCGAGATCAGGCGCTGGTTGAGGTCGGTCTGGTAATCGAAATACATGCCGTTGATGCGGACGTTGCCGGCCTGCACCGGGCTGAAGCCGCGCGCGCTCTGCGGGAAATAGAGGCCGACGCGTTCGCTGCCGACGCTGGTGCCGAACGCATCCTGGGCCGAGGCCACGGCGTTCTCGTTCGCGCGCTGGGCGAGGGCCGGCGCCGCAGAGGCCAGCAGGATGGCGGTAACGCTGACGGACCGTAGCATGTCTTTTCCTTCATTTCGGTCCGTCTCCTGTGCCTTTCGCCTCGATTTCGAATAAGTGCCGGAGGTCGCGCCGCCGAACCGTGACCTTCGGCACTTGGTAAAGCGGCCCGTATCGTGGCAGCATTGGCGTTATGGCAGGCTGTCATCGCGACCGGCCGCCAAGAGGAGCTTCGATGTCTGCGCTTTTTTGCAGATTGATATTGACCGTGCTGATGCTGATCGGCCTGCAGGCGCCGGTGGCGGCGCAGCAGGCGGGCGGCGTCAACATTGGGGTGTCGCTGCTGCCTGGCGCCAGGGAGGTCCCGGCGGGCGGCTCGATTCCGATCGCTTTCGTGATGAAGCCCAAGCCTACCTGGCACGGCTATTGGAAGAATCCGGGCGATGCGGGCGCGGAAGCGACGATCGCATGGACGCTTCCGAAGGGCGTGAGCGTCGGCGCGCTCCGCTATCCGGTGCCGGAGCGGCTGACCATCGCGGGCATCATGAACTACGTCTACGAGCATGATTATGCGCTGCTCGCCGATCTGAAGCTGGCCGCCGATGTCGCGACGGGCACGCGGCTGCCGCTCAAGGCAAAGCTCGATTATCTCGCCTGCACGGACGAGATCTGCGTGCCGGAGAGCGCCGAAGTGTCGGCCGAGATCGTCGCCGGACCAGCGGGCACGGCGGTAGTGAAGGACTCCCGTTTCGATGCGTTCGAGGCTGCGATGCCGAAGCCGATCGGCGTCGACGGGCGGTTCGTCGTCGAGAATGACCGGGTGCGGATCGGCGTGCCGCTTCCCGCCGCGGTGGAAGTCGCCGATCCTTATTTCTTCCCACTCGAATATGGCAGCCTCGACCACGGCGCCGTCCAGACGGTCAGCCGCGAAGGCGATCTGCTGATCGTCGAGACGAAGGCGGGGGCCAATGCGGCCGGCCTCGCCGGGATCGAGGGGCTGCTGAAGATCGGCGACGGCCAGGGGCTGCTGCTGACCGCGAAGCCCGGCTCGGTTCCGCTCGGGGGAAAGCCGATTGCTGCTGCCGCTGCCGAATCTGCGGGCGGAGCAGCCGTAATCCTGGCGGCTCTGGCCGGCGCGATCATCGGCGGCCTTCTCCTCAACATCATGCCTTGCGTGTTCCCGATCCTGAGCCTGAAGGCGCTCAGCCTCGCTAAGGCGGGCGGGGACGAGGGCGCGGCGCGGCGGGAGGCGCTGGCCTATACGGCCGGCGTGGTGCTGGTGTGCCTGGCGCTCGGCGGCGCGCTGCTCGGCCTCCGCGCCGGCGGCGCGGCAGTGGGCTGGGCCTTCCAGCTTCAGGATCCGCGCGTGATCCTGATCCTGCTGCTGCTCGTCACCGGCATATCGCTGAATCTGGCCGGCGTGTTCGAGCTCCCGGCGATGGGTGGCGGAGAGAGCCTGGCGGGCGCGGGCGGTGCACAGGGAGCCTTCTGGACCGGTGCGCTTGCCGCGTTCGTCGCGACACCCTGCACCGGGCCGTTCATGGGTGCGGCGCTGGGTGCCGCGCTGGTGCTTCCGACGGCAGCGGCGCTCGCTATCTTCGCGGGCCTAGGCCTCGGGCTGGCGCTGCCCTTCCTGCTGCTGGGTTTCGTGCCTGCCTTGCGGCGCCGGCTGCCCAAGCCCGGCGCGTGGATGAACCGGCTGCGGCGCATCCTCTCCGTCCCGATGTTCCTGACCGCCTTGGGCCTTGCGTGGATCCTGGGGCGGCAGGCGGGGGTGGACGCGATGGGGCTGGGCCTCGGCGCCGCCTTGCTCCTCGCCTTTGGACTGTGGTGGGTCGGCGTGCGGCAGGGTAGCCCGCGCGCCTGGCTGCCGCTGGCACCCGCGCTGGCTGCCGCCCTGGCCGCGCTCGTGATCGTGCCGCTCGAGGCGCCCGCCGGGGCTGGGGCACAGGCGCAGACCGTGCTCAATTCCGAACCGTTCAGCGAGGCGAAGCTCGCCGCGCTGCGGGGCGAGCAGAGGCCGGTCTTCCTCTATTTCACCGCCGACTGGTGCATCACCTGCAAGGTCAATGAGAAAGGCGTGATGTCTCAGGCGGAGGTGGCGCAGGGTTTCAAGGACCGGAACGTCGCGGTGCTGGCGGGCGACTGGACGCGGGGCGATGCCGCGATCGGACGCTTCCTCGCGCAGCACGGCCGGTCCGGCGTGCCGCTCTACCTTTATTACGCGCCGGGGCAGGAAGCGAAGATCCTGCCGCAGATTTTGACGGTCGGGGATCTGACCGCACTTGGAATGGGATGATCAAAGAGGAGGCCATGATGAAGCATCTGTTCCCAACTGCCGCGCTCGTGATGGTGGCTTGCGCACCAGAAGCAGCTGCACTCGCCGCACCGCCGATCGGCAGCCAGGCGCCCAACTTCCGGGTGGCGGACGCCAATGGCAAGGCGGTGTCGCTAGACCAGTTCAAGGGGAAGACCGTCGTTCTCGAGTGGAACAACCCCGGCTGCCCGTATGTGAAGAAGCATTATGACAGCGGCAACATGCAGAGGACGCAGGCCGCGGCGCGGAAAGACGGGGTCGTCTGGCTGTCGGTCAATTCCGGCGCGGCGGGTAACCAGGGGCATATGAACGGGGCGCAGGCCAAGGCCTTCGTCGCCGCGCAGAAGGCGCAGCCGACGGCCTATCTGCTCGATCATGCGGGTACGGTCGGCAAGAGCTATGGCGCCGTCACCACGCCGCACATGTATATCATCGATAAGGCGGGCAAGCTCGTCTATGCGGGCGGCATCGACGACAAGGCCACGGCGAGCAAGGACGACATTGCCGGCGCGCGCAATCATGTGCTGGCGGCTCTCGGTGAGATCAAAGCGGGCAAGAAAGTGTCCGTCGCGACGAGCCGACCCTATGGCTGCTCGGTCAAATATTCGGACAGCTGAGACCGAGGCGACGAGCGCTTCAGGCTGGACCAGCCTGAAGCGCCGCCGCTTTAGCGCCCACGCACCATGACCTTCGGCCTATGGTAAGGGGGCTCACCGTGTGGCAGAATTTCCCCATGGTCGACCATCTCAGATATCGGCAGCACTGGACCTTTTGCCTCGCGGCGCTTGGCCTGTGGCTTTCCTACGGCTGGCCCGTCGGGACGCAATTCTTCGTCGGCGGAGAGATACGCAGCGCTCCTGTGTCGCCCTATTGGTTTGTACCGTTCGCGGTGATGGGAGTGGCAGTTCTTGCCGCGATGGTCCTGAAACTGCGAGCGAGCCTGCACTGGGCCTTGCTATGCGTTCAGCTTGCTGCGGTTGTGGCCATGACGGCCATCGTCCCCTGGGCAGGGATGTCGTCATTCCTCGTTATTATCGCCTGGCAGGTCGGGATATCCGCCACTCCCGTCAAAGCGCTGAGCTGGGTCGCCTTTCAGAATCTGGTGATCGTCGCCACGCTGGCACAAGCTCTGAATCCTGATCTGTGCTGGGTCCTGACTAAGTCTTGCGCACTTCAGCTATTGTTCGTGTTCACGGCGCAAGCGCTGCTCAGGGAAGCGGAAACGTCGCGGGCGCTTGCCCAGACGAACAGGGAACTGAGGTCCGCACAAGCCATCATCGCCAACAATGTCCGCGATGCGGAGCGCCTGCGCATCTCGCGCGAGCTGCACGATGCGTGGGGTCACGAGCTGACCGCGCTCGGGCTGCAGCTCGAGATCGCAAGTCATGTGACGGGGCCCGGCCGCGCGAACGACCATGTCATGCAGGCGAAAGGCTTGTCTCGCGATCTTCTCGCAAAGGTCCGCGACGTCGTTGCCACCTTGCGCGAGGCCGAACGCTGCGACTTGAAGGAAGCCTTGGACGCGCTCGCGCAAAGCGTCCCTGCGCCGGCCATCCACGTGCAAATCTCTCCCGATGTGCGGGTCAGTCCGGACCAGGCGCATGCCTTGATGCGTTGTGCTCAGGAAGCCGTCACCAACGCGATCAAGCATGCCGAAGCCTCGAACCTGTGGCTGCAGGTGACACGGGACGGCGAAGGCGTCCGCCTCGTCGCGCGCAACGACGGCTCCGCGCGGCCCGCCGCCTCCTCTCCCGGATCCGGACTTGTCGGGATGCGTGAGCGCCTGGAGCATCTTGGCGGCAAGCTGGCGGTGCGAACCGGAGGCGATTCCGGCTTTACGGTCGAGGCCTGGTTGCCTTCGGGTACGCCGCAAGCCGCATGATCCGCGTCGTCCTCGTCGACGACCAGACGCTGGTCCGCCAGGGGGTTCGCGGTCTGCTTGAGCTGGTGCCCGACATCGAGGTGGTCGGCGAGGCGAGCGACGGCGAGGAGGCGCTGGAGAAGGTTCCGGAACTCAAGCCCGACGTGCTCCTGCTCGACATCCGCATGCCTCGGCTGAGCGGCATCGCTGTTCTGGAGGCGCTCCGAGAGAAGGATGCGTTGCCGCCTACATTGGTCCTGACGACGTTCGACGATGGCGACGCGGCGATCGCCGCGATCAAGGCAGGCGCCAAGGGTTTGATGCTGAAGGACGTCTCGTTGGAAGACCTGGCTCAGGCTATTCGCGCGCTTGCCGACAACAAGACGGCGTTCCAGCCCGCCATGACCGAGAGCCTGATGGCGGCAATCCGCCGCAGCCCCCCGGTTTCAGCCGACAATGAGGTCCCGGAGGCGCTTACGGTCCGGGAGCGGGAGGTGCTGCACCTGATCTGCGCCGGCTACAGCAACAAGGAGATCGCTGATTTGCTGGCGCTGGCGGAGGGGACCGTGAAGAACCACGTCTCCAACCTCCTCCTGAAGCTCAATGCCCGCGACAGAACCCGGGCAGCGCTTAAGGCCTTGCAGCAGGGGCATTTAGGCTAGTCGTCGGAACGCACCTAGCAGGGGCTAAAGGGATAGACGCCCAAGTCCGTTGAGCGTTTGCCGTTCCTTACAGGCAGCCGGCGGCGGCGCGGGCCTTGGGGAGGTCGCGCTTCAGAACGTCGCGCAGGCCGGTCCCGTAGACGCCCTGGAGCTCGTCATAGACTTTGCAGGCGTCCGCGTTCTTCTTGAGCTTCACCAGCGCCTCGCCGAGATAGAAGAGGCTGTCGGGGGCGCGCTCGCCCTTGGGGTCGGCTTCGTAATTGGCGAACAGCGCCTTGGCGGCGGCGGTCGCCTTGTCGTCGTCCAGGAGGGCACGGCCGGCGAGATTGCGGGCCCAGCTGGCGCGGCGGTGCTTCGGGTAGCGGACGGCCATGGCATCCAGCACGCGCTGCGCCTCGGCGTGGCGACCCTGTTCCCAGAGGCGATAGCCGGCGAGATAGGCGTCCTCGGCCGGGTCGCCGCTCGAGGCAGCGGACGGGGCAGGCGGTTCCGCGGCGGCGGTCTCGGCCGGCTCGGCCTCCGCTTCCGTCTCCGCCGGAGCAGCGGCGGGGACGGCGGCCGCTTCACGGGCTTCCACCTCGGCCTTCATGGCGGCGATCTGCTGCTCGGACTGGCGGAGCTTGAACGACGTCTCTTCGGCCTGGCCGGTGAGCCGGGCGAGCTGCGCCTCGAGCGCGTCGATGCGGGCGGTGAGATCGGCGACCGCGCTCGCGGCGGGCAGGCCGGCGGGCGCGGCGGGCGTCTGCTGCGCGCCGATCTCCGGCTCGAGGATCGCCTGGCGGCCCGCGCCCGGGAAGACCTTGCGCTGGACGGCGCGCATCTCGTCCTCGAGCTTCTTGATGCGCCTTTCCGGCGTCGGCGCCGGCTGCGCCACGGCCGGGGCCGCGGTCGCGACCATCAAAAGGGCGAGAAGAGGCTGAAAACGCATGAACAATCCCCCGGAAAGCAGGGGGGCACCCATAGCATGAGCGGAGCGGACGCCGCCAGACTTTCCAGACTTATTCGGTGAGAGGAGCGGCCGGCTGTTGCGCTGGTGCCGCAGGCTGCGTGACCGGGGCGGCGGCTGGCGCGGCTCCGCCGCCGAGCAGGTCCCGGGGCAGCAGGCTGAGGCCGCTGACCGCGCCGGGCGGCGCGAGCTGGGGAAGATCGGTATTGCCGACGCGCACGCGCAGCGCCTCCGCGCGGGCGGTGCGGATCAGCGGGCGCTGGGCTGTGGCGGGAACCTCGAAGCTCTCACCGGCCTGCATCTGGCGCTGGAGGAGCGACGGCCCGCCGCCGGCGTCATAGACCCGCACCCAGACGTCGCTGACGGCGGTGAGCACGACCGGGCCAGTGGCGGCCGCTTGTGCGGCAGGGCCGCCGAGCGGCTGCTGTGCGACCGGAGCCGCAGGAACGGGGGTCGCGACCGCGACCGGCGCTTCGGCGGTGGCCTGCTCGAGCATATCGGGCTCGTCGGCGGCATTGGTCCGCCAGATCAGATAGCCGACCGCCAGCAGCAGGGCGAGCAAGGCCGCACCGATGGCGAGGGAACGCGGCGGCACGCGGGCCGGGTCGGCGGGCTCGTAAGGCAGGCCGCCCGCATGGGTCTGTCCACCGCCCAGTTGCTCGCGCACGTCCTGGCCAAGCTGGGTGCCGTTGAGGCCGACGACATTGGCATAGGAGCGGACGAAGCCGACGCTGTAGGTGATCGCCGGCAATGCCTCCCAGTCGCCATTTTCGATCGCCTGGAGATGGCGAAGCGGAATGCGGGTCTTGGTGGCGATGTCGTCCAGGCTGAAGCCGCGCTCCTCCCGTGCCGCCTTCAGGCGCGCGCCGATCGCATTGCCGGAAGAAATGGTGTCCACGTCGCTCATCTACTCACAAAACCCCGCACCGGCGTGGCAACAGCCAAGCCCCCAATTCGATCCGCCTTGTCATAGGAGCAGGCGGCGAATGTCAACCTGAGCGACACCGCAGCCGCGGCTCAGCCGATCATCACGCCGTGGCGTTCCGCCAGGTCGGTCAGCGCCGCACGCATGTCGGGAGGCGGGGCGTCGAGCAAGGCATCGACCGCCGCCATCACCTGCCCGCGGTCGAGGGAGCGGACCATCGCCTTGATCGGGCCGACCGCGGCGGGGGTGATCGAGAGGCGGCGGATGCCGAGGCCGATCAGCGCCATCGCCTCCAGCGTGCGGCCGCCCATCTCGCCGCAGACCGCGACCGGCACCCGGTGCGCCTGGCATTCGCGGACGACCCGGCGGAGGAAGCGCAGGATCGCGGGCGAGAGCCAGTCGTAGCGCTCTGCGAGCCGCGGGTTGGAGCGGTCGGCGGCAAACAGGAACTGAGTGAGGTCGTTGGTGCCGATCGAAAGGAAGTCGAGCCTGGGCAGCAACTGGTCGAGCGTTTCGGCAAGCGCCGGCACCTCCAGCATCGCGCCATAGTTGATCTTGTAAGGGCCGGGCTTCTTCTTGCCCGCGAGCCAGGCGCGCTGCTCCTCGACCAAGGCTCGCGCGGCGTCGAACTCCCACGGCTCCGAGATCATCGGGAACATGATGTGGATCTCGCGGCCGGCGCCCGCCTCAAGCAATGCGCGCGCCTGCGCCTTCATCAGCGCCGAGCGGTCGAGCGACAGGCGGAGCGCGCGCCAGCCCATCGCCGGATTCTCCTCCACCTCGCCATTGGAGCGGAGATAGGGGAGCGCCTTGTCGCCGCCGATGTCCAGCGTGCGGAACACCACCAGCTTGCCGCCGGCGGCATCGAGCACAGCCTTGTAGAGCCGGTACTGGGCTTCGCGGCGGGGCAGGGTGGCGGAGACCAGGAACTGGAATTCAGTGCGAAACAGGCCGATCGCGTCGGCGCCGGTGAGGTCGAGCGCCTCGACATCGTCGCGAAGACCCGCGTTGATCGCCACGGTCAGGCGTTCGCCGTCGCGCGTCACCGACGGCAGCGACCGGATCGCGGCGAATTCGGCACGCTTCTTCTGCTTCATCAGCAGCTTTGCGTCGAACGCCTCCGCGACCGGGCCGGTGGGGCGAACATGGACGAGCGCCTCGTCCCCATCGAGCAAAAGTGCGTCGCCCTCGGCAATCGTCTGCCGCACGTTGCGGACACGGCCGATCATCGGCACGCCCATTGCCCGGGCGACGATGGTGACGTGGGCGGTGAGCGAGCCTTCCTCCAGGATGACGCCCTTGAGGCGGCGCCGGTCATATTCGAGCAGTTCGGCGGGGCCGAGATTGCGGGCGATCAGGATCGCGTCATCGGGGAGGCCCATTTGCGCCGCAGTGCCGAGCTTGCCCGAGACGATGCGGAGCAGCCGGTTGGCGAGATCGTCGAGATCGTGCATCCGCTCGGCGAGCAGGGGATCGTCGATCTGGCGCATCCGCATCCGGGTGCGCTGCTGGACGCGCTCGATCGCCGCCTCGGCGGTGAGGCCGCTGTCGATCGCCTCGTTGATGCGGCGCGACCAGCCTTCGTCATAGGCGAACATCTTATAGGTCTCGAGGATCTCCTGATGCTCGCCGATCGTGCCGAACTCGGCCTGGCTTGTCATCGCGTCGATCTGCTCGCGCATCTTGCGAAAGGCGGAATAGACGCGGTGGCGCTCGGCCTCGATATCGTCGGCGACGGTATGCTCGATGAGGACGCGCGGCTGGTGGTAGACGGCGCAGCCCTTCGCCATGCCGAGGACCAGCTTCAGACCATGGAGGCGGACGGGGCTGGCGTCGCGGGCGGCGGCGGCGGACGCGGCCGTCTTGTCGGCGAGGCCGGCATTGGCGATCAGCTCCGACAGCACCATCGCGACCGTCTGCAGCGCCTCGATCTCAAGCTCGTCATAGGGACGCGGATCGGCATGCTGGACGGCGAGGACGCCGATCGCGCGCTCCTTGCGGACGATCGGCACGCCGGCGAAGCTGTGGAAGATCTCCTCACCGGTCTCCGGTCGGTAGGCGAATTCGGGGTGGCGATTGGCTTCATCAAGATTGAGCACCGCGACCTGCTCCGCGATGGTCCCTACCAGGCCCTCGCCGAGCGCCAGCTTGGTGACGTGGACGGCGCTCTGGTTGAGGCCGACGGTGGCGTAGAGTTCGAGCACCCCGTCGCGCAGCAGGTAGATGGAGCAGACTTCGCTCGCCATCGCCTCGGCGATGATCTTGACGACCTTGTTGAGCTTCGCCTGCGCGCCCGAGCGCGAGGCCATCACGTCGTGCAGCCCCTTCAGGATCTCGCGGGCGGAGCTGGCTGACGCGGTCGGCATTGGTGAGGCGCTATCAGATATCCGGCTGCCTTTCCAATGCGGCAGACCGCAGGCCGACGTCAGTCGAGCAGTCGAACCTGGCTGCCGTCGGTCACGCGCACATGGGTCTGATAATAATAGAGGCCGGTGGGGCGGCCTTGCGTCCGAAAATCGATCCGGACGCGCCTCGCTTCGCCGCTCACGAGGATATTCTTGCCGCGGAGGAAACGGACGATGTCGGTGCCGAAGCGGCGAGAGAGCTGCGCCTGAGCGGCGGGCGACACTGAGATGGTCAGGCAGCGCTGGTCGCGATAATCCTCCTCGGAATTCAGATATACTGTGTTCCCGTCGCGACCGCCCGCCATGACCTTGAGTATGAAGTGACCTTCGGCCCCGCCAGGTGCCGCGGCGTTGGCGCGCTGCACGGCCTCCATCGGCGTCAGGGCGGAAGGAGGCACCGCCACTTGCGCTAAGACTGGTGCAGCGGCGAAAAACACGGAGGGCAGCCCGAACGAAAGGAGGTGCTTCAGCCGCATCGCGTTCACTCCACCCAGTCGAGGCCGATGTCGCGGTAGAGATTGCGGTCTTCTTCCCAGTCGGGCTTGACCTTGACGTGGAGGAAGAGGTGGACCTTTCTGCCGAGCAGCTGGGCGAGCTCGGTGCGGGCGGCTTCGCCGATCTGGCGGATGCGGGTGCCGCGCTTGCCCAGCATGATCGCCTTCTGGGTGTCGCGGCCGACCAGGATCTGCTGGTGGATGGCGACCGAGCCGTCCTTGCGCTCCTCATATTTCTCGGTCTCGACCGCGCTCGCATAAGGGAGCTCGGCATGGAGCTGGAGGTAGAGCTGCTCGCGGGTGACCTCGGCGGCGAGCATGCGGTCGGTGGCGTCCGAGACCTGCTCCTCAGGGAAATGCCAGGGGCCTTCCGGCACGCGCGCGGCGAGAGCGGACTTGAGATCTCCGACGCCGTCCCCGGTAGTCGCCGAGACCATGAAGATATGCTCGAACTTCAGGCGCTCGCTGAGCTGGGCGGTGAGGGTGAGCAATTGCTCCTTGGGCGTCACGTCGACCTTGTTGAGGATCAGGATCTTGGGCTCGGAGCGGCCTTTCAGCGTGTCCAGCATCTCCTCGATGCGTGTCGAGAAGCCGGTCTTCGCATCGACGACGAGCGCGATCAGGTCGGCATCCTGCGCACCGCCCCAGGCGGCGGCGACCATGGCGCGGTCGAGGCGGCGGCGGGGCTGGAAGATGCCGGGCGTGTCGACCAGCAGGATTTGCGCCTCGCCCTGGATGGCGACGCCCATCAGGCGGGTGCGCGTGGTCTGCGCCTTGGGGCTGACGATCGCCACCTTCTGCCCCACGAGGGCGTTGACGAGGGTGGATTTGCCGGCGTTCGGTGCGCCGACGACGGCGATAAGGCCGCAGCGTTCGGTCATTTCAGCTTCTCGAGCAGCGCCTCGGCGGCGGCGGTTTCGGCTTCTTGTTTGGAGGTGCCTTCGGCGCTCGCTTCGCCGACGCCTTTGATCGAGACCTCGACGACGAATTTGGGGGCGTGGTGGGGGCCGGTGCGGCTGGTGAGCTGGTACACGGGCGGCTTGCGATCGTTGGCGGCCGCCCATTCCTGGAGGCGGGACTTGGGATGCTTGGGCGCCTTGTCATGGGTGTCGACGCGGCCGTTCCAGCTCCTGCGAATGAAGGCGGCGGCGACGTCCAGGCCGGCCTCCAGGTAGAGGGCGCCGATCAGCGCCTCGGTGACGTCGCCGAGCACATTGTCGCTGTCGGCGGCGCCGTCGTCGCGGGCCTGCTTGCCGAGGATGATGCGGTCGCCGAGGCCGAGCTCGCGGGCAACTTCGGCGCAGGTCTCGCCGGAGACGAGGGCGTTGAGGCGGCGCGAGAGCTTGCCTTCGGGCTCTTCAGGGAAGAGCTCGTAGAGCCAGCTGGCGATGGTCAGGCCGAGCACGCGATCGCCAAGGAATTCCAAGCGCTCATAATGTTCGTCGCCGCGGCTCGAATGCGTGAGCGCACGTTCGAACAGGGCCGCGTCCCTCGGCTTGTGGCCGAGGGTGCGCTCCAGCCAGACAGCAACCTTGTCGGCCATGTCAGAAGGTCTCCCCGATGCGCGGCCAGCGCGCGGCGGTGAACCAGGTCCAGGGCTTCAGCCATTCGGCCGAGCCGTCGGTGGAGAAGAAGGTGATGACGGCTTCTCCAATTAGATAATCTTCGGGCAGGAAGCCGACGCCTTCGGCAGCCTGCGGGAAGCGGCTGTCCATGCTGTCGTCGCGATTGTCGCCCATCATGAAATAATGGCCCGCCGGCACGCGGAAGAGCTGGGTGTCGTCGGCGATGCCGTCGATCTGGTCGAGCACATAATAGGAGCGGCCGCCGGGCAGCGTTTCGCGATACCGGGCATAGGCGCAATAGCGGGTGCCGTCGGGATCCTCGACGAAGCGGGCCGCGTTCGGATCGACGGTGCGGCAGGGGCTGTTGGGCGTAATGCGCATCAGGAAATCGGCGACCCGAACGCGCGGCACCGCCTCGCCGTTCAGGAACAGGGCGCCGCCGCGCATCTGGACGGTGTCGCCGGGAAGGCCGATCACGCGCTTCACATAATCGTCCTCGCCGCCGGCCGGGTTGCGGAAGACGGCGACATCGCCGCGGTCGGGCGCAGCGCCGAAGATGCGGCCGTCGAAGCCGCCGAGGCCGAAAGGCATGGCGAAGCGCGAATAGCCGTAGGGCCATTTGGCGACGAACAGGAAGTCGCCGATCATCATCCGCGGCAGCATCGAGCCCGAGGGGATCACGAAGGGCGCGACGATGAAGCTCCTGAGGATCACCGCCGCCAGGAAGACGATGAGGAGGAAACGGGTGGTCTCGGCGAGGCCGCTTCTCCTGCGCGAGCGCCGCCGCTTTCGTGCCACTGTCGTGCTCGCCTCCATCGCCGCCGCTTTCGCTTGGGGGCGGGGCGCGGTCAAGCGGCGGCTAGAAGCACATGGCGGCGAAGTCGCTGAGCCAGACGAAGGCGCCCTGTTCTTTCCAGAGCCAGAGGCCGACGCCGAGGAAAGGCGTCAGCGCCAGGGGGGCGATGAAAGGCAGGGCGCGCTTCATGCCGCCTGCAGCCGGGCGACCGGCGTGTCGCCGATGGGGAGGTGGACGATGGCTGCAAGAATGCCGAGCACGATCGAGGCGCCCCAGGCGACGTCGTAGGAGCCGGTGCGGTCGTAGATCAGGCCAGCCGTCCAGGCGCCGAAGAAGCTGCCGACCTGATGGCTGAGGAAGACGATGCCGTAGAGGGTGGAGAGATAGCGGATGCCGAAGATCTGGCCGACGAGCCCGCTGGTGAGCGGCACCGTCCCGAGCCAGAGGAAGCCCATTGCGGCGGCGAAGAGCAGGGCGGTGGTGCTGGTGAGCGGCGTCAGGAGGAAGAGCGCGATGACGACGGCGCGGGCGGCATAGAGGCCGCTGAGCACATATTGCTTGCGCCAATAGTCGCCCGACAGGCCGAACAGGTAGGAGCCGAAGATGTTGAACAGGCCCACCAGGGCCAAAGCGGTGGCGCCGATCTGGAGGCCGAGGCCGCGATCGTCGAAATAGGCGGGGAAATGCGTGGCGATGAAGGCGATGTGGAAGCCGCAGACGAAGAAGCCCGCGTTGAGCAGCCAATAGCCGCGGTGACGGGACGCTTCACGCAGCGCCTCGCCGAGCGACTGGCGGGGTCCGGCATCGGCCGCGGAAGCCGGGCGGCCGGCGACGCCGAGCGCGAGCACGATCATCAATGCGATGCCGCCGGCGAGCGCCACCAAAGCGGTGCGGTAGCCGAGCTCGCCGAGCAGCATCTGCGCGGCGGGGACGACCAGGAACTGGCCGAGCGAGCCGCCGGCGGTGACGACGCCGAAGGCGAGGCTGCGGCGCTCGGCCGGGACGACGCGGCCGACGGCGCCGAGCACCACCACGAAGGTGGTCGCCGACAAAGCCACGCCGATCAGGATGCCAAAGGAGAGGTGGAGGCCGAGCGCGCTGCCCGCCAGCGCGGCGGCGGCGAGGCCGATCACGTAGAGGATCGTGCCGGCAAGGACGACGCGGCCGGCGCCGTGGCGGTCGGCGAGCGCGCCGACGAAAGGCTGGGCGAGGCCGAACAGCAGGTTCTGGAGCGCGAGCGCGAGGCCGAAGCTGCCGCGGCCGATGTCGAGGGCAACGCTCATCTGCGGCAGGAACAGGCCGAAGGACTGCCGGACGCCGATGGCGAGCGTGACGATTAGGGCCGCGCAGGCGATGACGATCCAGGGCTTCTTCATGCGCGGAGCTCCTCGATGCGATCGAGGATGGCGAACAGGGCCGCATGATCGGGCCCGAGCTGCTCCTCGATCCTGTTCTGCGCCCGTTCCCAGTGCGGTTGGCCGCGGCGCATCACGGCTTTTGCCTCCTCGGTCACGCTGACGATCCGCGTTCTCTTATCCTTGGATGGGGAGGATGCGACGAGCCCCGCCGCCTCCAGCGGCTTCAGCGTCCGATTCAGGGTGGTGCGGTCGTATCCAGTCTCCTCGGCGAACTGCGTGAGGGTCGAGGGACCGGCGCGCTGGAGCATGCGCAGCAGCGAGAATTGCGCGACGCTGAGGCCGCACGGCTGCAGCGCCTCGTCATAGAGAGCGCTGACGATCCGAGCGGACCGGCGAAGCTTGGCACAGGCGCAGACGGTCGACAGCATGAGAAGCGTGTATATGCACGCTTCTGCCTCTGGTCAACGGTTTGGCTTTGCCGATCCGCCTGCCTATAGCCCGCGCCGAAAAGGAGGACAGACGCATGGGCGATGCTTGGTCGGCGATCATGGAAGCGGAGCGCCACACGCTCGCCGAGCTGTTCAAGGCTGAGCCGGACCGGCTGTCGCGACTCTGCCTCGAGGAAGCGGGGATCCGCTTCGATTTCGCCAAGACCCATCTCGACGAGACTTTGCTCAGCGCTTTTGCCGACCTGGCCAAGACGCAGAAGCTGGCGGCCGCCCGCGACGCACTCTTTGCCGGCGAGCAGGTGAACGTGACCGAGGGCCGCGCCGCCGAGCATCCGGCTGAGCGGGGCCAGGGCGCCCCCGACAGCGTGCGGCGTGCGCAGGCGCTGCATGCGCGGATGCGGGCGTTGGTCGATGCGATCGAGGTGGGGGCGTTCGGGGACATCGCGCATGTCCTGCACATCGGCATCGGCGGCTCGGCCTTGGGACCCGACTTCCTGATCGACGCCCTCGGGCGGGACGCTGGCCGCTACGAGACGGCGGTGGTCTCCAACGTCGACGGTGCGGCGCTGGAGGAGGCGCTGGGGCGGTTCGATCCGACCGCGACCCTGATCGTCATCGCGTCCAAGACCTTCACGACCAGCGAGACGATGCTGAATGCGCGCTCGGCGATCGCCTGGTTGGAGGAGGGGGGCGTCGAGGATGCCTATGGGAGGGTGATCGCGCTCACCGCCAGCCCGGAGCGGGCGGTAGAATTCGGCATCGACGAGACGCGCATCCTGCCTTTCTCCGAGACCGTCGGCGGGCGCTATTCGCTGTGGTCGTCGATCGGCTTTCCGGTCGCGCTGGCGCTCGGTTGGGACGGCTTCCAGGAGCTGCTCGAAGGCGCGGCCGCGATGGACCGGCATTTCCAGCTCACCTCCACGCTGAAGAATGCGCCGGTGCTGGCTGCCTTCGTCGACCGCTACTACGCCAATGTGCGCGGGGCCGAAACGCGGGCGGTGTTCGCTTATGACGAAAGGCTGCGGCTGCTCCCGTCCTATCTCCAGCAATTGGAGATGGAATCGAACGGCAAGAGCGTCACCGTGGCTGGCGAGCCGGTCGGGCGGGCGACCTCACAGATTACCTGGGGCGGCGTCGGCACGGACGCGCAGCATGCCGTCTTTCAGCTGCTTCACCAAGGCACGCATCTCGTGCCGGTCGAGTTCGTCGCCGCGGTCGAGCCGGATCATGCGCTGGCGGCCGACCATCACCGCCAGCTGCTGATCAACTGCTTCGCGCAAGGCGCTGCGCTGATGGCCGGCAAGCAGGCGGACGATCCGGCGCGCAGCTACGCCGGTGACCGGCCGTCGACCACGATCCTGCTCGAGCGGGTCGATGCGTTCACGCTGGGCGCGCTCATCGCCTTCTACGAGCACCGGACGTTCGTGAATGCGGTGCTGCTCGGCATCAATCCCTTCGATCAGTTCGGGGTAGAGCTCGGCAAGGAGATGGCGAAGGCGATCGACGGCGGGCAGGCGATGGCCTTCGATCCTTCGACCGAGGCTTTGATCGAGCGTGCCCTGGGAGGAGCTGCCTGATGGCGTACGATTATGACCTGTTCGTGATCGGCGCGGGATCGGGCGGGGTGCGCGCGTCGCGGGTTTCGGCGGCGCATGGAGCGCGGGTGGCGATCGCGGAGGAGCATCGGGTCGGCGGCACCTGCGTGATCCGCGGCTGCGTGCCGAAGAAGCTGCTCGTCTACGGGGCCCATTTCGCCGAGGATCTTGCCGACGCGCGGCGGTTCGGTTGGGAAGTGCCGAAATGCGACTTTAACTGGCAGGTGTTGCGCGACAACGTGCTCGCCGAGGTCACGCGGATCGAGGGCGCATATAGCGACACGCTGCAGAACAATAAGGTCGAGATCATCAGGCAGCGCGCCACCGTTACGGGGCCGAACGGCGTTCGCCTCGCCGACGGGTCGGAGATCAGCGCCGGCAGGATCCTGATCGCGACGGGATCGTGGCCGCAGGTGCCGGACTTTCCCGGTGCCGAACACGGTATCACCTCCAACGAGGTGTTCCACCTGGACAAAGTGCCGCGGCGGGCGGTGATCGCGGGCGGCGGCTATATCGCCAACGAGTTCGCGGGCATCTTCCACCAGTTCAGCTGCCACGTGACGCTGGTCAACCGCGGCGAGCAGATATTGCGCTTCTACGACGCCCAGATCCGCGACCGGCTGATGCAGATCTCCGTGACCAAGGGCATCGACTTCAAGTTCAATGCGCCGTTCGAGCGGGTCGAGAAGCAGGGCGACGGATCGTTGGTCATTCATGTCGGCGGACATGAGCCCATCGAGGCCGACATGCTGTTGTTCGCCATCGGCCGGATTCCGAACACGAAGGGGCTGGGGCTGGAGACGGCCGGGGTCGATCTGGCCACCGATGGCGCGGTGATCGTCAATGCCGACAATCAGTCGACCTGCCCGTCCATCTATGCGGTCGGCGACGTTACTAACCGCGTGCAGCTTACCCCGGTCGCGATCCGGGAGGGGCAGGCGTTCGCGGACACCATATTCGGCGGCAAGCCGACGCGGATCGACTATGAGAACATCCCCTCGGCCGTGTTCAGCCACCCGCCGATCGGCGGCGTCGGAATGACCGAAGGCGAGGCGCGCAACCGCCTCGGATCGGTCAAGGTCTATACGTCCGACTTCCGGCCGATGAAGAACGTGCTCGCCGGGCGCAACGAGCGCTCGCTCTACAAACTGGTCGTCAACGGCGAGACCGACCAGGTGGTCGGCCTCCACATGATCGGGCCGGATGCGCCGGAAATCCTCCAGGCCGCCGCCATCGCGGTGAAGGCGGGGCTCAAGAAGAGCCAGTTCGACGAGGTCGTCGCGCTGCACCCGACCATGGCGGAAGAGCTGGTGCTGATGCGCTGAGGTCAGGGCGTGCGGTCGTAGCGCCCCTGTGAGGGTTGGCCGGCGGAGCCGAGTTCGAAGGCCGTCGCGCGGCCGTCCGAGGCGGCGAAATCGAGCTGCGTCGCCGGATCGGTGTCGAAGGCAAAGCGGTTGCCCCCCAGCGGGATGAGCGGAATGCGCGGCCGCTCGGCGCGCTGATAGTAGAGGCGGCCATTCTCGGCGACCAAAGTCCGCTCGCCATAGCGGCCGGCATAAGCGGTCAGGGGAAGCGCGGGGGTGCGGGGCTCCAGGCGAGCGGTGATGCCGCCGGCAATCGCCTCCAGGCGCGCGCGGTCCGTGGCGGGAGCCGCCACCGCGAGCTTGCGCAAGACGTGGGCATGGGCGGCATCGAGCGCCTGCGGCACCGGCATGCGGATGGTCGGCGGAATGCCGACCGCCTCCCAATCCTTGCCGGTCGAGGCGAGGACGGCGCGACCCACCGACACGCTCAGCACGAAGCCGCCGGCAATGGGCACCAGCTCATTGCGGAAGCCGGCGCCGGCGGTGGTCTCGCCGACCAGCTCGCCGAACTTGTAGCCGCCGACATGGCCGGCAAATTCCTCCGCGGCCGAGGCGCTGCCGGGGCTGGTGAGGACGTAGAGCGGCTTGCCGACCATGCGGCCGGCCGGGAGCTCGGCCAGGGTCGACAATTTGTCGGGGCTCGGATTGCCGTTCATGTGGAAGGTGACGAGCGGCCGGTCGGCGGGCAGGAAATGGCTGGCAATATATTGCACCGCCGCCGGGCTGCCGCCGCCGTTGCGCCGGATGTCGATGATGATTGCGTCGCCGCCGGCGAGGAAGCGCATCGCATTGTCGAGCGCGGCGGCGCTTTCCGGGCCGATCCACATGAAGCCGTCATAGGCCATGTAGCGGACGTTGCCCGGCAGCAGCCTGAGCTCGGTGACACCGTGATTGGCGGCGCGGACCTCCGCCTCGTAGCCGGCGACGTCCGGCGCCGCCTCATCATGCGCCGCCGAGAGCAACCCCGCCTGCTGCGGATCAAAGCTGAAGTTGAGGTGCCGGTCCTTGCCCGTGGCCTCGAGATCGGCATTGACGCGCTCGGCGAAGGCCGCCGGCTCGCGCACGTCGTAGCGACCGGAGCTGAGGCCGTCGGCGAGCACCTTGTCGAGCGCGGGACGCCGCTCCGGCAGGACGTAGCGTTCGGCGAGGACCCGGCGGATCTCGGCCACCGCTGCCCGCGGGTCGAACTGTTGGTCCTGCACCGCCGGCGCCTGCTGTCCCTGCGCCATTGTCGCCACGGCGGCCGCCCCCAAAGCCAATGCTGTCCCCGCAGTCATGATCGCACGCATGCTCCCTGCTCCATTTGCCCCTGTTGTGGTCAGTTATCCCTTGGGTCTGATTGGCTTTTCGCGCAAAGACGGGGCTGTGCTTGCCAGATTCTGGCAAAATTGCGGGGGGAGTGATGGCCGCAAGGCTCGACCAGTTGGACTTGAGGCTGCTCGCTTGCCTCCAGGAGGACAATCTCCAGACCTCCGACATGCTTGCGGAGAAGGTGGGGCGCTCGCCCTCGGCGGTGGCGCGGCGCGTGCGGCGGCTTCGTGCCAGCGGCGCGATCGTCCGGGACGTGGCGGTCGTCTCGGAGAAGACGGCGGGCAACCCGCTCTTCGCGGTGATCCACGTGCAGTTCGACCGGCATGGGCCGCAGGGCGAGGACGCCTTGCGGCGGAGCCTGGTCGCGAGCTCCCATGTCCAGCTCTGCCTCGACATTGCCGGCGCCTATGACCTGCTGCTGCTCGTCGTCGCGAGGGACATGGACGATTTCAACGGCTTCACGACCGAGCAGCTGGCAGGGCAGCCCGCCGTGCGGCGCTTTGAGAGCACCTTCGTCAAGCGCCGGGTGAAGGCGAGCCTCGCGCTGCCGATGCCGCCGCTGGCGCGCGCAAACGGAGGCCGCTAGGAAAGCCGCATGGCCGCTCCCTCCTACATGTCCGGCTTTGGAAGCCATTTCGAGACCGAAGCCGTGGAAGGGGCGTTGCCCAAGGGGCGCAATTCGCCACAGCGGCCGGCCTTCGGACTCTATGCCGAGCAGCTTTCGGGAACGGCGTTCACGGCGCCGCGGCATGAGAATAAGCGGAGCTGGCTCTATCGGATGCGGCCAAGCGCGGAGCATCCGCCCTATCGGCGCTACGAGGGGGCGAAGCTGTTCGCGCCGGGCACCACCAAAAACGCGCTGCCGCCCAACCGGCTGCGCTGGAACCCGCTGGCGCTGCCGGAGGAGCCGACCGACCTGATCGATGGGCTGGTGACGATGGTCGCTAACCGGCCGCCGGAGGACCTCGAAGGGGTGGCGGTGCATGTCTACCGGGCGAACCGGGACATGGAGCGGCGCTTCTTCTTCGATGCCGACGGGGAGCTGCTGTTCATTCCGCAGCAGGGGCGGCTGGCCTTGCTGACGGAGATGGGGCGGATCGACATCGCTCCCGGCGAGGTCGCTTTGGTGCCGCGCGGGGTGCGGTTTCGGGCCGTGCTGCCGGATGGGAGCGCCCGCGGCTATGTCGCCGAAAATCATGGCGCGTTGTTCCGGCTGCCCGAGCTGGGACCGATCGGCGCCAACGGCCTTGCCAATCCGCGGGACTTCGAGACGCCGGTTGCGGCCTTTGAGGATGTCGAAGGCGAGGTGGAGCTGATCCAGAAGCATGGCGGGGCGATCTGGACGACGACGCTCGACCATTCACCGCTCGATGTGGTCGCCTGGCACGGCAATCTGGCGCCGTGGCGCTACGATCTCAGCCGGTTCAACACGATCGGCACGGTGAGCTTCGACCATCCCGATCCGTCGATCTTCACCATGCTGACCTCGCCGTCCGACGTGCCGGGGCGGGCGAACGCCGATTTCGTGATCTTTCCGCCGCGCTGGATGGTGGCGGAGGACACGTTCCGCCCGCCCTGGTTCCACCGCAACGTGATGAGCGAGTGCATGGGCCTGATCCACGGCGCCTATGACGCGAAGGCGGAAGGCTTCGCACCGGGCGCGATGAGCCTGCACAATATGATGGCGGGGCACGGGCCGGACGTGGCGAGCTGGCGAGGCGCAAGCGAGGCGGAGCTGAAGCCGCACCGGATCGAGGGCACAATGGCCTTCATGGTCGAAAGCTGCTGGCCGTTCCGTCCGACCGACTATGCGCTCTCCTCGGATGCGCTGCAGACGGATTATGACGCGGCCTGGGGCGGCTTTCCCAAGGCGCGGCTCCCGCAAAGATGAGCACCGGCGGGGCAGCTCACCCCTTGCCCCCGCTTAATGAAGGTAGGCGGGATCGAAGCCGGTCAGATGCGTCAGGCGCTCAGGGTCCAGCAACGTCAAGCGCTTGTGCCTGAACGTGATCAGGCCGTCCTCGCGAAGCCGCTTGATCGTTCGATTGACGTGAACCGATGTGAGGCCGAGGGAGTCGCCGAGCTCTTCCTGCGTCACCGGGAGGTCAAACTCTTCGGCATCGTTCACCAGGCCGATCGTCTTCACGCGGTGCCAGAGCTCGCAGAGGTGGTGGCCCATTCGGTTGAACGCGTCACGCTGGCCGATATTGGCGAGCCGTTCGCGCAAGGTCGCCTCGTCAGCCAGGCTGACCCGCCATAGCGCCCGCTCGATCGACCGGTGGCGGTCCATCAGTTCGCGCATCTGCTCCACCGGCACGACGGCGACCTCGGCATCCGTCAACAATCCGATGCTGTGATCCATCTCGCCAAGCATGGTGCCATGGAGGTCGCAGATGTCGCCGGGAAGCATATAGGCGACAATCTGGCGGCTGCCGTCCTTCAGGACCTTGTAGCGAAAGGCCCAGCCCTGGAGCAGCAGCTGCACGGCGTTGGGCCGTTCGCCCTGGCGGACCAGATCGCGGCCCCGTGTGCGGGGCTCAGGCTTTTCCGAGATGCGCTCCAGGGCTGCCGTCTCTTCTTCGGTGAAGTCGGTAAATCTCGACAATTTCCTCACGAATGCGTTGGCCATCGATCCCCCTCGTCGGGCATACATAGGTGCCGGATTCGGAACGGCGCCTAAACAATTGTTAAGTCCGCGGATGTCCGCAATGCCCGAAGGATATGTGAGCGCTTCCGGTCGTTCATCGACCATGATGGGAGACAACGAAATGGCGGACATGGAGAAGAAGCCCCAAGCTGACCCGGCAGGCGGGGCGGAAGGCGGTATGGCCGAAGGAACGGCTGGCGGGCCTGGGCAGGGCAACCGCCTCAAGGACTTGTCCGACGAAGCGGTGCGGGAGCTGGAAGAGAGCGAGGAGCCGCACGCGGGCCGTGGCGACGGCGGCTGAGATTTTCACGCGCTTCCACTTGTCCTGAGCTTGTCGAAGCACGGCCTTTCTTCCATGCGGCGTCGCAAGGAAGGGCAGGGCTTCGACAGGCTCAGCCCGAGCGGGGTTTGGCCAAGTGGCAAGCACAACAGACGTCGTCATCATTGGGGCCGGGCATAACGGGCTCGTCTGCGCTTATTATCTCGCGTCCAAGGGACTGAAGGTCACGATGCTCGAGCGCCGGCATGTGGTCGGCGGCGCGGCGGTGACCGAGGAATTCCATCCCGGCTTCCGCAATTCGACGGCGAGCTACACTGTCAGCCTGCTCAATCCGACGGTGATCCGCGACATGCGACTCTACGAGCATGGCCTGAAGGTCGTGCTTCGCAAGACCGATAATTTCCTGCCGGCCAAGGGCTGCGAATACCTGCTGGCGGGGAGGGACGGGCTCACCCGGCGGGAGATCGCGCGCCATTCGGCCAAGGATGCCGACGCGTACGACCTCTATTCCGATGCCTTGGTGTCCGTGATCGATATCCTGCAGCAATGGCTGCTGCGGGCGCCGCCTAATGCCGGCGGCGGTGTGGCGGACATCCTCGCCATGCTGAAGCTCGGCAACAGCGTGCGCGGGCTCACCCCCGAGCAGCAGCGCAATCTGTTCGACTTCTTCACCAAGAGCGCGTCGGACATTCTCGACCGCTATTTCGAGACGGATATCGTCAAGGCGCTGTTCGGCTTCGACGCGGTGGTGGGCAATTATGCGAGCCCCGAGACGCCGGGCTCGGCCTATGTGCTGCTCCATCATCTGTTCGGCGAGGCGGCGGGGGTGCCCGGTGCCTGGGGACATGCGATCGGCGGCATGGGCGCGATCACCCAGGCGATGGCGAAGGCCTGTGCGGAGAAGGGCGTGGAGATCGTCCTTGATGCGCCGGTCGAAGAGATCATCGTCGAGGGCGGCAAGGCGGTAGGCGTGTTTGCGGGTGGGCGGGCCTGGCGGGCGCGGCAGGTTGTGGCGAACGTCCACCCACGGATCCTGTTCGAGCGGCTGATTCCGCGCGGCGCGGTGGCGCCGGAGATCGACCGGCGGATGCGGGGCTGGGCGAGCGAAAGCGCGACCTTCCGGATGAACGTAGCCTTGTCCGAACTGCCGCGCTTCACCTCGCTGCCCGAGGCGGGGGATCATCTCACCGCCGGGATCATCATGGCGCCGTCGCTGGACTATATGGACCGCGCCTTCGTCGATGCGAAGCGCGACGGCTGGTCGCGGGAGCCGATCATCGAGATGCTCATCCCTTCCACGCTGGACGACAGCCTTGCGCCGCCGGGGCAACATGTCGCGAGCCTGTTCTGCCAGCACTTCCCCTATGACCTGCCCGGCGGCTGGGAGGCGCGACGCGACGAGGCTGCCGACCACATCATCGCGACGGTCGATTCCTACGCGCCGGGCTTCAAGGCGTCGGTAATCGGCCGCCTCGCGCTCGCACCACCCGATCTGGAGGCGCGCTTCGGCCTGATCGGCGGCGACATCTTCCATGGCAAGATGGGGCTGGACCAACTCTTCTCGGCGCGGCCGATGCTCGGCCATGCCGATTACCGGATGCCGCTTACCGGCCTCTATCTTTGCGGCTCTGGCGCCCATCCGGGCGGCGGGGTAACGGGCGCGCCAGGGCATAATGCCGCGCGCGCCGTGCTGGCCGATCGCAAGAGACTGAGGACATTCACATGAAGACCAGAGCCGCCATCGCCGTCGGACCCAACCAGCCGCTCGAGATCCACGAGGTCGACCTGGAGGGGCCGCGCGCCGGCGAGGTGCTGGTCGAGATCATGGCGACCGGCATCTGCCACACCGACGCGTACACCTTGGAGGGCAAGGACAGCGAGGGCATCTTCCCGTCGATCCTCGGCCATGAAGGCGCGGGGATCGTGCGAGAGGTCGGGCCGGGGGTGACCTCGGTGCGGCCGGGCGACCATGTTATTCCGCTCTACACGCCGGAATGCCGGCAGTGCAAAAGCTGCCTCTCGCAGAAGACCAACCTCTGCACCGCAATCCGCGGCACGCAGGGCAAGGGGCTGATGCCGGACGGGACCAGCCGCTTCCGGCTCGGGAGCGAGACGATCTACCATTATATGGGCTGCTCGACCTTCTCGAACTTCACGGTGATGCCGGAGATCGCGGTGGCGAAGGTCCGCGAGGACGCGCCGTTCGACAAGATCTGCTACATAGGCTGCGGCGTCACGACGGGCGTCGGAGCGGTGATCTGGACGGCGGGTGTGGAGCCGGGCGCCAACGTCGCCGTGTTCGGGCTCGGCGGCATCGGCCTCAACGTCATCCAAGGGGCGAGGATGGCGGGCGCCGACAAGATTATCGGCATCGACATCAACCCGGCGAAGCGGGCGATGGCCGAGCAGTTCGGCATGACCCACTTCATCAACCCGAACGAGGTCGGCTTCGACAAGGTCGTCCAGGCGGTGGTCGACGCGACCGACGGCGGCGCCGACTACAGCTTCGACTGCACCGGCAATACCGACGTGATGCGCCAGGCGCTGGAATGCTGCCACCGCGGCTGGGGCGAGAGCGTGATCATCGGCGTGGCGGAAAGCGGGCGCGAGATTGCGACGCGGCCGTTCCAGCTCGTCACCGGCCGCGTCTGGAAGGGCACCGCGTTCGGCGGCGCGCGCGGCCGCACCGACGTGCCGCGGATCGTCGACTGGTATATGGACGGCAAAATCGCAATCGATCCGCTCATCACCCACACGCTCGCGCTAGACGACATCAACAAGGCGTTCGACCTGATGCATGCGGGGGAGAGCATCCGCTCTGTTGTCATCTACTAACCCCTTCTCCCCTTGCGGGAGAAGGATACGGAGCCTTGGCGACGAAGGAGCTTAGGCGGAGTTGGATGAGGGGTCGCGGCCTTGCGGCCGCGCGGCGGCAAAGCCGCCGACCCCTCACCAGGCTTCGCTAGGCAGCGAGCTGCCAAGCTTCGCCATCCTCTCCCGCAAGGGGAGAGGAGAATGGAGGATCAGCTTGGACACCATCTCCGTCACGCGCGCCCATGGCGGGACGCAGCACGTGGTGAAGCATCAGAGCCGCGCCACGGGCACCGAGATGACCTTCTCGGTCTTCGTGCCGCCGCAGGCGGACGCGGGCGCGGCTTGCCCGGTCGTCTGGTATTTGTCGGGGCTCACCTGCACCCACGCGAACGTTACCGAGAAGGGCGAATATCGCCGCGCCTGCGCCGAGCTGGGCCTGATCTTCGTGGCGCCCGACACGAGTCCGCGCGGCGAGGGGGTGCCGGACGACCCCTCCTATGATTTCGGGCAGGGCGCCGGCTTCTATGTCGATGCGACCGAGGAGCCGTACGCGCGCAACTATCGCATGTACAGCTATGTCGCGGAGGAGCTGGCCGAGGTGGTCGCGTCGGCCTTTCCGATCGATCTGGGGCGGCAGGCGATCATGGGCCATTCGATGGGTGGGCATGGGGCGCTGACGATCGCGCTGAAGAATCCGGGGCGGTATCGCAGCATCTCCGCTTTCGCTCCGATCGTGGCGCCGTCGCAGGTGCCCTGGGGCGAGAAGGCGTTGTCGCGCTATCTGGGGCCGGACCGCGGCGCCTGGATGAAGCATGACGCGGTGGCGCTGATCGAAACCGGTGCGCGCGTGCCGGAGATACTGGTCGACCAGGGGGAGGCGGACAGCTTCCTCGAGCGCGAGCTACGGCCCGAACTGCTCCGCGCCGCGTGCCGCGATGCTGGCATCGATCTCACGCTCCGGATGCAGCCAGGTTACGACCACAGCTACTTCTTCATCTCCACCTTCATGGAGGACCACCTGCGCTGGCACGCCGAGCGGCTCGCCCGCTAGGGGAAGCTCAGAGCCCCCACCAGGGGAGGGCGCCGTAATAGGAACGCACTTCCTCGGCATGCTCGCGGTCGATCGGGCGGTCGGTGTCGTCGAGCGACATGCGCGGGGCGCGCTGGAGCTGCTCTCGGGTCATGTCGACCGAATAGCCGTCGCGATCGACGTCGTAGGTGAGCGAATCCCACGGGATCGGGTGAACGTGGCTGCCGACGCCGAGCACGCCGCCAAACTCCATCAGCGCATAACCGACCCTGCCGCTGCGCTTGCCGATCATCATCGAATGGATCGTGCCGAGCTTCCTGCCGTCGCGGTCGAAGACGCTGGTGCCCTCGACCCGGCGGGAGGAGATCATCTCATGGGCGTGCTCCAGCTCCGCTGCGGGCATGGATTGGGCACCTCCGGCACCCATGACGGTGTTGCTGCTGCTTGCCATGGTCCTGTTCCTTCGCGCGCAAGGTTCCCCGGAAAGACAAGGACGCCCCAGCCGAAGCGGAGGCGTCCCGTGAAGCCGTCAAGGCGACGGCTGCTCAAGATGTGTTTCGGCCAATGCCGAAGGAACGAATGAAGCGCTCGCGGGTTCCGGCAGCCGAATTTCAGATGATGGGGTGGCGTTCCCAATTGGGCGCGTCGACGCGCTTGGTGATTCCGCCGTGGAGGCGGCGGATCGTGTTGCTGCCGGTGTTGACGAACAGGAAGGGGAGCAGGCCGTGGACCAGGCAGGCGAGGCCGGCCCCGATCAGGGTGAAGCCGACACTGCCGGCATGGACCATGTGATGGCCATAGCTTTCGCCGACCTCGTGCGGATGCTTCGTGAAGAGGTTGCCGTCCGCCATTGCCCGCCGTTCCCAAACTGAATAGCGCCTCTTACACCTCGCCTAACCGGCTCTCAAGGGACACCCACCGTGTTCGACCGCTTTCCCGAACCCGTCGCCGATCCGCTGCACGCGGTGATGGCACGCTGCCGCGCCGATCAGCGGCCGGAGAAGATGGATCTCGGGGTCGGCGTCTATCGCGACGACAGCGGCGTCTCGCCAATCATGCGAGCGGTGCGGGAAGCGGAGCTGTGGCTCGCGGAGCATGGCGACACCAAGGCTTATCAGGCGCTTGCAGGCGAGCATTCATTCATAGATGCAATGACGTCGCTCGTGCTGGGAGATGGTCACCCTGCTGTGCGCGAGCGGCGGGTCGCCGCCATTCAGGGAACCGGCGGCACAGGATCGCTACGCATTGCTATGGACCTCGCGTGGATCGCGGACCCTGGCGCCAGATTGTTGCTCGGGGTGCCGAGCTGGCCCAACCATGGGGCCCTGGCCTTAGCGGCGGGGCTGGAGCTGGTCACCCACACCTATCTGGACGTGGCGACGCAGACGATCGACTATAGGGCCATCGCCGAGGCGGCGCGGAGCGCCAGGGCAGGGGACCTGTTCGTCCTGCACGGGCCTTGCCACAATCCGACCGGCGCGGATCTGACGCGGGAGCAGCGCCTTGAGCTGCTGGCAATTCTTGCCGAGCGCGACGCGGTGCCGCTGATCGATGCCGCTTATTATGGTCTGGGCGAGGGCCTGGAGGTGGATCTCCAGATCCTGCGCGACGCGGCGTCGGCGGTGCCGCGGGCGTTCATCGCCGTCGCATGCTCGAAGAGCTTCGGCCTCTATCGCGAGCGCACGGGTGTGCTGCTCGCCATCTGCGCGGACACGGGCGAGCGCGACCGGGTGCAGGGTCAGATGGAGAGGACCAGCCGCACGCTCGTTTCCATGCCGCCGGCGCACGGGGCAGCGGTGGTGGCTCGCGTCCTGGCCGAGCCGAACCTCCGCGCGTCCTGGGAGGAGGAGCTTGCCCAGATGCGCGAGCGGGTCATCGGGCTCAGGGCCGAGCTCGCCGCCTTGTCGAACGAGGCGCCGATCCTGGCGGGCATCGATCGCCAGCGCGGCATCTTCCGGATGCTGCCGCTGACGCCGGAGCAGACCGACAGGCTCGGCTGCGACCACGGCATTCACATGGCACAATCCGGCAGGATCAACCTTGCCGGCCTGAAGCGCGGCGATGCACCGCGACTGGCGCAGGCGCTGGCGTCGATCGTCTAGTTGCGGCAGACCCGCACGTCGGCCCAGCCGCTCTTGCCGTCGCGCACGCGCTCGATCGTGCAGCTCGGCTCGCGCATCGCTTCCCGCTCCTCGTCAAGGGACGCGAGCGAGTAGCTGGGGTAATCGTACGGATAGTCGCGGTCGTAATCGAACATCGCTTTGCCATTGCGGACGTCGACCCCGCCGCCATGCTCGAAATAGCCGTCGTCGCGGCTGACGGTGCGGATATAGTCTCCCGGCGCGAAGACTATGTAGGGACAACCATAGCCACGGTGGACGGGGACGAATTCGCTCCACCCGAGTTCGGCCGCGGCCGGCGCGGCGGTGAGGCCGAGAGCTAGGACGCAGAACAGCTTGCGCATTATCACCTCCAAGACATTCGTGAAATCAGGCCTAGCATCGCGGGCCGGGAGGAGTCCTGCGGCTCGCGCGGGCGCGAATTCCACTCTGGGACAGTTGCAGGCGCGGCGCTGCCGCGGCTAAGGCGGTTGACGTAAACGTAAGGGAGGGGACGCATGGCCGAGGCTTTCATCGTAGAGGCCGTTCGCACGGCCGGCGGCAAGCGCGGCGGCGCCTTGAAGGATTGGCACCCGGCCGACATGGCCGCCGAGGTGCTCGACGCGCTGGTCGAGCGCTCCGGCATCGATCCTGTCCTGATCGAGGACGTGATCATGGGCTGTGTCGGCCAGGCCGGCGAACAGGCCTTCCATATCGGACGCAATGCGGTGCTGGCGTCGAAGTTGCCCCAGTCGGTGCCGGCGGTGACGATCGACCGGCAATGCGGCTCTTCGCAGCAGGCGCTGCAATTCGCTGCTCAGGCGGTGATGAGCGGCACCCAGGACGTGGTGATCGCGTCCGGCGTCGAGTCGATGACGCGTGTGCCGATGGGCCTGCCGGTGACGCTGCCGATGCAGCATGGCATCGGCACCGGCCCCTTCTCCAAGCGCATCCAGGACCGGTTCGGCGTGCCGATGTTCAGCCAGTTCATCGGCGCCGAGATGATCGCTGAGAAATACCAGTTCCGCAAAGAGCAGCTCGACGAGTTCGCGCTCGACAGCCACCGCAAGGCGGCGCGGGCGACGGAGGAGGGCGTGTTCGCCGACGAGATCGTCGCACTGCCGGTGACCGGCGAGGACGGCGAGACGCGCCTCCATGATCGCGACGAGGGCATACGCTATGGTGCGACGCTGGAGGGCATCGCCTCGGTCAAGCTGCTGAAGGAAGGCGGCAAGATCAGCGCCGCCAACGCTTCTCAGATCTGCGACGGCGCGAGCGGGGTGCTCGTCGTCAGCGAGCGGGCGCTGAAGGAGCATGGCCTGAAGCCGCTGGCGCGGGTCGCAAACCTCACCGTCACTGCCGGGGATCCGGTGATCATGCTGGAGGAAGTAATCCCCGCGACTGCGCGCGCCCTGCAGCGGTCCGGCATGAGGATCGAGGAGATCGACCTCTATGAGGTGAACGAGGCGTTCGCGCCGGTGCCGCTCGCCTGGCTGCGCGAGACCGGCGCCGATCCGGCGCGACTCAACGTCAATGGCGGTGCGATCGCGCTCGGTCATCCGCTCGGCGCCTCGGGCACCAAGCTGATGGCGACTTTGGTCCACGCACTGAGGAAGCGGGGCAAGCGCTACGGCCTGCAGACGATGTGCGAAGGCGGCGGCATCGCCAATGTGACGATCGTCGAGAGCCTCGCCTGAGACGGGGCTTTGCCGCGGGCCGGATTGCGCGCTATTCCTGGGGCGGGATGAGCCACTTCAGGGAAATCCCGTCCTCATGATCATTCGAATTGTGCGCGCGGCGCTGGCCGGCGCGGTGGCCTGGTGGGTCGGCATGCAGCTCACCTTCGTGCCGGCGCAGGCGATCCTTGCCGATCCGGCGCTGCAAAGCGCGAAGATGAACGCGATCTACGAGTTGGCGCCGCCAGCGCGGATCGCCACCGATCCCTGGCTGCTCCCGCTCGGCATGCTGATCACGGCGCTGGCCCAGGCGCTCGTCTTCGCCTTCATCCGGCGCGGCCTGCCCGAAGGGCTGATTGCGCGCGGCCTTGCCTTCGGGGCGGTGGCGTGGGGCCTCTTCACGCCTTGGTTCGAATTCTACCTGCCCTGGAACCTGATGCTGGAGCCGACTGCCTTGGTGCTCGTCGAATTGCTCTGCTGGGCCGGCATCCTAGCGCTGGTCGGCGTGGCAATATCGCTCGCGTTCGGACGTGAGCGCGAGGCGCGCGCGGCTGGCGGCTAGGCCTCGCCGACGATCTGGCGGGCGAGGCGGAGGGCCGCGGCGTGGGGCGTGGTGCCCTGCGTCTCGGCGAGATCGAGCACCTCCGCCAGGCGCCGGCCGATCCCCTCCAGCCGTTCCTCGATCGAACTCTGCAGGGGCGGTGCGCGGCCGGGCAGCCTTGCCAGCTCGTCGGCGCTGCTGAGGATGCCGCCGGCGCTGACGATGAAGTCGGGAGCCAGCAGGATGCCTCGCGAACGCAGATCCTCGGCAAGCCCGGCGCGGCTCAGCTGGTTGTTGGCGGCGCCGACGATCGCGCGGCAGCGCAGCTCGGTGATGGTCGCATCGTTGACCACGCCGCCCAACGCGCAGGGGGACCAGATGTCGACCTCCTCGGCGTGGATACGTGCGGGGTCGGCCACTCGCGCGCCGAACAGTTCAGCGGCGGCCTTGGCATGATCGCTTTTGATGTCGGCGACGGTGAGGATCGCACCATCGGCGGCCAGCCGCTCGCATAGCCGCCAGCCGACGCCGCCGAGGCCCTGCACGGCAATCCTAAGGCCGGCGAGATCGTCCTGGCCGAACAACCGGCGCGCGACGTGCCGGAGCGCGTGCCAGGCCCCTTGTGCGGTGTAGACGGCGGTGTCGCCGCGGCCGCCGGTCGCGGTGCCGGCGACATAGGGCGTGAACGCCCGCAACGCCTCGCAGTCCCAGAGCGTGAAGCCGACATCCTCGCCGGTGGCAAAGCGGTCGCCGATCCCGTTGAGAAATCGGCCATAGGCGGCGAGCAGGCCCTGCGGCTTGGTGTTGCTGCCGTCGCTCATGATCACAGCCTTGCCGCCGCCGCATCTCATCCCGGCGAGGGCCGATTTGTAGGTCATCGCCTGCGAGAGACGGAGGGCGTCGCTCGCTGCATGATCGAGGCTGTCGTAGCGCAGGAAGCGCGTGCCGCCGGCCGCGGGACCGAGGCGGGTGTTGTGGACCGCCACCACTGCCGTGAGGCCATTCTCCTCGTCGCGGATGGTGTGGACTTCCTCATGGCCGTCCCAGTCTTCCAGATGCTCGAACATTGCGATGCGCTCCTGCGATCGCGCCATATTATGCACATGTTGGGCAGCAGAGGGTTGCGAACTGCACGGATTGGGTGCTTGTTGTTGGCATGATCTGCCAATCGGAGGCTCGATGAGGCTGGACGCGATCGATCGCAGGATATTGGAGGCGCTCCAGGAGGAGGGGCGGCTCAGCAATCTCGAGCTTGCCGAGCGGGTCGGACTGTCGCCATCGCCATGCCTAAGGCGCGTCAAGCTGCTCGAGCGGATGGGAATTGTCCGCGGCTATCGGGCGCAAGTGTCGCGCGAGGCAGTGGGGCTCGATCTCACCGTGTTCGTCGCGGTGAATCTGGAGGGCCATGGCAGCGACAATCCGCGGCGGTTCCGCGAGGTCGTGCTGGCAATGCCGGAAGTGGTCGCCTGCTACATCGTATCGGGCGAGAGCGACTATCTGCTGCACGTCGTCGCGCCCAATTTCGAGGCCTACCGGCTGTTCGTGCTGGACCACCTGTTGAAGGCGCCGGGCGTCAAGGACATACGCAGCAGCTTCGCTCTCGACGTGCTCAAGGAGGCGGCGCCGCTGCCTCTGGCGCATCTGAAATAGGGCGCCTCAGCCCTCCGCCTTCATCCTCTCGCGGCGCTCCAGTTCCTCCTCGCTGGGCTCCTTGGTCTGGAACGAACCGGTCTGCACTGGCCCGGCCGGCTCGTAGCTGGCGAGGACGACGCCGCTCGGGGAAACCTTGCTGTCGACCAGCTTCAGCGCACCCGAAGCGCCATTCTCCCCGAACAGCCTTTTGCCTTTGCCGAGCAGGACCGGGAAGGTCTTCAGGTACAGCCGGTCGATCAGGCTCCGGGCGAGCAGGTCCGGGTAGAGCCCGCTGCTGCCCTGGATGACGAGGTCGGGGCCGCTGCCCTGCTTCAGCCGCGCGACGCCCTCGACTCCGTCGCCGATCGCGTGGGAGTTTGCCCAGGAAAGCGGCTCCTTCGACGAAGTGACGACATATTTGGCGGCGCGGTTGAAGGCCTGGCCGATCGGATCGTCGTCATAATGCGGCCAGTGGGCGGCGAAGATCTCGTAGGTCCTGCGGCCCAGCAGGAGATCGAACGGCTCCTCGAACAGGGGCGCCATGCTCTCGCCGACCGTGTCGTCCCAATAGGGCGCGACCCAGCCGCCGTAGCGGAAGCCGCCGGTCGGGTCCTCCTCCGGGCCGCCCGGAGCCTGCATGACGCCGTCGAGCGAGACGAAGGCTCCGGCGATGATCCTACGCATCGGCGGTTTCGCCGGCGACCGCGCGCTCGATGGCGGCGACGTCGATCTTGCGCATCGTCATCATCGACTCGAAGGCGCGCTTCGCCTTCGACTGGTCGGAGCTGCCGACCGCGTCCAAGAGGACGCGCGGGGTGATCTGCCAGGAGAAGCCCCAGCGGTCCTTGCACCAGCCGCATTCGCTTTCCTGCCCGCCATTCTGGACGATCGCATTCCAGTAGCGGTCGGTCTCCTCCTGGTCCTCGGTGACGACCATGAAGCTGACCGCCTCGTTCGGCTTGAAGTTCGGGCCGCCGTTGAGGCCGACGAAGGCGCGGCCGAGCAACGTGAAATTCACCGTCAGTTCGGCGCCCTGCTCGCCGCCCGGGAATTCGGAAGGTGCGTGCATGGCGTCATCGACATGGCTGTCGGGGAAGGTCGCCGCGTAGAATTCCGCGGCCTTGCGCGCCTCGCCATGATCGAACCAGAGGCAGGTGGTGAGCTTGTCCGGCATTGATCTTCTCCCAATGATGTTTTCAGTTCCGCTCGCCCTGAGCCTGTCGAAGGACTGTCCTTCCCTTCCGGAGTGGGAAAGAAGGGCAGGGCTTCGACGAGCTCAGCCCGAGCGGGGTTGAGGGTGGTTGCCCGCCACCCCGACAGGAAGTGGCGGGCTGGGCCTTATTTCGCGCCGGCGAGCTCGCGCTCGGCCGAGGCGTTCGGGGCCCCGGCGCTGCTGTCGACGATCGGCTCGAAGCCGCCCCAGAACATGCGCATGCCGTCGAACGGCATGTTGGCATGGTCCGGCTGCATGTCCGGATCCTTCATCAATTTGTCCCAGCCCTGGTCGCGGGTCGCCTTGTCCGGCCACTCGATCCAGGAGAAGACGACATTCTCGTCCTCCTTGGCCTGCACGGAGCGGCGGAAGTCGGTGAGCTTGCCGTCGGGGATGTCGTCGCCCCAGGCCTCGACGACGCGGAGCGCGCCATATTCCTCGAACTTGCGCGACGCTTTTTCGGCCATGTCGTTATAGGCCTGCTTGTTGGCGTGCGGCACCGGTAGGACGAAGCCGTCGATGAAGGCACCCTTGCGCGAGCCTTTGTCGAGCAATGGCGCGAAGCCACCGAAGATCATGCGTTTGCCGTCGAACGGCATCTCCGCGCCCATATTGGCCATGCGCTCGTCGGTCATCATCCGCTGGTTGGCGGCGTCGCGCACCTCCTTCGAGGGATATTCGAAGAAGGAGAAGACGACGTCCTCGTCCTCGGTCGCCTGCACCGCCTTGCGGAAATCGGTGACCTTGCCGTCGGGCACGTCGTTGCCCCAGGCCTCGACCATCCGGGTGGCGCCGAATTCGTGGAACAAGTGCGCCGCGCCCGAGGCGTGGCTGCGATAGAGGTCGCGGTTTGCCTTGGGCACGGCGACGATGAAGCCTTCCACATAGGTCATGATCTCTCTCCTCTTCGAATGGTTGGTCAGGCGACGGCCTCGTGCGCGGGCTGACCGGCGGTGGCGGCCTTCACCGGCGCGCCGATCGACCAGCTGTGGCCGAACGGGTCTTTGAGCTGGCCGTAGCGGTCGCCCCAGAACTGGTCGCCCAGCGGCATGGTCGGCGTCGCGCCGGCCTGCGTTGCGCGGTTCCAGACCTCGTCGGCATCGGTCACCTGCAGGTGGAGCGTCACTCCGCCCGGCGTGGAGCCGGCGCCGCATTCGCCATATTCCGGGAACTCGTCGTTCAGCATCACCGAGCCGCCGTTGATGCGGAGGTGGGCGTGCATGATGCGCTCGCCGTCCTCGGCAAGATGGGGCGGCATCGCCTCCATGGCGCCGAACGCCGCCTTGTAGAAGGCGACGGCGTCATGCCCACGCCTGTCCTTGATGGTGAGATGCGGCGTCACGCCGCCGCTCGGGCCCTGGTCGGGGTTCGCGCTCATCTTGCCCTCCTTCGCTCGTGGGAATGTCTATTCGGCGGCGACAGGCGTGCGCGCCTCCGCTTCCGCGATCTCGGCCAGCTGGTCGGCGCACATCATCCAGCCCTGCTCGAAGCCCATTTCCTGGTGCTTCTTCACCGCTGCCTCGTCCCAGTGGCGGACGCGGGCGGTGTAGCGGGTGCCGGAACCTTCCGGCTCCAAGGTGATGATCGCGACCATCGCGAAATCGCAGCCTTCGTTGCTCAGCACCTGCGGCTGCCAGCCGGGCTTGAAGGCGTTGGTCCAGACGATCCGTTCGCCCGGCACCACTTCCAAGAAGACGCCTTCGCCGCCGTCCGTGTCGCCTTCGGGGCTGCGCATTTCGGTATACATGCGGCCGCCGGTCCTGAGGTCCCACTCGACCGCCGGCGTGCTCCAGGGTTTCGGCACCCACCATTCGGCCGTCCGCTCGGTATAGATGCGGTAGACCGTGTCCGGCGACGCATCGATGTAGCGGGTGACGGAAAGCTCTTTTGCTGCGTTGCTCATCATTCTGCTCCGTTTAGGATTGATTGCGAGGGCCGACGGCGCCGAACAGCGCGCCCTGCGGATCGGTCGCGACGATCATGAAGTCGCCGCCTGGAATCTCGCTCGGCTCCTGATGGACGGTGCCGCCTCCGGCCGTGACCGCGGCCGCGGCGGTGTCGATGTCGGTGACGTAGAAGTAGAAATGCCAAAGCGGCGGCGGCCCGCCGGCCGGGTTGCGCATGACCGCGCCGATCATCCCGCCATTGTGGTTGATGAAGCGATATTCGCCCAACTCGCCCATCGGCATGGCGTCGCCTTTCTCCCAGCCAAACTGGCCGGTGTAGAAGGCGAGGGCGCCGTCCTGATCGGTGGTTGCGAGCTCGTTCCAGCAGCAATGGCCGGGCTTCATGCTGGCGACGAAGGCAGTGCTCGGCTGCTCGCTGGCGCCGCGCATGACGTAGAAGGTGATGCCCTGCGGATCGGCGACCATCGCCATCCGGCCGACGCCTTCCAGGTCCATGGCGGGCATGTGGACGGCGCCGCCGTCCCGCGTGATGCCGTCGACCGCCTGGTCGACATCGTCGACCCCGACATAGCCGAGCCAGACCGGGCGCATCCCGGCCTCGGCCGCGCCTTGCGGCAGCTTCATGTGCCCGGCGACGGCGACTCCGTTGGCGGAGAATAGCCGGTAATCGACACCCGGCTGGCCGGCGCCCGCGGCCGTCCAGCCGATCACGTCGCCGTAGAAGCGCGCGGCGGCATCGGGATCGCTGGTCAGCAGCTCATACCAAATGAAGCTGCCGTGCGGGTTCCTGGCCGTCTGCTCGAGCGTCTGCGACTCAGCGGTCAAAGTCTCGGACATCGTCTTACTCCCTTGCGCTGGCCTCTCCCGTAGAAGAGGCGCTGCCATCGTTGTGGGCCGGGAATGACTTCCTGTAACCCAGGTTAAGCGGCGTCGCCAACCGTTCGGCGGCGAACGGCCCTCCTCAGGCGGCCTCCCGTTCCTCGAAATCGGCAAGCTGCGCCGCCAGCGCCCGTTGAAAGGCGGGACGCGCCTCGCACCGTGTCTGATAGGCGGCGAGGTTCGGATGCTCGGCCACCAATCGGGTGTGCCTCAGGCCCCGCAGGACGGTCGTCATCATCAGGTCGGCGACGGTGAAGCTGCCCTCGAGATAGTCTTTGTCGCCGAGCCAGTCGGCGACGCGCTTCAGCCGCTCGCGCACCTTCTTCTCGGCCTCGGGCCGGCGCAGCTTCGCCCACTCCTCGCCGCGGTTGAAGATGTCGATGTTGATCAGCTCGAAGATCATCGGCTCGATGCTGTTCAGCGCCGCGACCAGCCAGCAGGTCGCCCGCGCCCGGCCGATCTCGTCCCTGGGCAGCAGCGTCTCGCTGCTCTCGCCGATGTGGAGCAGGATGGCGCCAGTTTCGAACATGTGGAGGTCGCCTTTGACGAACACCGGCACCTGACCGAACGGCTGCTCCAGGAAATAATCCTGCGGCCGCTCCGTCATCGCGTCGAGCAGGCGGACGCGATAGTCGATTCCCGCTTCCTCCAGCGCCCAGCGGACCCTCAGGTCGCGGACCACGCCCTTGGCGAAGTCCGGCACCCAGTTGAATGCGGTGATCTCGATGGCGGCATTGGATTCTACAGGCATGGATCCCTCCGGATCAGATGAACAGGCCGTCGAGCCACTGCTCGCCCAGCATCGCGGTCGCGGTGACGAGGAACGAGGCGAGGCCGATCAGGAAACTCTGCTTGTTGGACACGGATCGTCTCCCGCGGTGGAGGGTGTCAGGCATTCTCGAACGCGGCCGCGCCTTGCTCTGCGGCGGCGGCGTCCATCCACATCGGTTCCCAGACATGCCCGTCGGGATCCTCGAAGGACCGGCTGTACATCATCCCCATGTCCTGCGCCGGGCGCGTCTCGCGGCCGCCGGCGGCGACGGCCAGTTCGGTGATGCTGTCGACCGCCTCGCGGCTGTCGCGCGAGATGCACAGCAGCACCTGACAAGTCTCGTGGGCGTCGGGGATCTTCTTGTCGGTGAAACCCTGGAAGAAGGGGTGAGTGAGCAGCATCACGAAGATGGTGTCGGAGAACACCATGCACGCCCCCTGGTCGTTCGTGAACTTGCGCTCGTTCACCGCGCCGATCGCTTCGTAGAAACTCTTCGCCCTCGGAAGGTCGGTGACGGGCAGGTTCACGAAAATCATTTGGGACATGGCGTCTCTCCCTTCGCTCAACATGGATCAGCGAATCACTGTTTGACCGTGATGCGCGTCTGAGTTATGAAAAGCAACTATGAAGTTACAAAAAATAACTGAGTCGCGGCAGAATGGTCCTAGACGGCGTTACGACGACGCCTGCGGCACCGCCCACGGACTCGAACTGATCGGCGAGCGTTGGGCGCTGTTGGTGCTGCGCGAGCTCATGCTTGGGCCAAAGCGCTTCGGCGACATCAAGGCTGACCTGCCGGGAATCAGTGCCAATGTGCTGACGCAGCGGCTGGAGGGGCTGGAGGAGAATGGCCTGGTCGTCCGCAAGCGCCTGCCGCCGCCCGCCAATGCCCAGGTCTATGAGCTCACCGAATGGGGCTACGAGGCCGAGCCGATCGTCCAGACGCTCGGCCGCTGGGCGGCGCGCTCGCCGGCCCACGATCCGACTTTGCCGATCAGCGCGACCTCGATCATGCTGAGCTTCCGGACCATGTACAATGCTGAGCGGGCAAGGGCGCTTGGCGCCGCCATCGGCTTCCGCTTCGGCGCCGACAGCTTCGTCGCGACGGCCGAAATCGGCGAGCTGAAGGTCACGCGCGGCGACACCGCGGGAGCGGACGCCACCTTCGTCGGGGAACCTACCGCGCTCGGCGGCGCCGTCTACGGCAAGGTGCCGCTCGACGAGCTTGCCGCCGCGGGGGTCCTCAAGGTCGAGGGCGACCTCAAGGCGGCCGAACGCTTCATCGCCATCTTCGAATTGCCCCCGAAGGTCGGCGCACCGGCCTAGGCTCCCCTTGTCGAGGCGCGGCACTTCCCTCTAGGAGCGCGGCAAAAGGGGAGAGACCATGAAGCTCGACAACAAGATCGCCGCCATCGTGACCGGCGCCGCCTCAGGCCTTGGCGAAGCCACCGCCCGGGCGCTTGCCGCGCGCGGCGTCAGGGTCACGGTGTTCGACCGGGACGCCGAGAAGGGCGAGCGCGTCGCCGCCGAGATCGGCGGCGTGTTCGCGCAGGTGGACGTAACGTCGAACGAGGCTGTGGATGCCGGCTTCGCGAGGGCGCGCGAGGCGCACGGGCAGGAGCGGATCCTAGTCAACTGCGCCGGTGTCGCCAATGCTGCCAAGACGGTCGGCCGCGACAAGGCGACCGGAGAGGCGAAGCGCTATCCCATCCAACAGTTCGAGCTCGCCATCCAGATCAACCTGATCGGCACCTTCCGCTGCATCGCCGCTTCCGCCTACGGCATGACCGGTCTCGACCCGCTCGAGGATGGCGAACGCGGCCTCATCGTCAACACCGCCTCGGTCGCCGCGCAGGACGGCCAGATCGGCCAGGCCGCCTACAGCGCGTCGAAGGCCGGCGTGCTCGGCATGGCGCTCCCGATCGCCCGCGACCTGATGAGCGAGGGCATCCGCGTCAACACAATCCTCCCCGGCATATTCGAGACGCCGATGATGGCGATGATGCCGCAGAACGTGCGGGACGCGCTCGCCGCCCAGGTCCCGTTCCCCAAACGCCTCGGCCGTGCCGACGAATATGCGCGCCTCGCCGTCTTCATGGCCGAGAACCCCTATCTCAACGGCGAATATGTGAGGCTCGACGGCGCCATCCGCATGGCGCCGCGCTAGGCTCAGCCGGGCGGCAGCGGCTGCCTCATGATGATGGTCTGCCCGTCCCGGGTGATGTTGAAATAAAGCCAGCGTTCGTCGTCGCTGGGCATCCCGCGGGTCTCGCTCACGCCGTCCACGGCGGTGAGGCGCTCCAGCCCCTCGCCGGTCGGCCTGATGCGATGGACGGCAAACTCGCGGCCTTTGCGGCCTTCGACGACTGCCGAGAAATAGATCCAGCGTCCCGAGCGGCTCCAATAGGGGTGGCCGTCAAAGCTCTCGGAATTGGTGATGTTGCGGCGGGCGCCGGTTGCGAGGTCGACGATGACGATCTCGCCGTTGCGGTTGATCTCACCGACGGCGTTCGGGAACCATTCGATCAACGCGGCGGAGCGGCCGTCCGGCGAAAGGGAAGCGAAGGTCTCCACCCGACGAGTGTCGCTGATCGTCTCGACGCCGGAGCCATCCGCCCGTACCCGCAGGATCGCCGAGTCCGTGTCGCCGCCCTTGTCGTTCGGATCGAAGGTGCGGTTGAACACGAGCCATTGGCCGTCGCCGCTCCACTTGGGATGGCCGTCCTTGCCGGGATGCGGCGCCACGCTCCTGGCCGCGCCGCTCGACAGGTCGAGCACATAGACCTCGTCATTGCCGTCGCGGTTGGAGATGAAGGCGAGGCGGGTCCCGTCCGGAGACCAGGCGGGGTGGGTGTCGTCATGGGTGGAGACGTGGAGCCGCCGGATCCTCCCGGTGGCGACGTCGATCGCGTAGAGCTGGGAGCGGCCGTCGAAATTGCCCTGAAAGGCCACCGAGGCGCCGTCCGGCGACGGCGTGGGGTAGCCCATCTCGAACCGTCCGAGAGGCTCCACCGCTGCGGGGGCGGAGGATTGAAGTGCGATCGCCAGGAGCAGGTATGCCATCATCATCATAGGTCGGCGGTCACTCTGAAAAGGACGTTCCTGGGCGCGTTGAAGTAGAAGGCGTTGCTGGCCCGAACCTCCCAGACATAGACGTCGAACAGATTATTGACCTGCAGGCGGAAGGTCATCGGAGTGCCGGCGATTTCGCGCTGGTACCGCACGCCCATGTTCACGAACTCCGCGGGGGGGACGACCAGGCTGTTGGTGACATTGGCGATCCGGCGGCCGAAGCTGTTGATCCCTGCGTCGAACGACAGGCCGGGCAGCTGCGGTGGCCGGTATTCGGCGCTGAGCAGGATCGTGCGGTTCGTCGAAGCGACCGGACGGCGCCCGATCAGCCCACCCGCTACAGCTTCTCCGCTGACCTCCGCGTCCAGCAGGACGGCGCCGGCGACGATGTTGAGGTCGGGGGTGATCGCGCCGGTCAGCGAGACTTCCGCGCCGCGGTGCCGCACCTGGCCGAGCCTCCGATAGAAGTTCTCCGCGTCGAGGCTGAAATAGGGCTTTTCGAGATTGAAGACGCCGGCGACCAGCCGCGTTCCCGGCGCGATCGTCCAGCGCAGGCCGCCATCATATTGGCGGGTGAGGATCGCGGGCGGGGCCTCGTCACGATTGACCGCGACATCGGGCGCGACGGGGCTTTCCTCCAGGCCGCGGCTGATGCCGCCGTAGAGGGCGATTGCATCGGACAGCAGGATAGCGGCGCCGGCATTGTAGAGCCAGGGCGCGGCATCGGTGGGGGCTTCGCTGCGTCCGGGTATGTCTGACGTCTTGCGATAGTCGGTCTTCTGGAGGCCGAGCGTCAGCTCCCCGACCTCGGTCCAGCGGCCTTCATAGCCGATCCCGTAGGAAAGCTGGCGCACCCGATCGATCGACTGCGGCCCGAAGGTGAAGGCGGGCTCCGACGCGATCGGCACGTCGCCAATGTCGGCGGGTCCGAGCTCGGCCGCCGACGAGCCGCCGTAGCGCCGCCTTTGATCGCGCCCGCGCAGGGTCGCCTGGAGGATGTGGCGACGGGGTCCGTCGCTGAAGGGGCGTGCGGCTCTGACTTCGCCGGACGTGGAAGCGAATTTCTGATCGGGCGTGGCGACGACGCGGTGGCGGGCGGCGATCCCGTCAGGCGCGGTGTCGAGGAACTGGTCCGAGAAGCTCTGCCGGGAATTGAAGAAGGATCGGAACGCACCGGCGCTCAGCGACCAGCCGTCCCTGGTGTAGCGCAGGATCGTGCCGTAATTCACGTCCTCGGCATCGCTCAGCGCCCACGGCTGGACCATGTAGCGGCCGCGCGCGATCCGTTTCGGGAGGAAGTCGCCGGCAACGAAGATCCGTGGCTGGGTATCCTCGCTGCGATGGATGAGACCGCTCCAGAAGGGGACGACCTCCAGTCCCTCGAGCGGCCGCCAGCGCAGGATCGCCGCTGCGGCGGCATGGTTCGCTGTTCCGCCGTAGATCGGATTGTCGCGGCTGGCATTGACGCCGAGACCGAGCGACAGGCGGTCGGCGATCAGCGGCACCTGCCCGTCCAGCTCGGCCCGCACCGTGCCGAGGGTCTCGACCGAGGCGACGGCGCTTAAGGCCGCTTCATCGCCCGGCAGCCGCAGCCGGTAATCGGCCACTCCGGTCGGCGCGATGAAGGTGTAGCCCTGGGCCGAGATCCCCACCCGGACCGACGAGCCCCTCACCAGCCGGGTGTTGAAGCCCGTCACTGCATCCAGGTACAGGCCCTCGAGCCGCACATTGCCGGCAGCGAAAGGCGAGAAGCCGCGGACATTGTCCGGATTGTAGAGGCCGATGCTCTCATTGCCGATGCTGCTGCCGAAGGCATCTTCGGCGGACCTCAATGCATTCTCGGCCGCCCGTTGCGCCAGCGCGGGAGAAGCCAAGGCGATCGATGTGCAGGTTGCGGAAAACAGCAGGGATTGGCGAACGACCTGGGAAGCGCCCATTCAACATGGCCTTTCAAGTCATCCCCAGGCCGGACGCTAGCAGTCAGCCGCGCCGCCGTCCCGCGAGAGGCGGCGCACTCGTCGCGGCATCTGGCGGTTCATCGCACATCCGGGCGATCAAGCGCCTTCTCTTTTCCTCGGGGTGCTGCCACTCACCATCGGGGAGGGGCACAATGGCAGCAGTCCTGGCGGGTATCAGGGTCATCGAAATGGCCGGACTCGCGCCGGCGCCGTTTGCGGCGATGATGATGGCCGATCATGGCGCAGATGTGATCCGGATCGAGCGGGCGGGGCATGCGCATCCGATCCCGGCGGAGAAGGATATCCTGCGGCGGGGGCGGGCGGAGGTTCTGACGCTCGACCTCAAGAGCGAAGAGGGCGTCGCGCGGGTGCGGGAGCTGGCGCGCGAGGCCGACGGGCTGATCGAGGGGTTTCGGCCGGGGGTGATGGAGCGGCTGGGGCTGGGGCCGGAGGTGCTGCTCGGCGACAATCCGCGGCTCGTCTATGGCCGCATGACGGGTTGGGGGCAGGGGGGTCCCCTTGCCGAGGCGGCCGGTCACGACATCAACTACATCGCGCTTGCCGGCAATCTTCACGGCTATGGCCGGGCAGGGGAGAAGCCGACGCCTCCGGCGAACGCGGTCGGGGATTTCGGCGGCGGGGGAATGTTGCTGGCGTTCGGGATGTTGGCGGGCATCCTCTCGGCGCGGAGCAGCGGCAAGGGGCAGGTGGTCGATTGCGCGATGGTGGACGGGGCGGCTTTGATCGCTGCGCAGACATGGTCCTTGCTCGCGGCCGGCATGTGGAAGGACGCGCGGGGCGCCAACCTGCTCGACAGCGGTGCGGCCTTCTACGACAGCTATGAATGCGCGGACGGCCGGTTCGTCGCGGTGGGGGCGCTGGAGCCGCATTTCTTTGCGGTGCTGAAGGACAAGCTCGCCCTCTCCTGCGGGCAGTTCGATCCCGGGCTGCGGGACGAGCTTGCGGCCACGTTCCGCACGCATCCGCGCGATCATTGGTGCGCGTTGCTCGAAGGGAGCGACGCTTGTTTCGCACCGGTGCTGTCGATGGCCGAGGCGCCTCGTCACCCGCACATTGCGGCGCGTGGGACTTTCATCGAGGATGGCGGCATCGTCCAGCCGGCGCCCGCGCCTCGCTTCAGGGAGATATGATGCTCGACACCAGCCGCCGCACCTGCTTCACCGAGAGCCACGAGCTGTTCCGCGACAGCGTGCGCAAGTTCTTCGAGCGCGAGTTGACGCCCCACCTGGAGCGTTGGGAGAAACAGGAGATCGTCGACCGCGATTTCTGGAACAAGTGCGGCGAGGCGGGGCTGCTCTGCCCGACCGTGCCGGAGGAATATGGCGGGCTGGGGCTCGACTTCGGCTATAATGCGGTGATCGACGAGGAGCTGGCTTATGCCGGCTCCACCGCCGGCATCACGCTCCATAGCGACATCGTCGCCGATTATATCGTCGCTTATGGCAGCGAGGAGCAGAAGCGGCACTGGCTGCCGCGTATGGTGTCCGGGGAGACGCCCACCGCCATCGCCATGACCGAGCCGGGTGCGGGGTCGGACCTGCAGGGCGTCCGCACCCATGCAGTCAAGGACGGCGCCGACTACGTCATCAACGGCTCCAAGACCTACATCACCAACGGGCAGCATTCCGAGCTGACGATCGTCGTGGCGAAGACGGATCCGAGCCTCGGCGCGCGCGGCACCTCGCTGATCCTCGTCGAGGCGGAGCGGGAGGGCTACGCGCGCGGGCGCAACCTCGACAAGGTCGGCATGCACAGCCAGGACACGTCCGAGCTGTTCTTCAACGACGTGCGCGTGCCGCAGACCAACCTGCTCGGCGCGGAGGGCATGGGCTTCGCCTATCTCATGAACCAGCTGCCGCAGGAGCGGCTGTCGATCGCCTGTTCGGCGCAGGGCTGCGCGCAGCGCGCGTTCGACGAGGCGGTGAAGTTCACCAAGGAGCGCAAGGCGTTCGGCAAGACCGTCTTCGAATTCCAGAACACCAAGTTCACGCTCGCCGATCTCGCCGCCAAGCTGCAGGTCGGCTGGGCGCATCTCGATTGGGCGATCCGCCGCCATGTCGCCGGCGAGCTGACGGCCGCGGAGGCGTCGGCCGCCAAGCTCTGGCATACCGAGCTGCAATGGGAGCTGTGCGACGCCTCGCTCCAGCTGCACGGCGGCGCCGGCTACATGAACGAATATCTAATTGCGCGGCTGTGGCGGGATGCGCGCGTCACGCGCATCTTCGGCGGCACCAACGAGATCATGAAGGAAGTCGTGAGCCGCTCGATCTAGGCCGAATGCTCACGCTGGAAAGCCACGGCGGCGCCGAGGAGGCCGGGCTCGTCATGGGTGAGGAGGCGGACCTGGATGTTCTCCATGCGCTGGCGGTAGCGGCCCTTGGCGATGAAGCGGCCGCCGAACAGCGGCGATTTGAGCTTGTCCGCCATGCGGTTCGACAGCGAGCCGGCGAGCACCACCGCCATCGATCCATGGGCGAGCGAGAGGTCGCCGGCGACCGAGCCATAGCATTTGACGAACTGGTCGAGCGCCAGCGCGGCGGCGGGATCGCTGTCCTCGAGCGCGGCTTTCCACAGGCCGGCGACGCCGCCCACTTCCCACGCGGCGCCGCCGATCAGGCGGTAAATGTCCTCCAGGCCGGGCCCCGAGACGATCCGCTCCACGGAGGCGCGGCCGTAGAGCTGGCGGTAGAGGAGGGCGAGCTGCTCCTCCTCCTCATTGAGCGGGGCGAAGCCGATATGGCTGCCTTCGGTCTCGATCACATGGATCGCGCCCGCCCGGCGGAGGAGCATGGCGACGCCGAGGCCGGTGCCGGGGCCGATGATGCTGGTCACGCTCTCGCCGGCAAGCGGCCGCACCGGCCCGAGGATCGGCTGGAGCTCGGCTTCGTCGAGCACGCTCACCGCATAAGCGATCGCGCCGAAATCGTTGAGCAGTGTCAGCCGCTCGACGCCGATGTCGCGGGCGAGGGTGCGGGTCTCGACGATCCAGCGGCTGTTCACGAAGCGCAGCACGTCGCCGCCGATCGGCGCCGCGACGCCGATCGCCGCGGCGGCGGGGAGGGGCTCGCCGAGTTCCGCGGCGAAGGCGCGCCAAGCCGACGCGATGCCCTCATGGTCGGCTGTGCGATAGCGGAAGACCCGGCCGAGACGCGGCGGCTCGCCGGGTGCGAGCTCCGCCAGGGCGAAGCGGGCGTTGGTGCCGCCCACGTCGACGGCGACGATCCGGTCGCTGGCAGCCGCCATCAGCCTGTTTTGCCGTTCGAAATGCTCAGGAGAACCGCCATTGCGGCGCCCTAGCACGGGCGCTCGCGCTCAGCGACAGATTCGGAAACAGCACGCCGCTTGTGCAGGGCGGATCGTGCACCTAGCCTCCCTGTGCCGCAGCCATGGGAGATGAAGTGATGCGCACCATCAGACTGGCCTCGTTCCTCGCCGCATCTCTCGCGCTGGCGGTTGGTTCGCCGGCCGCGCTGGCGCAGCGCACCGCCAAGCCGGTGCTGCACGGCCGTCACTGGGTGGCGATTACCGGCAAGCCGCTCGCCGCGACGGCCGGGGCGATGATCTATGGCAAAGGCGGCAATGCAGTCGATGCGGCCTGCGCGATGCTGGCGGCGACCTCGACCATGTGGGATGTGCTCTCCTGGGGCGGCGAGACGCAGGCGTTGATCTACAATCCGAACACCAGGAAGGTGATCGGCATAAACGCGCTCGGCGTCGCGCCGACCGGAGCGACGCCCGAATATTACCGCAAGAAGGGCATGCGCTACCCGCCGGAATATGGGCCGCTCGCGGCGGTGACGCCGGGCACGCCGGGCGGGCTGATGGTGATGCTGTCGGAATATGGCAAGCTCAGCCTGGCCGAGGTGCTGGCCCCCGCCATCCAGATGGCCGAGGGCTATCCGATCGAGAAGGCGACTGCCGACAATATCGAGCTCGACAAGGACGAGATCAAGAAGTGGCCCTATTCGCGCGCCCTGTTCCTGACCCATCCGGGCCGGGAGCGCGAGGCGCCCGATCCGGGCGAGATCTTCCGCCAGCCCGACCTCGCCGCGACCCTGCGCAAGCTGGTCGAGGCCGAGCGGCAGGCGCTTGCCGCCGGCAAGACGCGCAAGGAAGCGATCCAGGCGGCGTACGACCTTTTCTACACGGGTGACATTGCCAGGGAATTGGTGCGCTCGACCCGGGAGCAGGGCGGGCTGTTCACGATGCAGGATCTCGCCAACTGGCGAGTGCGGATCGAGGAGCCGGTCAGCGTCAATTACAAGGGCATCGAGGTCTACAAGCTCAGGGAATGGACGCAGGGGCCGGCCATGCTCCAGGCGCTCAACATCCTCGAAGGCTTCGACCTCAAGGGGATGGGCTATAATAGCAGCCGCTACATCCACACGCTCTACCAGGCGATGAACCTCGCCTTCGCCGACCGCGACTTCTATTATGGCGACATCTATTCGGGCCCCGAGGAGCCGATCCGCGGCCTGCTCTCCAAGGACTATGCGCGCAGCCGCGCCCAGCTCATCCGCCCCGATCGCAACGATCCGAACATAGCGCCGGGCGATCCCTATCCCTTTCAGGGTGGCCGCAACCCGTATCAGGATTTGCTGAGGAACTGGAACCGCGGCCGGAGCGAATCCGGGCAGCGCTCAGCACCGCCACAGGCGATGGCGATCTTCGAGAAGAGCTTCCGCTCGGGCACCACGACGGTGGAGGCGGCGGACGCCGAAGGGTGGGTGGTGTCGATCACGCCCAGCGGCGGCTGGGTCCCGGCGGTCATCGCCGGCCGGACCGGCGTGGGCCTCAGCCAGCGGGCGCAGAGCTTCGTCCTCGACCCGGCCGAAAACCCCTTCAACGTGATGGCGCCGGGCCGGCAGCCGCGGGTGACGCTGACGCCGACACTGGCGCTGAAGGACGGCAGCCCGTTCCTCTCCTTCGCCGTGCAGGGCGGCGACACGCAGGACCAGAATCTGCTGCAATTCTTCCTGAACGTCGTCGAGTTCGGCATGAACGTGCAGCAGGCCACCGAGGCGGCGAACATCAATTCCTACCAGATGCGCGCCTCCTTCGGCGCGCACGAGACCCAGCCGGGCCGCCTGTTGCTGAGCGACCAGGTGCCGGCCTGGGTGCGCCGCGAACTGACGGAGAAGGGCTACACCCTCGTCTTCGAGCCGCGCACGTCGGGCCCGATCAACGCGATCTTCTTCGACCGCGAGCACGGCACCTTCTGGGGCGGATCGAGCAATCACGGTGACGATTACGGCATCGCCTGGTAAGCCGCTTTAGCGGTTCCGCCGTCCGTCGATCAGGCTGTCGACCAGCGACGGATCGGCGAGGGTCGAAGTGTCGCCCAGACTTCCGAACTCGTTCTCCGCGATCTTGCGGAGGATGCGGCGCATGATCTTGCCTGACCGCGTCTTGGGGAGGGCGGGGGTGAAGTGGAGGTGGTCGGGCGTGGCGATCGGGCCGATCTCCTTGCGCACATGCTGGCGCAGCTCCGCCTCGAGTTCGGGACCGTCTTTCTCGCCGGCGATCAAGGTCACGTAGCAGTAGATGCCCTGGCCTTTGATGTCGTGCGGATAGCCGACCACCGCGGCTTCCGCCACGGAGCGGTGCGCGACCAGGGCGCTCTCCACCTCCGCAGTCCCGAGGCGGTGGCCGGAGACGTTGATCACGTCATCGACCCGACCGGTGATCCAGTAATAGTCATCCTCGTCGCGGCGGCAGCCGTCGCCGGTGAAGTATTTGCCTTTGTAGGTCGAGAAATAGGTCTGCACGAAGCGGTCGTGATCGCCGTAGACGGTGCGCATCTGCCCCGGCCAGGAGCGGGCGATGCAGAGATTGCCTGAGGCGGCGCCTTCCAGAACCTGGCCGTCGGCGTCGACGAGCTGCGGCTCGATGCCGAAGAAAGACACGCCCGCCGATCCGGGCTTCGCGTCTTGCGCGCCGGGGAGGGTGGTAATCATGATGCCGCCGGTCTCCGTCTGCCACCAGGTGTCGACGATCGGGCAGCGGGAGTCGCCGACCGTTTCGTAATACCAGCGCCAGGCCTCCGGATTGATCGGCTCACCGACGGTGCCGAGGAGGCGCAGCGACGAGCGGCTGAACCGCTTCACCGGCGCTTCGCCCTCGCGCATCAGCGCCCGGATCGCGGTCGGGGCGGTGTAGAAGATGTTGACCTGGTGCCGGTCGATCACGTCCCAGAAGCGGCCGAAATCCGGGTAGTTCGGGACCCCCTCGAACATCAGGCTCGTCGCGCCGTTCGAGAGCGGGCCGTAGACGATGTAGGAATGGCCGGTGACCCAGCCGACATCGGCCGTGCACCAGAAGATCTCGCCCGGCTTGTAGTCGAACACAGCGTCGAACGTCAGGTTCGTCCAGACGGCATAGCCGCCGGTGGTGTGAAGCACGCCCTTTGGCTTTCCGGTCGAACCGGACGTGTAGAGGATGAACAGCGGATCCTCGGCCTTCATCGGCTCGGCCGGGCAGTCGGCATCAACGTCGGCTGCCGCCTCATGGTACCAGATGTCGCGGCCGGGGCTCATCTCGATCGGGCTGCCGCGATGCCGGATCACCAGCACCGTCTCGACATCGGCGCCCTTGGCGAGCGCTTCGTCGACATTGGCCTTCAGGGGAACATGCTTGCCGCCGCGAACGCCGGAATCGGCGGTGATCACGAACCGGCTGCCGCAATCTTCGATGCGCCCATGCAGGGCTTCCGGCGAGAAGCCGCCGAACACGACGGAATGGACCGCACCGATCCGGGCGCAGGCGAGCATCGCCACCGCCGCTTCGAGGATCATCGGCAGGTAGATGGTCACGCGGTCGCCCTTGCGGACGCCGAGCGCCTTCATCGCATTGGCCATCCGGCAGACTTCGGCGTGCAGCTCCGCATAGGTGAGGCGGCGCGTCTCGCCCGGCTCGTCCGCTTCCCAGATCAACGCGGTCTCGTCGCCGCGGGTGGGCAGGTGCCGGTCGACGCAATTGTGGCAGAGGTTGAGGACGCCGTCCTCGAACCATCGGATATCCACCGGATCGAAGGACCAGTTGGCGATCTTCGCGGGTTCCCTGAACCAGTCGATCCGCTTCGCCTGTTCCGCCCAGAAGCCCTCCGGATCGTCGAGCGAGCGGCGGTAGAGCGTCCGATAATCCTCGGCCGAAAAATGAGCGTTGCGCACCGCCTCGGGCGGCGGGGGATACCGGTCGATCATGCTGCTTCTGCCGTGCTGCTGTTGTTCAAGATCTCCCGATGGCTGTTCGGGATGCGCTCAGTCGTCGGCGCCGTGCATCCGCCAAGGCCGAGAGCGCCCAGCGACACGGCGAATTGGCGGCGAGTCCAGACCTGCGTCACGTCACGACATCTGAAGCCGTTTGATGTCCCTGTCGAGTGCTGCCGGGCCGGAGGCACCGTTCGCGTCCCGGCTTGATGCCGATCAGCTTCTTCTTCCGGAACTTGGCGCTGAAATCGAGCATTTAGCCGTAACGATCTCCGGCTGCCCTGCGCCTGTCCTGGCTTTTCTCTCCGCTTCCAGGGCCGCCGACCGAAAAGGAACTCCTCGATGCTGTTTGGCAGCAAGACCGATGAAGGCACGCGGCTCCTCACCCAGCCGATGCAGGTGCTGGAAAAGGGCGTCTATCGCGGGCCCCATTATTACAGCCACACGCCGATGGTCCGCATCATGCTGGACCTCGGTCGTATGGAGGACTGGCCGTCGGACCGCATCCCGGGCTTTGCCGACGCATTGATCGAGGTGCTGCCGGGGCTCGACCGGCACGGCTGCTCCTACAAGAAGAGGGGCGGCTTCATCCGCCGGCTTCGGGAAGGAACCTGGATCGGGCATGTCGCGGAGCATGTCGCGCTGGAGCTCCAGACGCTAGCCGGTCATCGGGCGACGCGTGGCAAGACGCGGAGCGTGAAGGGCAAGCCGGGCGTCTACAATATCATGTTCGCCTATCGCGAGGACGAGGTCGGGCTGCTGGCTGGACGGATCGCGCTCGAACTGGTGAATTCGCTGCTCCCGCCGGACCTTCAGGGAATCAACGGGCTCGATCGGATCGCGGCGGCGCGCGGCGAGTTCGACTTCGAACGGCGCATGGACGCGCTGAAGCTGCTGGTGCGCCGCACCTCCTATGGACCGACCACCCAGTCGCTAATCAACGAGGCGAAGCGGCGCGGCATCCCGGTGATGCGGCTCGGGGAGGGGAGCCTCGTCCAGCTAGGCCATGGCAAATATCAGCAGCGTATCCGCGCCAGCATCAGCGGGACCACCTCGCAGCTCGCGGTCGACGCTGCAGGCAACAAGAATTTCACCAAGCAGCTGCTCGGCGACAACGGCATTCCGGTGCCGCGGGGAGTCGTCGTGCGGCATGTGGAGGATGCGGTGAAGGAGGCGCGCCGACTGCGCTATCCGCTCGTTACCAAGCCGCTCGACGGCAATCACGGCCGCGGCGTCACAATCGGCATCACCGACGAGGAGGGGCTGCGCTTCGGCTTCGAGGAGGCGCAGCGCGAAGCCAAGGGCGGCCGCAGCGTCATCGTCGAGGAGTTTTTCGAGGGCAACGATCACCGCATCCTGGTGATCAACGGCAAGCTCGTCGCGGTTGCGGAACGCGTGCCGGCGCATGTCGTCGGCGACGGGGTGCATAATATCGCCCAGCTCATCGAGGAGACGAACAAGGACCCGCGCCGCGGCGAGGGGCACGAGAATGTCATGACCCGCATCAAGGTCGATGCGCATGTCACCGAGTATCTCGCGCGCTTCGGGTTCACCACGGACAGCGTCCCGGAGCCGGGGCGGATCGTCTATCTGCGCGCGACAGCGAACCTCTCGACCGGCGGCACCGCCGTCGACCGCACCAACCAAATCCATTTCGACAATGCCGAGATCGCCCGCCGCGCCGCGATGATCATCGGCCTCGATATCGCCGGCATCGACTTCATGGCGCCGGACATCTCAAAGTCGGTCCGGGAGACGGGCGGCGGCATCATCGAGGTCAATGCGGCGCCGGGCTTCCGCATGCACATCGACCCGTCCGAGGGCGCGCCGCGGGACGTCGCCCGGCCCGTGATCGAGATGCTGTTCCCGCCCGGCGCCCGGTCGCGCGTGCCGATCATCGCCATCACCGGCACCAACGGCAAGTCGACCACCGGCCGGATGGTAAAGCACGTGCTGCGGCATACCGGCTGCACTGTCGGCCTCACCTCGACCAGCGGGGTCTATGTCAACGACATGCTGATCGCCGAGGGCGACGCCACCGGTCCGCGCAGCGCGCGGATGGTGCTGCGCGATCCGAGCGTGGAGGTGGCTGTGCTGGAGACCGCCCGGGGCGGGCTGCTGCGGGAGGGACTTGCCTTCGAGCAGGCCGACATCGGCACCGTCCTCAACGTCGCACCCGATCATCTCGGCCTGAAGGGCATCGAGACGGTCGAGGACCTTGCCGAGGTCAAGTCGCTGATCATCGAGACCGTGCGGCGCGACGGAACGTCGGTGCTCAATGCCGACGACCCGCTGACGGTGAAGATGGCGCGCCGGGCGCGCGGGCGCGTCGTCTGGTTCTCGATGAAGGGCGGCGCCGACATGCCGGTCTTCCTGCGTCATCATATCGAGGATGGCGGCATGGCCGTGATCCGCGAGCCGGGCGAGGAGGGCGGCGTCATCGTCCATTATGATCGCGGCCTGCGCGAAGTGGTGATGAAGGCGGGCGACATCCCCGCGACGTTGCATGGGATGGCCGGCTTCAACATCGCCAACGCGCTCGCCACCGTGGCGATCTGCATCGCCCATCGCGTGCCGATCCTCACCATCCGCAGCGCGCTGACTTCCTTCCAGTCGTCGTTCGAGCAGAATCCCGGCCGCCTCAACGTTCACGACGATGCATGCGGCTTCAGGGTCATCGTCGATTATGCCCACAATGCCGCGGGCCTGGAGGCGCTGGGCGAGGTGGTGAACGGCCTGCGCCACCGCTATCGGCGGAGCATGGCGGTGCTCTCCATCCCGGGCGACCGGCGCGACGAGGACATAATCGGCCTCGGGCGCATCGCCGGTGCGATCTTCGACGAGCTTTATTTCCGCGAGGACCCCGGCAACCGCGGCCGCCCCCGCGGCGAGGTGCTGAAGCTGCTCGAGCGCGGTGCGATCGAAGGCGGCGCCTCGGCCGAGCGCATCCACCTCATCGCCGGCGAGGCGGCGGCGACGGCGGCCGCTTTGATGGCGGCGAAAGCGGGAGACCTGGTGATCATCACCCCGACCGACGTGACCGGCACCTGGCAGCAGGTCACCACCTTCAAGAAGGTGGAATCCGCGACCAGCGATCGTCCCAGCCATCTGATCGCGGCCGAATAGGATGGCCGAGCAGGGCAAACCGGGCACTCTCGTCATCATCGGCGGGCACGAGGATCGCGACCCGAAGAGCGATCGCAAGATCCTGCGCGAGGTGGCGCGGCGGTTGAGGGGCGGCAAGCTCGTCCTCGCCACCGTCGCCAGCCACCATCCGGAAGGCTATTTCGACGACTATGAGAAGGCCTTTGCCGATCTCGAGATCGGCGACCTGGTGGAGCTCTATGTCGAAGACCGCAGCCAGGCGGGCGACCGCGCGAAGCTGGAAACAATCGACGATGCGGCTGGCATCTTCTTCTCGGGCGGCGACCAGCTCCGCATCACCAGCCAGATCGGCGACACCGGCATCGAGGCCAAGGTGCGGGCCCTCTATGAGCGCGGCGGCCTCATTGCCGGCACCTCGGCGGGAGCTGCGGCGATGAGCGACACGATGCTGGTCAAGGGCACCAGCAGCGAGACCCATCGCATCGGCGACCTCCACATGGCGCCTGGCCTGGGCCTCATCCGCGACGTCATCATCGACCAGCATTTCGCCGAGCGCGGGCGCTTCGGCCGCCTGCTCGGCGCCGTCGCGCACAATCCGCGCGTCCTCGGCATCGGCATCGACGAGGATACCGCTGCTATCGTGGAAGGCGACGAGTTCCAGGTGATCGGCAGCGGCGCCGTCTATGTCGTCGACGGCGAGGGCGTCACCCACTCCAACCTCGCCGAAGCGCGGCCGGAGCGGGTGCTCTCAATGCACGACGTGCGCGTCCACGTGCTCGGCACGGGCGACCGCTTCGATCTGAAGAAGCGGCGGCCGACGCCGCATCGGGACATCGGCTGACCACTTCGCCTCCTACCGGTTTGGGAGAGGTTGAGGAGGGCTCATCCCAGCGGGCGCTTGAGCGTCTCGTCTAGGAAGGCTTCGGTGGCGCGGAAGCTGGTGAGCCAGCTTTGGTGGCGGAAGAAGGTGTGGCGCTCGTTGGGCAGGACGAGGTCTCGATAGGGGATGCGCCGCGCCGCCAGCTCGCGGGCGAGCAGCAGCGACTGGGAGAAGTCGACGTTTCGGTCGTCGTCGCCATGGATCAGCAGGACCGGTGAACGCCAGCCGTCGATCGCCGCGAGCGGTGACGATGTCCATTGCAGCTGCCGCGCCTTCTCTTGAGCTTCGGGAGAGAGCGTGTTCGGCAGCGGCCGGAGCATGCTGTGGACACCGTGGAAGTCCACTCCGGACGCGAACAGATCGCTGTCACGCGCCAGTCCGAGCGCCGCCAGATAGCCGCCCCAGCTGCCGCCCCAGATGCCGATGCGCGATGCGTCCACGTCCGGCCGGCTCTCCAGCCAGCGCCCGGCGGCGAGGATGTCGCGATATTCCGACGCGCCCTCGCGGCCCGTCTCCGGCGCTTCGCGGAACGCCTGCCCGTAGCCGGTGCCGCCGCGATAGTTCACCGACAGCACGTGATAGCCCTTGGACGCCAGGTGCTGGTTCATGATGTAGGCGCGCGAATAATAGCCTGACGGGTGGAAGCCGAGCAGCATCTGCCGGCGAGGGCCGCCATGGACGTAGACCAAAGCCGGGCATTTCCGGCAGCCGCGGGCGCGGAAGAACTGGCCGCGCACTTCCAGTCCGTCCGCCGCGCGGAAGCTGACGGGTTCGGGCGCGACGAAGCTCGGCGCCTCGGCCGCATTGCCAAGCGGCGTCAGACGCGGCCCGACCAAGGCGGGATAAGCAGGCCGCTTCGCGTCGGTGGCGAGCACCGCGATGGCATCGCCCGCGATCGCCGGATGGGATTCGATGCCGTCACCGCCGCTCAGCCGCTGCGCGGCGCCGCCGCGCAGCGGCCGGCGCCAGATGCGGCGGCGGTCGATCTCGTCGGCATTGGCGGCATAGATGAGCGAGCGTCCGTCACGGCCGAGGATGAAGTTCTCAACCTCGAACTTGCCCGACGTGAGGGCCCGCGGCTCGCCCTCGCTGCGCGGATCCAGTGCATAGATGTGAAGCCAGCCGGTCCGCTCCCACGGAAAAACCAGCAGGCCCTCTTCGCTCCAGAAGAGATTGCGGCTCCGCGTGCCGTGAAACCGGCCGCCCGCACCGCCCGGCGCCGCCCAGGCGGTGCGCGCGTTGCCGGTTTCTGCGTCGACCACTCGTATCGACCAATAGGGACCGCTGTCGGGAGCGGCGCCGGCAGGCGGGCCGACGAAGCGGATGAACGCCACCTGCCGCCCGTCCGGCGAGAAAGCCGGGTCGACCGACTGGCCGAGCCCCGGATCGAGATAGGTGAGGCGCGCCTTGGCGAGCTCCAGCAATGCAACGAAGCCGTGCTCGCCGCGATCCTCCGCGACCAGCAGCCGCTCGCCCTCAGGAGACCAGATGAGGCGGGACACTCGGCCCGCCAGCTGCGCCACCTTCTTCGCCTCTGCGCCGGGCGCCCACAGCCAAAGCTCGCCTCGTCTGGCGAAGGCGACGCGGTCGCCCGAGAAGCTCGGCGAATGGCCCTCGCCGATCAGCACCGCTTCGCCGCCGGCGGCCGGCATCACGAACACCTGCTGGCGCGGAGCGAAAGGGGCGGGGCCGGGGTTCGGCATATCGCCTTCGTTCGGGATCTCTTCGTCGCCGCCGCGAACGAAGGCCAAGGTCGAGCCGTCGCGGCTCAGCACGAGATCTGAGATCATCTGACCGTCATCGCCAGCGAAGCTAGTGAGCTGCCGCGCCGTCCGGCCCGGGCCGCCGACCCAGATGTTGCGGGCACCTGCCGCATTCTCGACCCAGGCGAAGACCGCCGCGTCGCGTGCGCCGGCAAGCGCGCTCGCATGCGGCAGCGCCAGCGCCTCCTCCAGCCGGTCGGGTGCGGCGGCGAGCGCGGGCGGCGCCGATGCCAGAACCAGGAAGCCAAGCCACAGTCGAACCAGAGCACGCAACGTCATCGCCCTCTATTGAAGGCGGCGTACGCGCCCGACAAGCATGGGGGGCGGCAACATGCGTTCGAGTTATAGTCGCGCCAAAGCTTTGAATGAGAGCGGCGGCATTGCTCCGCCGGTCTTTGGCTCTACGGTTCGCCCATGGAACGAGTTCGACATGCATTGCAGGCCGGCCTGCTGTTCATCGCGGTCGCGGCCGCTTCTCCAGCCTCGGCGAAAGAGCCGCTCCAGCAGCGGGTCGAGGCGAAGCTGGCGGAAGCAGGGCCGGGGACGCGCTTCGGCCTGGTGGTGGCGACCGCGGACGGCCGTGAGCTGATCGCGATCAACCCGGACAACCGGTTCATACCTGCGTCCAACACCAAGATGTTCTCCACCGCCGCCGCCTTCGCGACGCTCACCGGCGTGGATCAGCCAGACAATGCTGGCGGCGCCGCCGTCCGGCTGGAAGACGGGCGTGTCCCCGACGTCATCCTGAAAGGCTATGGCGACGCTCGCCTTTCCAGCGCTGCCGATTGCCTGACGAATTGCCTGACCGCGCTCGCCGACGCAGTGGCGGCACGGACGAAGGCAGTGGACGATGTGGTCGGCGACGCCAGCCTCTTTCCCGACGAGCGCTGGAGTTCGGGCATGAGCTGGAACAATATTCCGAGCCGCTCAGGCACCGCGATCTCGGCCCTGACGCTGGACGACAACGAGCTGCATATCCGCGTCCTGCCCGGCGCCGTCGGCGCGCCGCCGCGGGTGGAGCTGCAGCCTTATTACGAGATCGACAACCGGGCGGTGACGGTTGTGACCGGCGAGACCGAGCTCAGCTACGATCGCTTTCCGGGCAGCCATCTCGTCCGCCTCACCGGCACGATCCTCGCCACCGACGAGCCCGAGCTGCTTCGCCTCGGCATCGATGATCCCGCCCATTTCGCCGCCTGGCGCCTCAAGACTTTGCTGGAGGCGCGCGGCGTGAAGGTCGGCGGGAAGGTCGAAAGCCGCTATCGCCGGGCCGGGCCGATCGACGACCCTGAGCAGCGCAAGGGTGCGCCGCCGCCGCGGCCGCCGGAGCCGACGCACCTCGCCAGGCTGTCGCCGCCGCCGCTTGCCGAGGACCTCAAGCACATCAACAAGGTCAGCCAGAATCTTCATGCCGAGCTGGTCCTGCGCCGTGTCGGCCTCCGCGACGGCACCGGCTCCATCGCCGACGGGGTCGAAGCCGTCGAAGACATGATGGAGCAGGCCGGGGTCCCGCGCACCGGCTGGGACCTGTCCGACGGCTCGGGCATGTCCACGTACAATCGTCTCGCTCCGCGCGCGGTCGCTACTTTTTTGCGGTGGGTCTCGGCGCAGCCGTGGGGCGCCGCCTATCGCGACACCCTGCCGATCGCAAGTGTCGACGGCACCCTCACCAATCGCTTCCGCGGCACGACGCTCGAGCGGCGCCTGTTCGCTAAAACTGGCAGCTTGAACGCCACCAATGCCTTGTCCGGCTACATGACCGCGAAGAGCGGGCAGACGCTGATCTTCTCGGCCTTTGCCAACGATGTCCCTCCCGATGTTCGCGCCACCACGGCGATGGATGCCGCGCTGGAGCTGATCGCGTCGGAGAATTAGGCGGCGTCCCAAGCCCCCACCACCGCCTCGCCGGTGGCGCGGCGGAGCGGGGCGATGCCGGTCTCGCGGTGACGTGTCGGGTGGACGCGGTTGGTGAGCAGGGTCCAGGCGAGGCCGCGGTCGAAATCGACCCAGAGGCCGGTGCCGACGAAGCCGGTATGGCCGATCGTCTCGGCCGAACAGGCATTGCCGCCGTGCCAGCCGTCGAACCTCTTCTCCCACCCGCAGGTGCGGTGTTCGTAGACCGGGGTGCGGATCTCGTTCAGCAGGGCCGGCGAGGCGCGGCTTCCGTCGAGCAGCCCAAGCGCATAGTCGAGCACACCGGCCACCGTCCCGAACAGCCCGGCATGTCCGGGTGCGCCGCCCAGCGCGGAGGCATTTTCATCATGCACCTCGCCCTTCATCACGCGCCCGCGCCAGCTGCACGCTTCGGTCGCTACCGCCGGTCCGGGCGGAGGCCCATAGGTGAGGCCGGGGCCGAGCGGCCATTCCCTCAGCGATTTGCCGGTGATCCGCTCGATGGCGATGCCGAGCAGGATGTAGTTGATGTCCGAATAGACGGGTGGTCCCTTGCGCCATTCCCGCTGTAGCACGAAGGCGCGCAGCCGCGCCGGATCGTCGCCATAGGTGTAGATCGGCTCCACCGCTGGCAGGAAGGTGCGGTGGGCGAGGCAGTCACGGAAGGTGAGCTTGCGCTCCTCCGCGCCGGCGACGTCATATTGGCGAAGGTCAGGGATCGCGTCGGTGAGCGGCCGGTCGAGGTCCAGCCGCCCTTCCTCAGCGAGGGTCAGGATCATATGCGTGGTCGCGATCACCTTCGACACGGAGGCGAGATCGAACCAATGCGCCTCCGTCAGTGGCTCCGGCTCGGGCACCAGAGCGGCCATGCCGGCGAACCGCACCGCGCGGCGCCCATCCGCGGCGACGATGCCGAGTGTGGCGCCGGGAATGCGGCCGCTCTCGACTGCCTCCTTGGCGGGCGCGAAAGCCGCGTCGATCATGAAGCAGGCTCGTCCGACGGCCGCGGCCGCGCGCGGCCGATGATCGGCAGGAAAAGGATCGCCGCCAAGCTCAGCACGCCCGACAGGATGAAGAAGACGTCGAACCCATTGTAGCCGGCGCGGTCGAGGCTCTCCACGATCGCCCCGCCAGCGCCCGACAGCAGCCGCGAGAGCATGAAGGCGAAGGCGGAGAGGAAGGCATATTGCGCGCCGGCGTAGCGCGGGTTCACCAGCATCGACAGATAGACGACGAAGATCGTGCCGGCCATGCCGTTGCCGAATTGGTCCGCAGCGGTGGCGACGTAGAGCAGGGTCTCGTCGACCGGCTGATGCGCCAGCCAGACGAACGCGAAATTGCCGATCGCGGCGAAGATCGCGCCGATCGTGAGCGTGAGCGGCATCGACCATCTCGCCGCCATCCAGCCGCCGAGGCCGACCCCGGTGATGCTGGCGATCAGCGCGACATAGGAATCGGCGCGGCCGATTTCGGTGAGCGTATAGCCCAGCTCCTTGATCATCGGCTTGGACAGGTTGAGCGCCAGCACGTCCCCCATGCGGTAGATCGAGACGAAGGCCATGATCGCCAGCGCCAGGAAACCGTAGCGCCAGAAGAAGTCGACATAAGGCCCGATCGCCGCCGATCGCCGCCAGGGTGCGTCCGGACCGAGGTTGCGGATCTTCGGCAGCGCTGCCGCCATGACCAGGAACGGCACCATGCAGATCACCAGCACATAGGGCGTGACGTTGGTCTCGGCGCTGATGCCGATGCCGGAAGCGGCGCCGAGCAGCAGCCAGCCGACGACCGCCGTGACGACCGTTAAGGCGCCCAGGATCACGGCGGTCGCCACAAGCCCGGTAGCCAGAGCAGTGATGCGGCTGCCGTCATGGCCGGGGTCGCGGCGCATCGCGGCGAGGATCGGGAAGGGGATTATGGAGACGGCGGCGATGACGAGATAGGCCGCGGTCCAGCCCCAGCCCGGCTGGTCGGCGACGAGCAGGGCGCCGCTGCCGGCCGCGACCATCGCGGTGCGGTAGCCCCAGAGATTGGCAGCGGCGATCGGGCCCTGCTCCTCCTGCGTCGGCGCGAGCTCGATCCGCCAGGCGTCCGCCGCGACCTCCAAAGTCGTCGTCCAGAAGGCGAGCAGGACGGCAAATAGCGCGGTGATGCCGAGATTCTCGTCCGACGAGGTCAGCGCCATCGTCACCAGCGAGGTGAAGATGCCGAGCTGCGACAACATGATCCAGCCGCGCCTCTTGCCCCAGAAGCGGCCGAAGCCGGGCACCTCGAACCGATCGAGCATCGGCGCCCAAAGGAACTTGAAGGTCGGCAGCAATTGCACCCAGGCGAAGAAGCCGATCACGACCAGCCCCACCTCATGCGCCTGCAGCCTGAGCGAGAGAACGGTGGAGAACATGTAGAAGGGCAGGCCGGCCGAGAAGCCGAGCATGATGTAGAGCGCCTGTCGCCCCATGCCCTTCGGCACCACCTGCGCCGCTGCGGGCCTCTCGGCAGGTGCAACTGACGCCATTACCACGCGCTCCACATCATCGCCCGGAGGCTCGACCGCCGCGCGACGTTCGTCAACGCCTCGACTGTTGCGTTCGCGTCACATCCATGCGGCTTTCGTGCCCGACAATGGCCAGAGGTTATGCCTGCGCCAACAGAAACTATGGTGAGCCATGACATTCTTGTTACTTAATGCCGCTTGGCTGCCGCCTAGGGGGATTGAGTGATGATTGCTTCCATGTCGTCGAAAACTTTTCTGTTTTCGGGAGCGGCTTTCGCCGCGATCGCGCTGGGTATGGCCAGCCCTGCCCTGGCGCAAACCGCGCCGGTCGAGGAAGAGCCGTCGACGAGCGTCGCGGCTGACCCACTACCGGCCTCCGATGAGGACATTGTCGTCACAGGCACGCGCATCATCCGCGACGGTTTCCAGGCTACTACGCCGCTGACGGTGATGACCGAAGCGGACATCGAAAGCGGCTCTCCGACGAACAACATCGCCGACTTCGTCAACACCCTGCCGTCGCTTGCCGGCTCGACGCGTCCTTCCAACTCGCGCCTCAACATCTCGAGCGGGCAGGCGGGCATCAACGTGCTCAACCTGCGCAACCTCGATAACAACATTGCCGGGACTCGCACGCTCGTGCTGGTCAATGGCCGGCGGTCCGTGGCCTCGGCGATTACCGGGGTCGTCGACGTCAACACCATCCCCCAGGCGCTGATCTCCCGTGTCGATGTGGTGACCGGCGGCGCCTCCGCGGCCTATGGCTCCGACGCCGTCGCGGGCGTCGTCAACTTCATCCTCGACAACAAATATGAAGGGCTGAAGCTCGAGGCCGACTCCGGCATCACCAGCCGTGGCGACGGCTTCAACTATTCGTTCAACGCTGCGGGCGGATTGTCGTTCGCCGGCGGCCGCGGTCACATCCTCTTGAGCGGAGAGGTCGCCCATCGTGACGGCATCCTGCAGGTCGATCGCGGCTGGAACCAGATCGGGTTCCTCCGGTTCGAGAATCCGGCCTACCTCGCCAACCAGAATTCGGGCGCCCCGCAATATATTTTCGTGCGCGGCGCGGGTCCGACCAATTCCACTCCCGGCAGCATCATCACCAACTCCGCCGGCGGCACCGCGAACCGGCTGCGCGGCCTCTATTTCGGCCCGGGGGGGGTGGTGAACCAGTTCGTCTTTGGCGACCTGACATTCCCGGCGTTCAGCGGCAGCGCCGTGCCGCTGCGCACGCGGGGCGGCGACTGGCGAGTCAACGATTCGGGCCGCAATATCGGACTGGAGCCGCGGGATGACCGCTACGGCGTTTTCGGCCGCATCAGCTACGAGGTCACCGACAGCATCGAGCTGTTCGCCGAAGCTGCGTATAACCAGCAGGAAGTGTTGTTCAACGCCGGCCCGAACCTGCAGACCGGCATCGTGCTCAATGCCACCGGATGCACCCAGACGCCGGTGCCGATCACCTGCAACGCCTTTCTGCTCAACACGCTGGGCGCGGCTCAGCTGCAGGGCATCACCAGCGTGACCATCGCCACAACCTCGGCCGACCTGCCGTTCCGCGGAATCAACAACAAGCGCGAGGTGCAGCGCTACCTGATCGGCGCGGAGGGCGATTTCGAGGCGTTCGGCAAGACTGCGCGCTGGGACATTTATGGCCAATATGGCCGCGCCGAGCTGCGCGAACAGCTGCGCGACATCCAGAATATCGCGCGCATCAACGCCGCTCGGGACGCCGCCTTCGCCCCCGCCGGCAGCGGCTTTCCCACAGGCTCGATCCAGTGCCTGATCAACGTCGATGCCAACCCGAACAACAACGATCCGGCTTGCGTGCCGATCAACCGCCTCGGCCTCGGCGTCGCCAGCCAGGCGGCGATCGATTACGTGCTCGGCGACCCCCGTCGCGACCAGCTGCTTGAACAGACCGTGGTCGGGGCGAACTTCTCGGCCACGCCGTTCGCCACCTGGGCGGGCGATGTCAGCATCGCGGTGGGCGCGGAATATCGCAAGGAAGAGGTCAGCGGTTTCGTCCCCGACGAGTTCAAGCCGGTGCCGATCGTCGATGCCAACGGCAACGTCACCGGCGCTACCAATCGCTGGTCGGTTGGCAACTACCTGCCCAGCTTCGGATCGTACGACGTCAAGGAAGCCTATCTCGAAACGGTCGTTCCGCTCGGCTTCGGCCTCGAGTTCAACGGCGCGGTGCGTGCGACCGATTATTCGACCGCGGGCTATGTCACGACCTGGAAGGCAGGCCTGACCTGGCAGCCGATCGACGACATCCGCCTTCGCGTCACGCGCTCGCGTGACATTCGCGCGCCCAACCTGAACGATCTGTTCCAGGCCGGCACCGCGAACAGCGACTCCGTCAGCAATCCCGGCTTCATAGACGGCACCAGCCCGTCCTTTGTCCCGGCGGGTCAAAACCCGGTGGCCAGCTACAGCTATTCCGGCTTCGCAACGGGCAATTCCAATCTGGAGCCGGAAAAGTCTGACCAGTGGAACGTCGGCGCGGTATTCTCGCCGACCTTCCTGCCGGGCTTCAACCTGGCGGTCGACTATTTCGACATTGACGTGAACGCCGGGATCAGCACCTTCAGCGCACAGTCGATCGTCAATCTGTGCTTCCTGGGGGAGCAGGCGTTCTGCGACGCGATCAGCACCGATCCCGCGCGCACGCAGAATCCGGGCCAGCCCTATCTGATCATCCTGACGCAGCCGTTCAACGCCGCCAGCCAGGAAGTGCGCGGCGTCGACATCGATGCGTCGTACCGGCTGCCGATCGACCGGCTGTTCGGCGACGTCGATGGATCGTTCACCCTGCGCGGTCTCGCCACGCGCTATATCGACAATCTCTTCGACAGCGGCGTGCCCAGCACGGTCGTGCTCAACTCGGCGGGCGTGAACGGCAGCCAGATCACCACACCGAAATGGATCTACCGTTTCAGCGCATCATACGACACTGAGGATTTCGGCATCACCGCGATCGGACGCGGAGTCAGCTCCGGCAAATATGTCGCCAATGGTATCGAATGCCAGACGGACTGCCCGGTCTCAACCGTCAACGCGCCGACCTATGAGCGCAATCACGTCGAAGGGGCGTTCTACGTCGATCTCAACCTGACTTCGAAGTTCGACGCACTTGGTCGCGGCGACGGAGAGTTCTTCATCAACGTCACCAACGTGTTCGACTCCGATCCGATCAAGCTGCCCGAAACCGGTCTTGCGGCGAACAGCACCTACAGCGATCTGCTCGGCCGCGCTTTCCGGGTCGGCGTTCGGCTGAAGCTGAACTAAGGCTTGGACCCTCGCGAAGCCGCGGCCTTTCGAGGCCGCGGCTTTGCTCTTCCTGGCATTGCTCGATCGCGCGCTACGGTATCGGGAGCAAGTTGATGAGCCACTTTCCCCTGCGCCAGGGGGTCGTCCACTGCGAGGATGTGCCGCTGCCGCTGATCGCCGAGCGGGTCGGCACGCCGGTCTTCGTCTATTCGACCGCGGCGATGCGGCACCAGGCGCGGGTGCTGCGCGAGGCGCTGTCGCCGCTTGGCGATCCGCTGATCGCCTATGCGGTGAAGGCCAACCCCAATGCGGCCGTGCTGGCGACGCTCGCCGCGGAAGGGCTGGGCGCCGACGTCGTGTCCGGCGGCGAATACCGGCGCGCCCGGGCGGCTGGCATCGCCCCCGGCAAGATCGTCTTCTCTGGCGTCGGCAAGACCGAAGCGGAGATGCGTCTCGCCCTCGAAGGCGGGCTCTGCCAGTTCAATCTTGAATCGCTGCCGGAAGCCGAGATGCTCTCGGAAGTCGCGCTGTCGATGGGGCGGACGGCGCCGGTGGCCTTCCGCGTCAATCCCGACGTCGAGGCCGGCGGTCACGCCAAGATCACCACCGGGGCCGCGCACAACAAGTTCGGTATCCCCATCGGCGACGCCCCCGCCGCCTGCGCCCGGGTGCGCGATCTGGCCGGGCTCGAGCTCAGGGGCCTTGCCGTCCATATCGGCAGCCAGATCACCAGCCTCGCTCCACTGGAGACCGCGTTCGGCAAGGTCGGTGCGATGATCGCCCAGCTACGGGCGGAGGGCCACGACATCCGCACCGCCGATCTCGGCGGCGGCCTCGGCGTTCGCTACGATCCGTCAGCGCCGCTGCCGCCGAGCCCCGAGGATTATGGCGCGATGGTCGCCCGGGCGACCGCTGGCTGGAATGTGCGGCTGATCTTCGAGCCGGGCAGGCTGATCGTCGGTGATGCCGGCGTGCTCCTCACCGAAGTGATCCGTGTCAAATCAGGGCCAAAATATCCGTTTGTTATTCTCGACTCAGCGATGAACGACCTGATGCGGCCGACCCTCTACGACGCCTATCACGGCATTGATCCTGTCGCGCCCAAGGGCGAACGGATGGTCGCCGACGTCGTGGGTCCGGTCTGCGAGAGCGGCGACACCTTTGCCGTCGCGCGGCCCTTGGAGCGCGTCGAAGCGGGCGATCTGATGATCATCCGCACCGCCGGCGCTTACGCGGCGACCATGGGCAACACCTACAATTCGCGCCCGCTGACGCCGGAAGTCTTGATCAACGGAGACGACTGGGCCGTCATCCGGGAGCGCAAGGACGTCGACACCTTCATGCAAGACGAAAGCGTACCGGACTGGCTCGCCACCGCTCGCCTCTGACCGATCCTGCGGCTCAGCGGCAGACGTCGACCCAGCCGCTCGAGACCAAAGCCGCCAGCCGCTCCGGGGCCACTCGCACCGAGCTGTTGAGAGATCCGGCGGCTGGATAGACGATGTCGAACGCCAGCAGCGAGCGGTCGCAATAGACGGGCAGCGCCGTCGCCAGTCCGAACGGGCAGACGCCGCCGACGGCATGGCCGGTAACCGCCAGCGTCTCCTCGGCATCCAGCATGCGCGGCCGGCCGCCGAACTCGGCCTTGGTCTTGATATTGTCCAGTCGCGCATCGCCGCGGGTCACCAGCAGCACGACCGTGCCGTTGATTCGAAGCGCGAGCGTCTTGGCGATCCGCCCCGGCTCGACGCCGAGCGCTTCCGCCGCCTCGGCCACCGTGGCGGTGCTTTCGCTCGTCTCGATGATCGGCAGGTCCGGCGCATGCTCCGCCAGCCAGGCGCGGACGCTCTCCAGGCTCATGCGCTCAATCGCCGATCAGGTGGAGCGCGAGGCTGCGCCGGTGGGGCCGGCGGCGATGCTCGAACAAGTAGATGCCCTGCCAGGTGCCGAGCGCGAGCCGGCCGCCGATCAGCGGTATCGAGAGCTGCACCTGGGTCAGCGCCGCGCGGAGGTGCGCCGGCATGTCGTCGGGGCCTTCGTCATCATGTTCGTACGCGGCGGGATCTTCCGGCGCGATCCGGGCGAAATAGGCTTCAAGGTCGCGCCGCGCGGCCGGCGCCGCATTTTCCTGGATCAGCAGGGAGGCTGACGTGTGGCGGCAGAAGATGGTCAGCAGCCCTTCGCCAAGCTGCTGAGCCTCTACCCAGTCTCTGACGGCGTCCGTTACCTCGTGAAGCCCAGCGCCGGGGCTGGCAAATTCGATCTCGCCTGTCGCCTGTCTCATTCGCCGCTTCAAGCGCGGCACCGGCTATTCCGCAAGGGGAACGCCGTAGCTTTCGAGCAGCTTGCGTACCTCCCCGCTGCGGCGCGACAGCACGTCCTCAACCTCCCGCCGCAGCGGCAGGTCAGCTTTGCGGACCCCCATCGAGACGTCGTAGATCATCGGCAGCTGCGGGCCGTCGAAGGCCGGCGTCACCGGCACGATGCGCAGGGGCACGTCCTGCCGGGCGGCGAAATAGCCGGCGACGGGTCCCCAGACGAAAGCCACGTCTAGCTCGCCCGCCGCGACGGCCTTCATGATCTCCTGCTGCGGCGCAGGCTGGGAATAGTCGCCGTAGATCATGTAGCCGCGGACGTTTTCGACGATGCCGCGCCGCGCGAGGGAATGGGCCGGCGGTGTGTTGGAGCCGTCATCGCCGATCAGCTGAACGCCGATCGCGAGATCCTTCAGGCGCGGGTCGTCGAACGAGGCGATGTCGAGGCTCCGATCCGCGCGCGTCACCGCCACATAGGTCGAGCGGTAATAAGGGCGGCTGGTGCCGAGCATCTCCAGGCTGCTGCCGATCCCGGGTATGAGGTCGCAGGCACCTTCGTTGAGCGTCTCGCGCACGTTGCCCCGCCGCTGCGCCCACCAGGAATAGCTGACCTTCGCGCCCAGATCCTTCGCGATCAGCTCGACCAGCTTGTTCTCGAACCCTTCGCCGGCTGCGTTGGAGAAGGGCAGGTTGTTGGGATCGGCGCAGACGCGCAGCTCGCGCTGCGGCTGCTGCGCGGCAGCCAGGGCGGCGGCGATCAGCATCCAGCTCATGGCGCCGCGACGATCCCCCAAGGCTTGCCGCCGAGCTTCACCGTGCCGAGCGGCTTGTTGGCGACGATATCGATGGCGCTCATGTCGCCGGTTAGGCCGTTGGCGGTGTAGAGCCGTGCCTCGTCGGGCGAGAGCGCGAGGTTCCAGGCGCGCCAGCCGACCGGGTAGGTGCGGATGAGCGTAAAGCGCTTCGGGTCAACCTCCGCCACCAGTCCTGCGCGGCCGAGCGCTACGAAGGCGCGGCTGCCGTCTTGGGTGAAGGCGATGCCGACAGGCTGCACGATCCGATCGGGCGGGTTGTCCTTGCCGAGCGGCTGGAAGTCGATCTTGCCGAGCGGCTTGCGCGTCGCCGCGTCGAACATGGTGACGGTGGCGCGGATCTCCGACGACACCCAGAATTGCTTCCCGTCCGGCGTGAAGGCGACGTAGCGCGGCCGCGTATCCACCAGCAGATTGTCGATCACCTCGCCGGTCGCGGCATCGACGACATGGGCCATGCTGGCGCTCTCGGAAGTCTGGACGACCAGTTTGCCGTCGGGGCTGACGGCGGTGCCTTCCGGTTCGCCGCCGACCTGAATTTCCTCGATGATCCTGCGCCCCTCCAGGTCGACCACGGACAGCAGATTGTCGTCCTCGTTAGCCGCGTAGAGGCGCTTGCCGTCGGGCGAGACGGCGAAGGTCTCCGGGTCGGGACCAGAAGGAATGTGACCGGTGATCGTGCCGGTGGCGACGTCCACCATGGCGACTCGATTGTCCTTGCTCACCGCCACCAGCAGGCTGCGCCCGTCGAGCGACAGGACCATCCCGCGCGGACCGTTGCCGATCCTGATCGGTGCCCGCTCCTTCATCGTGTCTACGTCGATCACATGGACGACATTAGCCTCTTCGTTGGAGACGTAGATGGTGCCGGTCAGCAGGAGGGCGAGGAGGGGGTGCATCAGCTGTTCGTATAGAGGAAGGCGGCAATGTCCCGTGCATCGGCGGGCGTGACGTCGAGGTCGGGCATCGCGGTCCCCGGTGCGACCTTCTGCGGCTCGGAAATCCACAGCATCAGGTTGGATGGCTTGTTCTCGAGCCGGCCGCCGATGATGGCGCGGGCGCCGACGCCGCTGAGCGGCGGGCCGACCAGGCCGCTCGCCTGCGGCACCCCGCTAATCGTATGGCATCCGCCGCAGCCGTAGCGGCCGAAGGCGAGCTTGCCGCGCGCGACATTGCCGCCAGTGATCGCCTCCGCCCGCTCCTGAAGGTCGTGCTTCTCATAGCGATATTCGGCGAACACGGCCGTGCCCGCGGCAAGAGTGAGCCCGAGGGCCGCCAGGGGCCAGATCATCGTCTTATTCCGCCGCGACCGCATGGCGCTCCTCGCCGGCCTTCAGCCATTTGTAGAAGAAATAGATCGCCGCTGCGGCGTGGAAGAAGCCGCCCGGTATCCACATCAGCAGGCCGGCAAGCTGTTGGTCCTCGACCGGCGTGAGGCCGATCGGCGTCATCCCCATCGCGGCATAGCCTGCGTACCAGGGGCTCGAGGAGAGCGCCATCAGCGCGCCCAGCGCGCCGCCAATCATGGAGGTCAGGAAGAGGCACAGCGCCGAGACTCCGAAGCCCTGACGGCCGGCGCGGCCGTGCGCCATCGCCCACCAGAAGAGGAGGGCGGTGATCACGAAGGAGAGATGCTGGGCGATGTGCCAGCCATTGCTCGCCAGCGCCCGGTCGAACAGCGACGGGACGTGCCACAGCCAGATGGCCAGGCCTTGCAGCGCGGTGGCGATGAACGGGTTGGTGAGGGAGCGCCACGCGGCCGTCGCCCAGCCGGCGCGGCCGATGCCGGCGAGCGCCTGGCGCTGCGTGGGCGGGAATGCCCAGAGCATCGCCGCGCCGGGCCTTGAGAGGACCAGCAGCAGGGCTGCCGGCAGCATGATCACCTCATGCTCGATCATGTGCATGGTGAAGGAGCGCTCGCCCGCCTCGTGCAGTGGCGAGACAAGGGCCGCGGCGAGCGTCAGCCAGCCGGCGGCGAACAGCAGCCCGTCCTTCCTCAGAGCCGGGCGCCCGAGGTCGGAGCGTCGCCAGAGCCGCGAAAAACCGAGCGCATAGAGGAGGACGCCGAGAAGCAGCGGACCGGTCACCCAGAGGTCGAAGGTCCAGCTCGAGGTCTCTTCATGCGGCCCGACATGCGCCGCCGCCGGGGCCGCGGCCACGAGAAGGGCGAGGGCGGCGAGGCCCTTCATGCGAGGCATTGCGGGATGATGAAGCCCGCCGCGGTCTGGAACAGGATCGCGATCGAGAGCAGCGCGCCGAGCATTGCGCTGAGCAGCGCGAGGAAGCGGCGCGCCTCGCTTTCGGTCTCGGCGCGGCGCCACACCTTGAGCGCCAGAAGCGCCCCACCCAAAGCCAGGCCGAGACCGAGCAGACCGAGCAGGCCGACGACCCACCACTCGCCGAGATCGCAGCGGTCCTGGACGAGGTTCGATCCGATCTGCTGGGTCAGGAACCATCCCGTGGCCGCGCCGATGATCCCGGCCCAGGGCAGCATCAGCTCGATCGCTTTGCGGCGCTCGATCATGCCACCCACCGCGGCAGCCAGTAGATCATCAGGTAGATGGGCAGCCAGAGCAGCCACACGAAGCGCCAATACATGGCGTTCTCGGCGACATCGACGAACCGGCGCCCCTCGAAACCATGCTTGGTGAACATCAAGGCCGCCAGCACCGCGGTGTCGACCCAGTCGGTGAGGAAATGAACGAGGTGCAGGAGCAGTAGCGCCCAAAGGATTGAGCCATAGGCATTGTCGGTCCACCAGACGTTGAGCGAGGCGAACTCGAAGCCGCGCAGCACCATCAGCAGCACCCCGATGCCGACGATGATCAGCAGCCCGGTCCGCACCTTGCGGATCTCGCCCTTTTCCGCCGCGCGCTTCAACATCGTGTTCGGGATCTCGCTCAGCAGGATGATCAAGGTGAACAAGGTTCCGGCGAGGAGGCCCGGCGGGTCGACCGGCTCGGGCGGCCAGCCCTGCTCCTGGTTCATCAGGAAGAAATAGGAGGCGAAGGTCAAAGCGAAGGCGGCGCCTTCGATCAGGAAGAAGGCGACGACGCCCCACCAGGTGAGGCTGCGATGCCCGAACGCATGGGTCGGCAGCTTGGCCAGGTCGCCCGAAAAAAGCGGCTCCCGCAGCATCAGTCGATTACCGGCTCGGGCTGAAGGCTACTCTCTTTCGGCCAGAACCAGGCGATCAGCGCGACCGCGATCGGCACCGCCCCGATCGCCACCGCCCAGGGTGTGAAGATCGAGGAGATGAGCATCGCCGCGGTCACGACCGCGGCGACGAAGGGCCAGATCGTCGGCGCGGCCGACGGTTCGCGCACGTCGGGCGTGGCATCGATGACGGTGGTCAGCAATTGTTCGCGGTCGTCGACGCGCAGCCCCGTCATCACGGGCAAACGCTCGCGATCGTCCCACAACGGGGTGCGGCCGGCGACGAGCGGGATGTGCGGGAAATTATAGGGCGGCGGCGGCGAGCTGGTCGCCCACTCGAGGCTTGCCGAATCCCAGGGGTTCGCGCCCGCCACTTTGCCGCGGCGAAGCGATACGAAGACGTTGGCGAGGAACAGGATGCCGCCCAGCGCAAGCACGGCTGCGCCAGCGCTGGAAAGCAGGTTCAGCCCCTCCCAGCCCATCCCGGCCGGATAGGTGTAGACCCGCCGCGGCATCCCGATCATGCCGGTGATGTGCATCGGGAAGAAGGCGAGGTTGAAGCCGCCGAACAGCAGCCAGAAGGCGGTCTTGCCGAGGCCTTCCGACATCATCCGCCCAGTGATCTTCGGAAACCAATAATGGATGACGCCGAGCAGCGGGAACACCGCTCCGCCGATCAGCACGTAATGGAAATGGGCGACGATGAAATAGGTGTCGTGGAGCTGGAGGTCGAGCGGCACGCTGGCGATCATGACGCCGGAAAGGCCGCCGATCACGAACGTGACGATGAAGGCGACGACGTAAAGGAGCGGCGTCGCAAATCGCGGCCGCCCGTCCCACATGGTCGCGATCCAGCAGAAGATCTGGATGGATGCGGGAATGGCCACCGCCATCGTGGCGGCGGTGTAGAATGAATAGCCGAGCCGCGGCAGGCCAGTCGCGAACATGTGGTGGACCCAGACCCCGAAGGCGAGCAGGCCGGTGCCGATCAGCGCCAGCACCATCACCGGATAGCCGAATACCGGCCGCCGACAGAAGGTCTCGACGATCTGGCTGACGAAGCCGGTCGCCGGCAGGAAGATGATGTAGACCTCCGGATGGGCGAAGAACCAGAATAGGTGCTGCCAGAGCAGCGCGTCGCCATGCTCGAACGGATTATAGAAATGCGTGCCGACGAGCCGGTCCGAGATCAGGAAGCTGGAGGCGAGCGCGACCGCCGGCATCGACAGGATGATCATGATCGACGTAACGAGGATCGCCCAGATGTAGAGCGGCATTCGGCTGAGGCTCATCCCGGGCGCCCGCAGCTTCAGGATCGTGGCAACGAGCTCGACCGCTACGGCGAGCGCCGCGATTTCGGTGAAGGTCACCATCTGCGCCCAGATGTCGGTGCGCTTGCCCGGCGAGAATTCGGGGCCGGAAAGCGGCACGTAGGTGAACCAGCCCGCGTCCGGACCGACGTTGAGGACGAACGACACCCACAGTAGCAGCGCGCCGGCGAGATAGGTCCAGTAGCTGAAGGCGTTGAGGCGCGGGAAGGCGATGTTGCGGGTGCCCACCATCAGCGGCACGAAATAGACGGCGAACGCTTCCATCACCGGCACGGCGAAGAGGAACATCATCGTCGTGCCGTGCATGGTGAAGATCTGGTTGTAGCGGTCTGGGCTGATCAGCCCGCTTTCTGGCCGCGCCAGCTGCAGCCGCATCGCCATGGCGAGCGCGCCGCCCAGCACCAGGAAGATCATCGCCGTGACGATGTAGCGCCGGCCGATATCCTTGTGGTCGACCGTGGTCAGCCAGCCCCAGAAGCCGGGCTCCCGCTTCCAGGTGCGATGGAGCCGGGCATGCAGCTGCTCGCCGCACAGCAGCTCGCCGTCGCGCGGCAGCTCCTGGCCGGAGAGCACGGTCATTTCAGCGTCTCCAGATAGGCGACGATCGCGTGCAGCTCCTGTGGCTCAAGGCCGATATAAGGCATGTAATTGCCGGGCTTGGCGCCCTGCGGATCGGCGATCCAGGCGTAGAGATGGCCGCGGCTCATGGGGAACGTCCCGGCGCCGATCGAGCGGCGGCTGGCGATATGAGTTAGATCAGGCGCGATCTGGCCGCTGGCGGGCGTGCCGGTGATGTTGTGGCAGACGCTGCATTCGCGGCCGGTCACGTAATTGTATCCGGCGAGGGTGAGGGGGGTCGTCGGTTCGGGCGGCGGCGCCAGCTGCGCCCTGCGCCACGCCTGGAACTCGGCCGGGCTCTCCACGGTCACGTCGAGCGCCATATGGGCATGCTGGGTGCCGCAATATTCGGCGCATTCGCCCCGGAACACGCCCTCCTCGGTGGGCAGCAGAAGGATGTCGGTCACGCGGCCCGGGATCAGGTCCTGCTTGCCGGCGAGGTTCGGCACCCAGAAGCTGTGGATCACGTCGTTCGACTTGAGCGTGATATGCACCGGCACGCCCGCCGGCAGGTGGAGCTCGTTGGCGGTGCGGACGATATTGCCGGGGATTGCGTCCTGATAGGTCACGTCCCACCACCATTGATTGGCGGTGAGCTCGATCTGGATCGCCTTGTCCGGCGCCGCGCGGCCCCAGCTGCGGTCGGTGAGGAAGCTCGCGAGCGTCAGTCCGAACAGGCCCGACACGACCAGGATCATCCACCCGGCCAGCGCGGTGCCGAGCGCGCCGTCGCGGCTCTTCCCTTCGTCCGGCAAGCCGTCCTGCCTCCTGCCGCGGCCGCGGAAGATGGCAGCGACGAGGAAGCCGATCACCAGCAGGTAGAAGATGCCGCAGACGACGAGGAAAATCTGGAACAGGATCGCGAAATCGCGGCCGTGGACCCCGTCGCCGCCCATCACCGACTGAACACCGTCGCAGCCGGCGAGAAAGATGAAGAGGAGCGCGGCCCCCGCGCGTCTCACTGACTGGTGCCCTGGACGGCAGCAGCGGACGAATCCCGCACCGGCTGCCGCTCCTGTAGCGTCAGGGGCTCGGTGTTGCTCATCTCGTCGGCGCGCGCGGGCAGCGCATCCTGGCGCGGCTGGGCCGAGAGCGAGCGGACGAAGGCGGCGAGCTGCCAGGCCTGCTGCTCCGTCACCTTGCCGCGGAAGGAGGGCATGCCGTTCGGCCGCCCCTCGATCACCGTGGAGACGATCTGCGGCATCTCGCCGCCATAGCGCCACTGGTCGTCCATCAGCGGCGGGCCCATGCCGCCGCCGCCATGGGCGTGGCAGCCGACGCAGTTCATCCAGCTGAACAGCCGCTGCCCCTGCGCAATGTGAAAGGCGTTGTTCTCATATTCCGCCGAGCGCGGGTCCGGCCGCCCCGGCACCGGCGCGCCGGCATAGAGGGTGCTGGTGACGGAGCTGCCCGGCGCCGTCTCCGGCAGCGGCTTGCCGCGCGATTCCCGCTCCTCCCGGTCGCAGCCGGCCAGGGCGAGCGCGATTAGGGCGAGGCTAGCGAGTGGGAAGCGCGAAGACATAGAGCATCCCTCCGGCCGTGGTCTTCTGCGGCAGGTCGCGCGTCGCGTTGACGAAGCCCAACGCGCCGGTCGGGTCGCGCGGGTCGAGGTTGTTGGCGACGATCGCTCCCGCCCAGCCGCCGACGCCGGCCAGCACGGCGATATATTGGCGATTGCCGACGCGGTAGCTGATCGGCTGGCCAATGATCCCGGAGCCCGCCTTGAACCGCCACAGCAGCTTGCCGTTGGTCGCGTCGATCGCTTTGAACCAGCCGTCCATGGTGCCGTAGAAAACCACGTCGCCCGCCGTCGCGAGGGCGCCGCTCCACAAGGGCAGATCCTCCTTGATCCGCCAGGCGGCGCGGCGGCGCACCGGGTCCCAGGCGGTGAAGACGCCGCGATTGCCGCCCGGCCCCGCATACATCTTCACGTCCATGCCGATATAAGGCGTGCCGGAGATGTAGTTGGCCTCCATCGCGCCCATGTCCTGGCACAGGTTGATGTGCGGCACGTAGAGGAGGCCGGTGCGGGGGCTGAATGCGGAGGGGTTCCAGTCCTTGGCGCCTGGCGAGGCCGGGCAGACGCCGCGGATCACACGGCCGACCTTGGGCTCCTTCTCCTTGACCGGAATCAACCGCCCCGTTTTGAGGTCCACGCCCTTGGCGCTGTTGATGAAGCTGTAGGGGTCGGCCGAGAGCACCTGTCCGGTCGCCCGGTCCTGGACATACATGTAGCCGTTGCGGCCCGGGCGAACCATCACCGCCCGCATTCGTCCGTTCACCGGCATGTCGAGCAGGATCTGCTCGTTGATGTCGTCATGGTCGTAAAGGTCATGCGGCGAGGATTGGTAGAACCAGCGCGCTTGGCCCGTACGCACGTCGCGCGCGAACACTCCGGCGGTCCACTTGTTGTCGCCGGGCCTTTGCTCCGGGTTCCAGGGGCCGGGATTGGACGTGCCGTAATAGATGAGCTGAAGCTTCGGATCGTAGCTGATCCAGCCCCAGACCGTGCCGCCGCCCATCTTCCAGGCACCCGGCGGCCAGCTCTTGACGCCGAGATCCTTGCCGCGATCCATCGCGTAAAAGGGCTTGAAGCCGGGCCCGATCAGCACGTCCTTGTCCGGACCCGTGTTGAACGCCTTCCAGGCGATCCGGCCGGAGCCTGCGTCGAGGGCCGTGATCCAGCCGCGAACGCCCATCTCGCCGCCGGAATTGCCGACCAGCACCTTCCCGTCCGCCACCAGCGGCGCCATCGTGATGGTCTCGCCCTTGTTGATGTCGCCGAGCTTGGTCTCCCAGATGCGGCGCCCGCTGTTCGCGTCGAGCGCGATGGTCCGGCCGTCCAGCGTGTTGAAGAAGATGCGCCCGCTCGCATAGGCGGCGCCCCGGTTGACGACGTCGCAGCAGGCGACGCCCTGCGCCGCCGACAGCGGCTTGGGCTTGTACGTCCACTTGGTCGGCGCACCCGGCTTCGTCAGGTCGAGCGCGTAGACGATGTTGGGGAAGGGGGTGACGATATACATCGTCCCGCCCACCACCAATGGCGCCGCCTCATGCCCCTTCGCAATACCCGTCGAGAAGGTGAAGGCGAGGCCGAGATTGCGGACGTTCGCGCGGTTGATCTGCGTCAGGGAGGAGTAGCGCGTGCTCGCATAATCCTTGGCGGGCATGGCCCATTGGCCATCGTCCCGCGGCCAGGCGGATGCGGCAGGTCGCGCCTTTGTTGCCGTCTGCGCAACAGCGGGCTGAACGCCAAGGAGGAACAGGAGAAGGACGCCTGCCAAGCCTGTCCGGAACCGCTCGGCGCCTTTCGACTTCACGCGATGGTCGAGCAATCGCATTCCCCCATGTTGTAGCAAAGCTGTCACAGCCTGAGGGGCGGTTCAAACGAAATGTGTGTTGCGGCGGGGCGACTTAGCTGATCTGGATCAAGCGAGGACGAAGCGGGGGACAGATGGCCACCATCGAACAGAACGGACGACCTGAATCTCCTCGAGGCCAGAGCGAGAAGCTGGTCATCGCCGCCTCATCGATCGGCACGGTGTTCGAGTGGTACGATTTCTACCTCTACGGACTGCTCGCCACGATCCTTTCGGCGCAATTCTTCTCGGGCGTGAACGAGACGACAGGCTTCATTTTCGCGCTCGCGGCATTTGCGGCCGGCTTCGCGGTGCGGCCCTTCGGCGCCATCCTGTTCGGGCGCATCGGCGATATCGTCGGGCGCAAATACACGTTCCTGGTGACGATGGGGATCATGGGCGTCGCCACTTTCGCGGTCGGCCTGCTGCCGAGCTACGCTACGATCGGGGTCGCGGCGCCTGTCCTGCTCGTGCTCCTGCGGCTGCTCCAGGGGCTGGCGGTAGGCGGCGAATATGGCGGTGCTGCAACCTATGTCGCGGAGCACGCGCCGAACGGAAAGCGCGGCCTCTATACGAGCTTCCTCCAGACGACGGCGACGCTCGGCCTGTTCGCCGCCTTGCTGGTGGTGATCGGCATCCGCACGGCGCTTGGCGAGGAGGCCTTCGCCGACTGGGGCTGGAGAATTCCGTTTCTCAGCTCAATCCTGCTGCTGGCCGTGTCGCTGTGGATCCGCATGCAGCTCGACGAGAGTCCGGTCTTCCGGAAGATGAAAGAGGAGGGCACGACGACGAAGGCGCCCCTCACCGAGGCATTCGGCAAGTGGTCGAACCTGAAGCTCGTCGTGATCGCCTTGTTCGGCGCGATCGCGGGGCAGGCCGTGGTCTGGTACACTGGCCAGTTCTATTCGCTGTTCTTCCTCGAGAAGATGATGAAGGTGGATGCAGTTACCACCAATGTCATGATCGCCGCCGCGCTGGCGATCGGCATGCCGTTCTTCATCCTGTTCGGCTGGCTGTCCGACCGGATCGGTCGCAAACCGATCATCCTGGCCGGCTGCGCTCTCGCCGCCCTCACCTACTTTCCGCTCTTCGACGCATTGTCCAAGGCGGCCAATCCGGAGCTTCATGCGGCGCAAGCGAGCGCGCCGGTGAGCGTGATCGCGGATCCTGAAGACTGCTCGGTCCAGTTCGACCCGATCGGCCGGAACAGGTTCGACGCGCGCTCATGCGATATCGCCAAATCCTTTTTGTCGAAGGCGGGCATCAGCTACACGAATGTGGAAGCAGCTCCCGGGACGCTCGCCCAACTTCGAATCGGCAACACGATCATTCCCGCGGTTGATCCGGCCACCGCTAGCGGTTTCGCACGAGCGGATGCGATCAAGACCTTCCAGGCCGAAGCCAATGCTGCCTTAAAGGCAGTCAACTATCCGGACAAGGCGGACCCTGCACGCATCAACAAGCCGCTCGTGATCCTGATCCTGACGATCCTCGTCCTCTATGTGACGATGGTCTACGGACCGATCGCGGCCTTGCTGGTCGAGCTGTTCCCGGCACGCATCCGCTACACCTCAATGTCGTTGCCTTATCATATCGGCAACGGCTGGTTCGGCGGCTTCCTGCCGACCACCGCCTTCGCAATGGTCGCCGCCACCGGCGACATCTATTACGGCCTCTGGTATCCGATCGTCGTGGCCGCGATCACGGTCGTGGTGGGCCTGCTGTTCCTGCCGGAGACCCGCCGGCGCGACATTGAGGCGTGACGTCTCAGCGCTGCGGGATGTCGGCTTCGGTGTCGTAGAACTCCATGGCCACCGAATTCAGGCAGTAACGCTGGAAGGTCGGCGCGGGGCCGTCCGGGAAGACATGGCCGAGATGGCTGTCGCACCGCGCGCAGCGAATCTCGGTGCGGACCATGCCGTATTTCCGGTCCTCGATCTCGCTGATGTGATCGGGATCATAGGGTTCGGTGAAGCTCGGCCAGCCGGTGCCGGATTCGAACTTCGCGCCCGACTTGAAGAGCGGCAGGCCGCAGAGGCGGCAGGCATAGACGCCATGGCTCTTGTTGTTGAGCAGGGTGCCGCAGAAGGCGCGCTCGGTGCCGTGGTCGAGCAGCACGTCGCGCTCCTCTGGAGTGAGGTCGGCCGCCAGGCGGTCGCGCTCGACGATGCTCAGCGGCGCGACGTCATAGCCCGAAGCGGAGGTGCGGCTTTCGCGGATGTCGGTCACGGTGCGTCTCCTTGGCTGGTCCTCACAAGATAGGTTGCCTAAGGCGTCGGCGCCACCATGCGGGAGATGCCGATGAAAGCCCTGTTCCTGAGCTGCACCCTCAAGGCCTCGCCCGCTCCGTCCAACACGGAGGCGCTCTGCCAGGTGCTGGTCCGCCAGTTCGAGCAGGAGGGGGTGACGAGCGAGATCGTCCGCCTGGTCGACTACAATGTGAAGCCCGGCGTCAAATCGGACGAGGGGGAGGGCGACGACTGGCCCTTCATCCGCGAGAAGATCCTGGCCGCCGACATCCTCGTCATGGCCACCCCCACCTGGCTGGGCCAGCATTCCAGCGTCTGCCAGCGCGCGCTCGAGCGGATGGATGCGATGCTCTCGGAGATGAAGGAGGACGGGCGTCCGATCGCCTTCGACAAAGTGGGCGGCGTCGTCATCACGGGGAATGAGGACGGCGCCCACCACATCGTCGCCTGCGTCAGCCAGCCGCTGATCGACATCGGCTTCACCATCCCGCCGCAGAGCTGGACCTATTGGCATCTCGGCCCCGGCCCGGGTCCCGATTACCGCGACACGGACGAAGGCCATGAATGGTCCGACCGCACCGGCCGCAACGCAGCCCGCAATCTCGCCGCCGTCGCACGGGCGCTGAGGGCGATGCCCCTGCCGCAGCAGGAAAGCTCGGGCTAGGGCTTGCGCCACAGCTCCGCGCGATAGCGCTCGAAGCAGCGCGCGCCGCATTTGAGGCGGATCAGCGCGCCCTCGGCGATCGCGGTCGCTCGGCGCGGATCCTCCTCGACCAGCGGGCGCAGCGCTTCCCGGTTCCAGTCTTCGCTATGCTTGATGTCGAGCGTCGAATGGAGCGCGAAATAGAGCCGCTCCTTGCCCGACATGCCAAGCCGGCGAAGCCCCTCCGCGGTGGCGGCGGCGCGATCCGGCGCGGTCAGTTCGATCGCTCCGAGCGCCCCGACCGAGTGCCACGCATAGCGCCGGGTCGTCGCCATCGCCGTCATCGCATTGGCGAGTGCCAGGCTTTCCCACGCCGTGGCTTCGATCCGCGGTTGAGCCCCAAGCGTCTCCACCAGCGCATCGAGCATCGGACCGTGCATGCCCTTGGCGGTGCCGCGGCCCATCTCGTCCCAATAATTGCGGGCAAGCTCCAGCTTCGCCTGCGTCGGGAACTTCACCTGCGTCATCGCGACGAGATCGTCGAAGCCCGCTTCGCCGGCGGCCTCCTGCTCCAGGAACCAGCGCATCTCGTCCAGCGTGGCCTGCTCCGCGATCCACGGGAAAAGCGGATCGCCCTGACCGGGACCGACCTCCTTGAGCGCCTCGAACCAGGCTATGAAGCCGTCGACATTCGTGGGTGCGGTGGCGGCCTCGTCGGCGATTTCGGTGCGCAGCTCCTCGATGAAGCCGCCCTCCAGGCGCTGCATCCGCAGATCTCGTTCCAGATCCTTCTGCCAGTCGGCATGGGGGAAAGCGGGTGCGAGCCGCTCATGATTCCAGTGGGCGAGGGCGCGCTGAAAGCTGTCGGAGAGGAATTGCGGCGCCCCCGCCGACATGTCGGAGGGGCGGAGCTCGGTGGCCATGAATGAATCTCTTGCGTAACGGTCTGTTCCACCGTCAACCCGCCGCTCGCGCTGCGGTTCCTGCGAAGCCGTTGAAGGTGGGGCTGTTTTGCCTACATACAGGTTAGTGTGGTAAAGAACGAGCCACGGGGGAGGCTTGATTCCCGGCTCGGACCAGCTTTCCAGGACAACCGGTAGACCGACGTACGGTTGTCAGAAAAACCGCACCGGCTTATGGGGCGCGGCCGATTTTCGGAGTATTTGATGACGACTGACACCTTGCGGATGCCAGCCTTGCCGAACTTCGCGCGCAAGCACGGAATCACTTCGATCGTGCTGTTCACCGTCCTCGCACTGAACCTGTTCGCGGGGATCAGCCTGATGGGCCTGAACGTGACGCAGGGCCGCGCCGTTGCCCGCGTCACGCCGAACCTCACCGGCGAGGTCGCCAAGCTCGCTCCCGCAGTCGATCCCCTTCAGTTCCGCTCTGACGTGGCGCCGCAGGATGCGCTCGCGATCAACGCCTCGGTGCCGATCGTGGACGGCCCCAACCCCGCCGCCAAGTCCTTCAAGCTACTTGCGGCAAGCGATATCGACCGGATGCGCTCCGTCGACTGCCTCACGCAGGCGATCTACTATGAGGCCGCGACCGAGCCGGACGACGGCAAGCGCGCGGTCGCCCAGGTCGTGCTGAACCGCGTCCGCCACCCCGCCTATCCGAACAGCGTCTGCGGCGTCGTCTATCAGGGTTCGCAGCGGGCGACCGGTTGCCAGTTCACCTTCACCTGCGACGGCTCGCTCGCCCGCGCGCCGATGGCGCCCTATTGGCAGCGCGCCCGCGCGATCGCGCAGGAAGCACTCGCCGGCAAGGTGTTCGCGCCGGTCGGTTGGGCGACCCATTATCACACCAACTGGGTCGTTCCGTACTGGAGCTCCAGCCTGGCGAAGGTTGCCAATGTCGGCACCCACATCTTCTATCGCTGGACCGGGGGATGGGGTCGCGGGCCCGCCTTCACCAGTCGCTATGCCGGCTCGGAGCCCGACGTGAGTGCCCTTGGCCGCAAGTCGGCGGCGGCGGTGGAGATGGCGGCCGAGCTGAAGCCCGAGGACATGACTCCGGAGCAGCTGGCGGCGGCCGAGAAGGCGCCGGACGGCACCGCTCTCCCGCCGAGCAGCGCCGACAGCTTCCAGCGCGCGGTCCTGCGCCGCTACGAGCCGATGCCGGGCGCCGCGGTGAAGTCGCTGCTCGCTTCGCAGGCCCGCAGCGCCGACAAGGCCTATTCTTCCACTCACGTCTGGGCGATGAGCGGCGTGGCCAAGGCCGCGCAGCCGCTCGGCAAGCCCGTCGGCGAGGCTGCCAAGGCGCTCGGCGTCGGCAGCGCGAAGGCGATCGGCGTCGCCAGTGCTGCTTCAGTCGCCAAGCCTGCCGAGGCGAAGCCGGCTCAGCCGCAGGCGCTCGATGGCGTCCGTCGTGCGGAGAAGGAAGTCCAGGGGCCGCCGAAGAGCTGAGGCTTTCCGCCGAGACCCGGCCGCCATATAGGACGCCCTTTCGCAGCAAGGGCAGCCATGGCGGCGCAACCTCTGATCTTCGTCCTCAACGGACCCAATCTCAACCTGCTCGGCACCCGTGAACCTGAGATCTACGGTTCCGATACGCTCAATGACATTGCCGCCGCGCTCGACGAGCGCGCGCGCGAGCTCGGCCTGCGGGTCGACGTCCGCCAGTCCAATCATGAGGGGCATTTGATCGACTGGCTGCATGAGGCGCAGGCGGCGGGGGCGAAGGCGGTGATCCTCAATGCAGGCGGCCTCACCCACACGTCGGTTGCGCTCCACGATGCAGTAAAGGCGATCACGACCCCCGTGATCGAGGTCCATCTCTCCAATCCGCAGGCACGCGAACCCTTTCGCCGCCGTTCCTATGTCGCCGCGGCCGCGCGGGGCTCCGTCACCGGCTTCGGCCCGCTCGGCTATCAGCTTGCGCTGGACGCCGCCGCTCGTCTCTGACAGAGCCCCGCCCAACAGGGAATTGGTTCTATGAACAATGAGAAAAGCGACGCCGAGGGTGCGCTGCAGGTCGATACCGACCTGGTGCGGCAGCTCGCGCAGATGCTGAACGAGAGCGATCTTTCCGAGATCGAAGTGCAGGACGGCGCCCGGCGTATCGTCGTAAAGCGCAAGCTCGCCGCACCGGGGCCTGCCGCGCCGGCGCCTGTCTATCATGCCGCGCCGGCCGCTCCTGCTGCCGCCCCGAGCTCGGCCGCCGAGGCGCCCGCGGGAGATCATCCGGGCGCGGTGAAATCTCCTATGGTCGGCACGGTCTATCTGGCGGGGCAGCCGGGCGCGAAGCCGTTCGTCCAGCCCGGCGCCAAGGTCAGTGCCGGCGATACTTTGCTGATCGTCGAGGCGATGAAGGTGATGAATCCGATCACCGCCCCCCGCGCCGGCACGGTCAAGCAGATCCTGGTCCAGGACGCCCAGCCCGTCGAGTTCGATCAGCCGCTCGTCATTGTCGAGTAAGGCGGCATGTCGATCAAGAAAGTCCTGATCGCCAATCGCGGCGAGATCGCGCTCCGCATCCACCGCGCCTGCCATGAAATGGGCATCAAGACCGTCGCGGTGCACTCGACCGCCGACACCGACGCGATGCACGTCCGCCTCGCTGACGAAGCGATCTGCATCGGCCCGCCGCCGGCGGCGGAGAGCTATCTCAACATCCCCAACATCATCTCGGCCGCCGAGATCGCCCATGCGGACGCGATCCACCCGGGCTACGGCTTCCTCTCCGAGAATGCCCGCTTCGCCGAGATCGTCGAGCTCCACAACATCATCTGGATCGGCCCCAAGCCAGAGCATATCCGCACGATGGGCGACAAGGTCGAGGCAAAGCGCACTGCCGCCAAGCTCGGCCTGCCGCTCGTCCCCGGCTCGGATGGACCGGTCGAAGGGGTAGAGGAGGCGAGGGCGGTCGCGAAGGAGACCGGCTATCCCGTCCTGATCAAGGCCGCTTCGGGCGGCGGCGGCCGCGGCATGAAGGTTGTGCGCTCCGAGGACGAGCTCGAGAGCCAGATCATGCAGGCGCGCTCGGAGGCGAAGAACGCGTTCGGCGACGACACCGTCTATATGGAGAAGTATCTCGGCAATCCGAGGCACATCGAGTTTCAGGTGTTCGGCGACGGCAACGGCAAGGCCGTGCATCTCGGCGAGCGTGACTGCTCGCTCCAGCGCCGCCACCAGAAAGTGCTCGAGGAGGCGCCCTCGCCCGTCATCACCGCAGAAGAGCGCGAGCGGATGGGCGCGATCGTCGTCAAGGCGATGGCCGGCATGGGCTATCGCGGTGCCGGCACGATCGAGTTCCTCTACGAGAATGGCGAATTCTACTTCATCGAGATGAACACCCGGCTGCAGGTCGAGCATCCGGTGACCGAGATGATCACCGGCATCGATCTGGTGCGCGAGCAGATCCGCATTGCCTGCGGCGAGGGCCTCAGCTGCGAGCAGGACCAGATCGAATTTCGCGGGCATGCCATCGAGTGCCGCATCAACGCCGAGGACCCGAAGACCTTCGCGCCGTCTCCCGGCACGGTGAAGAACTATGTCGCCCCCGGCGGGATGCATGTCCGCGTCGATAGCGGCCTCTACGGCGGCTATAAGGTGCCGCCTTATTACGACAGCATGATCGCCAAGCTGATCGTCTACGGCACCACTCGTGAGCGCTGCATCATGCGCCTCAAGCGTGCGCTCGAGGAATATGTGATCGACGGCATGAAGACCACGATCCCCCTCCACCAGAAGCTGATCGAGGACCCGGAATTCCGCGCCGGCGACTATACGATCAAGTGGTTGGAGGAATGGCTGGCGCGAGACGAGCAGGCCTGAAACGAAAGAAGCCCCGGCGTTTCCGCCGAGGCTTCTCGAAGCGAAAGCCTGAACTGCTTACCGCACACGGCCGCGGCGGAAGAGGTTGACGATCGCGAGCAGGATGATCGCACCGAGCAGCGCGACGAGCAGCGTGCGGAAATCGAGCGAGCCGCTCAAGAGGTTGCCGCCGCCGATCAGCGGGCTGAGCAGCAGGCCGCCCAAGAGCGAGCCGACGATGCCGACGACGATATTCAAAAGGATGCCCTGCTGGGCGTCCGTGCGCATGACAATGCTGGCCAGCCAGCCGATAATGCCGCCCACGACCAGTGCAATGATCAGACCCATGGCGTTTCTCCTGTTACTCCACAAACCGAGCTGTTTCGGCTGCGGTCTGAACGGAAAGACGCTCAAGCGGGCGGGATGTTCCGGAAATTGCGGTGGAATGGGCGGGACGCGCCGCCCGGTTCAACGGGCGCGGCTGTAAGCGAGCTGTGTGCGGCGCTGCGGCGGCGGCGTGTCGCAGCTCTTGAAATAGAGATGCGAGATGAAGAAGCAGAGGCTGATCGTGTGGCAGAGATTGTCCAGCCCCTCGCAATAATAGACGCTGAGCGGGAGTAGGCCGACCAGGATGTGCCGGAAGATCGACTCGCGCATGCGGGCGGTCTGCCGCCCGAGCGAGGAAGAGGCTTGGCGGTATGCCGCGCGGCGGATCAGATCCATCACCAGCAGCCACAGCGCAGCGGCGAGCAGGTCGATGAAGATGCCGTCGTTCATGCCCTTCGACGCGATCGTGAGGGCGACGCCGGCCAGATAGAAGGCGACGGTGCCGTTGAGGCACTCGATCGCGAGACGCCATTGATCGACGCCGAAATGCTGGTTCACCCAGCCGGTCAGCGGCGTGTAGACTTTTTCGATGATGGCGGTGTCGAACGGCGTCATGGAACGAGGTTAATGACGAGATCGCCTTGCTAGAAAATGAAAAAGTTCCCGAGGCCGCAAATTTTATCCCACCTGTGTCGGGATTGCAGCGGTCAGAAGCTCATCTCGTCATAGATATGGCTGACATCGCCCTGCCATTCGCCGCGATAGCGCTCGAGCAGCAGCTCCGCAGGCGATGAGCCGCGGGCGAGGATGTCGCGCAACGGATCGAGGAAGCCGCTCTCATTGTCGCCGGCTAGGTTGGTGGCGGCGCGGGCATTGAGACCGGCTTCGGCAATGGCGAGAATGCGGGCGCCGAGCTGCTGCAGCGTCTCGCCGCCCGGAACCTCCGCCTTGAGGGCGAGCTTCGGCACGCTGTCACGGAGATGCTGGCGCTCTTCCAGCGTCCAGTGCTTGACCTCGTCCCAAGCGGCGTCGAGCGCGGTCTGGTCGTAGAGCAGGCCGACCCACAGCGCGGGAAGCGCGCAGATACGGCTCCAGCGGCCGCCGTCCGCGCCGCGCATCTCGAGGAAGCTCTTGAGCCGCACTTCCGGAAAGGCGGTCGAGAGATGATCGTTCCAGTCGGACAGGAGCGGCTTCTCGCCGGGGAGAGCGGGTAGGCGGCCCTCCATGAAGGAGCGGAACGACATGCCAGCCGCGTCGATATATTTGCCGTCGCGGAAGACGAAATACATCGGCACGTCGAGGGCGTAGTCGACATAGCGTTCGTAGCCGAAGCCTTCCTCGAACACGAAGGGGAGCATGCCGGTGCGGGCGGGGTCGGTGTCCGACCAGATGTGGCTGCGATAGGACAGATAGCCGTTCGGCCGCCCCTCGGTGAAGGGTGAGCTGGCGAAGAGAGCGGTGGCGAGCGGCTGGAGCGCGAGGCCGACGCGGAATTTCTGCGCCATGTCCGCTTCGGAGGCGTAATCGAGGTTCACCTGGATGGTGCAGGTGCGCAGCATCATGTCGAGGCCCAGCGTGCCGACCCTTGGCATGTGGCGGAGCATGATCGCGTAGCGGCCCTTCGGCATCACCGGCAGGTCCTCGCGCTTCTTGTCCGGCCACATGCCGAGCCCGAGAAAGCCGAGGCCGAGCCGGTCGCCGACCGCCTTGACCTGTTCGAGATGTCGCCCGGCCTCGGCGCAGGTCAGATGGAGATGCTCGAGCGGAGCGCCGGAAAGCTCGAGCTGGCCGGCCGGCTCGAGGCTGACATTGCCGTCCGGGCCGGAGAGAGCGATGACGTTGCCGTTCTCGACGACCGGCTGCCAGCCATAGTCGGTGAGGCCCATGAGCAGGTCGCGGATGCCGCCGGGCTCGTCATAGCTCGGGGCCCTATGATCGGCGAGGCGAAAGACGAATTTCTCGTGCTCGGTCCCGATCCGCCACCTGTCCTTCGGCTTCTCTCCCCCCGCGAACGGGCGCAGGAGATCGTCCCGGCTCTCAATTGGGGGATCGAAGCGGGCTGTGTCGGTCCGGGTCGTCATCGCGCGCGCAATAGCGAGGTGGCGGAAGCGCTGCCAGTCGGTTTCAGAGGGCTACCGAGTGGAGTGGAGACCCCAATCGCCGGCTGCCGCCATCCACAGCGAAAGCGCAGCGATAGCGGCGGTATCCGCACGCAGGATGCGAGGGCCGAGCGAAACGGCCTTTGCCTGCGACACGGAGCGGATCAGCGCCCGCTCCGCATCGGTGAAGCCGCCTTCAGGACCGATCAAAATGGCCGCGGGTCCGGATGATGCCGCTTCGATCATAGGCGCGCCGCCAGCCTCGTCGGCGAACAGGAGAGTGCGCTCGGCAGGCCAGGATTTGAGCAAGCTCTCGAGCTTCTGCGGCTCGGCCAATTCGGGAAGAGCAGTGCGGTCGCATTGCTCGGCGGCTTCGATGGCGTGCGCGAGAAGGCGCTCGTCCTTGACCCGATCGACGATCGTGCGACTTGTGATCACAGGGACGAGGCGTGCCACGCCGAGCTCGGTCGCCTTTTCGACCAGCCAGTCGATCCGGCCTCGCTTGATCGGCGCAAAGAGCAGCCAGAGGTCGGGCACCGGCTCGCGCGGGCGGAGATGGCGAACGATCCGGAGGGCGACGCGCTTTCTTCCCGCTTCGACAATCTGGCCGAGCCATTCCCCGGTGCGGTTGTCGAACAGCTTCACCTGCGCATTCGGGCCGAGGCGCAGCACGTTCGCTAGGTAATTGGCCTGCGCTCCTTCCAAGATCAGCGACGAGCCGTCGGAAAGCGTCTCCTCGACATAGAGGCGGGGAAGGCTGGCGGGCGGCCAGGCAGGGGTAGCGGGCATCCTCGCCCACTAGCCGTTCGTGTCGAGCGAAGTCGAGACATGCCCCGCGCTCAGGCGCTTCTCGACTTCGCTCGAAGCGAACGGGTAGGGGAGCCCATGGTCGAGCAAATGGATATCGTCCCGGACAGCGAGCGGCGCGGGCTGATCGGTGCGCTCCCCGGAGCGCTGCGGCCTTATGCCTCGCTCATGCGGCTCGACCGGCCGATCGGGGCGTGGCTGCTCTTCTGGCCGTGCGCGTGGAGCGTCGCGCTGGCCGGTATGGGTTCTGAGGGGCCGGCTCTCATCCTCTGGTTGGGCCTCGGCGCCTTCGCGATGCGGAGCGCGGGCTGCGTCTATAACGATATCGTCGATCGCGACCTTGACAAGCAGGTCGAGCGGACGCGCCTGAGGCCGCTCGCCAGCGGCCGCGCGCCGCTCTCTGGCGCATGGGCGTTGCTCGTGGGGCTGAGCCTGATTGGCCTGATCGTGCTGCTCCAGCTTCGCCCGACGGCGCAGATCGTCGCACTTGCCAGCCTTGCGCCCGTCGCCGCCTACCCGTTCATGAAGCGGATCACCTGGTGGCCGCAGGCATGGCTCGGCATTGTCTTCTCCTGGGGAGCCCTGGTTGGCTGGCCGGCTGTGACGGGGGAGCTGGAGCTGACGGCTCTGCTGCTGTGGGGAGGCTCGGTCGCCTGGGTCATCGGCTACGACACCATCTACGCCCTCCAGGATCGGGAGGACGACGCCTTGGTCGGCGTAAAATCGTCCGCCCGCGCCTTGGGATCGAAGGTGAAGCCGGGCGTGCTCGCCTTCTATCTGATCGCGCTGGCGCTCTGGGCGGCGGCGATCTGGCAGGAGCGGGCGGACTGGCTCGGGCTCGCCGCATTGCTGCCGATGGCGCTCCACCTCATTTGGCAGGTCGCGGCCCTCAAGCCGGACGACGGCGCGGATGCGCTCGCCAAGTTTCGCTCGAACCGTTTGGCGGGCCTGCTGATGTTCCTTGCCTGCCTTGTCGTAGGCACCAGCTAGGCCTTCTCTTTTGCGGCTGCCCCCCTTAAGCGCTGCCGATGCTCACAGTGAAAGCAGCCGAGGCGAAGGCCGCGTCGCTCATCGAAATGGCGAGGAAGGCCGGCGCGGACGCCGCCGACGCACTCTATGCCGGCGATGCCTCCACCGGCGTGCAGGTGCGGCTGGGTGCACTCGAGGATGTCGAGCGCTCGGAAGGCGAGGAGATGGGCCTCCGCCTGTTCGTCGGCCGCCGCTCCGCGAGCGTCTCTTCGTCGGACCTGTCTGACGAGGCGCTGGCTGCTCTCGTCGAACGCGCGGCAGCGATGGCGCGGGAGGCGCCGGAAGACCCTTATGCCGGCCTAGCGCCTGAAGAACTGTTGCTGCGCGGCGCCGGTCCGGACGTGGAGGGCGACGACGGCGCCGATCCCTCGCCCGCCGAACTGAAGCAGCGCGCGTTGGCGACCGAGGATGCGGCGCGTGCGGTGGACGGTGTCACCAACAGCGAGGGCGCCGGGGTGAGCGCGGGCCGCTCCGTGATCGCGCTCGCGACCAGCGCCGGCTTTTGCCGCGGCTACTCGACCACGGGCTATTCGGGCTCGGCAAGCGTGATCGCCGGCACGGGCAGCTCCATGCAGCGCGATTATGCCAGCCACAGCGTCCGCCATTATGCCGAGCTCGACGATCCGGAGACACTCGGCCGTCTCGCCGCCGAGCGAACGGTGGCCAGGCTGAGCCCGGCGAGGCTCGCCAGCGGAACCATGCCGGTGGTGTTCGATCCGCGCATCGGCTCGAGCCTGATCGGGCACCTCATCAGCGCGATCACCGGATCGGCGATCACGCGGCGGACCAGCTTCCTGCTCGGCAAGGAAGGGGAACAGGTCTTCGCTTCCGGAATCACGATCCGCGATGATCCCCACCGGCCGCGTGCCCTTCGCTCCAAGCCGTTCGACGGCGAAGGTCTGCCGACGCGCGCGAGCAACCTCATAGAGGATGGCCGGCTGACGGGCTGGCTGCTCGACAGCGCTTCGGCGCGGCAGCTGGGGCTGCAGCCGACCGGCCATGCCAGCCGCGGCGTCGGCGGCAGTCCCGGGGCGGGGGCGACCAATGTCGACCTGCTGCCGGGGAGCATCAGCAAGTCCGAATTGATGAGCGACGTGAAGCGCGGGCTCTACGTCACCGAGCTGATCGGGCAGGGCGTCAATCCGGTCACCGGCGACTATAGCCGCGGCGCGTCGGGCTTCATCATCGAGGATGGCGAGATCGCCGCGCCAGTCGCGGAGATCACGATCGCAGGAAACCTCCTGGACATGTTCCGCATGTTAGCGGCTGCGGACGACCTGGAACATCGCCGCGCGGTCAATGTTCCAACTCTGCGGATCGAAGGAATGACTGTCGCTGGTGCTTGAAGACGTATCGAGGATTGCCGCCGAAGCCGGGAAGATCGCCCACGCCAAGCAGGGCGGAGAGTTCAGACGCTGGGAGAAGGTGCCGGGACATCCGGTGTGCGACATCGACCTGGAGGTCGATGCGTTCCTGCGCGATCATCTGAGCCGGCTCGATCCGGACGCCGGGTGGCTGTCCGAGGAGACGCTGGACCAATCCGATCGGATCGAGCGGCGGCGGGTCTGGGTCGTCGACCCGATCGACGGGACGCGAGACTATCTGCGCGGCCGCAACGGCTGGTGCGTATCGGTGGCCCTGGTCGAGGACCGGGTGCCGATCATCGGCGTGCTCGACGCGCCGGGCCGGGGCGAGCATTGGAGCGCGCAGAAGGGCAGGGGCGCCTGGCGCAATGGCGGGCGGCTGCGGGTCAGCCAGCGTACGGAGTTCAGCGGCGCCCGTGTCCCCGCGGACCAGCTTCCCAACGCCGACAGCGACCTCGTCGCGATCGCCAAGCCGAATTCGATTGCACTCCGTATTGCGCTGGTCGCGGCGGGCGAGGCGGACCTCGTCGCCACGTTGCGCTGGGGTTATGAATGGGACATCGCCGCCGCAGCTCTCATCGCGCGGGAGGCGGGAGCGGCGGTGGCGGGCGTGCTCGGCCAGCCGTTGGCCTTCAACACCGCCTCGGCCGAGGCCTTCGGGGTGCTGGTGTCGACGCCGGGGATTCACGACGCGGCGGCGGAGCGGCTCAGGGAACGTGCCCTCGCCGTCGTCTGATCACTGGTTAGACTGGGCGGCCTTGCGAATGAAGTGGCCCGCCGAAACCCCGCGGAGAAGCGCCAGGCGGTAGGGCTGGAAGACCTCCGGCTTGTGCCAGCCGCCTTCCGGCCAATCGTCGATCAGCGCCTGCATCTTGCCCGCGTCCAGCGCCTCTAGCGCCGGGCCCGCGCTGGCTATGCGGCCGACTTCCTCGCGCAGCTCTTCGCGGGCGGCGGTCAGGCCCTCGTGCCAGTCGACCGCCTGATACCCCTTACGCCGCTCCTCGGTCACGATCGGGGGCAGCCGGTCGGCAAGCGCGCGGCGGGCGAGGGCGCGCTGCGTGCCCTTGGCAAGATATTGCTCGGACGGCACGCGAAGGCAGAATTCCATCAGCTCACGGTCGGCGGTGGGATCGCGCACGTCGATGCCCCAGCCGCCAAGCACGCCCTTATTGTAATTGCCGCGGTCGACCCGGCCGATCGACCACAGGCGCGCCGCAACGCCGCTCCGCCACGGGCGGTAGCTGGTGTCGAGGCCGCGCTCCGCTGCCCGACTGCGGACCTCCGTCACGATGTCAGGCCGGATCGCGCTGTAATCGGTCAGTGAGCGGCCGCGGCCGCGAATGCGTCCGATCAGCGTCCAGAGGCGCTCGGGAAGATAGGGGCCCAGGCTCTGTGAGGCGATCGTGCCGAGCCTAGTCCCGTTGCGGCGCAGGGCCAGCGCCTCGCGCGAGAAGCGGATCAGCCGACCGCGGGCGAGCAGCTGGGTGAGCAGGTCCATGCCCTGGTAGCTGAAGCTCATATTGCCGAGCGATCCGATCAGTAGCACCGGGCAACCACGCTGCCTCGCGCCGTCGAGGATGGCGTGATACCAGCTCTGGTTGCAGATGTTCAGGACCGGCCGCTCGTTGAGGAAGAAGTTGCGGTCGAGCTGGGTAAGCGGATTGAGGCCGCCGGCCGGCACGAGCACATGCTCGATATTGTCGTAAAGCGCGGCCACCGCGGCGGCATGGGCACGTTCGTCGCCGAAGCTCCCCCGAAGGCTCGGCAGCTCGTAATCCTCCCGCGGCACCGACGTGAACGCGATCACCTTTGCGTTGCTATCCACGAGACGGGCGGCGGTTGCGGTAACAGCCGAGCTGTCCAGTCCGCCGCTCAGCGTCGACGCGACGCGGTTCTCGGCGCCTCGGAGGCGGACGCGGACGGCGCGGTCCAGCTGCGCCCGCAGGGCTTCGGCATATTCCTGATCGTTCTTCAGCGTCAGCGGCTCGAGGTTCGGGCGCCAATATTTGCGCGAGGTGACCCCTTCTGGCGTGACTGTGACGATCTGGCCCGCCTCGACCTTGTGGATGCCGGCGAAGAAGGTGCGGGAGCCGGTCTCCGGCATGAGGGCGACGAAGTTGGTCGCGATCTCGATGTCCGGCGCATAAGGGATGTCGGGGAGGGCGTGCAGCCCCTTGGCCATCGAGGCGAAGGCGAAGAGGTCGCGGCCCTGGTGGTAGTGGAGCGGACGCTGACCGAGATAGTCGCGCGCCAGCGTCAGCCGCCGCCTGTTCGGATCCCAGAGTGCGAAGGCGAAGTCGCCGTTGAGCCGCTCGACCGCATCCTCGCCCCACTGTTCGAGCGCCCGCAGCAGGATGGCCGCGTCAGGCTGAGCGCGAGCGTCGGCGAGGCCGAGCAGGGCCACGAGTTCGTCCCGATTGTCGAGGCGCACGTCTGCTACGAGAGCGAGGCCGCTGCCGCCGGTCTGCGGCCCGCGATCGTAGCTGTCCTCGGGTAGGCTGCGATGCAAAGCGCGGCCGATCGAGATTTCGCCGCCTTTCCAGACCGAGGTTCCGTGCGTGCCATAGATCGCCTGGGACCGCAGCATGCGCTCGCAGGAAGCCGCCGTGTCCTCGGCTCCGAAGCTCCAGAAACCGGCAATCGCTGTCACGTTTTATCCGGTCTGACTGATCCTGGGGATGCCGAACCGGGGGATATCGATCTTCGGGCAGCGATCCATCACCACCTTGAGGCCGGCGGCTTCGGCGCGGGCGGCGGCCTCGTGGTTGATGACGCCGATCTGCAGCCAGACCGATTTCGCGCCGGCGGCGATCGCCTCGTCGACCGCTTCGCCCGCGGCCTGGGGGCGGCGGAAGATGTCGACCATGTCGATCGGCTCGCCGATCTGGCTGAGCTCGCGCCACACATATTCGCCGTGGACATGCTCGCCGGTGATCTGCGGGTTGACCGGCAACACGCGGTAGCCATGGCTTTGGAGGAACTTCATAACGCCATAGCTCGGCCGGTCGGGTCGGTCCGACGCGCCGATCATCGCGATCGTGCGGGTGGAGCGGAGCAGCTCCGCAATATCCTCGTCTCTGGTCAGCGGCATGGTGCCTCCATGACTATCAAGCGGGTTGAAGCTGTGCCAGCAGCTTGCGTGCAAGCGCCGCGAAAACCGCTGCTTCCTCGCCCTCACCGGCGGCGGGCGGATGGCCGTTGTCGGAGGAGCGGCGGATGTTGAGAGTGAGCGGCACGCGCCCAAGGAAGGGGATCGACATCACCTTGGCCGCGGCTTCGGCGCCGCCGATGCCGAACGGATCGGAGACCTCGCCGCAATGCGGGCATTCGTAGCCGGCCATGTTCTCGACCAGGCCGAGCACCGCCACGTCCATCTTGCGGAACAGGTCGATCGCGCGGGTGGCGTCGATCAAAGCGAGGTCCTGCGGCGTCGACACGATCACCGCACCGGCCGGTTTCCATTTCTGGATCAGCGAAAGCTGGATGTCGCCCGTGCCCGGCGGCAGGTCGACAAGCAAAAGCTCGGTATCGCCCCAGTCGCCGTCGAGCAGCTGGCCGAGCGCGCTCGCCGCCATCGGCCCACGCCAGGCGAGCGCGGCTCCGGCTTCGACTAACTGGCCGAGCGAGAGCAGCTTCACGCCATAAGCTTCGACGGGAATGATCTGCTTGTCCGCCAGCTCCGGCCGCTCCTCGCTGCCCATGATGCGTGGCTGGGACGGGCCGTAAATGTCGGCGTCCACAAGTCCCACCTTGTTGCCCATGCGGGCGAGGGCGACGGCGAGATTGGCGGACAATGTGGACTTGCCGACCCCGCCCTTGCCGCTGCCGACGGCGACGATGCGCCGCTCCACCTTCTCGGCGGTCATCGCGAGGCGGAGGTCGTTGACGCCCGGCACCGCAACCATCGCCGCGCGGATGCGGCGCTCGAGATTGGCACGCGCATCGGCGGAGAGCCCGGTGACATCTAGGATGAGGCTGGCAACGCCGTCATTGATCCGCGGCGCCTGCACGCGGCCCTTGCTGACGATGTCCTCACCGGCGGGGTCCGGCACGCGGCTCAGGGCCGCCATCATGCTGTCGATGCTCATCTGCCTGCGACGGATAGGCATCTGATCGACCGATGCCACTGTTTTTCGCTCCGGGCCCTTCCTATAAAGGTTCCATGATCAGAATTTTCGGGTGGGGCGCACGTCCCGGCGCAGTGTTGAACGAGAATAAGGGCGGCCCCTGGGGCCCCGGCGGCGGCAGCGGCGGCGGATCCGGAGGCGGCGGCGGTCCGCGCAATCCCTGGGGACAGCCGCCGCGGCGGCCGCGCCCGAGCGGGCCGGGCAACGTCACCTCCCTCGATGATTTCCTGAAGAAGAGCCGCGACCGCTTCGGCGGGCGCTTCCCGACCGGGAATGATGGGCGCCCTTACTGGCTCTACGGCCTCGGCATCGCGGTCGTCCTGTGGCTGCTTTTCACCAGCATCCATCGCATCGGACCGCAGGAAAATGGCGTCCTCACTCGCTTCGGCAGCTATGTGACGACGTTCGAGCCCGGCATCAGCTTCTCCTTCCCGGCGCCCATCGACCGCGTCCAGAAGATCGACGTGCAGCAGATTCGCACGGTCGACATTCCTCCGGGCGGCGGCAGCAGCGAGAATCTGATCCTAACCGGCGATCAGAACATCATCGACCTGGCCTATTCGGTCCGCTGGAATATCAAGGATCCGGAGCTCTTCCTCTTCCAGATCAAGGATCCTGAAGGGACGATTCGCGAGGTCGCGGAGAGCGCGATGCGCGCCGTCGTTGCCGGCGTCTCGCTCGACGACGCGATCGGCGCGGGCCGCAGCGATATCGAGCAGCGCGTGCAGCAGGTGATGCAGCAACTGCTCGACCAGTATCGCGCGGGCATCGCGGTGCAGGGCGTTGCGATCAAGCAATCCGATCCGCCCGCCGCGGTCACCGATGCGTTCAAGGACGTTTCGGCGGCGCAGCAGGAAGCGCAATCCTACATGAACCAGGCGCGCGCCTACGCGCTCCAGATCACCGCCAAGGCGCAGGGCGAGGCCGCGGCCTTCGACAAGGTCTACGAGCAGTATCGCCTCGCCCCCGAGGTGACGCGCCGCCGCATGTATTATGAAACGATGGAGAAGGTTTTGTCCAAGGTCGACAAGACGATCGTCGAGGCGCCGGGCGTGACGCCCTATCTGCCTCTCCCCGAGGTCCAGAAGCGGGCCACGCCGACCGAAGGAGCGGCCCGATGAACGCGCGGCTGCTCCGCAACCCGTTCGCGCTCGGCTTCCTGGCGATCCTGCTGCTGATCCTCCTTTTCAGCACCATCTCGGTGGTCCCGGAGACGCGGCAGGCGGTGATCGTGCGCTTCGGCGAGGTCGATCGGATCGTGAATCCCTATCGTGCCAATGCGCCGTTCGGTCGCACTGGCGCGGGCCTGATCGCGCGCTGGCCGTTCATCGAGGAGATCGTCTGGATCGACAAGCGCATCCAGAGCGTGGACATGGACCGGCAGCAGGTGCTCTCGACCGACCAGCTGCGGCTGCAGGTTGATGCCTTTGCACGCTATCGGATCACCGATCCGCTCCGCATGTATATTTCGGCCCGGACCGAGCAGGCGGTGAGCGACCAGCTTCGCCCGATTCTCGGCTCCGCGCTCAGGAACGAGCTCGGCAAGCGCCCGTTCGCGGCCTTGCTGTCGCCCGAGCGCGGTCAGCTGATGGAAAATATCGAGCGCAATCTCAATCGCGTCGCGCGGCAATATGGCGCCGAGATCGTCGACGTCCGCATCAAGCGCGCCGATCTGCCCGAAGGCACGCCGCTCGAATCGGCCTATCAGCGCATGCAGACTGCTCGGCAGCAGGAAGCGCGCTCGATCCGGGCGCAGGGCGCGAAGCAGGCCCAGATCATCCGCGCCGACGCGGATGCCGAAGCGGCCAGCACCTATGCCGAGGCGTTCGGCAAGGATCCGGACTTCTATGAATTCTATCGGGCGATGCAGTCGTACGAGACGACTTTCGTCAACGATGGATCGGGCACGGAGATGGGCCGTTCGAGCATCGTCCTGTCGCCGAGCAATGAGTATCTCAAGGAGTTCAGCGGGAGGGAGTGAGCGGGCTGCGGCGGGGGCTATTCATTCAATCCCCGTTCAGCCGCGCGACCTAGCTTTAAGAGGGGAACTTCCGCCCGTCCGGGCAGCCCGGCCGGGCATCTGAATACTAGGAGGATCGACATCGTGCGTTATGTTTATGGCATCACTGCCGCTCTTTTGCTGGGCGGGAGCGCCGCAACGCTAGCGACGTCCGTCGGGGCCCAGACCGCTCAGAACGAGCCCGGCACCATCTCGGCGGCGACGCCGCGTCCGGGTGCACCAATGAGCTTCGCGGACCTCGCGGCGCGGCTGCAGCCGGCCGTGGTCAATATCTCGACCAAGCAGAGCATCCAGGTGAGCCGCAACCAGGGCTTCCCGCCGGGGTTCGAGGAATTCTTCCGCCGCTTCGGCGGGCGGCTGCCGCAGGGCGGCGACAATGAGGACAATACCACCACCCAGCGTGGCGGTTCATTGGGCTCCGGATTCCTGATCTCGGCCGACGGCTATATCGTCACCAACAACCACGTGATCTCGCCCGCCCGCAACGGCGCGACGGTCGATGAGATCACCGTCAGGCTCTCCGATCGAAAGGAATATGAAGCGCGACTGATCGGCCGTGACGTCGAATCGGATCTGGCGCTGCTGAAGATCGACGCGCAGGGCCTGCCGTTCGTCCGCTTCGGCGATTCGACCCGCACCCGGGTCGGCGACTGGGTGGTCGCGATCGGCAATCCGTTCGGCCTCGGCGGCACCGTCACCGCCGGCATCGTCTCGGCGCTGCACCGCTCGATCCAGGGCGGCGCGGCCTATGATCGCTACATCCAGACCGACGCGTCCATCAACACGGGCAATAGCGGCGGCCCGATGTTCGACATCAACGGCAACGTGATCGGCATCAACACCGCGTTGATCTCCCCGACCGGCGGCAATGTCGGCATCGGCTTCGCCATCCCAGCCGAGCAGGCGTCGCCCGTCATTAACGCGCTTCGTCGCGGCGAGCGTCCGCAGCGCGGCTATATCGGCGTCAGCCTCCAGCCGCTCGACGAGAGCGTCGCGGCCGCGCTCGGCGTCGCCAAGAATCGCGGCGAACTGATCCGCGGCGTCACGGCGGGCGGAGCGGCGGAGCGCGCCGGCATTCGCCAGGGTGACGTCATCGTTCGCGTCGCGGGCCGCGAGGTCACCGAGGACGAGTCGCTGGCCTATCTGGTCGCGCAGCAGCCGATCGGCTCCCGCGTTCCGATCGAGCTCATCCGCAACGGCCAGCGCCAGACCGTCACTGTCGTGGTCGCCCAGCGGCCGACGACGGAAGAGCTGGCGCGCCTCAACGGCATCGAGACGGACGACGACGAGCCGGGCATTCGTGCCCAGCCGGAGTCCGAGCAGTCCGCCGGTCAGCGTTCTGCCCGCGCCAGCCTCGGCGTCACCGTGCAGGCGCTGACGCCTGAGATCGCACGTTCGCTGCGCATCACCGACACGGCCACTCGCGGCGTTGTCGTCGCCTCGGTCGATCCGGGCAGCGATGCGGCGGCCAAGGGTATTCAGCAGGGTGACGTGATCCTCTCGATCAACCAGCGCCCGACCCGGACGCCGGAAGAGGCCGCCGCGGCGGTCGAGGCCGCGCGCGGCACCGGCCGCGGATCGGTGCTGCTCCTCATCCGCCGCGGCAACGCGCCGGCCCTTTACGTCGGCGTCGACGTCCGCCGCTGACCCGTTCGCCGCTTGCCGCGCCTCATTCCTTCGGGAATAGGTGCGGCGGCAGCGAAGGGGATAGCGTGGACGAGGGCATCCTGATCGGACTCGGCGGCAGCGGCGAGCTGCAGCGCCTGACGCTGAGCCGCGCCAACCGCCACGGGCTGATCGCCGGCGCGACCGGCACCGGCAAGACCGTGACGCTGCAGGGGCTGGCGGAAGGCTTCTCGGCGGCCGGCGTGCCGGTGTTCGTCGCCGACGTGAAGGGCGACCTCGCAGGCATGGCGATGCCGGGATCGCCGATCCATCCGGCGCACGAGGCGCTCACGCGGCGTGTGGTGGAGCTCGGCATGGCCGACTTCGCTTATGCCGACAATCCAGCGATCTTCTGGGACTTATACGGCGAGCAGGGCCACCCGATCCGCACTACCGTGTCGGAGATGGGGCCGCTGCTGCTGGCACGCCTGCTGAACCTCAACGAGACGCAGGAAGGCGTGCTGAACATCGCCTTCCGTGTTGCCGACGAAGAGGGGCTGCTGCTCCTCAATCTCGAAGACCTCCAGGCGCTGCTCATCCATTGCGGCGAGCGGGCGGGCGAGCTCTCCACCCGCTACGGCAACGTCACCAGGCCCAGCATTGGCGCGATCCAGCGCCAGCTGCTCCAGCTCGAATCGCAGGGCGGCGACCGCTTCTTCGGCGAGCCTGCGCTCGACATCGCCGACTTCATGGCTGTCGACGAGCTCGGCCGCGGCTATGTCAGCATCCTCGCCGCCGACAAGTTGATGGCGAGCCCGCGCCTCTATGCGACCTTCCTGCTCTGGCTGCTGTCCGAGCTGTTCGAGGAGTTGCCTGAGGTCGGTGATCTGCCGAAGCCGAAGCTCGTCTTCTTCTTCGACGAGGCGCACCTGCTCTTCGACGACGCGCCCAAGGCGCTCCAGGACAAGATCGAGCAGGTGGTGCGGCTGATCCGGTCCAAGGGCGTCGGCGTCTATTTCGTGACCCAGAACCCGATCGACGTTCCCGAGGAGGTGGCCGGCCAGCTCGGCAACCGCATCCAGCATGCGCTCCGCGCCTATACGCCGCGCGACCAGAAGGCGATCCGCGCAGCCGCCGAGACCTTCCGCGTCAATCCGAAGCTCGACGTCGCCACCGCGATCACGGAGCTGAAGGTGGGCGAGGCGCTCGTCTCGGTGCTCCAGGAGGATGGTGCGCCCTCGCCGGTCGAGCGGACGCTGGTGAAGCCGCCGCGCTCGCGCCTGGGACCGCTGACGATGAAGGAGCGGGCGGTGATCCAATCGATCTCGCCCGCGGCTGGAAAATATGACGAGGCCGTCGATCGCGAGAGTGCCGAGGAGATATTGAAGGCGCGGGGCGCCGAGGCGGCAGCCGCCGCTGTCGCCGCGAAGGCCGAAGCGGCCGAGGCCAAGGCGGCCGCGGAGCAGGCCAAGGTGGAGGCCCGGGAGCGCGCGGCCCAAGCCAGGGAAGAAGCGCGCCTTGCCCGCGAACGGCGAGCCAATCCCCCGCTCCACGAGCAGATGGTGCGGCAGGTCGGCAAGGCGGTGCAGCGGCAGGTCGTCAACAAGGTCGCAGGCTCGCTGTTGCGCGGCCTGCTCGGTGGCTTGTTCAGGGGCAGGTGAGGGACGCGGGCGGAATGGCTTCCGATGGACGCGACTTCCATCTGCGCTGGAAAAGGTCGCAGCCGCCCCTCCGTCTGCACCCTGACGTTCCAGTCGCGGTCGCAAGGCACCTGGAGCCAGGCGATGACCCGGTCCTGCTGCTGGGGGTGACGCCGGAACTGGCCGACATAGCGGCGCACGTGGTGGCGATGGACTGGAACGAAGCGATGATCGCGTCGGTCTGGCCCGGCGACACTTCCGCCAGGCGCGCCATGCTGGGCGACTGGCGCAGCATGGCGCTGCCGGACAAGTCCATGGCGGCGGCGGTGGGCGACGGCTGTTTCACCATGCTGAGCTATCCCGAGGATGCGAGGCTGCTGATCGAGCAGCTTGCCCGGGTGCTGAGGCCTGGGGCTCGGGCCGTGATCCGCTGCTTCGCGACGCCCGAGGAGGGGGAAGATGTGCTCGCTGTACGGGACGCCTCTTATGCGGGCGGCATCGGCTTCCATGCTTTCAAGCTGCGTTTCAACCAGGCGGTCACGCTCGAATCGGGACGGATGAGCATCACCAGCGACGATCTGTTCCGCCGCTTTCAGGCACTGTTCCCGGATCGCGAGGCGCTGTCCCGCGCAAGCGGCTGGAGTCTCGAGACGATCGCTGAGATGGATGCATATCGGGGTGCGGCGTCGATTCATTCCTACCCCAGCCGCAGCAGGCTGCTTGAGCTCGTGCCGGACGGGATGCGCGATGCCTTCTTCGCGCCGTCGGGCGACTATCCGCTCGCCGAGCGATGCCCGCTCTTCATTCTCGACTTTCCATGACGGGTGCCGACGAGCGCCTCGCGACCATGTGCGGCGACGTGCCGGGCTCGCTCTGGCCGCCTGTCTTCAGCACGCGGAGATCTTCGCTCGCCGCGCTGATGCTGACTCTCGAACGTTCGCAATGGTCCTCCCCCGAGCTGCTGCAGGCCGGGCAGTTGCGGCAGCTCGGCTCGCTTGCCGCGCACTTCGCGGACCATTCGCCACGCTTTCGGGAACGGCTGCACCGCGCCGCTCTGGAGGCGTCCGATCTGGGAAGAGCCGAGGGCATCTCTGCCTTGCCGCCGCTGACGCGGCGCGAGATCCAGCAGGACCCCGACAGCTTCTTCTCCCGTGCAGTCCCGGAAGGCCATTCGCCGCTGCAGCTGTTCCAGACCTCTGGTTCGACCGGCGAGCCGGTAAAGGTCCTGAAGACGGCGCTGACGCAATTGTTCTGGACCGCGCTGACGCTTCGCTATCATTTGTGGCACGAGCCGGATTTCACCGGCCGCCTCTGCGCGATCCGCGCGCTGGTCCAGGAGGCGCGGGAATCATCGAGCTGGGGCTCACCCTTCAGCGACTTTTTCGAGACAGGGCCGGCCCTCCTCGTCGACAACGGCACCGACCTGACTTTGCAGATCGAGCAGGTGCGGAGGTTTCGGCCCACCACCTTGATCATCTATCCCACCAACCTCGCAGCGATGATCGACCGATTTCAGAGGGACGGCATCACGCTCCCCGACCTCCGCCGCGTCCGCACGGTCGGCGAGACGCTGCCCCCGGACGTCCGGGAGGCCGCGGAACGGCGGCTGAACGTCGAGCTGCGCGACTGCTACTCGTCCGAGGAATTCGGCTATCTCGCCATCGAATGTCCACTCGGCGGCCTCTACCACCTCATGTCGGAGGCGCTGCTCGTCGAGGTTGTCGACCAGCAAGGCCGCCCCTGCCGGGAGGGCGAGATTGGCCGCCTCGTCGTCACCGATCTCCACAACCACGCGTCGCCGATGATCCGCTACGACATCGGCGACTATGCCGAAGTCGGTGGCCCGTGCCCCTGCGGCCGCGGCCTGCCGACGCTGCGGCGGATCCTGGGGCGGACACGCAACATGGTCGTGCGGCCGGACGGCAGCACCTATTGGCCGATCACCGGCTTCAAGCACTTCCGCAACCTGGCGCCGATCGTCCAGTATCAGCTTGTCCAAGACAGCCTGACCAGCGTCGAGGTGCGGCTGGTGGTGGAGCAGGCGCTGACGGCCGACCAGGAGCAGGCCGTGTCGAGCCACATCCAGAACTTCCTCGGCTACCCCTTCGAAATCCGCTTCAATTACTTCGAAGACCGGATTCCAGCGGGGCCGAACGGCAAGTTCGAGGAGTTCAAGAGCCTCGTCTCGCCTCCAGCCAGCGGGTGATGTCGGGCAGGCGCTGCTCGCGGACGCGCGCACGATCACGCACGGCCGAGATGGATTGCCGCGCCGTCTGGGCTGAATCCGGATGCGCTGCCGCGAACGCCTCCAGCTTCGTTACCATCGCCGCATCCGCGGAGCCGGCGGCCAGGCTCGGTATGTAGGCGGCGCGGGCGAAGGCATCGACCAGCGGCTCTACCGCCGCTCGATTGGCCACGGCAAAGTCGTAGGCGAGATCGGGATGTTCCGCTGCCACGGCGGAGATGAGCGCCGCCCGGTTGGTGGCCCCCGGTTCCTCGGTCAATGCTAGTTCCAGAGAGCGCCGGGCAAGGGCAGGATCCCGTGCGCTCCCGAGCAGCCCGTAAAGCCCTTGCCGCACCTGCGCGCTTTTCTCGTCCCGCGCCTGCGCGCGAAGCTGATCCCAGCCGGCGGCATCCATGTTCGCGGCGACGGCGGCGAGGATCGCGGTGCGGAGCGGACCCTGCGTCGCGAGCGGGTCGCCGGCGTCGCGGAGGCGCCGGGCTTCGGCGGCCACTGTTGGATCGCCGAGCAGACCGAGCGTGCGGATGAGGTTCGCCCGGAGCACGGCTACGCTCGCCTGCTCATTCGGTTTGGCGCGCCAGCCGATGCGTCTCAGCACCGGCCCCAGCTTCGCAGAGGCGTAGCGCGACACCAGCGCCTGTCGTGCGGCGTCGCCTTGGTAGAGGCGAAAGAGCTGGGTCAGCACGGTCGCGGCGCGGCCCCAGAGCTGCGGATTGCCGTTGGCGGGAATCGCCTCCACCAGGTCCATGGCCTCGGCGGCCGATTGGTAGCCGGCGAGACCCAGCGCCCAATTGTCGGCGACGAGGCCGATCTGGTCTATCGGCTGGAGGCGCGCGAAATCACGTTCGATGCCGTCCAGCAGCGCCGGCGCATAGAGCGTCCGGTAATAGCCGGCCTGCCCCTGGTTGACGATGGCGGTGCCGCAGCCCGGCAGCGACAGGCTGCCCGACCCGCCCTCGATCAGCATTCGTGCCTGCCTGCCGCCGGCGACTGCGGCGATGACCGGCACGCGCCATGCGAGCGGCGTCTTGTCGGGACGATCGCGGCTGAACTCGCCTTGGCGCAGCGACACGTTGGTGCGTCCGCCGGTGCAGGTGGCGCTCTCGACACGGATCAAAGGTACGCCCGGCTGCCGCGTGAAATCGTCCGCGACGGCACGCACCGGAACGTCGGACGCGCTCTCGACCTTGTCCCACAGGTCCCGCGTCACGGTGTTCTGGAGGCGGTAGGTGCGGATATAATCCCGGACGCCGCTGCGCCACTGATCTTCACCGACATAATCCTCCAGCATCGTCAGCACCGCTTCGCCCTTCTGGTAGGTGATGACGTCGAAGATGCGGTTCATCTCCTCGACCGTCTTCACCTCCTGGATGACCGGGTGGGTCGTGGCGACGCTGTCGAGGTTCATCGCCGTCTCGCGGGTCCCGATCCGCGCCAGCGTCGGCTCCCATTCGGGATGGATTTCGGTGAGGGCCTTGGTGGTGATCCACGAGGCGAAACTCTCGTTCAGCCAAATGTCGTCCCACCATTTCATGGTGACGAGGTTGCCGAACCATTGATGCGCGATCTCGTGGGTCAGGATCAGCGCGATCGACTGCTTGCCAGCCTCGGTTGTGATCGCCGGATCGACCAGCAGATACTGGTCGAAGGTGAAGATCGCGCCCCAATTCTCCATCGCCGCGAAAGACTGGCTGCCGCCCGGGCCGGCGACATTGTCGAGCTTGGGCAACGGGTAGGGCGTGCCGAAATACTCGGTATACCAGGGCACGACCTTGACGGACTCCGCGAGCGCGAAGCGGCCCTGCTCGCCTGATCCGCCCTTTGTGACGATGGCAACTTCGGTGCCCGCGCTCGGCGCGGCGATGCGGTCGAAGTCGCCGACGCCGAGGAACAACAGGTAGCTGGACATCGCCGGAGTGGTCCGGAACGTGACGATGCTGCTGCCGTCGGGCCGGTTCTCGCGTCCAGCCTCCGGCATGTTGCTCACCGCGCGCTGGCCGGCGGGGATAGTGACGCGAAGGTCGTAGGGCGTGCGGAAGTTCGGCTCATCCCAGGACGGCATGAAGCGGCGGCCGTCGGCCGGCGCAAACTGGGTGTAGAGCGCCCGCCGGGTGCCGGCGGGCCCTTCATAGTCGAGCGCGAAGAGGCCGGTCGCCTGGGTGTTGATCTTGCCCGTATAGTCGATCTGAAGCTGGTAGCGGCCGGGTCGGATCGCCTGCGCGAAGCGGAAGGTGGCGATCTGCTGTGCTGCGTCGGGCCGGATATCCACTGGTGAGATCGCCAGCGGCGGGCTGCCGGGCACGTTGGTAAGCGACACGCTGCCGAAGTCGAGCTCCATGGCCGAGAGCGTGATGCTGTCCACCGGCTCCAGCACCTCGATGTCTATCCTCGCGGTGGCCGCGAAGCGCAGGTTCGCTGCGTCGGGCTGCACGGAGATCGAGTAATGGAGCGGCCGGACGGTGCGCGGCAGCTGCGTCGGGACCTCGCTTGCCGTCGCTGCGCTGGCCGCCGGTGGGACGCGATCCGAAGCGGCGGTGGTGCAGGCGGCGAGGACGGCGGTGAATGCGAGAGCGGAAGCGGTCGCGAGAAGACGCATCGGGTCTGGGTCCTTGGCAGGGGAGCTGCGCCGGGACCTTGCCCGGCTCACCGGGTGAGTCAATCGATCGCCGGGAAAGCCTCAGCTGCGCGGGAAGAAGTGGCTCGCGATATCGGCGGCGATCCGGGACGGGCGGAGCGTCTCGGCATCGAGGCAGCACCAGCTCGACTTCACTTCCGCCAGCACTTCCTCGCCCCGCTTGATCAGCGTCTCGTAGAAGGCGCGGGCACCCTGCACCTTCTCGAGCACGACCGAGGCAACGACCTCGTCATCGAGAAATGCAGGCTTGCGGTAGGTGATCTCGTGCTTGAGCGCGACCCAGAGGTGCTTGGCGACGGCCTCAGCGGGGGCGAGCTTCTGCCAGTGGCTCACCACCGCATCCTGCACCCACTTCAGATACACGGCATTGTTCACGTGACCCATGAAGTCGATGTCGGCGGGGTCGATCCCGATCCTGAAGCTGTGCGCGGCCATTGGACTCACATTAGTGTCAGTAGCCGAAGATTGCGACCCCGCGATGACCTTCCAGGACATATTTGCGCAATTGATCGGGGCTCCACAGCCGCTCGACGCCGGCCTCGCGTTGTTTGATCAGGCTGACGATGGCGCTGTTCACCGGCGCCTCGCGGCCGAGCGAGGCGGCAAGGCGCACGACCTCCCCGTTCAGATAGTCTATCTCGGTCTCACGGCCCGAATTGAGGTCGTCTGCCATGGACGAGCGCGCCTGCGCGTCGATCTTCTGGACCTTAAGCAGCAGGTTCCTGAAGATGAAGTCGGGCGCCGCGATGGCGTGGGGGAGGAGCTTGGGCGGAAGCGGTCCGCTCTGCGCAGGCTCGATCCCCGCTTGCTTGAGGAGGTCGAGCGCCTCGACGATCGATGCGGCGACGACGCGCCGATAGTCGCGCTTGCCGAGCTGATCGAGCAGGGTTTCGCCCGACAGCGCATTCACCGCATTGTTGAGGTTGATGAGCAGCTTGCCCCAGGCGACCGCGGGCATGTCGCTCGCGAGCCGGAGCCTGCCCGGGCGGTCGCCTATGCGGGCGGCGAGAGCGCGGCTGGTCTCCGTCTCCTCCGCCACGAGCTCGCCGGACGTCCCTTTGTGGAAGCGGCCGCTGCCGAGATGCGCCACATTGTAGGGCACCACGCCCTGCACCACCTCCGGCCTGGGCAGCAGCCTCCTCAGTGTATCGGGGTTGCTGACGCCGTTCTGGAAGCTGAAGACGGCCGGCTTCTTCTTGCCGTGCGCGGCGATCTGCTTCGCCGCCGCTTCCGTGTCGCTGCTCTTGACGCAGAGCACGACGATGTCCGCCTTGGCCAAAGCTGCCGGCTTGGTCGCGAACTCGATCAGATCGTGCGCGAGGTGGATCCGCCAGCCGGTATGGTCGCTGAGCGTCAGGCCGTTCGCCTTGATCTCGTCCCGCACCCGCTCGCGGCCGATGAAGGAGACGCTGCACCCGGCCGCCAGCCAGGCGCCGCCGACGAAGCAGCCGATCGAGCCGGCGCCGAGAACGACGATGCGCGGCCCGTCCGCCACGCCCTTAGCCCCGGCCGCGATAGGCGGGGACGCCCTGGTCCGGCACCCAGAGACCCTGCGGGGGATCGCCGGACTGCCAGAAGACGTCGATCGGCATGCCGCCGCGAGGATACCAATAGCCGCCGATCCGCAGCCAGAGCGGCTTCATCTCGGCGACGAGCCGCTCGGCGATGCCGACCGTCACGTCTTCGTGAAACCCGCAATGATTGCGGAACGCGCCCAGGAACAGCTTCAGCGACTTTGATTCGACGATCGTCTCGCCGGGCGCGTAGTCGATGACGAGGTGGGCGAAATCGGGCTGGCTCGTCACCGGGCAGAGCGAGGTGAATTCCGGCGCTGTGAACCGAACCAGATAGGGCCGGCCGGTGCGCGGGTTGGGCACATAATCGAGAACGGCATCGTCGGGCGACGAGGGGAGGGAGCTGCCCTGGCCGAGATGGGTGAGCGTCATGGGCCGCTCTCTAGAGCCGCCCGCGCCTCCTGTCATGCCGCCCTAGGCAGCGTGCGGGCCGGCGACCAGCTCCTTCTCGACGAGCCTGCCGAGATCCTCGAGCAGCTTGCGTTCCTCGTCGGTCAGCTGCCGCGGCCGATGATCGATGATGCACAAGGTGCCGATGCAGTGCCCCCCGGCGATGTGCAGGGGAGCGCCCGCATAGAAGCGGATGCGGGGCCCGCCGACCACGATCGGATTGTCGGCGAAGCGCGGGTCGGCGAGCGCATCGGGGACGACCATCACCTCATGCTGCTTCAGCGCATGGGCGCAGAAGGACACCTCGCGCGAGGTCTCGCACTCGTTGGTGCCGATGCACGACTTGAACCATTGCCGGTCCTCGTCGACCAGGGTGACGAGCGCGACCGGCACGTCGAACAGGGCCGCGGCGATGCGGGTATAGCGGTCGAAGCGCTCCTCCGGCGCGGTATCGAGGAGGTTGAGCGAGCGGAGCGCCAACAGGCGTTCCTTCTCGTCTTCGTCGACAGGCGCCCGCAGCCAGCGGAACTGGCCGCGCATCAGCCAGGTGCGGATGCGGGCGCGGGCATATTCGCCGGAAAAGGGCGTCTGCAGCCAATCGGTCGACTTGCCGAGGCCGCCATTGCCCGGATTCGCATCTGGGCTCAGGATCATGATCGGGAGATCCGCCTCTGCGGAACCGGCAAGGCTGCGGATGGCGTCAGACAGGTCCTTGCCTTTGCTGTCCGGAAGATTGTCGTCGATGATCACCAGCGACGGGTGCTCGCTCTGGAACAGGCGCAGCGCGGTCTCGCCCGTCGCCGCCTTCACCATCTGCACCGGCTCCGCCTCGACCGCCTGCTGCAGCTTGTCGCTGACCGAATTGTCGGCGGTGGCGACGAGCAGCAGGGGCACGCCGTCCGCGCCGACATTCAGCGCGTGATCGAGCTGGGTTTCGGCGACATTTGCCGCTTCGGGAGCGTTGAGGTCGAGGATCATCCCCTCGGCCGCCGCGAAGACGTCGAGGATGGAATCGGGGCCGAGGCTCGCGCGGTCGCGCTCGACCAGCCTGTCCAGCGCATCGTCGGAGCGCATCGGATCGTGATGGCTGAGCGCGAGCCGCTTCACGCCGACCGAGTCGCAGATCTTAACGACATATTCGTGGGTGCTGTGGCCCCAGCCGATTTTCGGCTCATATTCTTCGGCCGTATATTGCGCGTCGTGGATGACGAGGTCTGCGTTGGCGAGGAAGTCGGCATGGAGCCGGTCCTGCCCTGTGATCGGCCCTTCCGCGGCGGCAAGGGCCCGGGAATGCGGCTCGTGATCGCACGCATAGACGATCGCCACGCCGTCGCATTCGATCCTGTAGGCGAGCGTAAGGGCCGGGTGGTTCAGGAAGCGCGTGCGGATCGTGATATCGTCGATCCGGAAGCTGCCTTCCGACAGGCTGTTATATTTCATCTCCGCCGCGAACGCGTCCGGCGTGACCGGGAAATAGGTGAACTCCATCTGTCCTGCGAGCGTGTCGCGCAGCGAGTCGCCGAAGCCCTGCGGGGCATAGAGGTCCCATTTGTAGCCGGGGATGAAGAAAGGCGCGAAGAAGGGGATACCCTGGATATGATCCCAATGGGTGTGGCTGATCAGCATGTGGCCGCGGATCGGCTTGCCCTGCCGCGCGAGGTGGGCGCCGAGCTCGTGCCCGCCCGTGCCGCAGTCGATCACGAGGAATGTGCCCTTGGAGGAGACCATCTGCACGCAGGAGGTATTGCCGCCGTAGCGCACGGTGGACGGGCCTGGCTTTGCCAGCGACCCGCGCGTTCCCCAGAACCGGACCTGCATCCAGATTTCCCCGTACCCGCGACTCCGCGTCCCGGGACTCCCGGCCGCTACTGAGCAACAGGCGAGGGGATCAGTCAAGGACCGCGCGCGAATGAGTCGCAAGTGCACCAAAGCGGACCGGCTTCCGTGGCGGCGGAGGCCGTGCAATAGCTGCGACGCCCGAAACGGATGAGGATCGCGATGCGCCGGACTTTGCCGATTGTTTCCTGTGTCTTGGCTGCGGCTCTGGCCGCCACTGCCGCGCCGGCGCAGGGGCAAAGCGAGGCCAGGCCGGTGCCGAAGGAGGATGCACCGGCAATTCCGCCGCCGAATATTTCCGTGACCCGGCACAGCGGCACGTTCGGCGGCCAGCGGATCAACTATGTCGCGACCGCGGGCGAGACCTACTTGAAGGCCGCCGACGGGACGCCGCGGGCTGCGATCTTCTCGACCTCGTACGTGAAGGAGCCGCGCGATCCCAACCGGCCGGTGACCTTCCTGTTCAACGGTGGCCCCGGATCGGGATCGGTCTGGCTGCACATGGGCGCGTTCGGGCCGAAGCGGGTCGCAATCCCGTCCGACGCGCGTGACGACAGCGGCCCGCCCTATCCGCTGCTCGACAATGCCGACAGCCTTCTCGACGTCACCGACATCGTGTTCATCGATCCGGTCGGCACGGGCTTCAGCCACGCGCTCGGCAAGACCGAGCCCAAGGAATTCTGGGGCGTCACCAAGGATGCCGAATCGGTCGCGCAGTTCATCCGCCTCTGGCTCAACGAGAATGGCCGATGGAATTCGCCAAAATACCTGGGCGGCGAGAGCTACGGCACGACGCGCTCGGCCGCGGTCGTTGATCAGCTGGAGGGCCAGTATAACGACGTCGCGCTGAACGGCGTGATCCTGATCTCGACCGTGCTCGATTTCGCTGCCGGCGCCGACACGCCGGGCAACGAGCTGAGCCCGGTCCTGAACCTGCCTTCGATGGCGGCGACGGCGCTCTATCACGGCAAGGCTCAGGCTCCGTCCGTCGAGGGGTTCGTCGAGGAGGCGCGGCAATATGCGCTGGGGCCCTATGCGGCGGCTCTGCTGAAGGGACAGCGGATCAGCGCGGAGGAACGCGCATCGGTGCGGCGCGAGCTGGCCCGGTTCACCGGACTGTCCGAGGCGTATCTGGAACAGGCCAACCTGCGAGTCACGCCCGACCGCTTCTACAAGGAGCTGCTGCGCGATCGCGGCCTCACCGTCGGGCGGCTCGACAGCCGCTATACGGGCCGCGACTATGACAACGCCGGTGAGACGCCCGACAACGACCCCAGCTTCTACGGCATCGACGCGGGCTATACGGCGGCGATCAATGCCTATGTCCGCGGGCCGCTCGGCTACAGGACCGACCGATCCTACGTTACCATCGGCAGCGTCGGCCCGTGGGACTGGCAGATACCGGGCGGCCGCGACGCCAACGCTTATCTCAACCTCACCCCCTATCTGGGCAAGGCGATGCGCGAGAATAGCGGCATGCGCATCTTCGTCGGCCAGGGCTATTACGATTTCGCCACGCCCTTCTTCGCGGCCGAATATGCGCTCTCCCGCACCGGCATCCCGCAGGAGCGGATCGAGTATCGATATTATGGCTCCGGCCACATGATGTACGTGCGCGACGAGGACCGCAGCGCGCTCAGCCGCGACGTCCGCGCCTTCATCCGGGGGAGATAGGATGGACAAGCTGGTTTCGACGGAATGGCTGGAGGCGGAGCTCGGCGCGCCGGACCTGCGCGTGATTGACGCGACCCTCTTCCTCGCCTCCCACGGCCGCGATGCCCGCGCCGAATATGAGGCGGAGCATATTCCCGGCGCCGTCTTCCTGGATCTGGACGAGGTCGCCGACAGCGCCGATCCCGCCCCGCACATGCTGCCGCCCGAGCACAAGTTCGCCAGCCGGATGCAGTCGCTCGGCCTCGGCGACGGCAACCGCTTCGTCGTCTACGACAACACGCCCCTGCACAGCTCGGCCCGCGCCTGGTGGATGCTGAAGCTGTTCGGCGCCCATTATGCGGCCATCCTCGACGGCGGCATGCAGAAGTGGAAGGCGGAAGGGCGGCCGGTGGAAGCTGGGAGGCCGCAGGTCCGGCACGCGCATTTCACACCGCTGTTCGACGGGCGGCAGGTGGCGGACAAGGCGTTTGTCAGCTCGATTCTCGGCACCGGCCAGCATCAACTGGTCGATGCCCGCAGTGCCGCCCGCTTCGCCGGCGAGGAAGTGGAGCCGCGCCCCGGTCTTCCGGCGGGGCATATCCCGGGATCGAAGAACCTGCCGCAGGGTCAGCTCTTCAATGCCGACAATAGCTGGAAGCGCGGCGACGATCTCCGCGCTGCTTTCGACGCGGCAGGGGTCGACCTGTCGAAGCCGCTGGTGACGACCTGCGGTTCGGGCATCACCGCGGCGGTCTTGCTGTTCGGGGCGCAGCTGCTCGGGAAGGATGACGTCATGCTCTATGACGGCAGCTGGTCCGAATGGGGTGCCGACGCCGAGACCCCCAAAGCGACAGGCGCGGCGTGAAGGGGAGCAAGGGCCGGCCCGACACACGGATCGTGCAAAGCGGGCGGCGCGAGGAATGGACTCGAGGCATCGTCAACCCGCCGGTCTGGCGCGCCTCCACCGTGCTTTTCGACAGCGTCGCCGACATGCGCGCGGCGAACCCGCCGGCGGACGGAAGACTCCATTACGGGCGCAATGGAACTCCGACGCAATGGGCACTGGCCGAGGCGCTGACGGAGTTGGAGCCCGGCGCGGCGGGGACGCGCCTCTACCCGTCCGGCGTCGCCGCGATTGCCTCCGCCTTGCTGGCGGTGCTGGAGAGCGGCGACGAACTGCTGATGGTCGACAGCGTATATGCCCCGACCCGCGCCTTCTGCGACGACCTGCTCGTGCGGATGGGCGTCAGCACCGTCTACTACGATCCGCTGATCGGCGCCGGCATCGAGACGCTGTTCACCGAACGGACGCGCGCCGTCTTCATGGAAAGCCCGGGAAGCCTAACCTTCGAGGTGCAGGACGTGCCGGCGATCGCAGCCGCGGCGCGGAGCCGGGGCATCGTCACCCTCCTCGACAATACCTGGGCGACGCCGCTCCTGTTCACCGCGGTTGAGAAGGGGGTCGACCTCTCCATCCTCGCCTGCACCAAATATGTGGTCGGCCATGCCGACGTGATGCTCGGCTCGGTCACGGCCGCGCCGGCTGTGTGGCCGAAGATTCAGCAGGCGAGCCGCGCGCTTGGCCAGCATGCCAGTCCCGACGATGCCTACCTGGCCGCGCGGGGGCTGCGGACGCTCGGCGTGCGGCTGCGCCAGCATGAGCGCAGCGCGCTCACCGTCGCCCGCTGGCTGCAGGAGCAGCCGCAGGTCGCGAAGGTGATCCATCCAGCCCTGCCGGGCTGCCCGGGCCACGAATTGTGGCTGCGTGACTTCAACGGTGCCTCCGGTCTGTTCTCCTTCGTGCTGAAGGGCGGCAGCGATGCCGATCGGGCTCGGTTCATCGACGGACTTGAGCAATTCGGGATCGGCTACAGCTGGGGTGGCTTTGAGAGCCTCGCCCTGCCAATTGACCCCGCACGCGTCCGAAGCGTTGGCACCTTCGAGGAGGAAGGGCCGATGGTGAGACTGCATATCGGACTTGAGGACACCGACGACCTGATCGAGGATCTCGCGGCGGGCCTGGCGCGCTACGGCTCCGCGGCGTGAACGGTTTGCTCGCGCGTTTCGGCATCTCGCTTCCGGGGGCACCCGAGCTCATCTCCGCAGTCGCGGCGCTGATCGTGATCGCCCTCGCCTGGCTCGTCGCCGGCTTCGCCGGGCGCCGGGCGGGGCCGAAGCTGGCGCGGCTCTGGGAACGGCATGCGGGCGTGCGCAACGCGGGCATCGGCGACCGGATGTGCGCGATGCTTCGCTACCTGGTGGCGTCGCTGCTCCTTGCCCTGGCCATCGTGATCGAGCCGTGGCTGGACCTGCCCGAATTCCTGCTCGGCGTCGCATTGGGCTCCGCAGCCGGAATGCTGGTCTACAGCCTGATCCGGGGACTGCACCTGCCGCGCTGGTCAGCGGCCTTGCTGGCCGCGGTCACCTTCGTCGCGATCGTGGCGGACGTGATGGACGGCCTGGATCCGGTCACCAACGCGCTCAACCAAGTCGGCTTCAACGCCGGCGATACCCGCATCTCGCTGCTGTCGGTGCTCAAGGTCGCGGTGGCGCTGCTGGTCCTGTTCGCGGTCGTGCGGCTGGCGAGCCGGATCATCAATCATCAGATCCGTCGCACGCGAGGACTGGATCCCACCCAGCAGCTGCTTGCCCAGAAGCTGGCGGGGGTGGCGCTGCTCGTCGCCGCCTTCTTCATCGGCATCGACCTTGTCGGCATCGACCTGACGGCGCTCGCCGTCTTCTCCGGCGCCGTCGGCCTCGCGATCGGCTTCGGGCTGCAGAAGACGTTCGGCAACCTGATCGCCGGGATCATCCTGCTGATGGATCGCTCGATCAAGCCGGGCGACGTGATCGCCGTTGGCGACAGCTTCGGGTCGGTCAACAAGATCGGCGTTCGCGCGGTCTCGATCATCACCCGCGAGGCCAAGGAGCATCTCATCCCGAACGAGCTGCTGATGACCGAGGAGGTGGTCAACTGGTCCTATTCCAGCCGCAACGTGCGGATCAGCATCCCGGTCGGGGTCGCTTATGATTGCGATCTTCCGCTGGCGCAGCGGCTGATGCTCGAAGCGGCGACCGGCGCCGGGCGGGTGCTCGACAATCCGCCGCCAAAGGTCTGGCTGCGGGCGTTCGGCGAGAGCTCGGTGGATCACGAGATCCGGCTCTGGATACAGGACCCGGAGGATGGGCTCGCCCCCGTCCAGTCGGAGGTGCTCAACCGGCTCTGGGTGCTGTTCAAGGAGAACGGCATCGAGATCCCGTTCCCGCAGCGCGACGTGAGGGTGAAGGAGTGGCCCGCCGCAGCGCCGGCGCCTCCGGCCGGCGATTAGGCGCGAAGCACGCGCCGGAGGTCGATCAAGGCCCGGTCGAGTTCCAGTGCCAGCACGGCGGCGGCGGCGCGCGGCGGCTCGGGCGCGTCCTGGTGGGCGAGCAGGGCTTCGACGCCTGCGGCGGCCCAGCCGGCGGTTTCAACCGCGAGCGCCTGGAAGCGGCGCTGCGCGACGGGCACGGCGCGGCCATAGGCGGCGTTGAGGGCGGTGCCTTCGTCCAGCACCGCATCCTGGTCCATCGGCAGGGAGTCGCGGCCGGCCATTTGCTCGACCATCATCAGCACGTTACGGAGACGAGCCACGTGCCAGCCGGCCTCGATCGGCTGCGGCGTCTGCTGCGCGGGCTCCTGGTGCGTCATGCGCGCCAGCCTAAGGCGAAGCGCGCTAAGGAAGGGCTAACGCGCCCTTCACCTCGTCCGCCGGAACGGCGGCCCGCTTATTGCGGCGTGGAGACGCGCGCTTCCTGGCCGTCGCCTTCCGGCACCTGCAGGATGGTCTGGGTGGTCGCGCCCTTGTCGACGACGACGGTGTTCGGGTCGCCGACCACCGAGCGGGCGCCGGCAGCCGCGCGATCGCCTTCGGCCTCGCGCAGCAAGGTGGTCTCGGACGAGCTGCGCGGCGAGGGGCCTCCGAACAGCGCCTCGATCGCCTGGGTGCGGCTGTCGACGGCGTTCGGCGACGCTTCGCCCGGGCGGGGCGGCGTCAGCGCGAAATCGGGCGGAACGACCAGGGGCGCATTGCGGGCGACGGCGAACTCGTCCGGCCGGCTGCGGTTGAGCCCTCCGCCGGTGCCGCAGCCCGCGAGCAGGAGAGCGGCCGCCGAGGCCGCGAGGCCGATATTCACGATACGCATGGTCAAACTTCCTTACCTGGGCCCTTCTTGTCGCGCGTCAGCAGCGCGCGAACGAGCAACAGCAACACGCCGATGGTAATCGCAGCGTCGCCAACATTGAAGATCAAAAAGGGCCGCCATTCGCCGAAATGCAGGTCGGCGAAGTCGACGACGTAGCCGAAGCGGATACGGTCGACGATGTTGCCGAGGGCGCCGCCGAGCACGAGGCTGAGGGCGATCGCATCGTCGCGCCGTTTCTCGCGCCAGATCCAGACGAAGACGCCGGTCGCGATGGCGGCAGTCAGGATCACGAGCAGCCAGCGGCCGAGATCGGTATCGGCGGTGAGGAAGCCCATCGAGACGCCGCGATTCTCGACCCAGCGGAGATCGAAGAAATCGAGCAGCTCCATCACGCTGCGCCTCTGAAGCTGGAGCGGCCCGATCACGATATATTTGGTGAGCTGGTCGAAGGCGAAGACCAGGGCCGCAATCGACAAAGCGAGGCCGCGGTGATTGCGCTCCACAGGCTCAACCCTGCGTGCAGGAGCCTGAGCGGTGCTGTCAGCCATTCACAACCTCGTCGCAGCGGGCGCAGAGCGCGCCGTCTTCCTTCACTTCCGGCAGATGGCGCCAGCAGCGGCCGCATTTCTCGCGGTTGGTGCGGGTGACGGCAACCCCATCCTCCGGCCCCGCCTGCGCAGCGAGTTCGGAAACGATACAGAGCTCCGTGAAATCGACCGAGGAGACGGCTGCCGCAAGCTCCTGCTCGGCGAGCGTCAACTCAACCTCGGCCTCCAGGCTCGATCGGACGATTTTGTCGCGCCGGAGCGGCTCGATCGCTTCGGTGACGCGGGTGCGGACGGCGCGCAGCCGGTCCCACTTCGCGCCGAGCGCCTCGTCGCGCCAGGCCCGGTCGATCTCGGGCCAGGTCTCCAGATGCACCGATTGAGCCTCGGGATAGCGGCTCTGCCAGACCTCTTCGGTGGTGAAGGGGATGATCGGGCTCAACCAGCGCACCAGCGCCTGGAAGACGGCGTCGAGCACAGCGCGGTAGGCGCGGCGCTTCGGGTCCGTCGGCGCGTCGCAATAGAGGCTGTCCTTGCGGATGTCGAAGAAGAAGGCGGACAGATCGTCGTTGGCGAAGGTGGTGAGCAGGCGAGTGTAGCGATTGAAGTCGAAGCCTTCCGCCGCCTCGCGCAGCTCGGCATCCATCCCGGCAAGGCGGTGCAGGACCCAGCGCTCCAGCTCCGGCATTTCCGCGGGAGCGACGCGTTCCTCGTCGGAATAGTCGCTGAGCGCTCCGAGCAGGTAGCGGAAGGTGTTGCGGAGCTTGCGATAGGCGTCGGAGGTGCCGGCGAGGATCTCCTTGCCGATCCGCACGTCCTCGAAATAGTCGGTCGAGCCCACCCAGAGGCGGAGGATGTCGGCGCCCGATTCCTGGATGATCTTCAAGGGATCGATGACGTTGCCGACCGACTTGGACATCTTGCGGCCGGTCTGGTCGAGCGTGAAGCCGTGGGTCAGCACCGCCTTGTAGGGCGCGCGGCCGCGGGTGCCGGAGCTTTCCAGCAGCGACGACTGGAACCAGCCGCGATGCTGGTCGGAGCCTTCGCAATAGAGGTCGGCGCGGACGCCCTCGCCATAGCGCTTCTCGACCACGAAGGCGTGAGTGGAGCCGCTGTCGAACCAGACGTCGAGGATGTCGTTGACCGGCTCATAATCGGCGAGATTGTAGTCGTTGCCGAGCAGCGCCTGATGGTCCGCGCCGAACCAGGCGTCGGCGCCGCCGGCCTCGAACGCGGCAAGGATGCGGGCGTTGACGGCTTCGTCCCTGAGATAGTCGCCGGTCCTGCGGTTGACGTAGAGCGCGATCGGCACGCCCCAGGCCCGCTGGCGGCTGATTACCCAGTCCGGGCGGCCTTCCACCATCGCGCGGATGCGGTTGCGGGCCTTTTCAGGGACCCAGCGCGTATCCTCGATCGCCTGGAGGGCGGTGGCGCGGAGTGTCATCCCCTCTCCCATTTCGGGAGAGGGAGGGGCCCGCTCGGCGGAGCCGAGTGGGAGGCTGAGGGACTGAGTGTCCGACCCCTCACCCTGGCTCGCTGCGCGAGCCTGTCCCTCTCCCGCAAGGGGAGAGGGGCTTTGTTGGTCCATCGGGATGAACCATTGGGGGGTGGCGCGGAAGATGACCTTGGCTTTGGAGCGCCAGCTGTGGGGGTAGCTGTGCTTGAAGTCGGCGCTGGCCGAGAGGAGGGCGCCGGCCTCGCGCAGGTCCGAGTTGATCGGGCCGTCGGGCGCGTTGAACTTGGGGTTGATGATTGAGCCCTGGCCGCCGAGCCACGCCCAGTCCGCGCGATACTTGCCGTCCGCCTCGACCGCGAAGACCGGCTCCAGCCCATGCGCCTTACAGAGCAGGAAGTCGTCCTCGCCATGATCCGGCGCCATGTGGACGAGGCCGGTGCCGGCATCCGTGGTGACGAAATCACCGGGCAGGAAGGGACGGGGTCGCGCGAAGAAGCCGCCGAGATGGTGCATCGGGTGGCGGGCGACGGTGCCGGTCAGGGCTGAGCCCTTCACTCGCGTCTGGATAACCGAATCGTCAAGCTGGGCGCGGTCCTGAACCTGCTTGAAGAGCGGTTCAGCAACCAGATAGCGCCCTCCCCACTGGTGGAGAAACACAACGTATTCGATGTCTTCGCCGTAAGCGATCGCCTGGTTGACCGGGATCGTCCACGGAGTGGTCGTCCAGATTACGGCATGGGCGCCGACCAGCTCCGGGATCGGGCTCTCGACGATTTCGAACGCCACGTCGATCTGCGTGGACGTGATGTCCTCATATTCGACCTCGGCTTCGGCGAGGGCTGTCTTTTCGACCGGGCTCCACATGACCGGCTTGGCGCCGCGGTAGAGCTTGCCGGCCATGGCGAATTTGAGGAGCTCGCCGGCGATCACCGCCTCGGAGGCAAAGTCCATCGTGCGGTAGGGGTCCGCCCAGTCGCCGGTGATGCCGAGGCGCTGGAACTGCTGCGACTGCACGCCCACCCAATGCTCGGCATAAGCGCGGCATTCGGCGCGGAATTCGCGCGGCGGAACCTCGTCCTTGTCCTGCTTCTTCTTGCGATACTGCTCCTCGATTTTCCACTCGATCGGCAGGCCGTGGCAGTCCCAGCCGGGGATGAAGGGCGCGTCCTTGCCCATCAGCGACTGCGAGCGGAGGATGAAGTCCTTGATCGACTTCATCATCGCGTGGCCGATGTGGATGTCGCCGTTGGCGTAAGGTGGCCCGTCGTGCAGGATGAAGCGCTCGGCGCCCTGGCGGGCGCGGCGGATCTGGCCGTAGAGGTCGCTCTCGGCCCAGCGCGCGAGGATGGCCGGCTCCTTCTGGGCGAGGCCGGCTTTCATCGGAAAGTCGGTCTTCGGCAGGAAGACCGTGTCTCGGTAATCGGGTTTTTCGGACATTTGGCGGCGGGCTTAGCGGGGAAGCCACGCCTTGGGAATAGAGCGGTGGCGGCTACTGGTTGGCGCATGCCCCGGGCGCCGAAAGTCACAAAAGTCACCTAGGAGACGTGAAATCTCGAAGGCGTCCCCCGCGTCACGGCGTGATGGCGTCGCGTGGCCGCGCGTAAGGGGTCCGAGAATCATCAGGCCAGCGAACCAGCCGACTTCCTATTTTGCAAGCGGCATCAATTCCGGGGCGGCGCGGCCGCAAGCCGCTTGCCGGCTACGGCACAGTCCAGCCTCATCTGGGCGGTGAGGGCGTCGAGGCTGTCGAACTTCTGCTCGGGCCGGATGAAGGAAATGAGATCGACCTCGATGACCTGGCCGTAAAGGTCGCCGGAGAAGTCGAAGAAATGGGGTTCGAGCAGCTCCCTGGCCGGCTCGAAGGTGGGGCGGATGCCGAGATTGGCGGCGCCGTCGAGGACGCGGCCGTCGGGGAGGCGGGCGCGGACGGCGTAGATGCCGAAACGGGGGCGGAGATAGGTACCGAGGCTGAGATTGGCGGTCGGATAGCCGATCGTGCGGCCGCGCTTGTCGCCATGCTCGACGACGCCTTCGATCGCGAAGGGGCGGGTGAGGAGAGCGGCGGCGGTCTCGCAATCTCCGGCTTCGAGCGCCTCGCGGATCGAACTGGACGAGACCGGCTCGCCGTCGCCCATGACGGGCGCCACCGCGTCGACCGAGAGGCCGTGCTCGGCGCCAAGACGCTTCAGCACCTCGACATTGCCGCCGCGGCCCTTGCCGAAAGTGAAGTCCTCGCCGGTGGCGACGCCGGCGGCGCCGATGCGGGCGATCAGCCGGTCGGTGACGAACTCATCGGCGGTGACGGCGGCGAGCTCCGCGTCGAAGCGGAAGACGATCATCGCGTCGGCGCCGGCGGCGGCGAACAGGCGCTCGCGCTGGTCCAGGGTCGTCAGCCGGAAGGGCGGCAGATCGGGCTTGAACAAGCGGACCGGATGGGGATCGAAGGTGGCCACGAGGGCGGGACGGCCTTCGGCACGGGCGCGTGCGATGGCGCGGCCGACCACCGCCTGGTGCCCCCTGTGAAACCCATCGAAATTGCCGAGCGCGACGATACCGCCGCGAAACGCTTCCGGAACCGCCGAGCCGCCCTCCAGCCGCTCCATGAGCGCGGTATAGGAGGCGCTGGGGACGGGGGCAATTCGGGAGAGATTTCCTCTCCGCGCCTCTTTTTTTCTTCTCCGCGCCTCCCCGTGGGGAAAGGGAAGATGGTTCACGCGGAGGCGCGGAGAGAGGAGATGAGGCGCGGAGAGAGTGTTCTCGCTTCGCGGGTTTACTCCTGCGTGGTCCAGACGCCGGTCCAGTCGGCGGCGGGCGGGTTTCGTTCGAGGATGCGGGTGCGTTCGAGCATGAGGGAGGAGGGGCGGTCGTCGGGATTGAGGGCAACAGCCTCCTCGAATGCCTTGGCCGCGGCGGGCCAGTTGCGGTTGAGCAGGCTTTGCCGGCCCTCAGCATAGGCGGCGAGGACCGCGTCGCCGTTCAGGAAGGCGCCGTTCTCGGTCAGCACCTGGAAGATCTTCTCCGGCCGCTGACGTCCGCGGACCTGGATGAGGTCGAGCTCGCGCAGGGGCTGGCTGCCGCGGACCTCGGCGGCGGTGGTCTCGTCGACGATGATGCCGACCTGGTAGCGCTTGGTGATGTCCTGGAGGCGGGCGGCGAGGTTCACACTGTCGCCGATTACGGTGTAGTCCATGCGCTTGGGGCTGCCGATCGTGCCGGCAACCACATCGCCGGTGGCGATGCCGACGCCGAGGCGGAGATTGGCGAGCTGGCGCTCGCGGCGGCGGACGTTGAGGCCCTCCAGCATGTGGAGCATCTGGACCGCGCTCTCGACCGCATTCTGCGGATCGCGGCCGGTGGAGAGGGGCGCGCCGTAGACGGCCATAATCGCGTCGCCGATGAACTTGTCGAGGACGCCGTCCGAGGCTGCCACCGCCTCGAATAGCTCGGTGAAGATCTCGTTGAGCATGTCGACCGTCTCGCGCGGAGCGAGGCGTTCGGCGAGGCTGGTAAAGCCGCGTATGTCGGCGAACAGAACGCTCGCCTCGCAGGAGGTGCCGAACAGGAGATCGTCGCCGCGGCCGAGCACCTGATCGACCACCTTTTGGGTCATGAAGCGCCGCATCGCGCCCTGCAGCCGCTTGCCCTCGCTGATGTCCTCGATGAGGATGAGGAGGCCGACCCGCTCGGTCTCGCTCATCAGCGGAACGATCGTGATGTTCGCCGAGATGTTGTCGCCGCGGGCGGTGCGCACGTCGATGTCGAGCAGGGTCTTGGGCTCGCCGCCGGCGCTGACCGCCTCGACCTCTCCCATGATGAACGGATTGCCCTCGGCGAGGAGCTGGCGGATGTTGGCGCCGCCGGCCTCGTCGGCGCTGAAGCCGAGCATCTCGCAGGCGGCGCTGTTGAGCTTGGCGACATTGGCGTCGCGGTCGAGCGTGATGACGCCGCTCGACATCGAGCGCAGGATGCTCTCGTTGTAATTCTTGGCGGAGACCACCTCGGAGAAGAGGGTGGCGTTGTCGATCGCGATCGCCGCCTGCGCCGCGAACGCGCTCATGCGGGCGATGTCGCCGCTGCTGAAGCGCCCGCCCTGGCGATTGAGCGACTGCATCACGCCGAGCCGGCGGCCGTCGCGGGCGTTGACCGGCATGGTGAGGATGGAGTGGGTGGTGTAGCCGGTCTCGAGGTCGATCTCGCGGTTGAAGCGCGGGTCGTTATACGCCTCGTCGATGTTGAGGATTTGGCCGGTCTGGAAGCTTTCGCCGGCGATGCCGAGCGTGTCGGCGAAGCGGATCTCGCGCGTCTCGACCCCTTCGGCGACCAGCGACCAGAGCTGCTTCGCCTTGTCGTCGTGGAGGAAGAGCGAGCTGCGGTCGGCATGGACGATCTTGCTGGTTACCTGGACGATCTTCTTGAGGAGCGCGCCGAGCTGCATCTCGGTGGTGATGGCGGTGTTGACCTCGAGCAGACGGCGGAGGTCGTCGTTCATCTGCTCGGCATTCTGGATCGCGACCGCCCAGCGCTCCGCCATGATGACGACATGGCTGAACAGCAGCATGAGGACGCCCATCGCGGTATATTCGTAGCCGACCACCTGGTCCGCGCGGATGACGCCGCTGGCGACGATCGCGCCGACGACGAAGGTGAAGATGAAGATGCTGAGGCCGAGCAGGAAGATGGCGGCACCGGCGCGGCGGCGGAGGGTGGCGCGGGCGACGATGAAGAGAGCGTAGAAGAGGACCGTGAAGACGATCCCGATCATGAAGACCTGCTGGACGCGCGAGGAGAGGAGGGTGTCGCCCGACAGGAGGATGATCGTCTGAAGGATGAAATAGAGGCCGAGCAGGGCAACGATCCCGGCGGCGACCAGCTTCGAGCTTTCGTTCGGGAAGAGGGTGTGGGCGTTGAGGAAGAAGAAGCCGATCGCGAACGCGCCGGGCAGATATTGGACGAGCAGCATGTCGCGGAACGACATGCTTGGGAAGGTCAGCAGCAGCAGATTGTCGTAGCCGAACACCGACGCCGACGGGATAAAGAGCAGGCAGGAGAGGCCGAAATAGAGCGGCGCGCGGTCGCGCGGGCGGAACAGGTAGACGGCGATGCCGAGCGCGGCGATCAGCAGCAGGGCGATATTGTAGAGGAATTCGCGCGACCATTTGAGCGCGATCCAGGTGCGCATCGGCCCGTCGAGACCGATGACCGGCGGCTCCTCGAGGCCATTGTCGCGGTGGTGGAAGGCGGCGGCATCGATCCGCAGGCGGATCGGGCCGCCGCTTGCCTCGAAGGGAATGTCGTGAGCGCGGACGGAATAGCGGGTGGTCTCGGGCGTCGAGCCGATCTGCCCGCGCGAGGACATCAGGCGGCCGTTGATCCAGACCTGGTTGGCGGCGAAGATGTTTGGGATGTGGAGAAGGTAGCTGCCGGCGGGGATGCCGGTGAGCGTCGCCTCGTAAGAGGCGAGGCCGCTGGTCGGGAGCGTGCCGCCGCCCGGGCCCGGCGTGCCTTCCCACAGGCCCGGCACTCGCACCTGCATCCGCGTGCCCGGCGGGGGGCCGCCCGGACCGGCGCGCCATGTGAAGGTCCAGTCGCCGGCGAGTTCGACCGGCTCGTCGAGCGGACCCCAGTTCGCGTAGTCGACCCGTCCGCCGCGCACCGGCGGTGAATTCTCCGCGATCAGCTCGGTGAAGAAGGGCGCGCAGAGCGCTCCCAGCATCAGCAGGACGAGCACCCCGTAGAGGAAGCGGCGAAGCTGCGCCCTCGGCGTGCCGGAAGCGGCATCGTCCAGTGCAGAGCTGGCGGCAACCTGCGTCATGCGGACCCCCTCGGTGAAGGGTTATTGCCGCTCCGGGGCCCTGAGTCACGCCCCAAGGGGGCAGCGCCGCTAGGCCCGCTCCAGCGTCACGAAGCTGTAGCCCTCACGATCCTCGCGGAACGCCTCCCGCCACTCCGGGCCGAACGCGGGAAGATAGGTGTCGCCCAAGGGGGCGCCGTGCACCTCGGTCAGCTCCACCCGGTGAGCGCGGTCGGCGAACAGGCTGAAGATCTCGGCGCCGCCGATCACCGAGACGCCGCCGTCGCCGGCAAGCGCGAGGGCCCCTTCAATGTCGTTCGCAACCTCGGCTCCTTCCGCATGCCAGGCCGTGTCACGCGTGATGACGATGTGACGTCTTCCGGGAAGAAGCTTGGGCAGGCTTTCGAAGGTTTTGCGGCCCATGATCATCGGCTTGCCCATGGTCAGCGCCTTGAACCGTTTGAGGTCGTCCGGGAGGTGCCATGGCAGCGCGCCGTCTCGGCCGATCACTCCATTCTCGGCTCGCGCGACGACGAGCACGATCTCACGGCTCACACCGCCACCGGCGCGGCGATGTGGGGGTGGGGCTCGTATTCGCTGATCTCGAAATCCTCATACTCATACTGATCGATGGCGTCGGGGCGGCGGAGGATGGTCAGGCGGGGGAGGGGGCGGGGGTCGCGGGTGAGTTGGAGGCGGGCCTGGTCGAGATGGTTGGAGTAGAGGTGGCAGTCGCCGCCGGTCCAGACGAAGGTGCCGGGCTCCAGGCCGCATTGCTGGGCGAGCATGTGCGTCAGCAAGGCATAGCTGGCGATGTTGAAGGGGACGCCGAGAAAGACATCGGCGCTGCGCTGGTAGAGCTGGAGATTGAGGCGGCCGTTCGCGACCTGGGTCTGGAACAGGCAGTGGCAGGGGGCGAGCGCCATCCGGTCGATCTCGGCCGGATTCCAGGCGGAGACGATCTGGCGGCGGGAGGCGGGGTTGGTGTTGATCTGCTGGATGAGGCCCGCAATCTGGTCGATGCGCTGGCCGTCGGGCCCCTCCCACTCGCGCCACTGCTTGCCGTAGACGGGGCCGAGGTCGCCATTCTCGTCCGCCCATTCGTCCCAGATGCTGACCTTGTTTTCCTTCAGGTAGCGAACGTTGGTGTCGCCCTTCAGGAACCAAAGCAACTCGATGATGATCGAGCGCAGGTGCAGCTTCTTGGTGGTGACGAGCGGGAAGCCTTTGCTGAGGTCAAAGCGCATCTGGTGGCCGAATACGCTCAGGGTTCCGACGCCGGTGCGGTCCTGCTGCGGCACGCCTTCGTCGAGGATGCGCTGGAGGAGATCGTGATAAGCCTGCATGGTCCGACTATGGCCGCTGGCCCGCTTCATTCCAAGCAAGCTCTATCCGAAGCGGCGTCAAAACGGATGAAGCAACGCCAGCGCCGGGGCGGGAGCGATGGCATGAAGCCTCATGCCTCTCGCGCAACAGGTTTTTCCCATCGTGGCGACGGCACGGGACGCGGCGGATCTCGTTGGGCCGATTTTCGCAGCCCTCAGGGAAGAGAAGCTCGTCGTGCTGCATCTCGATGATGGCCGGCGGCTGCTGGGGCTTGCCGAAGGCGAGGTCGAGGCGGAGGCGGAGGTCAACCTGCCGATCCGGTCGATCGTTGCCGATACGCTGCGGTTCGGATCGACCGGACTCGTTCTCGCGCACAATCATCCGAGCGGCGACGAGGCGCCGAGCGCCAGGGATGTCGAGGCGACGCGCAGGCTCGCGGCGGTCCTGTCGGAGCTGGGGGTCGCGCTCCACGACCATCTCATATTCGCGGGGCCGCGGATCAGCAGCTTTCGGGCGCTGAAGCTGCTCTGAGCTTCAGGCCGGGCAGGTGGGTATCTGCTCGGGCGCGGGACGGGGGCCGCGTGCTTCGAACTGAGCGAAGTAGGATTCGCTGTCGGGAAGACGCTCGAACCGGGTGAGCTCGTAGCCGACGGCGGCGAATTCGCAGACCAGCAGCTTTGGCGGCGTGCCATGGCGGTCGGTGGTGCGGTCGGCATCGACGACGATCACGCGGCCGTCGCGCTTCAGCGAGCCGCGTATGTGCCAGAGGAACTCGCTCGGCCGCTCGATCTCGTGATACATGTGGATGAGAAGGATACGGTCGAACGAGACTTCCGGCAGCTTCGGGTCGTTCGATTCGCCGAGCTTCACCGCGACATTGTCGAGCCGTTCGCGGTTGACGCGCTGGGCCAGCGCATCGCGGGTGGCGGGCACGATATCCTGAGCCAGGACGCGGCCCTTGGGGCCGACGAGCGGTGACAGGCGGATCGTATAATAGCCTTCGCCCGCGCCGATGTCGGCAACCGACATTCCGGGCTCGATGCCGGCCAGATCGACGACCGTCTCGAACTCGCCGATGCTGTCGCGGGCGTCCTCATTGGAATAGCGGGGCGAGACGATCGGCGCGACGGGGCGCTGCGGATCGGGGAAGGGGCTGGGCTCGCGCGCCTGCTGGGCATCGCAGGCGGGTGCGAGCAGGACGAGCGGGAGAAGAGCGCCCCTATTCCACATCTTCGACTTCGACCTTCTCGCCGGTCACCCGCTGCGACAAGGCGGCGGCCATGAAGCGGTCGAGGTCGCCGTCGAGCACGTCGGACGGCGCGGTGGAGGTGACGCCCGTGCGCAGGTCCTTCACCAGCTGATAGGGCTGGAGGACGTAGCTCCGGATTTGGTGGCCCCAGCCGATGTCGGTCTTGCTCGCGGCGGTGGCATTGGCCTCGGCCTCGCGCTTCTGCAGCTCGGCCTCGTAGAGGCGGGCGCGGAGCTGGTTGAACGCCTCGGCCTTGTTCTTGTGCTGCGAGCGCTGGTTCTGGCACTGGACGACGATGCCGGTCGGGAGGTGGGTGATGCGCACCGCCGAATCGGTGGTGTTGATGTGCTGGCCGCCCGCACCTGACGCGCGATAGGTGTCGATGCGGAGCTCGCTCTCGTTGATCTCGATATCGATATTGTCGTCGACCACCGGATAGACCCAGACGCTGGCGAAGCTGGTGTGGCGGCGGGCCGAGCTGTCATAGGGGCTGATCCGGACGAGGCGGTGGACGCCGCTCTCGGTCTTGGCATAGCCGTAGGCATTCTCGCCCTTGAGCAGCAGGGTCGCGGACTTGATGCCGGCCTGCTCGCCCGAATGCTGGTCGACCAGCTCGACCTTCATGCCGTGGCGCTCGGCCCAGCGCTGGTACATGCGCTGGAGCATGCCGGCCCAGTCGTTGCTCTCGGTGCCGCCCGCACCGGCATTGATCTCGACATAAGTGTCGTTGGCGTCGGCTTCGCCGGCAAGGAGGGCCTGGACCTTGTCGCGCTCGGCGCGCTCCGCAAGCGCGGCGAGCGAAGCGACGGCGTCGTCGACCATCGCGTCGTCGCCCTCGGCTTCGGCCATTTCGATCAATTCGACCGTGTCGTCGAGCTCGGTGCTGATCGCCTTGGTGGCGCCGATCGCCTCGTCCAGCCGGCGGCGCTCGCGCATCACCTCCTGCGCGGCCTTGGCGTCGTTCCAGAGCGCGGGGTCCTCGACGCGGTTGTTGAGCTCGTCCAGCCGCCTCAGCGCGCGATCCCAATCGAGGAATCGGCGGAGGAGGTCGAGCGCGGACCTTATCTGGTCGACATGGGCTTGCGCTTCGGCGCGCATGGATAATCCTTGGCAATAACGGATGAGGCCGAGGCGGACCTAGTAAATCCCGCCCTCTCTTTGCAAGAAGTCGCTGTCGGGCCGAACGACGGGGCCGCCCATGCCGGATTGGCGGCGGGACCGCGCCTGGATCGCCTGCTCGAGACGGGCCTTCAGATCCTCGCGGCTGGCGACCTCGTAGCGGGTGGCGGTGCGGCGCGGCTCGCTTTCGGGCTTGAACGCCTCCCAGATCACCGCCGCCTTGGGCTCGGTCGCGCTCGGCCAGGCGCCGAACACCTTCTTGCCGGAGCGGCGATCGATCCGGACCATGCGCACCCCCTGCGGCGCCCGGAACGGCACCACCGGCATGTCCTTGAACGCCTTGATCGCGAAATCCTTGAAGATCGGCGCAGCGAGGCGGCCGCCCTGGGCATAATGGCCCATCGGCCGCGGCTGATCGAAGCCCATGTAGACACCCGCGACTACATCCTGCGTGCCGCCGATGAACCAGACGTTGGTCGGGCCGGTCGAGGTGCCGGTCTTGCCGAAGAGCGGCCACTTCAGGTCGCGCAGGCTTTGGGCGGTGCCGCGGGTGACGACGCCCTCCAGGATATGGACCATCTGATAGGCGGTGATCGGGTCCATCAACTGCTTGGTGCGGAGCGGCGGGCGCGGCATCGGCCGGCCGTCCCAGTCACCCGCGTTGCAAGCATTGTTCATCGCGCCGCAGCGCGTGTCGGCGCGGTAGATCACTTTGCCGCGCCGGTCCTGGATATAGTCGACCAGGCTCGGCTTCACTTCCTTGCCCTGATTGGCGAGGATGGCGAAGGCATTGGTCATTTTGAGCGCCGTCGTGTCGCCGGCGCCGAGCGAGATCGACAGATAATTCTCATAGTCGCCCACGCCGAGGCGCCGGGCGAGCCTGGTCACATTGTTCATGCCGGTCTGGTTGGCGGCGCGGACCGTCATCAGGTTGCGCGACTGTTCGAGGCCCCAGCGCATGGTCTGTGGCCCGGCATTGCCGCCGGAGAAGTTGCGGAAGCATTTCTGCGGCAGAGCGGGACCCTGGCTGACGCAGAAGGGGCCGTCGATGATGATCGAGGCGGGCGTCATGCCGGCGTCGAGCGCGGCCGCATAGACGACCGGCTTGAAGGTCGAACCCGGCTGGCGCAGCGCCTGCGTCGCGCGGTTGAAGGAGGAGCCGCGCACGTCCCAGCCGCCCTGCATGGCGAGCACGCGGCCGGTCGCGACTTCCTGCGCGACGAAGGCGCCGCCGATCTCGGGCACCGATCGCAGTGCATAATCGTCGGTGCCGTTGCGCTTGACCGCGATGATCATGCCCGGGCGAAGGAAGTCGAAGGCCGGTCCGCCGCCGCCACGCTTCGGCATCGAGGCCGCAGAGCGGGGGAGGGTGGCGGTGGTGCCGTCGGAGAAGCCGATCGTCGCAGCGCTGCCATCCTTGTCGACGACCACGGCCGAGCGCCAGTCATCGTAGCCGACGCCGTAGTCGGCGATGGCGAGCTGGCTGCGCCAATCCTTGGACATGTCGATGCTGAGTCCGGGATCGCGCCAGCCGCGGCCGCCGTCATAGCGCATCAGGCCGTCGCGAAGGGCATTCTCGGCCGCCTTCTGCATCTCGGGATTATACGGCGTGCGCACCCACAGGCCGCCGGCATAGACGCTGTTGGGGCCGGTCTCCGCATTCTCGCCATAGCGTTCGACGAGGAGGCGGCGGACCTCCTCCATATAATAGCCGCCGACATTCTTGACGGTGTTGCGGGCGCCGCGGACAGTGCCGAGCGGCTGGGCCGCGGCGGCGGCGCGCTCGGCTTCCGTGATGAAGCCGTTGCGGGCCATCTCGGACAGGACGAAATTGCGGCGGGCCAGGGCGCGCTCATTGTGCCGCTCGGGCGTGTAGTTGCTCGGCGCCTTGGGCAGGATGGCGAGATAGGCGGCCTCGTGCAGCGCCAGATCGTCGACATCCTTGTCGAAATAGGCGCGCGCCGCCGCCTGCACGCCATAGGCGTTCCGGCCGAGGAAGATTTGGTTGAGGTAGAGCTCGAGGATCTGCTGCTTGGTCAGCACATCCTCGATGCGGCGGGCGAGGAACAGCTCGCGGATCTTGCGGGTGTAGCTGAGCTCATTGGTGAGCAGCAGGTTCTTGGCGACCTGCTGGGTGATGGTGGAGGCGCCGACCGGGCGGCCGCTATTCTGGAGGTTGGTGATGATCGCCCGGAAGATGCCCGGATAGTCGATGCCGCCATGAGTGAAGAAGGTGCGGTCCTCGGCGGCCAGGAACGCTTGGATCAGCTGGCGCGGATATTCCTCGTAGGAGAGCTGGACGCGGCGTTCACGGGCGAAGGTCTGGATCGGCTCGCCGTTGATGCCGCGCACGTTGCTCGGCAGCGGCGGCTCGTAGGTCAGCAGCGATTCCGCCGACGGCAGGTCGCGCGTGAAGATCGCCCACAGCAGCAGATAGAAGAGCAGCCCAAGGAGGGCGAGGAGTGCCAGCACCTTCACCCACGTCCGGCCCCAGGCGCGGCGCAGGAACGGGGTGACCCGGCCGGCAGAGTGACGGAACTGGGCGAAGCGGGTCGGCTGGACGGCGTCGATACTCATGTGCGGGCGGCTTTAGACCATTGCGCGCAAAGGGTGAAGGGAGTGCGACGCTGCGTCGGTGCGTCTGAACCCGGCCGAACGTCAGCGCGCCCGCGTCCAGCGCTGCGACTGGCAGATGAAGGCGATGCAGCCGGACACCTTGAGCGAGCCGTCCGGATTGAGCCGGAGCATCGAGCGATAGGTGCGGCCCGAATTGGGGTCATAGATCCGGCCTCCGCTCAGCCCCTTCGCGTCCGGTGTGAAGCCGGTCAGGATCGGCAGCCCGATGACGGGCCGCGAGCGCAGCTTCGGATCCGGATTGTTGACGTCGTTGCCCTTCCAGTCAGGCGTGCGCCGCAGGATCCGCGCGACCCTGCCGCACCAGCTCCCGCCGCAGCGGGCGATCGTCACCGTCGCGCTCTTGTCCTCGACCAGCCACTCGCCGGCAAGATCAGGTGCGGCCAAAGCGGGAGCGGGGAGAAGGGCGAGCAACAACAGGAGTGCACGCATGGCAGGGCTCCTCATCGAAAGGTCACCGGCTTGCCAGCCGGGCGAGACGCTGCGCCTGACGCATCATGCGCGTGGCGAAATGGGTTTCGATGGCGCGGCGCATGCCGGTGGCGATCTGCTGCTGGCCTTCGGGCGACTGGATGTAGGCGCTGTCGTGCGGGTTGGTGAGGTAGCCGGTCTCGAACAGGACCGAGGGGATGTCGGGCGCCTTCAGCACGATGAAGGAGGCGAAGCGGTGCGGGTCCGGGCGGAACGGGAAGAAAGGGGAGGCTTCGCGCATCAGCAGGCGGGCGAAGTCGGCCGAGACGTTCATGCTCTCGCGCTGGGCAAGGTCGATCAGGATCATGTTGACGTCGGCGTTGCGGCCGCGGAGGTTCACGCCGCCGATGACGTCGGACTGGTTCTCGCCGCTCGCAAGCAACGCCGCCTCCCGGTCGGAAGCCACTTCGGAGAGGGTGTAGACGGTGGCGCCACGCGCCTCGTCGCTGAGCGGCGCGGCGTCGGCATGGACCGAGACGAACAGCTCGGCGCCGAGGCGGCGGGCGATCTCGAAGCGCTCGCGCAGCTCGATGAAGCGGTCGCCGTCGCGGGTGAGGGCGACGCGCATCTTCCCCGACCGCACCAGCTCGTCGCGGATCGCGCGGGCGAGCTCGAGCGTGATCTCCTTTTCGGCGCGGCCATTATCGGTCGCTGTCGCGCCGGAATCGCGGCCGCCATGGCCGGCATCGATGACCACCAGCGGCCGGTTCGGATCGTCGGCGCCAACGATGGCGGGGTCATCGGGTCGGGGCCCGGATGTCGCCGCCTCGACCGGCACCGTCACTTCGTTCCGGGCGGGGACTTCCACGGTTTTGGCGCTGCCGATCAGGCTTGGAGCAAGGCTCAGCAGGGCGGACAGTAACGCGGTCAGCAACATGGCCCTTTCTGCCGTGCGATGCGCCTTCCGGTCCAGCGGAAATGCGGCTGGAGGACGAGCCTTAAAGTGTTGCCGCTTGTATCAACCGATGCTAGCACTCACCTTAGCGGTTCGAAGGCCGACGGAGCCTTCCGTCACAAGATCGGGCCGTGACGATTTTGCCGGCGGTGCAAGCCGGTCTTCTAGGTTGACGCTGCATGAGGCATGTTTCCCCGCTGATCCGACGCTCCCTTGCGGGCGTTCCGGCAGCGGCCCCATGGCTGGCATTTTCGCCCGGCCTGCCCCTCGCAGCAGACACATATTTTCTTTCAACCCGGACATTCGAGGCGCGCGCCAGGTCGGCCGCGCCTTCGTCCATTTATGAGCGCGCGAACCGCGCTGCCCACCAGGGACATCCAACGACAACATGGTTCGGCGGACCCCCGGGCGTGGCGGCACGCGCGTGGAGTGACATCAATGACAATGCGCATGCTGATCGACGCGCGCCACCAGGAAGAAACTCGGGTGGCCGTGGTCAAGGGGAACCGGATCGAGGAGTTTGACTTCGAATCCGCCGAGCACAAGCAGCTCAAGGGCAATATCTATCTCGCCAAGGTAACCAGGGTCGAGCCGTCGCTGCAGGCGGCCTTTGTCGATTATGGCGGCAACCGCCACGGCTTCCTGGCCTTCAGCGAAATCCACCCCGATTACTACCAGATCCCGAAGGAGGATCGCGAGGCCCTGCTCCGCGAGGAGGCCGAACACGCCGCCGAGGAGGAGCGCCTCCGCGCCGCCGAGGACGCCCGCTACGAGAATGACGACAGCGGCGAGACGCTGGAGAGCTCGGGCGCCGAAGAGGACCAGATCGAGGAGGTCGGCGACGATGCCGGCGGTCCGGCCGAAGAAGGCGACGAGGACGCACCCGCGCCGTCTAAGGCTGCCACCACCAACGGCTCCGACGAAAATGCCGCCGACGAGTTGCGCCGCAAGCGCCAGAATCTGCGTCGCCGCTACAAGATCCAGGACGTCATCCGCCGCCGCCAAGTGCTGCTCGTCCAGGTCGTCAAGGAAGAGCGCGGCAACAAGGGCGCGGCGCTCACCACCTATCTGAGCCTTGCCGGCCGCTATTGCGTGCTGATGCCGAACACGAGCCATGGCGGCGGCATCAGCCGCAAGATCTCGAACGGCGCCGATCGTAAGCGCCTCAAGCAGATCATGGCCGATCTGGCGCTGCCCTCGACGATGGGCTGCATCGTCCGCACCGCCGGCCTGTCGCGCACCAAGACCGAGATCAAGCGCGACTTCGACTATCTCGCCCGCCTCTGGGACGAGATCCGCGAGAAGACGCTGAAGAGCGCGGCGCCGGCGCTCATCTACGGCGACAGCGACCTTGTGAAGCGCGCGATCCGCGACATCTACAACCGCGATATCGACGAAGTCATCGTCGAGGGCGACGACGGCTACAAGGCGGCGCGCAACTTCATGAAGCTGCTGATGCCGAGCCACGCCAAGCGCGTGCAGAATTATGTCGATCCGGTGCCGCTCTTCCAGCGCTTTGGCGTCGAGGACCAGCTTGCCGGCATGTACCAGCCGCTCGTCCAGCTGAAATCCGGTGGCTATCTCGTGATCAACCCGACCGAGGCTCTGGTCTCGATCGACATCAACTCCGGCCGCTCGACCCGCGAGCACAATATCGAGCAGACCGCCTACGCGACCAACATCGAGGCGGCGAACGAGATCGCCCGCCAGCTGCGCCTGCGCGACATGGCGGGTCTGGTGGTCATCGACTTCATCGACATGGAATCGAACGGCCATGTCCGGAAGGTCGAGAAGGCGATGAAGGAGGCGCTGAAGAACGATCGCGCCCGCATCCAGGTCGGCCGCATCTCTTCGTTCGGGCTGATGGAGATGAGCCGCCAGCGCCTGCGCACCGGGGTGCTCGAAGCGTCGACCAAGCCCTGCCCGCATTGCGAGGGCTCGGGCCTGATGCGCACAGCCTCTTCGGCGGGCCTGTCGGCGCTGCGTATGCTGGAGGATGAGGCGGCGCGGGGACGCGGCAGCCGCATCGTGCTGCGCGCAGGACGCGAGGCCGCCATCTACGTGCTCAACCGTAAGCGTCACGAGATCGCCGAGGTCGAGCAGCGCTACGGCGTCATGGTCGAGGTGCTGATCGACGAGAGCTTCGAAGGCGCCAAGATGAGCGTTGAGTCGCTCGGGCCGCCGCCGCTTCAGCGGCCGCGGATCGAGGCGCCTGTCGTCGACGAGGAGGAGGATCTCGCTCCGGAGGTCGACGAGGAGGAAGAAGAGGAAGAGGACGAAGAAGACGAGCAGGAGGAGGCCCGCGAGGAGCGGCGTCCCCAGCAGTCGCAGCAGCCTCGCGAACGCTCCGACGAGGAAGGCGATCGCGGCCGCAAACGCCGCCGCCGCCGCGGGCGCAGGGGCGGCCGGCGCAGGGAAGGCGAAGGCCGCGAAGAAGGCGGTCCTGAGCAGGGCGAGGCGGAGGTCGCGGCCGATGCGGCCGAGGTTCAGGCCGATCAGGAGCCCGGCGGCGAAGCGCCTGCCCCTGAACCTCAGCCGGACGAGGAGGGCGAGGATAAGCCGCGGCGCGGCCGTCGCCGCCCGCGTGCCCGCAAATCGGACGTCCAGCCCGAAGCGGTAACTGCGCCGGTCGCCGAAACGGCATCCGAGGCGGCGCCCGCTCCCGAGGCTGCGGCTCAGCCCGAACCCGAACCGCAAGTCGCAGAAGAGGCGCCCAAGCCGAAGCGGGCGCGGCGCCGCAAGGCGGATGCCGAGGCTCCGGCCGCGGAGGAGAGCGCGGCTCCGCAGGCGGCGAACGATCAGGATGGCGGTGAGCCGCCCAAGCCGCGCGGCCGCAGGCGCAAGGCTGCGGAGCCGGTGGAAGCCGCCGCCGCCCAGCCTGCCTCACCCGAAGCGCCCGTGCTCGCCCGCGAGAGCAACGGCGACACGTCTGCGGACGACGCCGCCGACGAAGGCGATGCCGGCCCGCCCCGCCGGGGCTGGTGGCAGCGCACCTTCGGCGGCTAAGATGTTGATCCTCCTCCCGCTTGGGAGCGGGAGGAGGACTTAATGGGGGGTTCAGGCGCGGTTGGAGAAAAGCGTGCGCATGGCTGAAGCTTCCCGACCGAGCCGCCGGATCAGCAACCTGCTCGCCCGGCTGGCGATGCTGATCGCCTTGAGCTTCACTGCGGTCTTGCATCCCGCGGCGGCCCAGTCGATCCTCCGCGATGCCGAGACCGAGGCGCTGTTCCGCGACATGTCGCGCCCGCTCATCGAGGCCGCGGGTCTGCGGCCCGAGAACGTCCAGGTCGTGCTGGTCGGCGACAAGTCGATCAACGCCTTCGTCGCCGGCGGGCAGATCGTCTACATCCATTCCGGCCTGATCACCGCCGCCGACACTGCCAACGAGGTGCAGGGCGTGATCGCCCACGAGCTCGGGCATATCACCGGCGGCCACGTGATCAGCGGCAGCGAGGGCGCCAAGACCGCGACCGGCATCATGCTGCTGTCGGTGCTGCTCGGCGCCGCTGCGATGGCGATGGGCGGGGGCGAGGCCGGGGCGGGCATCATGGCGGCCGGCCAGCAGGCCGCGCTCGGCAAGTTCCTCGCCTTTAACCGCGTGCAGGAGTCGGCGGCCGACCAGGCCGGCGCGAGCTTCCTCACCAAATCCGGGATCAGCGGCAAGGGATCGCTGTCCTTTTTCGAGAAGCTGCAGAACCAGGAGTTCCGCCTCGCCATCCCGCAGGAGGACAGCTACGCGCGCACCCACCCGCTGACCGGCGAGCGCATGGCGATGCTCGAAAATCTCTACCAGGCAGACCCCGCTTGGGAGAAGCCGACCGATCCGGCGCTCGAGGCTCGCTTCCAGCGGGTGAAGGCGAAATTGTTCGGCTACGTCGAGGATCCGAAGCGGACGCTCGTCAAATATCCGGAGACCGACAAGAGCATCCCGGCCCGTTATGCGCGGGCCTATGCCTGGCACAAAAGCGCCTATCCCGACCGTGCCAATGCGGAGGTAGAGGGCCTGCTCAAGCTCGATCCGCGCGATCCTTATTATCTCGAGCTCAAGGGCCAGGTGCTGCTCGAATCCGGCAAGCCCAAGGAGGCGCTGGAACCGCTTCGCCAGGCGATCGCGATTGCGCCGGACCAACCGCTCATCTCGGCCCTGTTCGGGCACGCCCTGATCTCGACCGAGGACAGCGCCAATTTCGAGGAGGCGAAGCAAGTGCTCCGCTCGGCCATCGGCCGTGACAACAGCAATCCGTTCGCCTGGTATCAGCTCGGCATCATCTACGACCGCGAAGGCGATCGCGCCGGGGCTGCGCTGGCGACGGCTGAGCGTCACAGCCTGCAGGGCAATGCGATGGCGGCGATGGCCAGCGCGCGGATGGCGATGGCAGGTGCGAAGCCGGGCACGCGCGAGTGTCTGAGGGCCACCGATATCGCAATGGCGTCGCGCGCGCTGCTCGAGCAGGACAAGTCGACCGCCAAGCAACTCGAGCGGTCCGACAAGCGCGTGCCAGCGGTGACCGCGTGCGGGGGCGCAGGATGAATCGTGCAGCCCTGCTCGCGGGTGCGGGCGGGATCCTGATCGGGGCGTCGGCCATGGTGATCGCCGGCGGCAGCGGTTTCGGGCCGCGCAGCGAGCGCGCCGAGATCGAGGCGATCGTCCACGATTATATCCTCGCCAATCCCGAGATCCTCCCCGACGCGATGCGGCGCCTTCAGGATCGCGAGGTCGCCAAGGTGGTGGACGCGAACCGGCAGGCGCTGGAGACGCCGTTCGGCGGAGCCTGGGCGGGGGCGAAGGATGCGGACGTCGTGCTGGTCGAGTTCTTCGACTATGCCTGCGGCTTCTGCCGCAAGAGCAATGCCGACGTCGAACGGCTGCTCGACGAGGACAAGAAGCTCAAGGTCGTTTGGCGCGAATGGCCGGTGCTGGGCCAGGACAGCCTCGCCGCGGCGGAAGCCAGCCTAGCCGCCGCGAGCCAGGGACGTTTCCGCGACTATCATGACCGGCTGTTCGCTCAGGGCCGCCCGACGCCCGGCGCTGTTGCTGCGGCCACGACTGGAGCCGGCGTCGCGCACGCCCATGCTTCGCCCGAATATCGCCGCGAGATCGAGAAGAATTACGAACTCGCCCGCGGCATCGGCGCGACCGGCACACCGACCTTCGTGGTCGGCAACAAGGTGCTGCAGGGCGCCGTCGGCTATGACGCGCTCAAGGCCGCGATCGCGGAAGCGCGTTCGAGCAGCTGATCAGCCAGCGCGTTTGTTTCGCATCGCCGCGACGATCTTGAGTCCTTCGCTGGCGACCAGACGATCGTATTCCTCGCTGCCGCGGGCAACGAGCGCGATCCGTTCTTCGGCATCGTGGTGGATGCCCCAGCCGAATCTCTTCGCCAGCGGAGATGCCCTGAGACAGGCCTGGGGCTTGGCGAAGAATGCCTCACGCTCCTCGGTCGTCCCCGCCAGTCCCTTTCGCTGTTTCTCAGCCTCGAACAGCAGATCGTCGCTGGTCATCGAATAAGGCGGCCGCTGCGCGAGGATTGCATGCTGGATGCCCGCTATGCCTTTCGTGGGCTCCTCGCCGATCTGGGCGGGACAATCCGCTGCGGCGGTGATGAAGGTGCTGCGGTAATTGGTGCTGCCCATCAGTCGTCGGAGCGTCCCTTGAAGCCTTGAGCCACTACATACCATTCGCTCGAGCCCTTGCGGCTGGCGGGCGGCTTGGCGTGCTTCACCGTTGCGAAGTTCTTCTTGAGCGCCGCCACGAGATCGTTGTCGGCGCCGCCTGCGAGCACCTTGGCGACATAGGCGCCGCCGTGGCGCAGCACTTCTGTAGCAAATAGCAGGCCCGCTTCGACCAGCGCCATCGTGCGGAGATGATCGGTCTGCGGATGGCCGACAGTGTTCGCGGCCATGTCGGACAGGACGAGGTCGGCAGGGCCGCCGAGTTCCTCCTTGAGCCGCTCGGGCGCGGCATCGTCCATGAAGTCCATCTGGAGGATGGCGACGCCGTCGAGCGGGTCGGTGGGCAGCAGGTCGATGCCCACGACGACCGCCTTGGGCGCCTTCTTGCGTACCACCTGGCTCCAGCCGCCCGGCGCGATGCCGAGGTCGACGACGCGCTGCACGCCCTTCAGGAAGCCGAACCGCTCGTCGAGCTCGATCAGCTTGTAGGCCGCGCGGGAGCGATAGCCCTCCGCCTTGGCGCGCTTCACATAGGGATCGTTGAGCTGGCGCTCGAGCCATTTGGTCGAGCCGACCTTGCGCCCCTTGGCTGTCTTGACGCGGGTCCTGAGGCCGCGATCCTGGCTCATATCTTGTGGCCGTCGCGGGCCATCAGCGAGCGCAGGATGCCTTCGCGGATGCCGCGGTCGGCGACGCCAAGGATCCTCGCGGGCCAGATGTCCATGATCGCCTCCAGGATCGCGCAGCCGGCAACCACCAGGTCGGCGCGTTCGAGGCCGATGCAGGGGAGGCCGGCGCGTTCCTCCAGCGTCATCCGCGACATCATGCGGCTGATCTCGCGCATCGATTCCGTCGGCACCATCAGCCCGTCGATCGCGCGGCGGTCGTAGCTCGGCAAGGCGAGATGGACGCTGGCGAGGGTCGTCACCGTGCCGCTGGTGCCCATCAGCCGCAGGTCCTGCTTGTCGCCGGGCAGCTGTTCGGCGAAGCGGCGGAAGGCGTGGCGCACGCGCTCACGCATGCGGACATAGGCCGCGAGATGCTCCTCCGCGCCCTTATGGTCGCGGCCTTCGCTTTCGGTCAGCGAGACGACGCCCCAGGGCGCGCTCCACCAGCTCTTGATGCGGGGCGTGGCGTCGCCGTCCGTGTCGACCAGCACCAGCTCCGTCGAGCCGCCGCCAATGTCGAAGATGAGGGCGGGGCCGTCGCCGGGCTCGAGCAGGCGGTGGCAGCCGAGCATCGCCAGGCGCGCTTCCTCCTGGGGCGGGATGATGTCGAGGGCGATGCCGGTCTCGCGATAAACACGCTCGACAAACTCGCGGCCGTTGACGGCGCGGCGGCAGGCCTCGGTCGCGACCGAGCGCGCGATCGAGACGCGGCGGCGCCTCAACTTGTCGGCGCAGATCGAGAGGGCGGACAAGGCGCGGTCCATCGCCGCATCGCTGAGGCGGCCGCTGCCGGCCAGTCCCTCGCCGAGGCGGACGACGCGCGAAAAGGCGTCGACCACGACGAAGCCGTCATCGACCGGACGAGCCACGAGCAGGCGACAATTGTTGGTGCCCAGATCGAGCGCGCCATAGGTGTGACGTGGACTGTAGCGCCGCTCGGGGCGGGCGGGGGCCGCATGGGCCGGCGTCGGTGCCGGGGCCTGCGGAGCCGTGGCGGCACCTTGCGCCATGCTCGTTCTACACTCTTATGTTCTCGTGAGGCGACGGGAGCCGCCTTTGACCTGAGGCCAAGCTACACGTAAGGCATCGGTGGGGCAAGCAGCGGGGGCCGCGGCGGCGTTGACACTCAAGGCCTCGCCGCCTATCTCGCGCGCCTCACTGCCCGATCGTCTAATGGTAAGACTACGGACTCTGACTCCGTCAATCGAGGTTCGAATCCTCGTCGGGCATCCATCTCCGGCACGTGAAGCGCCCATGTCCCATTTGGGATATGTCCCGCCCGCCGCTCTTCGCGCTATTCGCGCGTGCGAGATGAAGTTCGATGCGACGCACAAGGGCTACGGCATTCGGTTCCGGAAAAGCGACCGCTTGTACGCGTTGATCTTTCGGCCTGGCTATACGCGCCCGCTGAAGGACATTCCCGCCGCCGATCCGGACGAGGGCGACAGCATCCTGCTCGAGCGGGCGCATCAGATCATCGAGCGCGACCTGCGCCCGCAGGGGTAGATTTCGTGCCCGCCCTGCATCAGAGGCGGGACCATGCGCATAGCGGGCGGATGTCATTGCGGGGCGGTGCGGTTCGAGGCGGACGTGCCGCATGAGGTCGAGGTGCTCGACTGCAATTGCTCGATCTGCTCGGCGACCGGCTTCAAGCATATCACGGTGCCGCACGAGCGGTTCCGGCTGCTCTCGGGCGAACAGGCGCTGACCAGCTATCGCTTCGGCACAGGCGCCGCCAACCACCTCTTCTGCAGCGTCTGCGGCATCAAGAGCTTCTACCAGCCGCGCTCGCACCCCGAGGCATGGAGCGTGAACCTCAACGCGCTCGACGATCCGGGCAGGCTCTGCGTGACCATGAGGGCCTTCGACGGCCACGACTGGGAGCGGTCGCGCGAGGGCCTCGACTGAGCCGCAGGCTGCGCCTCGCGGTCTAGGCCACGCTACCCTCATTGCCCGGGCTTCGGCCAAGGCTCGTCCGTGCGATCAGGTAGAGGAGGAGGCCCGCAGGGCCGAACAAAAACGTCATCACGGCGCAGGGGAGCAGCAGCAATGCGGGTATGCCGCGGCGCGTGCCGTCGCGCGCGATCCAGGTGCCGACCACCATGTCGAAGGCGAGATAATGGAGCCAGCCCGCGGCCAGCGCGGCATCGTTGGCGAAGACGCGGCGGATTTCCGCAAGGGAGCCGAAGTCGGTCCCGCCTGCGGCTTTGATGCCGGCCACGATCAGCGCGACATAAGCTATCGCGATAATGCCCGGCACTGCCAGCCCCGTCGCCTGCCATGTCCGCCGCCTCATCGCCGGGACGAACAGCGCGATCAGCAGCGGGATCCAGGCGATGAGGGCAAGCAGGCTCGCCAGCGAGAAAGCAGTGTTTGGATCGATCATCTGTATCCTCCTCGGCGCTTGTCGCTCGATGGCTAACTGGTAAGCTCGCACAAAACAAAGGGGAGGGGCCGTGGCCACGATCGCCGCGACGGGAGAGCATCAGCCGACGAAGAAGGACATCAGGCTCGTCATCACGGCTTCGTCGCTCGGCACCGTCTTCGAATGGTATGACTTCTTCATCTACGGTACGCTGGCGGCGATCGTCGGGCGGACCTTCTTCCCGGCCGGCAATCCTACGATCGAGCTGCTGCTTTCCCTTGCCGGTTTCGCGGTCGGCTTCGGGTTTCGCCCGCTGGGCGCGGTGCTGTTCGGCTATCTGGGCGACAGGCTGGGGCGCAAATATACGTTCCTCGTCACCATCACGCTGATGGGTCTCGCCACCGCCGCGGTCGGCTTCGTGCCCTCGGCCGCGTCGATCGGCTATGCGGCGCCGGCGATCGTGATTTTCCTGCGCATTTTGCAGGGACTGGCGCTCGGCGGCGAATATGGCGGGGCGGCCATTTACGTGGCCGAACATGCGCCGGACGAAAACCGCGGCTTCTATACCAGCTTCATCCAGGCGAGCGTGGCGGGCGGCTTCGTGCTGTCGCTGGCCGTGGTGCTCGGCACTCAGTCGCTGGTGGGCGCCGAGGCGTGGAACGCCTGGGGCTGGCGCATCCCTTTCATCTTCTCGCTGCTGCTGCTCGCCGTCTCGCTCTGGATGCGCCTCAAGCTTTCCGAGAGCCCGGTGTTCAAGGCGATGAAGGAGGAGGGCGAGCTCGCCCGCAATCCGCTGAAGGAGACCTTCACCTATCCGGGCAACGGCCGCCGCCTGTTCGTCGCGCTGTTCGGCATCGCCGCGGGGCTCACCGTGATCTGGTACACGGCCATGTTCCAGGTGCTCTATATCCTCCAGAACGCGCTCAAGGTCGAGGATGCGATGGCGCAGACCCTGGTCGGGATCGGCGCCTGCGCCGGGCTCGTCTGGTTCGTGCTCTTCGGCCGGCTGTCGGACCGGGTCGGGCGCAAGAAGCCGATCGTGATTGGCTATGCCCTGACCCTGCTGCTGCTCTTCCCGATCTTCTGGCTGATCGGCAGCGCCGCCAACCCGCAGCTCGCCGCCGCTTCGACACGCGCGCCGATCGTGATCGAGCGGCAGGCCTGCGCGTTCAATCCGTTCGCCAAGCAGCAGAAGGATTTCTGCGGCCAGGCCCTCGGAGAGCTCACTCGCCTCGGCGCGCAATACCACTTCGCACCGCGGTCCGGCGCGGCGTCAGCCGAAGGCCTGACGGTGCGCGTGGGGCAGGGGACGCATGCGGTCACCGACGTCAAGCAGATCCAGCCGATTTTGGAGGAGGCCGGCTACCGCTTCGAGAAGGTGAAGCCGCAGGGCACCGCAATCCTCGTCATCCTGATCGGGGTGCTGGCCCTCAGCGCCCTCTCCGGTATGACCTATGGACCCGTCGCGGCCTTGCTGTCGGAGCTGTTCCCGCCGCGCATCCGCTACAGCTCGATGTCGATCCCCTATCACATAGGCACCGGCTATTTCGGCGGATTCCTGCCGGTGATAAGCCAGTATATCATCGCCCGCACCGGCGACCCCTATTCGGGCCTCTGGTATACCTTCGCGGTGGTGGCGCTGGCGCTGGTGGTGACCCTGATCTGGCTGCCGGAAACGGTCGGCAAGAAGTTGCACTGACGGCGCGCCGCCGTCTAACCAAGCGCGTGACCCGACCTCATAGCCCGCTTCGCCTGCACATCGACGGTGCCGCGCTCGTGTCGAACTGGCGCTGGCTCGCCCGGATGAGCGGACCCGCGGCCTGCGGTGCTGCGGTGAAGGCGAACGGCTACGGCCTAGGCGCCATCGAGGTTGTCGAGCGTCTCGGTGAGGCGGGGTGTCGCGACTTCTTCGTCGCGACCTGGACCGAGGCCGAGCCGCTGCTGCCGATCCTCGACGGCGCATCGCTGTCGGTGCTGCACGGCCTGGCCGAGGAGGATGTGCCCAACGCCGCTGTTTCGGCCGCGCGGCCGGTCCTCAACACGCCGCTCCAGGTCGCACGCTGGCGCCAAACGGCGCCGGACCGGCCCTGCGACGTGATGGTCGATACCGGCATGAACCGGCTCGGCCTGGCCCCGCGCGACATCGAGGACGGCCTGCTCGAGGGGCTGCGCATCGAGACCCTGATGAGCCATCTCGCCTGCGCGGACGAGGACGTGGCGATGAACCGGGCGCAGCGGGACGCCTTCGCGGCGCTCGCCGGGCGGACGCAGGCGCGGCGCCTCAGCTTTGCCAACAGCGCCGGCATCTGTCTGGGCCCCGATTATGCGTTTGATCTGACGCGGCCGGGCCTCGCCCTCTACGGCGGCATCCCACGTCCCGAGGCGGAGGGGCATCTTCGTCAGGTCGTGCGGCTGGAGGCGCAGATCATCCAGCGGCGGCGCGTGCCGAGCGGCGGCGCAGTCGGATACAACGCGACCTTTGCCGCCGAGCGGGACATGGAGCTGGCGATCGTCAACCTCGGTTATGCCGACGGCTATCTGCGCGGTTTCTCCGGCAGCGGACGCGCCCGCATCGGCGACGGTTTCGCGCCGGTCGTCGGCCGCGTCTCGATGGACCTTACCGCCATCTGCGTCGACTCCGCGCCGGAGCTGGCGGAAGGCGACTGGATCGAGCTGGATTTCGATCTCGCCCGCGCCTCCGCGCAGTCCGGGCTCTCGCAATATGAGCTGCTGACGACGCTCGGGAAGCGGCACGAGCGGCGCTGGACCTGAGCCGAGGCTTCAGGGGCAGCTTGGCAGAAGCGGCCGCGGCGGCGGGAAGTGGAAGGCCTGCTGCCGGATCCAGCGGGTGGCGATCAGCTTGGTGCCGCCGGTGACCGGAGCACCGACGTGCAGCGCCATCTGGTCCGGGCGGCCGTCTGCCGTAACATTGCGGAAGATGAGCGCGTCGCCGGTGTTGCCGCGGAAGGAGAGGCCGGTGCGTGGGAACTGGGTTTCGCCACCCTGATAGCCCTGGTTGAGGTAGAGCAGCACGGTCAGGATGCGCTGGTTCGGTTCCGAGGCCAGGGCATCCATATGCGCGCGATATTCGGCGCCGCGCTGGTAGCGCAGCATCTGAAGGGGCTCGCCCTGCCTATAGTCCGTCCCCGTCATCGCTGCGATCCGGCGATTGATCGCGCTGACGACGAGATCCTCGATATGGACGCCGAACACCGCCCCGTCCGAGGTGCGGATCGGATGCGGGACGACGCGGCCGGTCGCGGGGTCGACCACTGAGGAAGGCTGGAGAAAGGGGCTCCCGAGGGCGCCGATATACTCGAATTCGTCGCGTGTGGCGAAGGCGTGGCATGCCGAGACCAACGGCCTGTCGCTCAGCGGCCGGGGTTCGGGCGTTGCCGCGGGAAAACCTTGCTCGTCGAGGTCCATGGCATCGAGGAGCCTGAGCTGGGCACGGGCACGCTGCGAACGTGACCTCAGCGCGCGGAGCGAATCGACGGCGGCGGGCCAGTCGAGTTCGCCGCCCGTGCCGCTTGCGAGAAAGGAGGCGTGGAGCAGGGCGGCATCCTCATTGCCGGCCGCGCCTGCCTGGCCGAGCAGGGTGCGGGCCGCCTTGAGGTCGCGCGGGATGATCGTGCCGGCGATCGACCATTGCGCCAGCTCGATGGTGGCGCCGACGTCTCCTGCTCGCGCGGAGGAGGCGAGCAGGCGGGCCGCCTCGGGCACTCGCCGGGCGTCGAGAAGCGCCTGCACCTGCCTGACCGTCGCGTTCGTCGCCATCGGACGTGGTTAGGCGGCCCGAAGTCAGAAGAGAAGGGGCAGGGGCAGCATGCGCCGCTCACCTGCTTGCGCTCGGCGTGGCGGGAGATTAGCCGATCCGGCATGAAGGTGATCGGGAACTATCATGAGGACGGCTACGCGCATTTGCAGGGGCTGATCCCGGCCGAGGTCGCGCAGGCGTTCCTTACGGGCCTCAAGCAGGACATGGGCCCCGATCCGATCCCGCTCAGCCGCGTGCAGAACCATCCCAATTTGCTGCGCCGCGCGGCGTTCGAGGTCTACGGCCATCACTACAAGCCGATGCTCTTCTTCCTGTGGGGCCTGACGCCGATCGTCAGCAATATCGTTGGCCGCGAGCTGCTCCCGACCTACGATTATTTCCGCGTCTATCGCGAGGGCGACGTCTGCCGCGTGCATTCGGACCGCTATTCATGCGAGCACAGCCTCTCGCTGACGCTGGATTATAGCGACGGCGAGCCGTGGGACCTGCAGATCGGCAAGGAGCATGTCGAACCGTCATCCCGCGTCGAGGAAGATTTCGGGTCCGAACCTTATGGATCCCTCGCGATGGCCGTCGGCGACGCGGTCCTCTACCAGGGCGTGAACCATCGTCACGGACGGATGACGCCGAACCCGAACGGCTGGTCCGCGCACCTGTTCCTGCACTGGGTCGACCGGGACGGGCCGCATCGCCAGCACGCCTTCGACGGCAACGCCAACCCCGCCCAGGTGAACTTCACCTTCTCCTGAGGGGGGAAACAGCGGCTATTCGATAGCGGAGCCTGCCAGGAGCAGTCCGACTTCGCGCTTCTCCTGCTCGCTGAGCTCGGGCCGCCAGATGTCGAAGATCAGCACCACGCGATCCCGATCGCTCTCGTTCCACGCTTCATGCTCGATCGTATCGTCGAAGATGAGGAGCTTGCCCTCCTCCCACTCCCGCACCTCGTTGCCGACGCGAAAGCCGCATTTCTCGGGCACGATGAGGGGAAGGTGGCAGGTCAGCCGGGTGTTCAGCATGCCGGTATGCGCGGCGATGCGCGCGCCAGCCCGGAGCAGCGAGAACATCGCGGTCGGCGAGTTGTTAATGCGGGGCAGCGGCGCCGCCTGCACTGCTTCCCACGTGCGCGGGCATCGCGCGATGACCTCCTCCGACATCCTGCCATTCTCGCAGAGGAAGAGAGCGCTCCAGTCGCTGCTGTCGAGGAGGCGGTTTTCGTCGAGCCGCGGCCGATTGGTGTCGCTCTGGATATAGGGACGGAACCCGCGCGTCCCTTCCGCCAACAGCGCCTCGATTTCCTGCCGTATCGCCGGTGTGGCGGCTTCGACGGCCTCGGCCCAGCTGAACTCTCCAGGATCGTAGAACTGGATCTGCGGCAGACCGGGGAAAAAATAGGCGGTCGGCTCCTGCGCGTAGATGCGCTTGCGGCCTGCGAGGATGTCGAGCGACTGCTGAAACCGCGGGCTTCGGAGTTCGGGCGGCAGCCCCCGCGCCGAAAGCGAGCTCTCCCTTTGCTCGGAGACGCGCGCCTCCATCTGCTGCACCGCGGCCTCCGCCCGCCGCAGCTCGCCCAGGAGGTCGTTGGGGAGCTGCTGGCCATCGGCAACCAGCAGTGCGCTCTTGTAGAAGCCGAGCGCCGCACGCTCGTCGCCTGCCTTGAAGCGACAGTCGCCCTTCATGACGAGTCCGCGCACGAGCCGCGGTTCCAGGGCGAGCAGCTTGTCGAGGGCAGCTTCCTCGGCGGCCGGATCCTCCTCAGCGCGGCATGCCGCAGCGAGCAGCAGCCAGATTTGGCCATTGGCTCGGCCCGTCTGCGTCACCGTCTCGAAGCGGCTCCGCGCATCTTTCGTCTGACCCTGGCGGAGCGCGTCGACGCCCTCCCTGACGAGACGTTCCGCTTGCTGATTGCTGAGCTGCATCACGCAACCTTAAAAAGAGTGAGCCGCCTCCGCCACAAATTCTGGCTTTTTGCGCGGGCGAGATCGTGCTTCAGCCGGGCCGCTTCACGTCGAAAGCCACGGTCAGCCGCTCTCCAGCCTCGAACGGCCGCGTGCCGTGCCACATGGTCGAGGGGAACAGCACGAGCCGCCCCGGCTTCGGCTCGATGAGCCGGATCGGCGGCAGGTCGATGCCGAGCTCCTTGACCTCCCCGAGGCTCAGCCATCCCGCGTCGCCGGGCCCGCGCTCCTGTTCGCCGGGCAGGGCGATATACAGGGCCGAACTGAGCCAGCCGGCGGGATGGACATGCTCGACATGCCGTCCGCCGCCGGTCAGCCGCACCGACCAGGAGCCGGCGAAGGCGATCGGCGCCCGCCGCTGCACCAGCAGCGGGTGCCCGCGTTGCGGCGGCGGCAGCTGGGCGACGTGCCTTTCCACCGCCCCGACCACTGCCTGCCGCAGCATCCTGATCTCGGCTTCGATGCGTGGGAAGAGGTGGCCCTCTGTCTGGGTGCCACCGCGCAGCGACTGATCCAGCGGCTGATGACTGGCGCGGTGAAGCCCCCGAAGGCGTTCGGAGAGGGCGGGGAGGGGCGGGAGCCTGTCCGCTATGTCATAGACGCCGATGAAGCGCGGATCGCACTCCAGCCATTCCCAGCGGGCGTCGCCCAGCAACCGCCAGCCGATCGAAAGATAGGGCCAGATCTGGTGGCTCGGATCCCGCGGGGCACTCTTTTCTGCGATGTCCGCCGCCTCTTTCACCCGGCCGGCGCGGAGCAGGTAGCGAAGATAGTGCACGATGAGGGAGACGCCCTTCAGAGGCGCGAGCTTCCGGAACAGCTGACCCGCGGCTTCAAGCTCTCCCAATTCCGTCATTGAGATCGCTTCAGCCGCGTCAAAGCTCTCATGGGGCCCTGCGGCAGATCGCGCCCGCGCTATGACGGAGAGGGCACGCTGGTGGAGATGATCATGGATGAGCGTTTCGATATAGGCCCGCCACAGTGCCACATCCCGCGGGAGAGCGAGCACGGCATGCTCGAAACTGTCGGTGAAAGCATCCTGCTCGCCGCGCATCCAGCGGACGCGCGCCAGTGCTGAATGTCCCTCTACCCAGTGGGGGTTTCGCTGCAACTCCTCCTGGAGCCTCGCAATCGCCAACCCGCCCTGACCCTCAGCGAGCTGAGCGGCTGCATGCTGCAAGCGAAGCTTTGGGTCGGCCGGGGAGAGGCGGATCGCCCGCTCGAAGAAGTCGGCAGCCGGCAGGCCCGCTTCGAAACGGACGGCGGCGTGGCCCTGGGCGATCATCCCGTCTTTGGGGGCGAGCTCAGCCGCGGTCGTGAAGGCCGTAATCGACGAGGCGAGATCATCCAGGTTGCGGTTGAGCAGTCCCAGGAGCTGCCACAAGCGAGGGTCGTCAGGATGTGAGCGAAGTGCGTCCCTCACCGGTTTCAGGGCATCGACATAGGTCCCGGCCCGCAAGGCAGCCGCTCCCGCCCTCAGCATGGCGTCGGCGGCTCCGGATGCGGACGCTTGCTGCAGCAACTGCCGGACCTGCGCCACCTGCGGATCGTCGGATTGGAATTTAGCCATAGCCGAGACTCGCCCCTAGCGCTCCGGCTTCGCCTCGCCAACCGGGGCTACCGGTTTGATGGAACTCACAAAAAAAGGGGCCGGAACATCGTTCCGGCCCCAGATGCGATTTCTGCGTCGCTTAGAAGCGAGCGCGGAAGCCACCGTAGAAGTTGCGGCCGCGGATGCTGTAGATCGCGCTGCCCGCACCGGTGCCCGTCAGGCCGAACGGGGGGTTCCGGTTGAAGATGTTATCGACACCGACGAAGAAATTAAGGTCGCGACCGATTCCACCTTCGTTGTTGATTTTCCAGTCAAAGCGGACGTCGTGATAGAAGACCTCCGGATACTTCTGGATATCCGCGTAATCGGCGTCCTGCGGGGGCAGACCGTTGAGGCTGTTGAAGTCCTCGTAGAAGTTGACCCACTGCGGACCGATGTAGCGCAGCTCATAGCCGAAGGTGAACTCACCCTTGGTGAAATCCAGGTCGAGCCGGAATTCGTCCACCGGATCGCCCAGTTCTCCGAGCAGTCGATTTTCGAAGGTCGGGTCGTTCGGGTTCTGGAAGTTGCTGTTCGTAAGCCCGTGCGAATAGATGATCCGCGAGTCGAACCGGATATCTTCCATCAAGGTCGTGCGGTAGGCCGCCTCGAAGTCGATGCCCTCTCTCACGCGGCTCGCAAAGTTGAGCGGAGCCTGGATGAGAGTGTTGCCCAGAACCTCGCCCGGAGCCTCGCTGAACGGACCGGAGCCGGGGCCCTGGAAACGCTCGAACAAGGCGCAGAACTGGTTGTCCAGGGTCGGCTGGTCGTAGCATCCGTTGACGATCTGCTGCGCAGTCGCCGCCGCGATAACGTTATCCACCTCGATTTTGTAATAATCGACCGAAAGCGACAGGCCGGGGACGAAGCGCGGCTGGATCACCGCACCGATCGTGAGCGAGTCCGAAGTCTCCTCCCGCAGGTTCGGGTTGACGCCGCTCAGCACCTCCAGCGACCGAACATTGGTCCTGATGTTGCCGAGGTTGGCGCCAATAGCAGCCTGGCAGTTCGGGCCACGGAACTGGGTGCCCGCACCGATATTGTTGGAGGCGCAGGGATCGCTGAAGTTAGGCGCGAAATTCGGGATCAACTCGCCGAACGTTTCCGTCTGGTTCGGAGCGCGGATGGCGCGGCCGTAATTTGCACGGAAACGGACGTCGCGGATCGGTGCCCAGTCAACGCCGGCATTGTAGGCGAAGACCGTGCCCGTTGCGCCCTTATAGTCGGCGACGCGGCCCGCACCCGAGACGGTCAGCTCTTCAAAGAAGGGCGTATCGCTCAGGATCGGGATCTGGAGCTCGCCGAAGGCCTCCTTCACCTCGAACTTGGGAGGATCGAAGGTTCCGAGCGACAGATAGTTGGTCGTGCCGGAGGCCGAGAACTCGTCCTGGGCATAGAACGACTCCTGCGTCCGATACTCGGCGCCGAGCGCGAAGCGGATCGGGCCGCCGGGCAGTTCGAACAGCTGGCTCGAGTCGCCAGACATGAAGCCCGAAATCACGATCTGCTCGATGTGAGCTTCGACAGTGGGAGAGGCGAGGAAATACTCGCCTGCCAACCGGTTCTGCTCCGGATTCGCGCCGAACGGATCGTAGGGCACGCAGGCGGCGATGTCGGCCGCAAGCCGGGCAGGGTCTCCGAAGACGGATCCAGTGGCAGAAGCCGGATCGAACTTCGCGCGGCATTCGATCGCCCCCGTGGTCGGGTTGATGCCCGAGTCGAGCGCCAGCTGGAAGCGCTGGACGTCGACGAAGCCCTGGGCTTGCGTGAACTCCTCGGTCCGGCCGTAATTGCCGGAGAGCTCGTAGCTCCAGTCGTCGTTGAAGCTGCCACGGATGCCGGCGACGATGCGGTAGGTCTCGCGCTTGAACTTCTCGTCACGCGCGCCGATGTCGCCGATGTTGCGAAGGATCGGGAAGCGGAAGGTGCCCGCCGCGATCTGCGCACGCTGCGCGTCCGTCAGGTTGCCCGTAATGAACACCGGGGCCTCCGCCGTTCCGACATTGGTCTGGTTCGGACAGGGTGCGTTGATCGAGGGCACGCAATTGGACGCCAGGATCGCGTTGGCGATCGTCTGACGAGCGGCAGGGTCGAGGAACGGGTTGTCGAGACGCGGGCGAATGCGCGTGTCGAACTGGCCGGTGATACCCTGAATGCCGAACGGCCCGAGGTTCGATCCCAGCACGTTCACGCGTGAATATTTCGCTTCCACGAACGCTTCGAGCGCGTCCGAGAAGGTGAAATGCGCGAGCAGGTTGGCGTTGTAGCGCTCATAGCCCGGCAACACCGAGAACAAGCCGCGCTCACGGCCGGTCTGGAGATTACCGCCGCCGGCGCTGGCGCCGATCTGGCTGGAGCCGAACGGACTGCCTTCCACGACAGGCGTCAGCGTGCCGGTCGGGTTGAAGAGCAGGAGACAGTTGAACGGCGCACCGTTCGTGCCGGTCGCGGTGATCGCCTGACCGCAGGCCGCGCTACCCGGCCGTTGGGCGATCGGGACAAGGCCGAACCGATTGATGTTGCGCGCGCGGACGTCGCGAACGAAAACGCGATCGGGAACGCCGTCGCTGCCGCTTGGCGAGCCCGCCGGATCGACGTCGACGACAGACAGGACGTCGTTCTGGCGGAGGAACGGAACATCGGAGGTGAAGACGCGGCGCTGGTTGGCATATTCGCCGTGCAGCGTGACATTCCCGCGGTCGTCGGCGAAGTTCATGCCGTACATGGCCGAGACATACTGGTTGCCGCCATAGCCCTGCTCGGAGATGCCGGCGTTGCCGCGGATCTGCAGGCCTTCGAAGTCGCGACGGAGGATGAAGTTGATGACGCCCGCGATCGCGTCAGAACCGTAAATGGCCGAGTTGCCGCCGGTCACCACGTCGACGCGCTCGATGAGATCGTTCGGGATGGTGTTGACGTCGGGCGAGACGGCGTTGTTGAGGATGTCCGCCGGGACGTGACGGCGGCCGTTGACCAGCACCAGGGTGCGCTGCGTGCCGAGGCCGCGAAGGTCGAGCAGGTTGAGGCCGGCGATGCCGACGCCGAGGCCCGGGTTGGACTGCGCGAAGGTGCTACGAAGCGCCGGCAGCTCGTTCAGCGTTTCACCGATGTTGGTGGAACCCTGCTGGAAGAATTCTTCGCCGCCGATCGACGTGATCGGGATGGTCGATTCGAGGTTCGGCCTGCGAATGCGCGAGCCGGTGACGGTAATCGCCTGACCTTCGGCCGATTCGCCCTGCGCACCGGAGGTGGCATCCTGGCCGGATTCGACTTCCGCTTCGCTCTGCAGCGTCTCAGGCGGATCCTGTGCGGTGGAGGCGGTATCCTGCGCCATGGCGCCGGTCGCGAACGTCGCCGCAAAACCAATGAAAACAGCCGAGCGCAACGCGCTCGAGCCGAGCAGCCCAAATTTTCTCATCCCTAATCATCCCTTTGCGAGGCCACGAGTGCGGCGTGCAGTGCCCCGCCTCCTACGGGAAGGCCGTCGGTTCAAGGGAAGCTGACCGTACGTTCATCGAATATTCAGCGCCTGTAACTTTTCTGCAACAGCGCGAAGACTGGTCCCCTACCGATCAAAACCGGCGTCCAGCCGTAACTTTGAGCAGTCGAAGCCTGCTGGCCGATCGGGATGAATGGACGCTCGCCTTTCGGCTGCGGACTCAGGCGTCGACAGGAGGAAGAGCGGGCCGGAGCTTAGCTCCGGCCCGCTCTCCGTTGCTCTTAGAACCTCGCCCTGAAGCCCGCATAGAAGGTGCGGCCCTGCGTCTCGAAGATAGCTGCGCGAGACGGAGTGGCTCGGTCATTGCCCGCGCCGAAGTCTCCGGTTCCCGTCATGCCGTAGGGCGGGAACGTGTTCAGGAGATTGTCGACGCCCGCGTAGAACCGGAGCCCGTCACGACGGCCGTTTACGTCCGGAATGTTCCACTCGAAGCGGATGGCGTGGTAGAATGTCTCCGGAGTGCGCAGGTTGGTCGCATAATCCGCGTTCTCCGGCGGGTTGCCGTTGGCCGAGTTCACGTCCTCGAACGTGTTCACGAACATCGGGCCGATATACCTCAGCTGATAGCCGAAGGTGAAATCCCCGAAGGTGAGGTCGGTGTCCCACCGAAACTCGTCCTTGGGATCGCCGAGCTCGCCCAGGATCACGTCCGCGAAGTCGGGGCGCTGCGGATCCTGGAAGTCGGTGATCTGGAAATTGTGGACGTAGATCAGGTTGGTGTTGAGGCGGGTATTGGCGCCGAGATCGGTGCGGTACCCGAGGTCGACGTCGACGCCGCGGCGCTTGCGAGCCGCGAAGTTCAGGCCGGACTGGAGCAGCGATCCGCCGAGGATCTGACCCGGTGTCTCCTGCGTCGGGCCAGTGCCAGGACCGCGGAAGCGCTCGAACAGCGGGCAGAAGGGATTGTCCAGCGTCGGTGAGTCGTAGCAGTTGTTCGCGATCTGCTGCCCGCCCAGCGTGACGATCACGTCTTTGACGGTGATGTCGAAATAATCGGCGCTGAGCGAAAGACCCGGGATGAAACGCGGCTGGATAACGACGCCGGCGGTGTAGGAGTCCGACTTCTCCTCGTTGAGGTTCGGGTTGCTGCCGGTGATCACCGGAAGCGACGGCGCGCCCAGGGTTGCGAGGTTGGCCAGCAGCTCCGGCCCGAGATCGGCCAGGCAGTTCGCGGCGCGCGTCGCCGATCCCGCACCGAGGCCGTTGCCCGAACAGGGGTCGACGAAGCCGGGCGCGAAATTCGGGACGATCGGGAACGAGCTTTCCCGCGCGTTGGGCGCACGGACCGAGCGGCCGTAATTGGCCCGGAAGCGGATATCGCGGACCGGCACCCACTCGATGCCCGCATTATAGGCGTAGACCGTGCCGATCGTGCTGTAGTCCGAAACGCGGCCGGCGCCCGTGATCGTCAGCTCCTCGAAGAAGGGCGTGTCGGCCAGCAGCGGCAGCTGAAGCTCGGCGAACCCTTCCTTGACCTCGATCGCGTCGGGATTGGCATCGCCAAGCACGACGTTGTTGGTCACTGCCATGACGTCGAGCGTGTCGTCGTCATAGAGGGCCTTCTCCCGCCGATACTCGCCGCCAATGGCGAAGCGAGGGGCGCCGCCTGGAAGCTCGAAGAACTGGCTCGTGTCGCCCGAGACGAAGCCCGAGATTACGAACTGCTCGAGTTCGGCGCGGTCGCGGGTGCTCGCCACGAAATAGTCCGCAGCCGCCGCATTGCCGGGGCGATCGACGCCGAACGGATTGTAGGGGACGCAGGCGTCGATATCGGCCTGAAGACGCGCCGCGATGAAGGCATTCTGCTCGGGCTGCAGGGTTGCGGAACTGAAGGGAGTGCGCGCCGCCGGATCGAACTTGGCTCGGCACTGGACGCCTGCGGCCGGGTTCGCCGGATCGATGCCCGCATCGAGCGACAGCAGGAAACGCTGCCGGTCGACATAACCCTGGCTGAACTGGTTCTCCTCGAACCTGCCGTAATTGGCGGAGATCTCGTAGCTCCAGTCGTCATTGAACTTGCCGCGCAGGCCGCCGACGATGCGGTAGGTCTCACGCTTGAAGATCTGGTCGCGAACGCCAAGGTCGACGAACTGCTTGCCAATCACGAATCGGTACGTTCCGGCGTTGATCTGCGCGATCTCCGCCGCCGACAGCCGAGTGCCGCTGGCGGCGCCGGTCGCGGTGGTGGAGGTGCAGGCCGCGCCGGTGATGGTGGGATCGCAGCCCGAAGCGAGGAACGCCGCGCGCAGCGTCTCTCGATCCGCAGGGTTCAGGAACGGATTGTCGAGGCGGATGCGCTCGCGCACCGCATCGAACGAGCCGCCTTGAGTGAAGGTCGCACCGGCATTGTTGCCGGCCACGTTGATGCGGACATACTTGGCTTCCAGGAAGGCTTCCGCGGCCTCGCTGAACTCGTAATGCGCGAGCAGGTTGGCGGCGTAGCGCTCCGTGCGCGGCAGGATCGAGAGGATGGTTTCTTCACGTCCCGTCTGTCCATTGCCGCCGAGATAGGAGCCGTTGATGGTGGTGCCGATGCGCGTGCCGTTTTGCTGAACCAGGCGGCCGTCACGATCGAAGATGAACGTGCAGTTGAACGGCGCCGGCGACTGAGTCGCGCCGGCATTGTTCGGGGTCGGGTTGATTGGCAGGCTGGTGCTGGTGCCGCACGGCGCGCCGCCGCCGACCAGCTGGGTCACCGGAACCAGACCGTAGCGGTGGATGGTCGCGCTCCGCACGTCACGCACGAAAGTACGATCGGGATTGTTGTCGCTGCCGGCCGGATCCACGTCGACCACGACATGGCCGTCCACCTGGCGGTAACGCGGGATCTCCCTGCCGTACAGCCGGGCCTGGTTCGCATATTCGCCCTGCACGGTGATGTTGCCGCGGCCGCCGCCGAAATTCTGGCCATACATCGCCGAGACGAACTGCTCGGCGCCGTAGCCTTCCTCCGCGATGCTGGCATTGCCGCGAACCTGCAGGCCCTCGAAATCGCGACGCAGGACGAAGTTGACCACGCCCGCGATCGCGTCCGAACCGTAGATCGCCGACTGCGCGCCGGTGACGATATCCACCCGCTCGATCAGATCGTTCGGGATGGTGTTGATGTCGGTCGAGGAGGCGTTGTTCCGGATATCGCCGCCGACGTGACGGCGACCATTCACCACCACCAGGGTGCGGGAGGTGCCGAGGCCGCGAAGGTCGAGCAGGTTGAGGCCGGCGATGCCGATGCCGAGGGACGGGTTCTGCTGAGAGAAGGTGCTGCGAAGCTGCGGCAGCTCGTTCAGCGTCTCGCCGACGTTGGTGTCGCCCTGCTGGATAAATTCGTCGCCGCCGATCGAGGTGACCGGGACCGCCGAGTCGAGGTTCGGGCGGCGAATGCGCGAACCCGTGACGGTAATCGACTGGCCCTCTGCAGACTCGCCCTGCGCTCCGACGTTCGCGTCCTCGCCGGATTCGACCTCTTGCTCGCTCTGCAGGGTCTCGGGAGGATCGGCAGTCGTGTCCTGGGCGTGAGCCGGCGTCACGCAGGCGAGCACGGCTCCGAAAGCAACGGCAGAGCGGAAGGAAGCCGAACGCAACGCGCTCGTGCAGAACAAACGTGATTTGGGCATTGGGGATGCATCCCTGGTCAGTATGTCATCCCTGCGAGCCCTCCTAACGGGGCTCCGGCTCGGCACAAGCCGGGCCGAACCGTTCAGATAGTATTCAGTCTCCGCTGTAGCAATTTTGCCACATAAGAGGCTCTGGCCGCTACCGCTCTACGCAGAGTGCGATGCCCATGCCGCCGCCGATGCAGAGGGTGGCGAGGCCTTTCTTCGCGTCGCGGCGCTGCATTTCGTAAAGGAGGGTGGTGAGGACGCGCGCGCCCGAGGCGCCGATCGGGTGGCCGATCGAGATCGCACCGCCGTTGACGTTGACGCGCTCCGCATCCCAGCCGAGCTCCTTGCCGACCGCCAGCGCCTGGGCGGCGAAGGCTTCGTTGGCTTCGATGAGGTCAAGGTCCCTGATGTCCCAGCCGGCCTTCTCGAGCGCGCGCCGCGAGGCGGGGACGGGGCCGATGCCCATGATCGACGGATCGACGCCGGCCGAGGCGAAGCTCTTGATGCGGGCGATGACGTTCGCGCCGCGGCGCTCGGCATCCTCGCGGCTCATCAGCACCAGGGCGGCCGCGCCGTCGTTGAGGCCGGAGGCGTTGCCGGCGGTAACGGTGCCCTCTTTCTTGAAGGCGGCGCGCAGGCCGGCGAGGCTCGCCACCTGAACGCCTTCGCGGATGAACTCGTCCTGCTCGACGATAGTGTCGCCTTTGCGGCCCTTCACAGTCACCGGGGCGATCTCGTCACGGAAGCGGCCTTCGCGGCGGGCGGCCTCGGCCTTGTTCTGCGAGGCGCAGGCGAACTCGTCCTGCTGGTCGCGGGTGATCTGATATTGCTCGGCCAGGTTCTCGGCCGTGATGCCCATGTGGTAGCCGTTGAAGACGTCGGTGAGCCCGTCCTTGATCATCGTGTCGACGAACTCGAGATTGCCCATCTTGGTGCCCCCGCGCAGGTTCTGGGCGTGGGCGGAAAGGCTCATGCTTTCCTGACCACCGGCGACGACGACCTTGGCGTCGCCCGCGATGATCGACTGGGCGGCGACGGCGACGGCGCGCAGGCCGGAGCCGCAGACCTGATTGAGGCCCCAGGCCGGCACTTCCTTGGGAACGCCGGCGGCCATCGAGGCCTGCCGGGCCGGGTTCTGGCCCTGGGCGGCGGTCAGCACCTGGCCGAGGATAACTTCGGACACGTCCTCGGGAGCGACCCCGGCCTGGGCGAGCGCCGCCTCGATGGCAACGCGGCCGAGCTCGTGGGCCGGTGTCCCGACGAAGGAGCCGAGGAAGGCGCCGACAGGGGTGCGCTTGGCGGCGGTGATGACGACTTCGGTCATGGCGGCGGTCTCCTGGGGCAAGGGGTCGGGCGAGCCCCTATCAGCTAGAGCGGGAGCGGGAAAGCCAGTGCTCCAGCGGCTCCCAAAGCACCTCCTTCGCGCGTCTGCCGACGACCATGCCGACATGGCCGAGGGAGAGGTCGAGACGTTCACCGGCAGGCGCCGCCGTGGCCGCCGGCACAATCCGGTCGCTGTTCGAAACGATGTTGAGGAGCGGGCAGGGGAGGGCCGCGGGATCGACCTTCACGCCGCCGACGCTCCACGCGCCGCGGCCTGGCAGGTCCTCGCAGAAGAAGCTCTCGAATAGCTCCCGGGCGGCCGCCTCGCTGATCGGCGGGCCATCATTCGCCCAATCCTCCAGTGTGACGAAGGTGCGGGCCTCTGCGCTCCCCGGCTTCATTTCACCGAAGGCTTCGAACTTGGCCACGGTCCTCGTCGGATCCAGGCTCCAGAACGCGCTCTGCAGCACCTCCATCGGCAGCACGCCGAGAGCGTGTGCGGTTGGCTCGGAGCGACGCCAGAGATCGGCGAGCATCGCCCGCGCCTCACCCGGAAAGCCGGAGAAGCGCCAAGGCGCGGCTATGGCGGCGACGCTGCGTAGCGGCGTGAGCGCAGCCGCCGCGATCGCCATCGTGCCGCCGAGGCAATAGCCGACGAGGGAAGGAGGCTCGCCGAGGTCGCGCGCCAGCGGCACGACGATCTTCTCGACATGATCCGCGATGTCCATGCCGCGCCTGGCCTCGGCGTCCCAGCCCCAGTCGAGCATCAGCACCCGGTGCCCGCGGCCGGCAAGCCAGCGCAGAAGCGAACGATCACCGAGGTCGAGCACGTTGGGCGGGTTGATCAGCGACGGCACGAAAAGGACTGCGGGACCGCTCCCGCCATAGTCGCGTAGCATTGCTCCGCAGGCGCTCTCGACGATCGGCATCGGTTCCGGCGGCGGCTCTCGGGGGGCATCCTGATACGCGCGCAGACCGGCCAAAGCACGCGCCATGCGCTGCGGCTCTGCTGCGGTCTCGCTGCGCAGCATTTCCAGGAAGAGGGTTAACGGCCGGGGCTTGTGTTGCGGTGCGGCAAGCTTTGGTGTTAGGGCCGAATCCACGTCATTCTGGGGACTGTCCATGGCCTCCGCGCCCGCTGGCGACGACGTCGTCATCATCAAGAAATACGCCAACCGGCGGCTCTATAACACTGAAAGCTCGACCTACATCACCCTTGAGCATCTTGCCGAGATGGTGCGCAAGAAGCGCGAGTTCAAAGTGGTCGATGCCAAGAGCGGCGAGGACATCACCCACAACGTCCTCACCCAGATCATCATGGAGGAGGAAGCGCGCGGCACGACCATGCTGCCGGTCAACTTCCTCAGGCAACTGATCGCGATGTACGGCGATTCCATGCAGGCGATGGTGCCGCAATATCTCGAGGCCTCGCTCGACGCATTCCAGCGCAACCAGACCCAGTTCCGCGACGCCATGGCCGGCGCGCTGGCTGGCGGCCCCTTCGCCGATCTCGCCAAGCGCAACATGGATCTGTTCACCGCCGCTTCGGCCGGCAAGGGCGCCAAGGCGGAGCCCGCCCCGGCCAAGGCGCCAGACGACGAGATCGAGCGGCTGAAGGCGCAGCTCGCCGATCTCCAGGCCAAGGTCGAGAAGCTCGCCAAGTAGAGGCGTTGCATTCCCGCGCCGCGGCAATAGGCTGGCGCAAAAAGGGGACGCTTCGATGCGCTTGATTGCCTTTCTCGCCGGCGTCGCGGCCGTTATGCCGGCTGCAGCCGCTGCTCAGGCCCAGCCTCAGCAAGTCACCGTCATCCATGCCGGTCAGCTGCTCGACCGGCCGGGTAGGGCACCGCGCGGGCCGTCCACGATCATCGTCAGCAACGGGCGCGTCGCGGAGGTGCGGGACGGTCACGTCCCCGCACCGGCGGGCGCGACGCTGATCGACTTGTCCGACAGGTTCGTGCTGCCGGGCCTGATCGACAGCCACGTCCATCTCGACTCCGATCGGGCAGGCAATGAGGGCCTGATTGCTGGCTTCACCGAGAGCGAGGAGCTGAGCGCCTACGAGACGCTCTGGAACGCGCAGAAGACGTTGAATGCGGGCTTCACGACCGTCCGCAATTTGGGCGATCCCGGTGGGACGCTGGCGCTGCGCGACGCGATCGCCCGCGGCTGGGCGACGGGTCCCCGGATCGTCGATGCCGGTCAGTCGATCTCGACCACCTCCGGGCATATGGACGCACGGCTCGGCGTCGAAGAGGACCTGCACGCGGCCATTCCGCACGACAATCTCTGCGACGGTCCGGAGGAGTGCCGCAAGGTCGTGCGCCGGCAGATCGGCCGCGGCGTCGACGTCATCAAGATCGCCACCACCGGCGGCGTCAACAGCCGCATCGGCGCGGGCCTTGGCAAGCAGATGTTCGACGACGAGGCCAAGGCGATCGTCGACACCGCTCATCTCTACGGGAAGAAGGTGGCGGTCCACGCCCACGGCGCTGATGGCATCGTGACCGCACTGCGGGCGGGCGCGGATTCGATCGAGCACGGCACCCTGCTCGACGCGGAGGGCATCCGTCTCTTCAAGCAGACCGGCGCCTACTACGTGCCGACGCTGTCGACGGTGAACGGCTATCTGGAGCGCATCGCCGCCAATCCCAACGCCTACCCGCCGGACGTCCGCGCCAAGATCGACTGGCGGATCAGCATCACCGGCGACGCGCTGCGCAAGGCGGTGCCGGCCGGGGTCAGGATCGCCTTCGGCACCGATGCCGGCGTCTCCAAGCACGGCCGCAATGCCGACGAGTTTGAGCTGATGGTCAAGCACGGCATGACCCCGGCGACCGCGATCCAGGCCGCCACCGTCAACGCCGCCGACCTGCTCGGCCTCGCCAGGGAGATCGGCACGATCGAGCCCGGCAAGGAGGCCGACATCATCGCGGTTGCTGGCGACCCGCTGCAGGACGTGACCGTGCTGAAGCGCGTCGGCTTCGTCATGGCGGACGGCCGCGTGCACAAAAGCGAACGCTAAGGCAGCTTCGACTTGAGCTGATCAGTCACTCCGTTCGCTTCGAGCGAAGTCGAGAAGCGCTCTGCTCCCGGCCAATGTTTCTCGACTTCGCTCGAAACGAACGGTGACTCTGGCGGGGAAAAATCCTTAGCGCATGATCGCGTTGGCCGTCGCCGGCTTCACGAACTTCAGCGTCATGCGGTCGCTCTCGCCGATGGCGAGATATTTGTCGCGGTCGACGTCGCCCTTCCGAAGCACCGGCGGGAGCGTCCACACGCCGTCGGCCCAGTCGGCCGTGTCCTTCGGATTGGCATTGACCTCTGAGGAGGCGACGAAGCGGAAGCCGGCCTCCTCGGCCAGGCGCCGCACGGTCGATGTCTTAAGATAGCCGCTCGACCGCTCGCGCGCGGCATCGGCGCTTTCCGGCAGGCGGTGGTCGACGATGCCGAGCACGCCGCCCGGCTTGAGCATCCGGTAGATCTGGCGGAAGGCCTCGGGCGCCACCGGCTGCGCGCCTTCCGAGCCCATCCAGTTGTGGACGTTGCGGAAGGTGAGGACGACGTCGGCGCTGCCCTCCGGCACGGCCGTGCCGCCGGCGGCGAGTAGCGGGAATGTCGCCATCTTCGCCTTGCCGTAGGCGTCCGGCTTGCCGGCGATGAACTGCTGGAAGCGCTCGGTGCCCCGGCCGGCGGGAGCCGCGCCATAATAGGTGCCGCTATTCGCCAGATAGGGAGCCAGGATCTCGGTATACCAGCCGCCGCCCGGCCAGATCTCGACGACCGTGTCGTCCGGCTCGATGCCGAAGAAGGCGAGGGTCTCGTACGGGTGCCGGTAGCGATCGCGGGCGACGTTGGCGGCGGTGCGCTGATCCGAGGCGATCGCGGCGCGGAGCGACTCGTGCCAGCCGCCGCGCTTGGCGGCGGGCCGGTCCTGCTGCTGAGAAGCGGCCGGGGCGGCAACCAGCATCGCGGTTGCCGCGAGCATGGCGAGCTTCAGGGTCTGGCGCATTCTTGTCCTCTCCTCCAAGGGCGTGTCGCCATGTTCATGACCCAGAGCCGATGACCACGCAAGCCGCGCTCTGGACCGGCGCCGGCACGGCCGCAGCGGTGGCGCTGGTTGCCGCGCTCGCGGACCGCCGCCGCACGCGCCGCCGCGACCTCGATCGGCCGGGGCTGGTGCCGTGGCCGCTGGTCCAGATCCTGGCGATGCTGATCGCCGCTGTGGTTGCCGCCTTCGCGCTGAAAGCGTGAGGAATTCAGCAGCGGGAGGGCATTAGTGGATTAGAGCGTGGTGGGACTTGCTTCCCCACATCGCGCTTCGGCCTGCCGCGTGCGGATGCGCCTTAGAGGCACGCCTCCAGATAAGGCTGGTCGAAGCCGAACTGCTTGGCTTTTTCGAGCGTGTAGGGGCGCAGGCCCATCGAGCGGTATTCGCCGATGATCTTGCCATCGGCGCTCTCGTCCAGATACTCGAACTTGAACAGCTCCTGGGTGACGATGACGTCGCCTTCCATGCCGATCACTTCGGTGATGTTGGTGGTGCGGCGGGTGCCGTCGCGGAGGCGCTTCACCTGCACGATGAGGTCGACCGAGTCGGCGATCTGGCGGGAGATGGCCTCCTTCGGGACCTTGATGTCCGACATCATCACCATGTTCTCCATACGGGCGAGGCACTCGCGCGGGGAGTTGGAGTGGAGCGTGCACATCGAGCCGTCATGGCCGGTGTTCATGGCGGCGAGCATGTCGAAACACTCGGCGCCGCGGATTTCGCCGAGGATGATGCGGTCCGGGCGCATACGCAGCGCGTTGACGACGAGGTCGCGGATGGTGATCGCGCCCTGGCCTTCGAGGTTGGGCGGGCGGGTTTCGAGCGGCAGCCAGTGCGGCTGCTGCAGTCGGAGCTCGGCCGCGTCCTCGATCGTGATGACGCGCTCGCCCGGGTCGATCAGCTTGGAAAGGGCATTGAGCATAGTCGTCTTGCCCGAGCCGGTGCCGCCCGAGATGACGATGTTGAAGCGGCTGGCGC